>Ga0136617_10000091_pt1 | contig 61916 bp, 61 predicted proteins | sample AntDrymUQ3222106_2_FD_129672 | JGI IMG/M metagenome (GOLD analysis project Ga0136617, IMG submission 129672) | Polar desert sand microbial communities from Dry Valleys, Antarctica - metaG UQ322 (21.06) | ecosystem: Environmental > Terrestrial > Soil > Desert | place: Antarctica: Dry Valley...
AGATAAAGCTCACCGACGCGCAGAAGGAGGCGATTCCCATCGAGCGACACGCGTTTCACGGTGACTGGAACTATACCATCAAGGAAAGATCAAATCGATAGTTTATTTCATTACGACTACTAGGCAGCGATGACGCCCTTACGGCCGAAGATCGCTAAATCAACGTCGCTGGAATAGCCTAGATCAGCCTTTTCTTTCTGCTCGAACCTGATGTCTCTGAATTGGCCGACGTATCTGCTTGCTTCGGCTAGCGCCATCCGTACCGCCGGAATCATACCGTCGCTTTTGAGTTGACTGAGTTGGTCCTTGTAGCCCGCCTTTCCAACAAATTGACCACTGTTGATGTAGCCAGCTATCTCGGTGCCGAGTGAATTTTTTGTCAGGTTCCGTGCGGCCCGCTCAGCATCTTGAACATTCATGCCCGCACTGCGTAACTGCATCACCATCGCAGCTTCGTTTGCGGTCGTCAACGGAACGGCGGGTGTCTTCGCGTGCGGGTTGATCTGAGCGTCGACAGCATATCGATCATTGCCTTCCTTGACGAGATCGATCGCAGTCAGCCGGTACCGATTTTGAATCCCTGGAAGCTGCTTCCGTACGGAGTCTTCGGTCGCACCTGGTTTGCTGAGGATGATCCGTGCGTCTGCAGCTGCTTTCTGTACGTCGCCTTTCTTTTCCGCGTCGGTACGTTCACTATCCGGGTCGGATCCTTTCTTGTCGAATTTATTTTTGACCTTAGACCAGAGTTTCTTGCCGAAGGTGACGATTTTGTCGACGACCCAGTCGACGGCCTTCATGACGGGCTTGGAGAGGGACTGGAAGAGTTTCTTGACCTTGTCGGCGAGGCCGCCGATGCCGAGGAGGGCGGCGAGGAAGCCGATGAGGACGGGGAGGGCGGTGGCCAGGGCGGTCTCGATGAGGCCGGGGACGCCGCCGGCGCCGCCGCCGGCGATGGCGATGACGGCGTCGAGGACGGCGCTGACGAAGGCCATGATCTGGGCGCCGCGGTCGATGATGAACGTGACGATGTCGATGATCGCCTTGCAGGCTTTGATGAACGCCGAGGCGGGGTTGAGCAGTGAGACGATCCAGGTGATCCCGGCGATGATGACGGTGGGAATGAGGTACTGGGCAATCTTGCTGAGCAGGTTCTCCTTGAGGTCGCCGACCTTCTCCTTGAGCTGCTCCCAGATCCCGCCGATGCCTTCGGACTGGATCTTCTGCACCATCGGGACGGAGGACTCCACCGCGCCCATCGCCTTTTCGGGTACGCCTTTGGAGACGATCCGACCGCGGATTGCACCCCACGTCAGGCCCAGCAGGGATCCGATGAGCTGCAGGATGCCCTTGAGGTCGAACTTCTCCGGCAGCTGCAGGCCGGCCTTGGCGGCGGCGCCCAGCAGCCAGGACACCAGGCCCTTCTGCAGGTGGGCGGCGATGTTGGCCATGAACGCCCGCAAACCGGCCCCCACAGCGGAGACGATCTTGCCAAGGAACCCGATGGGGTCCTTGATGATCGCTACGACCGCCTGGGCGGCCTTGGCGAGCACTCCCAGCAGCAGGTCCTTGAGCTTGAGGATCGTGTCGATGACGCCCTTCACGGCGTCGATAGCCTTGGCGATCAGACCCTTGTTCTTCTCCTTCTCGGACGCGATCTGCTCGTCGACAGCCTTGAGTGCCTCGGTGTACTTCGAGGCCAGCGTGTCTACCAGCTGGGTGCCCTTGTCGTCCACCGACTGGGTCAGCTCGTCGAACTTCCCCTCGAACTCGCCCGCCGCCTGCTTGCCGATGGCCTGCAGGTCGGCGGGCAGCTTCTTCACCTCGGCCTGCAACTCGGTCCGGCCGGTGGCGATCCGCTGCTTCGCGCGAGTTAGCTCGGCGCCGATCACGTCGGCCACCGATGAGATCACGCTTTGCATCTGGTTGACGTAGCCTTTGCGGGCCTGCTCGTAGAAGACGTTGACCTCATCCGGCAGGCCAGCAAAAAGATCGTAGCCCCAGCGGAGTTTACCGTCCAGCCCTGAGTAACGTTTGTCTTTGTACGCATCGATCTTCCGCGTGTAATCCGCGGTGAACGCGTCGCGGGCAGCCTTTTCGCCAGCGCTGAACTTGTCGTCGACCTTCTTGTTCAGCCCGTTGAGAATTTCCTCGACGTCCTTCTTCGCGGCGTCGAACACCTTCTGCAACTTCGCGGTGACCTGAGCGCGTTTGCTCTCGTCGTCGCCTTTCGCGCCCTCCTTGCCCGCACCGACGTCCTTCCCGGCCTTGGTGCGGTCCGCGGTCATGGTCGTCATCGCGGTCGCTCCGGCCTGTGCGGCGGCCGCCTTCGCTCCGGACAGCGTTGTTGCTTCCGCCGCCCGCACTTGGCCGGGCGCTGTCGCGGCGTGTGCCTCGCCCGCCTTCTTTTCTTTGAGCGCCCCGGTGAACTCCGGCTCGTTGGACTTGGCCAGCTGTTCCTCGGTGACCTGGGCGTCGGCCATCTGACTGTCGACCTGCTTGGGACCGTCGGAGAAGTCCGTCGCCGCCGGTGGCGCCTTGTCCGGTACCGCCCGGCTCGGGTCGGGTGCGCCCGGTGTCGGTGGGGGTTGATCCGGTTGGAGGGGGGTGACCGGCTTGTCCTTGGCGGCGGCCGTGTCCGGGGGTGCCTTGGTGGTGGTCTCGATGGCCTTGGCCGAGGTCTGCTTACCGGCACTGACCTTGCCCTGCACCTCGCCCTTGACCGCATCGGCTTTCCCCGAGTCGCCGAAGTTGTCCGCCTCGTCGAGGTTCTTCGGGGCCTGCTTCGCGATCGCGTCATTGACCGCCTTGATGAACGCGGCCTTGTCGAACTCGCCCGGCTTCGCGGCGTTCATCTTCTCCGCGTTCGCCGTCTTACCTTGAGCTTCCTTGTCGTCCTGCGGCGGCTTCGCCGCACCTTGTGCCGCCTTCGCCTCGGCCTGCGCCGGTGGGTGTTTGCCCAGGGTCTGTTGCTTGGACTTCACGTCCCGCTTCAGCGCGGTGAACTTCGGATCCTGGCTCGGGCCACCACGTCCGGCCACCAGCCGCTGCACCGCAAGGTCGTCCACACCCGCGGTGGTCGGGCCAGCCGCTGCGGAGCGTTCCGCCAGGGTGTCACCGTGTCCACCTGAGGCGGGTGTCGGCGGGGTCTTCGCCCGCTGGGCGAACAACCGCGCCGTCGCCCGGTTTCCCGCCTGACGCTGCAACAGCACGGCGGAGCGGACCGAACGCGGCGGCACCGGCCTCGCCGCCCGGTCCGCCACGTCGCGTTGGGCCGAGACAGGTCGAGCCGGTTCGGTCGGTGGCGGACGGTGCACGTCACGTCGCTCGTCGGCCCGCTCGACAGCGGGCTCCGCGACGTGCTTCATCTCGCCTCCGCGGGCCTAGTACTACAGGGACAGTTATATGTTGATCATAAAGAACTCGCAGGTCACGAGCGCTCCGCTCCGCGCCCGCTCGCGGCATCTTCACAGGTCGCTCAAACAAGTGTCTCTGTAGTACTAGGAGCGCACCTCAACCGAGCTCAGGCCGGTGCCTCTTCCTCCTCTTCCTCGCCTTCGGCGCGCTGGACGAAGGCACCCTGTATCGCAGCGTCCTCCGGCTCCTCGTCCTCGTCCGCCTGCCGCTGCACCGCAGGTCCCGCCGGGGACACCGCGGTCGGGGCGGGTGCGGACATCGCACGGTCGGCGTTGGCTGCGGCCTCCCGCTCGAAACGGTCCGACGGGTCGCTGACCTGCACACCGCCGCCGGTCGGCGTGCCATCCACCGGGCCGCTGCGCTGCTGCACGACGTGGGTGAGCTCGTGGGCGAGCATCGTCTTGCCCTCGGTCGAGGACGGGTCGTACTTGTCGCGCTGGAACACGACGTTCGACCCGACGGTGTAGGCGTGCGCGTTCACCGCCCGGGCGGAGTCGTGCGCCCGGGCGTCGGTGTGCACCCGCACGTCACCGAAGTCATGACCCAGCCGCGACTCCATGTCCGCCCGGGTATCGGTATCCAGGGGCGACCCGCCACCCGAGCCGACGACGTCGAGCACCGGGGAGCGTTCCTCCTCCGACACCAGCGCGCCGACACCGGTGTTACCGACAGCCCGCTGCAAGCCGAGCAGCCCCGCCGGGCCGAGCACGTCGGGCCGCCCGGCCGCCGCCGCCCGGTAGGCCAGACCGGGGTCCTCCAGCTCGATCCGAGCCCCCTTGGGCCGCAGGTCCCGGCCGCCGTCAACGTCATGATCGTGGGTACGCATCACGTCTCCTCATACGGGTCCGCCCTCTACCATCCCAGCCGCGCACGCCTGTGACCAGGCTTTACCGCACCCCCGACGGGCATCTCTGGGTGCCCGATCGGGCAATCACACGGACGTATTCACCGCCCACCGGAGGTCAATGCCGAGTAGATCGGACCGAAGGGGGTGTAGTGAAAATGCCACCGTGACAAATTTCAGGCGCTAAGGACTGTAACGTACCAAAAAATGATCATGTCCCGCGGGCGTCGGCACCCGGACCAGGTGACAAGCGGTGTTCGCCGATGCGGAAGGATCGCCAGCATGGCGACTCGAAGTGCTGTCGAACTGGCGGCCTGCGAGAGCACACGACGGCGGGTCTAGACATGATGTGCAGGTCCCGACTGAGACGATTAGTCTTCGGGCGAACTCTGAGAACGGGAGTGGCAGTGAGGGTGCAGAGCGGATCGTTGATCCGACGAAGGGTTCTTGGTCGGGAGCTGCGGCGGCTACGGAAAGAGGCGAACTACACGCTGGAAGCGGCGGCGCCCCTCTTAGACTGGTCGCCGAGCAAGCTTTGCAGGATCGAGATGGGCAAGCAGGCCGTGGACGTGCACGGCGTGCGCGGCATGCTTGACCTCTACGACGCAGGTGGGGATCCCTGGAAAAAGTTGGTCACGCTCGCTCGGGAGAGCAGGCAGAAGGGCTGGTGGCAGGCCTACGGCCTTGGAGAGCACACCTTTTATATCGGGTACGAGGCTGAGGCGAGCGGTGTACGGGACTTCACCGTCGACTTGGTGCCCGGCCTACTCCAGACCTCGGAGTACAGCCGGGCGCTGTTCGTCGCATCCCCGGTGTGCCGTTCCGACGAGGAGCTGGCCAACGAGGTGACGGTGCGCATGATCCGCCAGCAGCGTCTCACCTCGTCTGAGAACCCGCTGGAGCTGGTCAGCATCATCAACGAGGACGTGCTGCACCGACCGGTGGGCGGGATTGAGGTGCTGCGCCAGCAGCTGTGCCATCTGGCCGTTGCGGCGGAGCTCCCCTCGGTGACGTTGCAGGTGCTTCCTCGTAGCGTCGGTGCCCATACCGCGATGGGCTCCGGCTTCGTGGTGCTGAGCTTTGGCGACCTTGGGGAACCTGACATGGCCTACGTCGAGCACGCGCTGGGCGCTCTTCTCATGGACGAGGAGAACGACGTCGCCCGGGCTAGACTCTCGTTCGACCGGCTACGGTCCGACGCGCTCAGCCCCGCGGAGTCGCTGGCGCTGATCCAGCGGGTCGCCGAGAAACGATGAGCAGAACGGACTGGGAGGCTTGCTGTGGATCTCGACGACTCCCAGTGGCGTACGAGCAGCTTCACCGGAAGCAACGAGGGTAGCTGCGTCGAGGTGGCCTTCCTACCCAGCGGGGGTGTCGCCGTCCGTGACACCAAGGACCGGTCGCGGGCGCCGCACCGCTACACCGCCGCTGGGTGGGAGGCCTTCGTCGCGGGCGTGCGGGCCGGCGAGTTCGGTCGCACCTGAACCCGTCACCTCGGTAGCAGAGGGTCGTCGATCCGCATCGGGTGTTGTCGTTCGAGCCCGGCGCCGGTGCCATACTGGGGGCCGGGCACCGGGCGAGAGGTAGGACTCGTGACTGATCTATCCAATGCCGTATGGCGTACGTCCAGATTCAGCAACGGTGGCAGCAACCGGGTCGAGGTCGCGCTGCTGGAGGACGGCCGGACCGCGGTGCGCAACAGTGACGACCCCGAGGGGGACGTGGTCCTGTTCACCCGCGCCGAGATGGACGCCTGGGTCAAGGGAGTCAAGGCCGGCGAGTTCGACGACCTCGCCTGACCCAGTCCCGACGAGCTGAGCGTCCGATGCTCAGCTCGTCACCTCGACGAAGAGCGAGTTCGAGCGGATCGCACCCGAGCGCTCTGCTTTGAGGCGCGCGACGCCAGCCTCGTCGAGTGTGACCGTCGCCGTGCCGTCGGCCCCGGTGGTGGTTCCGTCGACCGTCGCGTCCGAGACCGGCTCGCCGGTCGCGCCGTCGGTGACGGTCACCGTGATGGGCTGTCCGACCGTCGTGACGTTCGGCCCGGCCAGCGCGAGGGTGCGCTTGGGGTTCTCTCCCACGAACGCGTCGTAGGCGAACAGGACGTCGTCACCGGGCTCCACGCGCTGCTGGCACCCGCCGACCGGCGTCGGCTCGAAGTTGCGGAAGATGCCGATGAACGCGGTGTCGGTCTGCTCGTCAGGGCCGATCCGCGTGATGAAGAAGTCGTCGAACTGCGACGAGAAGGTGCCGTCGAAGGTGAATTCACCTGAACGGGCGGCGTCGTCTAGCGCCGCGGTCGCCGTGGGTCCGGGCTCGGGGTTGGCGTTGCCGTTCGTGCCGTCGCAGGGGTGCGTGCCGCCCGCCGCGGTCGTGACGTCGTGGCCGTCGGTGGTGACCGGACCTTCGAAGATCGTGGTCGTCGCGCCCTCGACCCGCACGTTCACGATGACCGGCGCCTGCGTTGCAGCCTCCTGGGCCGTCGCCGGAACCATCGGCGTGACCAGCGCGATCGCTGCCACCACCAGTGCGAGGAGCAACCGCGTGGTGTGGTGGCGCAGAGCTCGCCGCCGCCGGGCTGCTCTCAGAGTCGTAGTCATGGACACGATCATGCCAGCAAGGCGCGTGGAGGAGTCGGGAAGAGTTGACGACCGGGGCGGTACCTTCACTCTATGAGCCCCACCCCCGCTGGCCCGCGTCCACCGGGGCGTCCCTTCGGCCGGGTGCTGACCGCGATGGTCACGCCCTTCGACGCCGACGGCCGTCTCGACCTCGCTCGGGCGGAGGAGCTGGCCGCCCATCTCGTCGACCTAGGCAATGACGGGCTGGTAGTCAACGGCACCACGGGGGAGGGACCGACCACCACTGACCAGGAGAAGTCCGACCTGGTCCGTGCCGTTGTCGGGGCGGTCGGCGACCGGGCCATGGTCGTGGCGGGCGCCGGTACCTACGACACCGCCCACAGTGTCCACCTGGCCCGGGCCGCGGAGAAGGCCGGCGCGCACGGGCTGCTCGTCGTCACCCCGTACTACTCGCGGCCGCCGCAGTCGGGCCTCGTGCTGCACTTCAGCGCCGTCGCCGACGCCACCGAGCTGCCGGTGATGCTCTACGACATCCCGCCGCGCAGCGTCATCCCGATCGAGCTGGAGACGCTGCAGCGCCTCGCCGAACATCCGCGTATCGTCGCGGTGAAGGACGCTCGCAACGACCTGCGCGTGGGCACCGAGGCGCTGGCCACCACCACGCTCGCCTACTATTCCGGTGACGACCCGGTGAACCTGCCGTGGCTCTCGCTCGGCGCCGTCGGGTTCGTCAGCGTGATCGGGCACGTCGTGGCCGACCGGCTGCGGGTGCTGATCGACGCCTACGAGGCTGGCGAGGTCGAGCGGGCCCGTGCGATCAACGCCGCGATGCTGCCGGTCATCCGGGCTATGGGCCGCGTCGGCGGCGCGGTGTTCGCGAAGACCGCGCTGCGGCTGCGGGGCCTCGACGTCGGTGACACCCGGCTGCCGCTGCCGCCGGCCACCGCAGAGCAGACCGTCGCGATCGCGGCCGACCTGGGCGCCGCCGGCGTCGCGCTCGATCCCGACGCGCACCGTAAGGCCGAGCGCGGCCACGGTGCCCTCGGCGCCCGGGCCGCCGTCGACATCGGCGTCGAGGTCGCCTACCAGTGACTGAGTACGGCGCCGAGCGTGGCCCGGCGCACCTTATACACATGCACGGTGTCCTGGTGACACCGTTGAACCACTACTGCGAGGACAATCGTTGAGTCACCCACCCGCCCGGTCCGACCGCTCCCGGTCCGACCGTCGACCCCGGCCGCCCCGGCGCGACCAGGACCGCCCCGTTCCGGCACCGCCGGAGGCGGTCAACCCGACCGAACTGCCCGCCGGCCCGCCGCCACCGCTGCCTACCGGCGCCCTGCGCGTCGTGGCGCTGGGCGGTATCGGCGAGATCGGCCGCAACATGACGGTCTTCGAGTACGACGGCCACCTGCTCGTCGTCGACTGTGGGGTGCTGTTCCCCGCCGAGGACTCGCCCGGCGTTGACCTGATCCTGCCCGACTTCCGCGCCATCGAGGACCGCCTCGACGCCATCGACGCGCTCGTGCTCACCCACGGCCACGAGGACCACATCGGCGCGGTGCCGTTCCTGCTGCGCCAGCGGCCGGACCTGCTGATCGTCGGGTCGCGGTTCACCCTCGCCCTCGTCGCGGCCAAGTGCAAGGAGCACCGGCTCACCCCGCACCTGCTGGAGGTGGCGGAAGGCACCACGCTGCGGCACGGGGCGTTCGAGTGCGAGTACTTCGCGGTCAACCACTCCATCCCCGACGCGCTCGCCGTCGCCATCCGCACCCCGGCGGGCCTGGTGCTGCACACCGGGGACGTCAAGCTCGACCAGCTCCCGCTCGACGGGCGGCTCACCGACCTCGCCGGGTTCTCCCGGCTCGGCGACGAGGGCGTCGATCTGTTCCTCGTCGACTCCACCAACGCCGACGTCCCCGGGTTCGTCGTCGCCGAGCGCGAGATCGGCCCGGTGCTCGACGGCGTGTTCCACCGGTCGCCCGCGCGGATCATCCTGGCCTGCTTCGCCAGCCACGTGCACCGCGTCCAGCAGGCGCTCGATGCCGCTGCGGCGCACGACCGGAAGGTGTGCCTGGTCGGGCGGTCGATGCTGCGCAACATGGGGCTGGCCGCCGAACTGGGCTTCCTGAACGTGCCCGACGGGCTGCTCATCGAGCTCGACGAGGCGATGGCGTTACCCGACGAGAAGCTGGTGATCGTCTCCACCGGGTCACAGGGCGAGCCCCTCTCGGCCCTGGCCCGGATGGCCCGCGGGGACCACCGGTCGGTGCGGATCCGACCCGAGGACACCGTGGTCCTGGCCAGCTCGCTGATCCCGGGTAACGAGACCGCTGTATTCGGGGTGATCAACGGGCTCACCCGGCTCGGCGCGTCCGTCGTGCACCAGGGCACCGCGAAGGTGCACGTGTCCGGACACTCACCCGCCGGTGAACTGCTGTTCCTCTACAACGCGGTGCGCCCGAGCAACGTCATGCCGGTGCACGGGGAGTGGCGCCACCTGCGAGCCAACGCGGCGCTCGCCGTCCAGACCGGGGTGCCGGAGGAGGCGGTAGTGCTCGCCGAAGACGGCGTCGTCGTCGACCTCGTCGACGGCAAGGCGTCGATCACCGGCCGGGTCGAGGTGGGCCGGGTCTACGTCGACGGGCTCGCCGTGGGCGACATCGGGGAGACCACGCTGGGCGACCGGCTCGTGCTCGGCGAGGGCGGCTTCATCTCGATCACCTTGGCGGTGGACGTCAACACCGGGCGCCCGGTGTCACGGCCGACGCTGTCGGGCCGCGGCTTCTCCGACGACCCGAAGGCGCTCGACGCCGCGCTCCCGCTGGTGGAGGACGAGCTGTCGCGCACCGAGGGCGCGGGCATCACCGACACCCACCGCATCGCGCAGTCGGTGCGCCGGGTCGTCGGCAAATGGGTAGCGGAGACCTACCGCCGCCGCCCAATGATCGTCTCCACAGTGATCGCGGTCTGAGCCGACGGGGGACCGAGAGTCGATCACCTGACCGCCCGCGCCGTCCACGACAGTCATGGCAGGGGTCGGGTAGCTAGCCATCTGGGGCCGCAGCTCGTTGGTGATCGGGACCGGGTCGTGGACGCCTCGAGAGGCCGGTCGTCCGGCCGCGGTTCTCGGCGCGCTTGATTGGATCATCGAGCGCGCCGAGCCCGCCCTTAGCGAACGGACGCTTGTCCTGGTGTCGCGACCCGATCCTGCACGTCGCGCGGGCAACCGTAGAGGACGTCAACTAGCGAACTCCAAATATTCAGCGTACATTGAAGTTTGTGAATGGGGCGCTCATAGCGGCACATCCGGCATGAGCGCCGACGCGATGCAGTTCGTCGAGGACACCGTCACGCCCTGGCAACGGCTGATCATCACGATCTGACGGAGGAGCGCAGATGAGCACACCGACCTACGACACGTCCATCAGCCACCCCATCACGGTCGGGAGCGCGGAGTTCACCGCCGACCCGCACCGTTACTACGACTGGCTGCGCCGGGAGGCCCCGGTCTACTGCGGACGGGTGTCGTATCTGCCCGATCAGGACGCTTACCTCCTGTCCCGCTACGACGACTGCGTGAACCTGACCACGGACCCGCGGATCCGGCGAGTCGTCGAGGACGCAGAACCGCTGCCGTTGCCAGCGGCGCTGCGCTTGGTGACCACCGACGGCATGATCTACAAGGACGAGCCGGAGCACCTGCGGTTGCGGAGGCTGGTGAGCCGGCCGTTCACCCCCCGGGCGATCTCCCGGCTGGGGGACCGGGTCGAGGCTGTCACCGCCGAGCTGCTCGACGGCATGGAGCCCGGGCAGGAGATCGACCTGCAGCAGGCCTACGCCTTGCCGGTCCCGGTCACGGTGATCAACGAGATGGTCGGCGTGCCTGACGAGGACCGGTCGACGTTCCACGACTACATACAGCTACTGATCGAAGGGATCTCCGCCTACGGCCTTGAAGCTGCGGCCGAGCGGATGGAGGGCCTGATCGACTACGTGCGCGGGCTGATCGACCGCCGCCGCGCCGACCCGGGCGAGGACATCATGACCGGGCTGATCCAAGCCTCGGAGGGCGGGGACAGACTGTCGGACGACGAAGTCGTCGCGATGGTGTTCCTGCTGGTCACCGCCGGTTACGAGACCACCTACAACCTGATCACCAACGGGGTCGCCACGTTGTTGCAGCACCCGGACCAACTCGCGTTGCTGCGCGAGCGCCCCGAGCTGATCAGCACTGCGGTCGAGGAGATCCTGCGCCACTCCGGGACGGTCGGCGGCACCGAGCCGACCTACGCGGCTGAGGACGTCACGCTGCACGACGTGACCATCCCGCGCGGGGCGATGGTGGTCCCGCTGCTGGCTGCGGCCAACCGCGACCCCGCCGTCTTCGACCGGCCCGACGAGTTCGACATCACCCGCAGCCCCAACCCGCACATCGCGTTCAGCAAGGGTGCGCACTTCTGCCTCGGGGCATCGCTGGCCCGGATGGAGACCCGGATCGCGCTGGCCAACTTCGTCGAGCGCTTCCCCGGCACGCGGCTGGCCGTCGCACCCGAGGAGCTGATCCCCCTCGCGGTCCCGCTGATGAACCGCCTGCCGGGACTGCCGGTGGTGCTCGGATAGCACGGCGCGACCCGTGGGTGGTGCAGGTGGCCGACCGCCGTCCGATTTCTGTCGGTCCCGCATGCTCTTGTACGCCCATGCCGTCACCCCACCAAACCCGGTACGACGACGGTTGCGGGCAAGCCGAGCGAGATGTTGCGGCCTGAGACGAGAAGAGCATCCTGAGACAGGCAGGCATCGAGGGGAGGCCACGATGAGCGGGTACGTCGTCGTCGAGGGCGACGAGGACGGCGGCTTCAGCGCATGGAGTCCCGATCTTCCCGGCTGCGTTGCTGCTGCTGGTGGATACGAAGAGTGCGTCGTGCTCATGCGGGAGGCGATTGCTGGTCACCTCCATGTCATGCGTGAGCACGGTGACCCCATCCCTGAGCCGTCGGCCGCTGGCGCGTTCACAGTCGTCGCTGCCTGACGGAACGCCAGAAACCCGAGTCTCGCACCATTCGTGTCGTCGGCAACCACGTTCGGGACGCGATCGTCTGTAGCCGACGTCCGCCGGTCTGGTGGTCCTGGGCCTGTGGGCCGACCTCCGGTCCCCGACGGTGCTGTTCCCCTGCTCGCCCGCGCTCGTCGAGCGGGCCGAGCGCATGGTCGCCTGTCACGCGGGAGAGCTCGCTCGCAACGACTACCTCGGGATGCTGCGTGCGACCGGGCGGCTCGCCGCGATCCGAGGGGTCGAACGTGTGCTCGGGTTCGGGGCGACCGCGCTTGCGGGGGTGCAGCATGCCGAACTGCTGACCGAGCTCGGGCGGGTCGGCGGGCGGTGGCGCGCGGGCATCCCACGCGTGTCGCCACGGCTGGATCTACCGGTCGCATGGGGCGCGGACGTGTCGGACCACATCGCGTCTGTCCGTTGAGCGCCGCCAGCGGCAGAACCACAGGGGTGACGGTGCCGGTGACGATCTCTCGAAGCGGTCGGTTCCGGCCGAAGCTGGGGTGTTGTGGACCACTACGGTGGGATCCGCTGATTACTGGGGTGTCGATGGGGTGAGGTGGTGGGCCGGTGAGCAGTCGGGTGTGTTGTCGGCGGTGTCGTGGGGTGCTGCGTCTGGGTCATAACGGTGACCTGTGTGACCTGTGTGCTCGGCAGCAGACGGTGGCGAAGCTGTTGCCGGAGGGGTTCTTCACCGACGACAGGATGCGTAAGGCGCTGGCAGCCTACGACTTCGCTGCGGTGTTCCGGTCGGTGCGGCGGGCCACGGGGTTCAGTCAGGAGCGGTTGGGGGAGTTCATCGAGCTGTCGCAGTCGCGGGTCTCGCTGGTCGAGCTCAGCAAGCATCGACTGCGGGACATCGCGATCGTTGCTCGGGTGGCGTCCCAGTTCGGTATCCCGCCCGAGCTGCTCGGGTTCACTCCGGGCGCGGCTACCGTGGGGGTGACCGGGAAGAGCGACGTTCGGGAGGTGGACTTGATGCGTCGACGTGAGTTCGTCGGGATCGTCACGGGGATCACGATGGGTCTCGACGGGGCGCCACTGGATCTGGACCGTCTCGTCGCGCTGCTGCCGGCCAACGCCGTCACGGAGCTGCCGCGTCGGATCGGCGCGGCGGACGTGGCTGCCATCGAGCAGGTGACCGCGGCGTTCCGGCGATGGGACTTCAGCCGCGGGGGCGGGCTATACCGGGATGCCGCAGTGGCTCAGTTCCGGTCCGTGCTGGCCTTGCGGGATGTGGCGTGCGAGCCGCCGGTACGGGCCCAGTTGTTGGTGGCGACTGCGGATCTGGGGGCAGTGGCAGGATGGATGAGCTACGACTCCGGGCTCCACGACGAGGCTCGCTGGCTGTGGGTCGCCGCGCTGGAGGTGGCGCGTCAGGCTGAGCATCCCGTCGCTGTAGACCTGACTATGTGCGTGCTGCTGGACATGATCCACCAGGCGCTGCACCTGCATCGGCCGGAGGAGGCTACGCGGCTGGTCCAGCTTGGTTACGGTGTCGTGGCTGGCGGTGCGCACCCAGTCTCGGCCTGTACCTCCAGCTATCTGGCCACCAGCCAAGCCTGGTGTGATGCCGCGCGGGGCGACGTCGCTGCCTGCGACCGGTCGCTGGGCCGGTCCGTTGAGGGACTCGCCGCCGAACCGATCTTCTCCGTGCCGTGGGACGCCCACGTCGGCCCCGCCCAGCTGGCTGCTCGGCAGGGCCACGCTTACTACACCCTCGCGGTCACGGATGGGAGTCCGCAGCACGCGGCTCGGGCTGTGCCGTTGCTGCAGGAGGCGGTGCAGGGGTTCGGACCGGGTTATGCGCGCTCCCGTGCGGTCAATCTGCCCGGTCTGGCCGGAGCGCACGCGATCGCGCGAGACCTGGACGCTGCCGTGTATGTGGGTGGGCAGGCGGTCACCGAGGTCACCGCGCTGTCGTCGCGACGCGCTCTGGAGCGTCTGCGCAGCCTGGACACCGTCTTGCAACCACACGACGGCGAGGCCTCGGTGGCCGAGCTGCGCGAGCAGATCCGTGGTGCGCTGACCGCGGCGTGACTGGGAACCGAGAGCATGACGATGCCCCAGCCAGGCGTCAGCAAGATGACCCTTGCGCCGCTCCTGAGTCATGACCGCTACTGCGCCGAGATCGTCGCCCAGACCGATCTGCTGCGTTCCCACATCGAGGGCGCGGACCTGTCGGCGCCGGTGCCGTCCTGCCCCGGCTGGAACCTCGTCCAGCTGCTGCGACACCTCGGGGGCGGTCATCGTTGGGTCGAGACGATCGTGCGGACCCGGGCGACGCAGCCGCCCTCCGACGAGCAGGTCCGCGATGTCTCCGCCGACACCGGGGAGGGCCCCGCCTGGCCGTCGGCGTGGAGTTCACCGTCGATGAGGAGGTCGCCCTCGACGCCCTCGCCGAGTGTATGGAGCTCAGTGCTCTTCCCCAGCTGTTCGAGGTCCACCCCGAGAGGCGCGAGCTCCTCGGCCCCGGCCGCACGTTGCACTTCTCCGCCACCGATACCGGACCGGAGGTTGCCGCGTCGTGGCTGGTCGACCTCACCGGCGACGCCATCGTTCACCGTCGTCGAATCGACGAGGCCACCGTGGCCGTGCGCGGTCCGCTGACCGAGTTGCTGCTCGTCCGCTACGGGCGGCGTTCCGTCCGCAGCGAGGGCATCGAGGTCGACGGTGACAGCGGACTGCTCGACTTCTGGTTGCAGCGGGTCACCTTCGGATGATCGACGAGCGCGTCGTCGAGGATGACCGATGGTAGGTCGAGGTGGTCGTATCGTAGCCGGGGTGGCGCATACCGGAGCCGCCACAGCAGAGCACGGCTGGTGCCAGCACCGCTGTTGGGTTGTGTCTGGTCACGAGGCGGGCACTGCCCGGTAGGAGACGATGGTGGTCATGCCCGTGGCCAGGTGATAGGCGTTGTGGCAGTGAACCAGCCACTGACCGGGGTTGTCGGCGGTGAACTCGACGCTGACCCGCTCACCCGGGCCCACCATGACGGTGTCCTTACGAGTACCGTCCGGTAAGTCGTCGATCTCGCCGGTGACGTGGCCGATGCCGCGCACGGTGACGGTGTGCCCGTGCAGATGCATCGGATGGTACATCGGCGTCTGGTTGATCAGCCCGAGGCGGACTCGCTGCCCAGCCCTGATGTCCAGCGGAGTGATCCCGTCGAACGGGCGGGACGCGTTGTAGGCGCGGGCGTTGATGCGCCATTCGAACGCGCCCATGTCGCCGGTGAGATACAGCGTGTGAGTGGCGTCGGGCGGGCGGTTGTCGATGCGCACCGCCGTCGTGGCATGCAGGTCGGGCAGGGCGAGGAGCTGACCGGCCAGTTCGGTGGGGCCCGCGTCTGGCGGAGGGACTGGACCGGCGCCCGTCCGGATCACGGCCAGCGCCTGCGCGCTCTTGCCCCTCGGCAACCCCGACCAACGGGAACGCTCCGTCGCCAAGCGTGACCAGGACGTCGTAACGTTCCCCGGGAGCGACCTGCAGCGTATCCACGGTGACCGGTTCGACCGGGAACCCGTCGGTGTGAGTCACCGTCATCCGGTGCCCACCGATCGCGACCCGGAACACCGTCGCCCGCCGGCGTTGATCAGGCGGATGCGGGCCCGTTGCCCGGACGGCCGGTGACCGTCTGCGGTGCGGCGGGCAGCCGTCCGTTGATCAGATACATCGGGCAGTCGACGCTGCTGGCGAGCCGGGAGTTGGCCGGCACCGCAGCGATCCCGGCGGGAGGGTCGGCCAGTGCTGGCGGGAGATGGTATTGCCACGATCCCGACTCATCGGTGCTCTTCCCGGCCTGGACCGGAGCGTCGTACCGGGCCGTCGCACCCCCGGCGCGCAGCGCGGCGAGCACCTGGTCCGGTGCCGCCACTCCGGTGCCGTCGATCCAGTCGTCGAGCACCATGACGAACTCGACATCGTGGGCTCCCGGCTCGGTCGGGTCGTCGATGATCAGCGGGGCGTACAGGCCGCGTTCGCGCTGCAGCCCCACGTGCGGGTGCAACCAGTAAGTTCCTACGTCGGGTGCGGTGAACGCGTAGCGCATTCGCCGCCCGGACCGGATCGGTGGTTGGGTGAGGTTGGGCACGCCGTCCATGTCGTTGCGCAGCCGCAGCCCGTGCCAGTGCACCGTGGTCGGCTCCGGCAACCGGTTGACCACGTTGACCTCGAGCTCGTCCCCCGCTCGGCATCGGATCGTCGGTCCCGGCAGCTGCCCGTTGTAGGCCCAGGTCCGCACGACCCCGTCCACCGAGGTCGACATCGGTCTGCTCAGCCGTCAGGTTCGCCGAGACGACCCGCCCAGAACCTTGCTCGTGCCGGATCTGTTCCGCGTGCTCCACCGCCTCGGACGATACCGACACCCGCCCCGGCGGCACCGCGTCCACCGGACGCAGCGCCAGCCAGGTTCCACCGCCGACCGCCGTCGCGCCAGCCGCTCCCGCGACACCGAGTAGCAGGCTCCGGCGCGACAGCGACCTGGCCGCCATGCCCCTCCTTCCGATCGCGACGTCCAACTACGTAGTTCGACAGTAGATGCTGTCCCGCCGCTTCCGCACTCGGGATCCGCTCCGGGGTCGGCGGGGCCGTCACCGGGACCGCGCACCCCAAGGTCGCCCCAGAAGCTGACCGACCTGCGCCGGCTGCGCCGAGCATTGCTGGCCGCGCGCAGTTCGGCCCGGGATGCTCGGTGTGGCGGACGCGACGCTGTGATCTGCCAGATCATCGAGGACGCACCGCCCGTGCTGGGGCGGACATGAGGAAGCCAAAGACCCGACCGCACGGACGATGATCTCTCACGGGCGGGGTCTTCCCGACGCCATCGTCACCGATTCTGACGCGCCCGCGGACCCCACCGGCGTCCGATCCTGTGACGTGGTTGCGGTGCCTGTCCTGCGCAATGCGGGGTACCGGCTGAGCGTCGTGGGTGCTCTGGTGACGGCTGGCAGTGCCGCCGCACATCCTTGTCACTACCGGCGGCTGCTACCTCGCGGTACCGGCCCGGCAGACATCCGCGACCAGCTCCGCGCACCAGGGGCCGTCTACCAGCGGCAGCCCGTGATCGGCGGTCGGGTGCAGCGCGTAGGTCCGGCCGGGACGCTCGGCGGTGAGGTCCGCGGCGCGCCCGGGCACCGGCACCGGGTCGTGGGCGGCCTCGGCCAGGACGACCGGCACACCGGTGGCGGCGAGACGGTGCAGCGCCGGTTCCCACTCCTCATTGTGGATGAACGAGTTCAGAGAACCGCTGTAACTGGACCAGGTGTGTTCGACCGCCGACCTCGCCACTTCGACGGGCAGGTCCGGTCGGATCGCCACGGCGAGCCATGAGGCGGTGGTGCGGAACCGGCACATCCAGGCGCACATCGTGCGGGGCATCGGGCCGTCGCCGGTGAGTAGCGCCTCGAACAGCCCCATGCGGCGCATCCCGGCGTCAGCTTCGGCCCGGCTGCGGTACAGCGGCGCGCAGAAGGTAACCACGGCTGCCACCCGTCCGATGTGCTCGGCGGCCCAGCGCAGCGCGACCACCCCACCCATCGAGTGGCCGACGACGACCAGCCGGCGGCCGCCCAGTGCGAGCGCGTGGAGCATGTCGTCGAGCGCGGCGAGGTGATCGGCCGCGGTGAGCGGCACCGGCCCGCGGTCGGAGTCGCCGAACCCGAGCAGGTCAGGGACCACGACCGTGCCCTCGGCGGCGAGTCGGTCGAAGTCGGCGCCGAAGAAGTTACCGCCCGCGATCATGCCGTGCAGCAGCACCACCACCGGGTCCCCGGCTCCGAATGTGCGCACCCGCAGTTGGCCCGTCGTCCGGCTCCGACCCGCGCCCGGGCGCCACCTCCTGACTGCCTGGGAGGTGGCGTGGCGGCCCGCCCAGGTGGCCGCGGCGAGCAGCCCGGTTGTGACCATTGCGTGGACGACGGTGACCGGACGTTCGGCGGTGCGTCCACTCGAGGCGGTACATCCGGGCCGGGTATGTAGGCGAACCCGGATCATGCGCTGAACGGGGTCAGGCACAGCGGCGACCCGGTGAGGACGATTATGGCTGTGATGGCCGGGACGAGGAGCAGAGCACCGAGAACGGCGCTCTGGGTGCGGCGAGAGCGGGCGCGGTCGAGCGGGAACAGCAGCCTTTCTACCCGGTCGGCGATCCCGGGCTCGGTGGCCGCGCCGAGCGCGCTGGCCGGCACCGTGGTTCCGATGGTGAGAGCGAGCAGCGCGTCGACCACGGTGTGGCCGCCGTGCCGGTGGGCGGCGACGTCATCGGCGCGCATCTCGACCAAGCGCCCGATCTGCGTGGTCCCCTCGGTGAACAGCCGCAGCCCCGGCAGGATCTTCGCCAGCGCACTGGTGAACGCCAGTAGCTGGTGGTGGTGCCCGGTCAGGTGCGCGCGCTCGTGGGCGAGGACTGCGGCGAGCTGGGTGTCGTCCAGTGCGTCCAGTGCTCCGCGAGTGATCACGATGGCCGGGGATCGACCCGCCAGGCAGTACACGCTGCGCTGCGCGGCGTCCACGACGAGGGTGCCGCCGGGGCCGCGGGGCGCGCCGCGGGTGGCCAGCACCGCGGCTTCGGCGTGGCGGCGGGTGTCGCGTCCGGCCCGGCGCAGCGCCGCTACCAGCCGCCCGGCCAGCAGGGCCATGGCCAGCACCGTCAACGCGATCAGTACCTCCAGACCAGCCTGGAGGAAGCCGCCGTGGCCACCATCGACCCACGCCCGCAGCGTCGCGAAACAGCCCGCGAGCAGCAGGTCCACCTGACCCCACGCGCGGTAGAGCTCGACGCCCAGCAGGCCAGCCGCTCCCACCCAGGACGCTACGACACTGCCCATCGCCATGGTCCACACGGCGACGCCCAGTCGGGGCGCCACCCCGGACCGGGTGAGCCGGTCCAGCAGCGGTGGCCCGAGCACCGCGACGGCCAGGCTGTAGGCCAGCAGGCAGGCGGCCAGGCTCACCGCATTTCCTCGCTATGCTCGGTCGGTGCCGCCGGGCGCGGTGTCGATGGTTCGCTCGCACGGTGCGTCATCGGCCCGACTCCGGACTACGTCTGGCCAGTACGGCCTGCAGCCTGGTCAGTTCGTCCTCGGTCATCTCACCCACGAAGTGGGCGAGGACGGCCTCGGAGCCGACCCCGGCGCTGAGGGCCTCACGCATCAGGCCCGCGGTGTGCGCGGCGTGACTGACCACGGTCCGGAACCGGTGGGCCTTGCCCTCCCGCTCCCGGGTGAGGTAACCCTTGCGGTGCAGATTATCCATGGTGCTTAGCACCGTGGTGTAGGCGATCTCACGGTCGGTCCGCAGCTGCTCGAGCACCTCGCGCACGGTGCCCGAACCGCCCAGTGACCACAGCCGGTCCATCACTACCGCCTCTAGCTCGCCGAACACCCGCACATTGCCTCCCGAGGTTCGCTCGACGCCACCAGCCCGGGTCGGTCCGGACATCGCTCGTGGTGTGCCTCTCACGTCAGCATAAATCTACTGTCTCCGTACCGAGAGCGTAGGATACGTCAGCGCGGCGTAAGGCGGGTGGCCGCCAGAACCAGCAGCCGTACCCGATGAGCAGGAGGTTCTATCGATGATGGACGGAATGATGGCAGGCATGGGTCTCTGGGCGCTCGTAGTGATCATTACGGTGCTCGCCGTCCTCGCGCTGGCCGTCCTGGGCAGTGTGTGGTTGTGGCGCCGGCTTCGTGATGACCACGCGCAGATCAGCACCGGTGACGACGACGGGGATGCGGCCCGGGACATGCTGCGCAAGCGCTACGCCGCCGGCGAGATCGACGACGAGGAGTACGAGCGCCGCCTCTCGGCGCTCACCTGGCGATAGCGCCGGACAATCTGTGGCCCGGGCGATCTCCGGGCCCGCTGGACCGGCACGTCGCCGGCTGTTGCTACTGTCTCGGTACCGAGACAGTAGATGATTGCTGAAGGGCGGCTCCGGCGGCGATGAGTGAGCTACTGGTCGGGACGACGCTGCTGGTGTCGTTCCTTGGCGGGATGGTGGCGCTGCTGGCGCCGTGTTGTGTATCGGTGATGTTGCCGGCCTACCTGGCGACCGGGTTCCGGCACCGCGGTGGCGTGCTGGTGGCCACGCTGGTCTTCGGTGCCGGGTAGGCACCGTGATCCTGCCGATCGGGCTGGGCGCGGCTGCGTTGAGCCGGCTATTCGTTGAGCAGCACACGGTGATCTACCTCGGCGGCGGCACAGCCATGATCATCGCTGGGGTCGCGGCGCTGGTCGGGTGGTCTCCAAAGCTGCCCATGCCCGCTTCCCGGGGCACCTCGGGAAGCGGGTTCGGGTCGGCATACCTGCTCGGGGCGTTCTCCGGGATCGCCAGCGCCTGCTGCGCACCGACGTCCGCGACGACCGGGCGGCCGCGGCGGACTTCGTCCGCGACCGGGGCCTGACCTACCCGTCGATCTTCGACAACCCCGGGCGTTCGTTGCTGGCGTTGCGTGGGTTCCCCCGCAACACGGTTCCCTTTACGATCGTGCTGGACCGCGAGCATCGAGTCGCGGCGGTGTTCCTGACCGCGCTGCGGGTCTCCGAGCTGCTGCCGGTGGTGCAGCGGGTGGCCGCCGAAGCGCCCCTGCCGGTCGGGGTACCGTCGTGAACGGTCTGACCGAGTTCGCGATCTCCGGTCCGCTGCTGCTCGCCGCCCTGCTCGCGCTGGCGGCCGGGGCGGTCTCGTTCGCCTCGCCCTGCTGCATCCCGCTGGTGCCCGGCTACCTCGCCTACCTCGCCGGTCTGGCCGGCACCCCCGCTGACACCACTGGCGAACGCGCTGGCGACGCCGCTGGACTGGGGGGTACGGATCGCGACGATGGCGGCACCGGCGGCACGCGTCCCAGCGGTGCCCGGGTGCGAGTACGGCGGACCGGGCGGCTGCGGCTGGTATGGGCGGCGCTGCTGTTCGTGGCCGGGTTCACGGTGGTGTTCACCGCGGCGGTGCTGAGCGTGCTGGGGCTGTCCGACGTGCTGCTGCGCAACGAGGACATCCTCCAGCGGGTCGGCGGTGTCGTCACGATCGCGATGGGTCTGGTGTTTCTCGGGCTGGTCCCCGCGCTGCAACGCGATGTCCGGATCCATCGCACCCCGGGCCGCGGGCTGTGGGGCGCCCCGGTCCTCGGGGCGGTGTTCGGACTGGGCTGGACCCCGTGCCTGGGCCCGACCCTGACCGGGGTGATCGCACTGGCGGCCGGCACCCAGGTCGGGCCGGCCTCCCACCGTGGGCTGGTGCTGGTGCTCGCCTACAGTCTCGGGCTCGGCCTGCCGTTCGTGGCGCTCGCGTTCGGCGCGGGATGGGCCGTGCGCACCACAGACTGGATGCGCCGCCATACCCGCGGTATTCAACTGGTCGGCGGCGTGATGCTCGTCCTGGTCGGTGTGTTGCTGGTGACCGGGCTGTGGGGCGTGTTCATCGCCTGGCTGCGGGTCCCGATCGGGGGCTTCACCACCCCGCTCTAGCTAGCGAGGCCAGCCGGTCGCACCGGCCGCAACGGTGATCGGAGGCTGCCGTGGGGCGGTGGACAGCGAGCGAAGCTCGGTACGACACCTGGTGGGAGGATCTGGAGATCTATGCGCTCGGCCAGCTCGGGCGCCGGCGATTCGCCTGGCAGCGCGATCACCTCGCCGACTGCCCGCCCTCCTGTGTCGAACTGGTCGACTTGCAGGAGGTAGTGACATGGCTGGGCCGCGTCAAACGCCATCTGACGACTCCTGGCTTCCCCATCACAGGCCTGCAGGACGGTGAGGATGGGTGGGCCAGGCCAGGCCGATTCGGGGCGTGGTTGCTGCGGTCATCCGCCGACGGCCAGGACTGAGCCCGGCGACGGGAGGAGGGGCCCGCGCGGGTGACCGCCGGAGCAGAGACCACCACGCCGATGTCCACGACCAGCACCGACTACGGCTGACGTCGGGTCCGAACAGCGCTGGCGCGGCGATTCGCAGGTCCGACGCGCGAATCGGGCTGGCCCGGCGCGGTCTTGGTGTGGCATCTCGGCTCGCAACCAAATACTGTCTCGGTACGGAGGTAGTAGGTGCGGTGAATGCGCCGCGCACCATCGTCGGTGAAGGGAAGAAAATGGAATCACTGCTGTACGGGCTTGCTGTCCTGGCCTGCCCGGTCGGGATGGGCGCGATGATGTGGATGATGATGCGGGGCCAGCGCCATGATTCCGGTGACGCCGGTGGACAGCAGCAGGTCGCACAGATGCGCGCCGAGATCGACCAGCTCAAGATCGAGCGGGGTGGGTACGCCGAGCTGACGGTGGTCGACACCGGGCCGGGTATCACCGACGAGGACTTCCCCGGGTGTTCGAGCGCTTCTTCCGCGGCGCCGGGTCCTGCACCGGGGATCGGTGATCGACCTGGCGGTGGCCCCGAGCTCGTCACCGCACACGGCGAGGACATCTCGGTGGACACCCGCCCCCGGCACACCCACTGCCTGGTGCGCCTCCCGCACACTGCACCGCAACCACATCGGCGCTTCACCGGATCTGCATCGCCGCTGTCTGACATCGGGGTCATCCGAGCACGATCCCCACACGAGGAGTGAACACCGTGCAGCACAAGACCCTGGTACGCCTGGGTGCTACCGTGGCACCCTGATCCTGAGCGCCAGCCTGCCCGGAGCGGGTGTCGCGAGCGCCAACCCGACGGAGTCGGACCAGCCGAGCCCGCCGGAGACCGGGCAGTGGCTCGAGCAGATGGACCAGCACATGGCCCAGATGTTGAAGATGCTGCCGGCCGAGCGGCGCGGCGACGCCCAGCAGATGCGCTCACTGATGGAGCAGATGATGAACGACCATGGCGGCATGATGACGAACGGTTCCGTCGACATGGGTGCGATGATGGACGGCTGATGACGCGCAGCAATGGCGGTGAGACACGGCGAGTGCGCGCGATCTACGCCCGCACCGCGCGCCACTACGACCAAATGATCGGCCCCGTCGAGCGGCTGCTGGTCGGCGAGGGCCGAGTCTGGGCCGCCGGCCAGGCCCACGGCGAGGTGCTGGAGATCGCTGCAGGCACCGGCCGTAACTTCGCGCACTATCCACGCGACACACGGGTTACCGCGCTGGACCTGAGCTCGGACATGCTCGCCCGGGCCCGGCCGCGGATCGACCGCGCACCCTGCCCGGTCCAGCTCCTCGTCGGCGACGCCCAGGCGCTCGACCTCCCCGACGAGGGGTTTGACACCGTGCTGGCCACCCTGGCGCTGTGCAGCATCCCCGACCCCGACGCCGCGCTAGCCGAGATGGCCCGAGTGCTTCGACCGGGCGGACGTCTGTTGCTCGTCGAGCATGTCGCCAGCCTGATTGCGGTGGTGCGAACCGTGCAGCGGTTATTGGAGCCAGTGGCCGTGCGCTGCGCCGCCGACCACCTGCTGCGCCGACCTGAACGTGACGTCGCTGCGGCCGGTCTCGCCATCGATTACCTCCACCGATCCAAGGCCGGGATCATGATGAGGCTGACCGCCACCAAACTGCGGTAGACGGCCTGGCCGTTGGTCGTTCTGCGTGGCCACAGCCCCACCACACCTGCCGCCGTGAGGTGCGGCGGACGTGGCGGCCATCGAGCAGGTGACCGCAGCGTCCACACCTGTGTTACCTGTTTCTACAGGACAGACGGGCCTCCAGCCAGGCACGATGGCACTAGTAAATATGATTATCGTTGCTATTAAACCTGTCGCTGGTGCTACGCTCCGTTCCCAGCCGATGGTGATTCGGAGCGAAGAATGTCGACGTATGACTACGTGGTGATCGGTGCCGGCTCGGCCGGGTGCGCGGTGGCCGCACGGCTTGCCGCGTCGGGAGAGTACGAGGTGGCCGTCGTGGAGGCGGGCCCGCCTGACGACCTGCCTGAGATCGCCGTTCCGGCGGCGTTCCCGTCGCTGTTCAAGGGTTCGGTCGACTGGAACTACACGACCGAACCCCAGAAGAACCTCAATGCCCGTTCCGACTACTGGCCCCGGGGGAAGGTTTACGGGGGTTCGAGCTCGCTCAACGCTCAGATCTACCAGCGTGGCGCGCATGCCGACTACGACGGGTGGGCCGCGCTGGGCAACGACGGCTGGTCCTTCGCCGACATGCTGCCGTTGTTCAAGCGGGCCCAACACCAGGAGCGCGGCGAGTCGGAGTATCACGGGGTCGGCGGCCCGATCAACGTCACCGACCTGCGCGACCCCAACCCGCTGTCCCGCGCGTTCGTCGCGGCCGCAGTCGAGCAGGGCCATCCCGCCAACGACGACTTCAACGCCGCCACCCAGGCCGGTTTCGGGCTCTACCAGGTGACCCAGAAGGAAGGCACGCGGTGGAGCGCGGCGCGCGGCTACCTGCACCCGGCGCTGGACCTGCCGAACTTCACTGTCATCGCCCCAGCCATGGTCACCCGGCTGACCTTCGACGGCGCGCGCTGCACCGGATGCGTGTACGACGGTGCCGTGGGCGAGCAGCAGATCACCGCCCGTCGCGAGGTCGTGGTCTCCGGCGGGGCCGTCAACTCCCCACAGCTGCTGATGCTCTCCGGAGTCGGGCCCCGCGAGCAGCTGGAGAGCCTCGGCATCCCGGTGCGCCGTGACCTGCCCGGCGTCGGGGAGAACCTGCAGGACCACCTGGCCGTCCCGGTCGCCTACACCTGCACCGCGCCGATTACCCTGACCGGGGCCTGTGATCCGGAGCAGGGTGCACGGTTTCTCGATGCGAAGATGGGCCTGCTGACCTCCAACATCGGGGAGTCCGGCGGCTTTCTGACCGTCGGTGAGTCCGCCGCGCCGGATCTGCAGTTCCATTTCGTGCCCGGCTGGTTCGTCGATCACGGCTTTCGCAACCCCGCGAGCGGGCACGGGTTCACCGCGCTGCCCGGGCTGGTCGGGACGAGGAGCGTGGGTCGGATGTGGTTGCGCTCGGCCGACCCGCAGGACAAGCCCGCGCTCGACCCGAACTACCTCGGTGACGATCGTGACATGCAGGTGCTCGTCGACGGCATCCGGATCGTCCGTGACATCATCGCCTCGCCGGCGTTCGACGGCTACCGGGGTGCGGAGCACTTGCCCGGCGACGCGGTGCGCTCCGACGACGATCTCCGCGAGTTCGTGCGGAACTACGTGCAGGGGCTCTACCACCCGGTCGGCACCTGCGCGATGGGCGTCGACGAGAGGGCGGTGGTCGACCCGCAGCTGCGGGTGCGTGGACTCGAGGGGCTGCGGGTCGCGGACGCGTCGATCATGCCGGTGATCGTCAATGCGAATACTAACAACCCGTCCATCGTCATCGGCGAGAAGTGCGCGGAGATGATCCTGAACGCTGGCGGCTGAGGCTCGCGGACGGAAAGGCCGGTTCCACCTCGCGACCGCCACGCGGAGCCGTGGACACTCGGCGCGGTATGGTCATACTTATGTTCATGACGACGTTCTTGTCGCTCGCTGACGTGAAGGCTCACCTGTCGGAACTCGTGAGTTGAGTCAGCAGCCAGCAAGAACGGGTCCTGGTGACGGTCCACGGTAGACCGTCAGCCGTCTTGGTGGCGCCTGCGGATCTCGAGTCACTCGAAGACGATCGCGATCCTGTCCGACCCCGAGACGGTTCGGCGGATGAGCGCCTCGGAGGCCGAGCTGGCCCGGGGCGAGGGCGAGCCCGACCCGACCTCCACTGGAGGATCGCCACTGCGCATGCCGCGGCACCTATCATGTGATCTATCTCATCGACGATGTACAGCAGACCGTGGCCGTAGTCGACGTCGCCCACGACCTGGCGGCGATGCGGCACCTGTTGGCCGACAATCCCTTGCTGGTAACGACGACCCTGCGGGATGTCGCGCACGCTGCTCCATGTCGTGACTGACTGGCCCGGCCACTACGCGAACGGCGCGGCGACCGTCACCACCCTGGGCGAGGCCGGCGTCGACGTCGACGCGCGGTTCCACGGACCGCATGACGAGACGCCGCTGCACTGGGCGGCGAGCAACGACGACGTCGCGGCGCCCGGACCACGCTCGTCGACGCGGCGACGCTCAGCCTGGCCGACCGTGTCGAGGGGTACTTCGCCAGCTGACGCCACCTGCACCGGAGGACGTCACCCGCGCTTTCTGGGGCGCCTGCCACGGGAGCCGCCGGCGCTGCGCGGAGTATCTGCTGGACCAGGGTGTCGAGCTGAACTGGATACCGCCGTGGGAGAACCTCACACCTCTGGACGCAGCGCAGCGAGAACACGCCGACGAGCTTGTGCGGTGGTTGTGCGACCGGGTGCACTGCCTGCGACCGAGCTGAACCGGTAGGTGAGCCCCGCAGGACCGTCACCATCGCATCGGTGAAGCGTCCTACGGCTACCCGATGGTGCACCGAGCTGATCGGCCATCAGGAACTTGGTCCCGAACGGGTCCGGGATCGTGATGGACGCCGTACGCTCTCAGCCATGAGCAGTGCGACAGCCACCACTGGGCTCACCTGGGAGGAGTTCCTCGAGCTTCCCGACGAGCCGCGCTACAGGCACGCCGAGCTGGTGGACGGAGAACTGATCCTGGTGAACCCGCCCAGCTGGCTGCACCAACAGGTCGTCGGCGCGTTGGTCGCCTTGATCTGGACCTGGATCCGGGCGGAACCGGGTCGGGGCACGGTGACCATGGATCCGCCGGTGCGCATCACGGGCATCCGCGGCTACCTGCCCGATGTCGCCTGGTACCGCGACGGACGCTCTCGACCTGCCCCGGGCAACCCGTACCTCACCGGTCCACCCGACCTGGCGGTTGAGGTGCTCTCGCCGAGCACCCGGGCATTCGACGTGGTGCGCAAGCGCGCCGACTACGCGCGGGTGGGTGTCGGGGAGCTGTGGCTGGTGGATCCCGAGAACCCGAGCGCGCTGGTCATGCGCCCACCCGCACAGCCGACCGAGCCAGCCGAGTTCGTAGTGGTCGAGGAGCTGGGGCGGGACGGTGCACTCACCAGCCCGCTGCTGCCGGGGCTGTCGATCCCGGTCGGCGAGCTCGTCTGATGATAGTCACCCGGTGATCGAGCTGTGAGCCGACGCTGCCGAACCCACGGGAACCGCCCAGCGCGGTGACCTGCCGCCGGAATTGATCGTCACCGACCGGCAACCGGATATCGTGCTGTTTCCGCAGGACCGGATTCGGGTCCGCCGCTGGCCGCTTGACGTGGCCCTAGGATCGTGAACTATAGGCTGCGGTGGTTGTGGCACCAGGCTTGCAGCGCGCGGGGTCACGATCGTAGCCGGCGGCGACGTACGATCTTCGTTGTAAGATCGTAGCGGGGGAGAACCCGCGGTTCCTTCTGATGCCCGACATGATCGGCCACCTGCCACGAGGTCCACGCGGCACCTCGGCCGACAACCCCGCACCAGGTCAGGACGGGGTGCCTGACGATGATCGGACTGCTGGCCGGGGGCTACGGGAGCCGGAAGTCCGAGTCGGCGTGCGCACCGGCGTCGGTCGCGGTGTCCATCTGCGCTTTCTGCAGCGTGCCGGCGTAGTCCCAGTTCATCGACTGCCAGCGGGTGAACTGGTCGAGCACCCAGATCCCGGACTGCCGCGACCCGTTGCCCGAGCGGCCGTTGCCGCCGAAGGGCAGGTGTGCCTCCGCACCCGAGGTCGAGTTGTTGACGCTGACCATGCCCGCGCTCACCCGCTCGCGGAACCGGAACGCGTGTGCCGGCGTGGAGGTGTAGATCGACGCCGAGAGCCCGTAGCCGTGCCCGTTCGCGAGCGCGACGGCCTCGTCGAAGGTCTCGAAGCTCGCGACGCCGACGATCGGGCCGAAGGTCTCGATGCGGGCGATCGCGTCCTCGGCGCGGACGCCGTCGACGATCGTGGGGTGGGCGTAGAGCCCGGCGTCCGGGTCGCCGGCGAAGCCCTCGCGCGGGTTCGCCGCGGTGATCCGCCCGGTGCCGGTGGAGCCGTGCAGGGTGTGGTGGGGCTGCACGAGGTCGAGCCGGGACACGAAGCCGTCGAGGAAGCGCTGCCCGATCATCGGCCCGTAGAGGACGTCCGCGCGGGTCGGCTCGCCGATCACAGCCTCGCGCACGGCGGTGTCGAAGCGGCGCAGGAACTCCTCGTGCACCGAGGCGTGCACGATTACTGTGCCCAGCGAGGTGCACCGTTGCCCGGCCGTGCCGAACCCGGAGAACAGCGCGCCGTCGACGGCCAGGTCGAGGTCGGCGTCGGACATCACGACCAGCGGGTTCTTGCCGCCCAGCTCCAGGCACGGAGTCTGCAGGTGGCGCCCGGCCAGCTCGCCGATGCGGACACCCACCGCGGAGGACCCGGTGAACCCGATCTTGTCGACGACGCCGGCGTCGAGTGCGGCGGACAGCCCGTCGAAGGTTGTGGCACCGTCGGCGAGCACCGTGTTCAGCACTCCGGCGGGCAGCCCACCGCGCACGAACAGCTCGGTGAACGCCGCGGCGATCGCCGGGGTGTACTCCGCCGGCTTCCACACCACGGTGTTGCCGCACAGCAGCGCCGGCACCAGGTACCACGACGGCACCGCCACCGGGAAGTTCCCGGCCGTGACGATCGCCGCGACGCCGACCGGCACCCGGAAGGTGAACAGCTGTTTGTCGCCCATCTCGCTGGGCACCGTCTGCCCGTAGAGCCGCCGCCCCTCGCCGGCGAAGAACCCGCAGGTGTCGATGACCTCCTGTACCTCGCCGCGGGACTCGGCGAGCGGCTTGCCGATCTCGCGCGTCACCAGCCGGGCCAGCGCTTGCGCGTTGGCCTCCACGAGCCGGCCGATGCGCGCCACTACCTGACCGCGCACCGGTGCCGGGGTGTTCGCCCAGGCCCGCTGCGCGTCGCGGGCGCACCGGCACGCCTCGACGAACGTGGCGGCATCGGCGAGCAGGGCGTGGGCCACGGTCTCGCCGGTGTGCGCGGGGTTCGTCGAGGCCAGCCGCCCGCCCGGGGCGTCGTCGCGCCACGTCCCGTTGAGGAACGAGCCGACCCCGGTCACACCGCCACCACCCGGGAGAGGGTCGCGACGGCGAGGTCGAGCTCGTCCTCGCCGATCGTCAGGGCCGGCCGGAACCGGATCGAGCGTTCCCCACTGCCGAGGATCAGCACCTTCTCGTCGCGATGCAGCCGCTGCAGCGCCGCGTCCCGGGCCGTTGCGGTGGGCAGGTCGAGCGCGACGAACAGCCCGCGCCCGCGCACGTTGTCCACCTCCGGGATCGTGGCCAGGCCGTCGAGCAGCCGCTTGCCCAGCACCGCGGCCCGCTCGATCAGCCCCTCGGCCTCGATGACCTCGAGGTAGCGCCGCGACCGCACCATGTCGGTCAGGTTGCCACCCCAGGTCGAGTTGAGCCGCCCGGACACCCGGAACACGTTGTCGGGCACCTCGTCCACGCGCCTGCTCGCCATGATCCCGCAGACCTGGAGCTTCTTGCCGAACGCCACGATGTCGGGTTCCACGCCGAGCTGCTGGTAGGCCCACGCGGTGCCGGTCAGGCCAGCGCCGGTCTGCACCTCGTCGAGCACGAACAGCGCGTCGTGGGAGCGGCACAGCGCCTGCATCGCCTGGAGGAACTCCGGGCGCAGGTGGTTGTCGCCACCCTCACCCTGGATCGGTTCGGCGACGAAGCAGGCGATGTCGTGCGGGTGCGCGGCGAACGCGGCGCGGGCCTGCGCCAGCGCGACGTCCTCGGCCACCTGCACCTGCGCCAGGTGCTCGGCCAACGGGAACCGGATCGCCGGGACGTCGATGCGCGGCCAGTCGAACGTCGGGAACAGCGCGGTCTTGCGCGGATCGGTGTTGGTGAGGGAGAGCGTGTAGCCGCTGCGGCCGTGGAAGGCCCTGCGCAGGTGCAACACCTTCGTGCCGCGCGTCGCCGGTCGGCCGTGGCGGGAGTTGTGCTGACGTTTCCAGTCGAACGCGGCCTTCAGCGCGTTCTCCACCGCGAGCGCTCCGCCCTCGACGAGGAACAGGTGCGGCAGCGCCGGATCCCCCAGGACGCGGGTGAAGGTCTCGACGAACGCCGCCAGCTGCGTGGTGGCCACATCGGAGTTCGACGGCTTGTTGACGGCCACCTCGGCGAGCTCGGCGCGGAACTGTGCGTCGTCGGCCAGCGCCGGGTGGTTCATGCCCAGCGGCGCGGAGGCGAAGAAGCTGAACAGGTCGAGGTAGCGGGTGCCGTCGCGGGCGTCGACAAGCCACGATCCGCGGCTGGCGCGGGTGTCCAGCACGAGGTCGAACCCGTCCACCAGCAGGTGGCGCCGCAGGATGTCGTGCACGCGATCCGGTGTGACAGCCATACCCCAGTGTCAGACCGTGATCGCCCCAGCACATCACGCCGACCGTCGGCATTCCTCGGCGACCTGCCACGATGTCGGCCGTGTCACCGACGGATCGTCAGCTCGACGACCTGGACCGTGCCCTGCTGGCCCTGCTGGCCACCGACGGGCGTGCGGCGATGGCCGAGCTGGGCCGGCGCGTCGGCCTGTCGCGCACGGCCGTGCTCGCCCGCGTGCAGCGCCTCGAGCGGACCGGCGTGATCCGCGGCTACCACGCCGACGTCGTGCTGCCGACCGACGTTGCCGCCCATCGTGCGCGGGTCGGGATCGTGCTGCGTACCGCCGACGTCCCCGGCTACGTCGGCCGCCTGCGCGCGCTGCCCGGCGTCACCGAGGCCGAGACGGTGACCGGTGAGTACGACCTCATCGCGCTGGTCGCGGCACCGAGCGCCGACGAGCTCGACGCTGTGCTGGACCGGATCGCCGGCTGGCACGAGACGATCCGCACCACGACCTGGGTCGTCCTCAAACGCTACCCCTGAGCACCGCGACAGCGGTTTCCGAAGAGCCGACGGTGCGTCGGTCACCGGGGAAACCGGGGTGGGCGGATACCGTGGGGCCCATGGTGGGACGGACGACGGCCGGTGGCGGCAGCAAGGGCACCGCGACGCGGTCGGCACAGGGATCGGGCCGCAAGCCCCCGGCCCGGCGATCGCCACCGCCCCGTCGCCGCCCCGCCGCGCGCAAGCCGGCCCGCAAGCAGGGCCCCGGCCTGTTCAGCCGTGGGACCGGTGGCCTCGGCCGCGGGATCGTGAAGCTCGGGCGGTCGATCGGCCGGGCGGTCGGGCGCGCCCGCGAGCTGGATCCCGCCCACCGGCGCGACGGCCTGGGCGTGACGTTCCTGGTACTGGCCGTCGTGAGCGCGGCGGGCATCTGGTGGGAGGCCGGGGGTCCGGTCGGGGACGCGCTGTCCGGTGCGGTGGGCGCCGTCGTCGGCCTGGGTGCGGTGCTGATGCCGGTGCTGCTGCTCGTGATCGGGGTCATTCTGATGGCCACGAAGGCGCACCCGCAGTCGCGGCCGCGCGTCGCCGTCGGCTCGCTGCTGCTCACCCTCGGCGCGCTCGGGCTGGTGCACCTCGGTGCGGGGCGCCCGGACGAGCCGGCGCGCTGGTCCGAGGGCGGCGGAGCGCTGGGGTACCTCGCGGCCACCCCGCTCGCCACCGGCCTGACGCCGTGGGTGGCCGCCCCGGTGCTGGTGCTGTTGTCCGGCTACGCGTTCCTCGTGCTCACCGCGACGCCGGTGCGCGCGGTGCCGGACCGGGTCCGCCGACTGCTGGGTCGGGGGAGCGCGGACGCCGAGGACACCGCCGATCCGGAGGCGCCGGTCGAGCCCGTCATCGACGCCCCGCTCGTCCCGGCGCGTCGGCGGCCGTCGCGGCGCCGCCAGGCCTCCGGCGTCGTGGATGACGGAGAGGGGACCGACGGTGCTGCGGTCGAGCCTGCCGTCGTCGAGCCCCCGGGGCCGCGGACCCGCAAGCCCGCCGCCGTCGTGCCGGCGACCCCACCCGCCGAGCCGGAGCCCGAGGGCGCGGTCGGGGAGCAGCTGCGCCTCACCGTTGCGGTGAGCGAGGAGGGCAGTACCTATGTGCTGCCGCCGAGCGACCTGCTGCCCACCGGCCCGGTGCCCAAGACCCGCAGCCACGCCAACGACGCCATGATCGAGTCGATCACCGGGGTGCTCGACCAGTTCTCCGTGGACGCGCAGGTCACCGGGTTCACCCGGGGCCCGACGGTCACGCGCTACGAGATCGAGCTGGGTCCGGCCGTCAAGGTCGAGAAGATCACCCAGCTGACTCGGAACATCTCCTACGCCGTTGCCACCGACAACGTCCGGATCCTCGCCCCGATCCCGGGCAAGTCGGCCGTCGGCATCGAGGTGCCCAACACCGACCGCGAGATGGTGCGCCTGGGTGACGTGCTGCGCGGCGGCAACGCCCGCGCCGAGCAGCACCCGCTGGTGATCGGGCTGGGCAAGGACATCGAGGGCCACTTCCTCACCACGAACCTCGCGAAGATGCCGCACCTGCTGGTGGCCGGGTCCACGGGCTCGGGCAAGTCGAGCTTCGTGAACTCGATGCTGGTCTCGCTGCTCTCGCGGGCGACCCCGGACGAGGTCCGGATGATCCTCATCGACCCGAAGATGGTCGAGCTGACGCCGTATGAGGGCATCCCGCACCTGATCACGCCCATCATCACCCAGCCCAAGAAGGCGGCGTCCGCGCTGGCCTGGCTGGTGGAGGAGATGGAGCAGCGCTACCAGGACATGCAGGTCAACAAGGTCCGCCACGTCGATGACTTCAACCGCAGGGTCCGCGCGGGCGAGATCACCGCGCCGCCCGGCAGCGAGCGGGAGTACCGGCCCTATCCCTACATCCTGTGCATCGTCGACGAGCTGGCCGACCTGATGATGACCGCGCCGCGCGACGTCGAGGACGCGGTCGTGCGGATCACCCAGAAGGCCCGCGCGGCCGGCATCCACCTGGTGCTCGCGACGCAGCGCCCGTCGGTGGACGTCGTCACCGGGTTGATCAAGACCAACGTGCCGTCGCGCCTGGCGTTCGCGACGTCCTCGCTCACCGACTCGCGCGTCATCCTGGACCAGCCGGGCGCGGAGAAGCTGATCGGCATGGGCGACGCGCTGTACCTGCCGATGGGAGCGGGCAAGCCGGTCCGGATGCAGGGCGCGTTCGTCGGTGACGAGGAGATCTCCGCGATCGTCGCGTTCACCAAGGACCAGGCCGAGCCGACCTACACCGACGGGGTGACCGTCGCGAAGGCCGGTGAGCAGAAGGAGGTCGACGCCGACATCGGCGACGATCTCGACGTGCTGATACAGGCCGCCGAGCTGGTGGTCACCTCGCAGTTCGGCTCGACGTCGATGCTGCAGCGCAAGCTCCGCGTCGGGTTCGCCAAGGCCGGCAGGCTGATGGACCTGCTGGAGTCGCGTGGGGTCGTCGGACCGTCGGAGGGTTCGAAGGCCCGCGACGTCCTGATCAAACCCGACGAGCTCGAAGCCGTCCTCTACCTCATGCGCGGCGCCGACCCCCCCTCCTAACCTCGCGAGTCGGTACGAACTGGCGGCTGAGTGGACCGTTTCTGGCGAGTCGGCTCGGACCCGGGATCGCCACGCATCCGCGCGTCGCTGTCGGGGACGGAACCCGTCCGCCACTGACGCGCAACTCGACCACCAGATCGTGCCGACTCGCGGGGTCGTGGGGTGCCGTGCGGGTTTACGCTCAGCGATCGTGACGCCCTCTGAGCAGGCCGCATCGGTCTGCCTCGACGTGGGCTCCACCTGGACCAAGGCCGTGCTGGTGCGCGCCGACGGGGCACTTGCGGGGTTCGCCGAGCACCCCACCACCGGCGACGTGCTCGCGGGCGTGGACGCCGCCGTCCGGGCGGTCTCGGCAGCGGGCCCGGCCGGCGCTGCCGGCGAACCCGAGCTGCTGGCGTGCTCGTCGGCCGGAGGTGGCCTGCGGCTCGCCGTCGTGGGCTCCGAGCGGCTGGTCGCCACCGAGGCGGGGTACCGGGTCGCGTGCTCGGCCGGAGCCCACGTGGTGTATGTCCACGCTGGCCCGCTCGAGCCCGCGGACGTCCGGCTGCTGCGCAGCGCCAGCCCCGGCGTGGTGCTGCTGCTCGGTGGTGCTGACGGCGACGACCCCACCGGTCTGCTGCACAACGCAGGACGGCTCGCGCGGGCCCGGGTCCGCTATCCGATCGTGCTCGCGGGCAACGTCGCCGCCCGCGACGACGCGCTCGCGCTGCTGCGGTCCACCGGCCGCACGGTGGTGGCCTGCGACAACGTCAGCCCCCGGCGCGGCGAGCTGGTGCCGGGGCCCGCCCGGGCGGCACTGGCGCAGCTCTACGTCCGCCATGCCCTCGGCGGGCGCGGGCCTGCCGTCGCTCCTCGGTTCCGCCGGCTCGTGCGGGTGGCGACGCCCGACGCCGTCGGGCATGCCGCCACCGAGCTGGCGCGCGTCTGTGCCGCCCGGGTGTTGATGGTCGACGTCGGCTGCGCCACGACGGACGTGCACTCGGCCCCCGGCGGGGGCGAGTCCGGCCTGCGTACCGTCGAGGGCGACCTCGGTGTGCGGGCCGCCGCGGGCGGGGTGCTCGTGGGGGGCCAGGTCGAAGGTGTCCTCGACCCGGTGGAGGCCGACCTGCTGGGCCCGACCGTCGCCCGGATGGCCAGCGAGATCGGCTCCGTGCCGCGGGACCCCGGCAGCGCGGCGGAGGACCGCCGGGTCGCCGCGGTCGCGTCGGTGGTCGCCATGCGCCGGCACCTGCGTGCGCATCACGACGCCGGTCACGACGTGGGGCTCGTCGTCCTCACCGGTGGCGTGTTCCGGCAGCGCGACACCTCCGGCGGGCTCGGCGCCGTGGTGGCGACGCTGCAGGCAGACCCGTTGCTCGCGCCGCCGCTGGCCGGGGTGCCGGTGCTGGTCGACGCCGACTTCGCGGTGGTCCCGGCCGGGTTGCTGGTTGCGCACGGCCGGACGGCAGCCGCCGAGTCCCTGCTGCGCGACCACCTTCTGGAGTAGCCCGTGCGCGGAAATCGTCGCCGGGGCGACGATTTCCGCGCACGGGCTACTCTCGCCGTTATGGGCCGGTTGATCGTGGTCGAGGGGCTCGACGGCGCCGGCAAGCGGACCTTGTCCGACGCGCTGTGCGCCACCCTTACCGCTGCGGACGCGCGGGTCGCCCGGTTCGCGTTCCCCCGCTACGGCGCCGATGTCCACGCTGCGCTCGCCCGCGACGCGCTCTACGGCCGGCTCGGTGACCTGGGCGCATCGGTGCACGGCATGGCCGTGCTGTTCGCGCTCGATCGCCGGGCCGCCGCCGCGGAGCTGCGGGCCGCATTGGCCGCGCACGATCTCGTGCTCGTCGACCGCTACGTCGCCTCCAACGCCGCGTACGGCGCTGCGCGCCTGCACGAGGACGCGGACGCCGAGTTCGTCGGGTGGATCCGTGCCCTCGAGGTCGAGCGGTTCGGGATCCCGGTGCCCGACCGGCAGCTGCTGTTGGCGGTGCCCCGCTCCGTCGCCGCCGATCGCGCCGCCCACCGGGAACGCACCGAGCCCGGCCGCAACCGCGACGCCTACGAGTCCGACGCCGCGTTGCAGGAACGGACCGGCGCGGTGTACGCACAGCTCGCGCACCAGGGCTGGCTGAGCGCGTGGACGATGCTCGACGGCGCGGCAGCGCTGGATGCCGACGTCCTCGCCGCGGCGCTCCTGGAGTAGGCTCGCACCCGAAGGTCGAGCCGCAGGTCGACAGCGCTGCCTCGGGGAGCTCGGCGAGTACGGTAGCTGCCAGATCCGCTCGACGAGCGGGCCCCACGCGTCGCGTGCGGATGCGATGGGATGCTGACACGCATGAAGTCGTGCGTTCTGGTGGTCGATGACGACCCGGCGTTGGCGGAGATGCTGACGATCGTGTTGCGGGGCGAGGGATTCGACACCGCGGTGGTCGGTGACGGCACCCGCGCCTTGCCGGCCGTCCGCGAGCTACGTCCCGACGTCGTGCTGCTGGACCTGATGCTGCCCGGCATGAACGGCATCGACGTCTGCCGCGCGATCCGGTTGGAGTCCGGGGTGCCGATCGTCATGCTCACCGCCAAGACCGACACCGTCGACATCGTGCTCGGGCTGGAGTCCGGCGCCGACGACTACATTGTGAAGCCGTTCAAGCACAAGGAGCTGGTCGCCCGGATCCGGGCTCGGATGCGGCGCACCGAGGTCGAGGCCGTCGAGGAGCTCGCCATCGGCGAGGTCACGATCGACGTCCCCGCGCACCAGGTGCAGCGCGCTGGCGAGCGGGTCCTGCTCACCCCGCTCGAGTTCCAGCTGCTGGTGGCACTGGCCCGCAAGCCGCGCCAGGTCTTCACCCGGGAGATGCTGCTCGAACAGGTGTGGGGCTACCACCACGCCGCCGACACCCGGCTGGTGAACGTGCATGTCCAGCGGCTGCGGTCGAAGGTCGAGCGCGACCCGGAGCACCCCGCGGTGGTACTGACGGTGCGTGGCGTGGGGTACAAAGCCGGCCCGCCATGACCGCGTTCCCCCTTGCGGACCGGACCCGTCGGGGCGTGACCCAGGCACGCCAGCTCGGGCGCGAACTGGCGGAGGCGTTCAACACGGTGTGGCGGCGGTCGCTGCAGCTGCGGGTCGTGATCAGCACCCTGGCCCTGTCCACGGCCGTGGTGGTCGTGCTCGGGTTGGTGCTGCAGACCCAGATCGCGCTGCGGGTGCTCCAGGGCAAGGAGGTCGACACCCTCGCGCGCGCCGAGTCGGGTCGGGTGCTGCTGGAGCGCGACCTGGCCGCCGTGGACCCGATCCGCGAGGGCGCCCAGGGTGACCTGAACAACGCGCTGGACAAGCTGACCAACGCCAGCGGCGCCGACGAGCCCTCCTCGGCGATGGCGGGGGAGTTCCGCGCGGTGCTCACCACCAGCCGAGCCAGCGGCGTTGCCGAGGTCGCCGCCGGCCCCGTCGAGGCCGTCCCGCTTGACCTGCGCGACAAGGTCACCCAGGGCACGCTTGCGCGCAAGTACGTCACGCTCGACGAGGTGCCGACGCTGCTCGTCGGGCAGCCGGTCCGCACCGCGAACCGCGATCTCGAGTTCTACCTGCTGTTCCCCCTCACCACCGAGCAGCGCACCCTCGGTCTGGTGCAGAGCACGCTGATCGTCGGCGGGCTCATCCTGATCCTGCTGCTGGCCGGCATCGCGAGCCTGGTGACGCGGCAGGTCGTCCGCCCGGTGCGGCAGGCCGCCGAGATCGCCGAACGCTTCGCCGACGGGCACCTCGACGAGCGCATGCCCGTGCACGGCGAGGACGAGGTGGCCCGGCTCGGGGAGTCCTACAACGAGATGGCCAGCAGCATCCAGCGCCAGATCCGCCAGCTGGAGGAGTTCGGCGCGTTGCAGCGGCGGTTCACCTCCGATGTCAGCCACGAGCTGCGCACCCCGTTGTCCACCGTCCGGATGGCCGCCGACATGCTGTTCTCCTCTCGCGACGAGCTGCCGCCGGCCCTGCGACGCAGCTCCGAGCTGCTCGTCGCCGAGGTCGACCGGTTCGAGGCGCTGCTCGCCGATCTGCTGGAGATCAGCCGCCTCGACGCCGGCATGGCCGAGCTGGGGTCGGAGCGGGTGGATGTGCACGAGCTGGTGTCCCACGCCGTCGAGGCGGTGCGCGGGCTCGCCGAGAAGACCGGCACGCCCCTGGAGCTGGAGCTCCCGACCGGCGTGTACGCCGAGGTCGACCCGCGTCGCGTCGAGCGCATCGTCCGCAACCTCGTCGCCAACGCGATCGACCACGGTGAGGGGCGTCCGGTTCGCGTCGTGCTGGGGTGCGACGATCAGACGGTGGCCGTGCTGGTCCGCGACCACGGCGTCGGGTTGCGCCAGGGAGAGGCGGGGCTGGTGTTCAACCGGTTCTGGCGTGCCGAGGAGTCCCGTGCTCGGCGCAGCGGCGGCAGCGGTCTGGGGCTCTCGATCGCCATCGAGGACGCGCGGCTGCACGGCGGCTGGCTGCAGGCGTGGGGCGAGATCGGTCGAGGGGCGGCGTTCCGGCTGACGCTGCCTCGCGCCCTCGGCGACCCGGTGGACTCCAGCCCGCTGCCGCTGGGGCCGCAGGACGATTTCGGCAGCCCGGAGGGGGCCGGCTCGGTGCCGACGCCCCCGTTCGGATGGCCGGTGACCGTCGTGCCCCCGTCCTGCGAGGTCGACGAGGTCGACGCCATCTCGGAGTCCCGGTGACGCCGTGTCGCCGGGCCACGGCGCTGGCGCTGCTGGTCGCGCTCGTCGGCCTGGCGGGCTGCGCGAGTGTGCCCGAGAGCTCGCCCGTGCAGGTGCTGCGGCAGGTCGGCGGCGGCGAGGAGACGGCGCTGTCGCTCGAGCCGGTCGACGGCAGCAACCCGCTGGACCTGGTCCGCGACTTCGTCTTCGCCTCGGGTGTCAGCACCGACATGCACGAGTCGGCGCGCCGGTTCCTCGCTCCCGAGGCACAGGAGTGGGACGCAGCGGCGAGTCTCATCGTGCTCGACGGCCAGTTCGACACGGTCCCCGCCCCCGACGCGCAGGACCAGAGCACCGGCGTGACGACGATCCGGATCAGGGGCACCGCAATCGGCCACGTCACGTCGTCGGGGTCGTTCGAACCGGACCAGGTCACGTTCCAGCGCGACGTCACCGTGGTGCGCCGCGACGGGCAATGGCGGATCTCGGCCCTGCCCGGCGGCGTCGTCGTTCCGTCCTCGACCTTCCAGGCCAACTACCGCGCCGTGCACACCTGGTTCGTCGACCCCGGGCGCGGGCTCCTGGTCGCCGATCTGCGTTACCTGCCGAGCATGCCGCTCAGCGCGCAGGCCGCCCGCGCGCTGGAGCTGCTGCTGGCCGGCCCGTCCGCAGCGCTGACGGGTGCGGCGGTCTCCCAGCTCCCGCCGGACGCACGGCTGCGCTCGAACGTGATGGCGAGCCTGGATGGCGTGTTGATCGTCGACCTCACCGGCATTGACGACCTGGAAGAGCCGGCGCGGCAGCTGCTGGCCGCCCAGGTGGTGCTCTCGTTGGCGGAGGTCGATGTGGACAGGGTGCGGTTGCTGGTGGACGGTGAACCGCTGCTGCCCGGTCAGGCCGAGCTGGCCCGTGCGGATGTCGCGGGGCTGGTCGCCGAGGTGGCGCCGGGGCCGGGTGTGCCGGGGCTGGTCGTCTCCGATGGGCGCCTGCGCCAGCTCACCGGCTCCGAGCCGGGGACACCGCTACCCGGTCCGGTCGGTGACGGCACCTACGACGTGGAGTCAGCGGCGTTCACCGTGGATGGTCAGCGACTGGCGGTCGTGGTCCGGCAGGATGACAGGCGCGTACTGCTGTTCGGCGACGGTCCGGAGGGCGGCCTAACTCCGGTGTTGCTCGACGCCGCGACGATGACCCGGCCGTCGTGGACACCTCGGGGCGCCGAGGTGTGGACCGTGGTCGACTCCACGGCCGTTGTCCGCGTGCTCGTCGACGACACGGAGCTGACCCGCCGTCCGGTCAACGCCGACGAGTTGACCGAGCTGGGACCGATCAGTGACCTTCGGCTCTCGCGTGACGGCATGCGGGTGGTGGCCGTCGTCGGCGGTGGGCTGTACACGGCGTCGGTGGAGCGCGGTGTCGATGGTGCGGTCTCGATCGGTAACATCCGCAGGTTGCGGCCCATCGAGCTCGACGAGGTCGTGGCCGCTGACTGGTGGGCCGCGGAGTCGGTGGTGGCGATCACGCGCGGGCCGGAGCTGCTGGTCGCGCACGTCTCGGTGGACGGTCTGGACATCGCGCAGATCCTGGGGAACAACCTCACGCCGCCGCTGACCGCCGTCGCCGCGACGTCGGACCGGTCGCTGCTGGTGACCGACCGGGCCGGTGTGTGGAGCGTCGCGAGCGACGACCAGACCGCATGGCGCCAGGTCCTCCCCGCAGCCCCCGACGCAGTCCCCCTCTACCCCGGTTAACCCACCCCACCCCCGCGAGTCGGCACGATCCGGCGCGCGAGTCGGCACAAACTGGTGCGCGAGTCGGTACGACGTGGCGGGCGAGTCGTGCGTCCGGCGACTGCTCTCGGCAGTGGCGCGCTGGCTGTGTGCGTCGTGGGCGCGGTCCGTTCCTGCCCGACGTGGGCATCCGCGCATAGCGGGGAGCCGGACTGCGCGCCAATTCGGGTCACCTCACCCGCCACTTCGTACCGACTCGCGGGTGGGTTGTGGCTCGGGGCTCGGGGGTGGGTCATGGTGGAGGGGTGGGGACTCGGGAGTTGGTTGCGGCGCTGGTCGATCTTGTGCTGCCCGGCGACTGCGCCGGATGCGGGGAACCGGAGCCTCCGTGGTGCGCGCGGTGCGCGTCGCGGTTGGGTGCCCCGTCGTGGCCGTCGGTGCCGGGTGCGCTCGAGGTGCTCGCCGCAGGGCGGTACACCGGCCCGCTCCGGACCGCGTTGCTGCGCTACAAGGAGCGCGGTCGCCGTGATCTCGCCGGGCCGCTCGCGGGACTGCTCGCCGGGCCACTCGACGAGCTGGTGCGCCCACCGCCTGCCGTCACCTGGCTGCTGCCCGCGCCGTCCCGCCCGGCGGCCGCCCGCGTCCGTGGCGGCGATCACGTGCTGCGGCTCTGCCGCACCCTGGCCGCGGGCCGCCCCGACCTGCGCGTGGCCCGGCCGCTTCGGCTCACCCGACAGGCACGTGACTCGGTGGGCCTCGACGCGGCGCAGCGGGCGGAGAACCTCGCCGGCAGGCTCAGGGTGGCACCCGCCCGGCTGCCCCCCGCGGGTGCCGCTGTGCTCCTCGTGGACGACGTGGTCACCACCGGCGCCACCCTGCGGGCCTGTCGCGCCGCGCTCGCCAGCGTCGAGGTGTGCGCCGACGTCGCGCTGGTCCTCTGCGATGCGACGACCCGGCCCGCAGCATGGTGATCAACTTTGGGTGCGGTCGAAAAAGTGGGCAAGTACTATACTTGCGTGGAGGTCTTGCGGGCATGCCGTTCGGCGCATCCATCCGGAATTCACCAGGTTGGGGTCACTGGGCGCGCAGGTCTGTTGCCGGACCGTGATGCGGGTTACGGTGCTTCGCATCAGCCGAGATATCTCAGGAGGAACCACCGATCGAGCGCCAGGGGGACTAGGAGCCTCCGGCGCAGTCTGCAACGCCAACCCGGCGCTGAGAGCGAGGGAGGTCTGCGTGGAGATCGTTGTCACCGGCCGTAACGTGGAGGTTCCGGAGCATTTCCGGGTCCATGTCGCCGAGAAGGTCGCTCGCCTGGAACGTTACGACCACAAGATCGTCAGGATGGAAGTAGAACTCTTCCACGAGCGTAACCGACGCCAGCTCAAAAGCTGTCAGCACGTTGAGATCACCGGCCGCGGCTCCGGTCAGACGGCGCGCGCCGAGGCCTGCGCACAGGACTTCTACGCGGCGCTGGACGCCGCGGTCGCCAAGCTGGAAGAACGGCTGCGCCGCTCGCACGACCGGCGTCGAGTCAACGGCAAACGCACTCGCGTGCTCGCCGGTCGGGGCAGCGCCACCGCTGTCCTCGACGAGTTGCCTCCCGTCGAGGTCGACATCCCGGGGCCGCGCGGCCACAACGAGTACCTCCCCGACGACGAGACGGCCCCCGGACGCATCGTCCGCCACAAGGTGCACATGGCCGATCCGATGAGCGTCGATGACGCGCTGTCGCGCATGGAGCTCGTCGGGCACGACTTCTACCTCTTCACCGACACCGACAGCGGTGCGCCGTGCGTCGTCTACCGGCGCAAGGGCTACGACTACGGCGTGATCCGGCTCGCCCGGTAAGCCGGACGTCCCGACCGGGGCGGCACCGTTCCCACCAGGAACGGTTGCCGCCTCGTCGGCGTTGTGTGGGCAGTGCCCGGTGCTTCGCTACCCTGGGCCGGGCAGTGCGCCGTGTCGCGGCATGCTGTGACACGAAAGCTCTGCCTGCGTACTGACCGCGATCGTGAATGAGGTCGACCTGTGCCGCTCCTGAACCGTCTGCTCCGTACCGGTGAGACGAAGCTGGTGAAGCGGCTGGGGCGCATCGCCGAGCACATCGACACGCTCGAGCGCGACGTCCAAGCCTTCACCGACACCGAGCTCCGTGCGAAGACCGAGGTGTTCCGTGAGCGCCACAAGGCCGGGGAGACGCTCGACGAACTGCTGCCCGAGGTGTTCGCGGTGGTCCGTGAGGCGGCGGTTCGTACGATCGGCCAGCGGCCTTTCCCCGTCCAGCTGATGGGCGGCGCGGCGTTGCACCTGGGCAACGTCGCCGAGATGAAGACCGGGGAGGGCAAGACGCTCACCTCGGTGCTCGCGGCCTACCTCAACGCGATCCCCGGCGACGGCGTGCACCTGGTCACGGTGAACGACTACCTGGCCCGCCGCGACGCCGAGAACATGGGCCGCATCCACCGGTTCCTCGGCCTGACGGTCGGGGTGATCCTGTCGGAGATGCCGCCCGCGGTGCGTCGCACGCAGTACGCCGCCGACATCACCTACGGCACGAACAACGAGTTCGGCTTCGACTACCTGCGCGACAACATGGCCTGGAACGCCGCCGACATGGTGCAGCGGGGGCACAACTTCGCCATGGTCGACGAGGCCGACTCCATCCTGATCGACGAGGCCCGCACCCCGCTGATCATCTCCGGTCCCGCGGAGCAGAGCGCGCGGTGGTACCAGGAGTTCGCGCGGATGGCGCCGATGCTCATCAGGGACGTCCACTACGAGGTGGACGAGCGCAAGCGCACCGTCGGCGTCACCGAGGAGGGCGTGGCGCTGGTCGAGGACCAGCTGGGCATCGACAACCTCTACGAGGCGGCCAACACCCCGCTCGTCGGCTATCTGAACAACGCCCTCAAGGTCAAGGAGCTGTTCAAGAAGGACAAGGACTACATCGTCCGCGACGGGCACGTGCTCATCGTCGACGAGTTCACCGGCCGCGTGCTGGCCGGGCGCCGCTACAACGAGGGCCTGCACCAGGCGATCGAGGCCAAGGAAGGGGTGGAGGTCCAGGCGGAGAACCAGACCCTGGCCACCATCACCCTGCAGAACTACTTCCGGCTCTACGAGAAGCTGGCCGGGATGACCGGTACCGCCCAGACCGAGGCCGCTGAGCTGTACCAGATCTACAAGCTGGGTGTCGTGCCGATCCCGACCAACCGGCCGATGATCCGCACGGACCAGGCGGACCTGATCTACAAGACCGAAGAGGCGAAGTTCACCGCGGTCGCCGAGGACATCGCCGAGAAGCACCGCGACGGCCAGCCGGTGCTGGTCGGCACGACGAGCGTGCAGAAGTCCGAGTACCTGTCGAAACTGCTGGTGACGCTCCAGGTGCCGCACGAGGTGCTCAACGCCAAGCACCACGAGCGGGAGGCGGTGATCGTCGCCCAGGCCGGGCACGCCGGTGCGGTCACCGTCGCCACCAACATGGCGGGCCGCGGCACCGACATCGTGCTGGGCGGCAACCCCGACTTCCTCGCCGACCTCGAGCTACGACGTCGCGGATTGGACCCGGTGGAGACCCGCGAGGAGTACGAAGCCGCCTGGGACGGCGTGCTCGCCACGATGAAGAAGCAGGTCGCGGCCGAGGCCGAGGAGGTCAAGGCGGCAGGTGGGCTCTACGTGCTCGGCACCGAACGGCACGAGTCGCGACGTATCGACAACCAGCTGCGCGGTCGCTCCGGCCGGCAAGGCGACCAGGGCGCGTCGCGCTTCTACCTCTCGTTGGGCGACGACCTGATGCGCCGATTCAACGGCCAGATCGTCGAATCGATCATGAACCGGTTCAACCTGCCGGACGACATGCCGATCGAGGCCGGCATGGTCACCAAGGCGATCCGCAGCGCGCAGACGCAGGTCGAGCAGCAGAACTTCGAGATCCGCAAGAACGTCCTCAAGTACGACGAGGTGCTCAACAAGCAGCGCACCGTCATCTACGACGAGCGACGTCGGGTCCTCGCCGGTGAGGACATCAAGGAGCAGATCGAGCACATGCTCGAGGACGTGGTGAACGCCTACGTCGCCGGCGCCACCGCCGAGGGCTACGCCGAGGACTGGGACCTCGACAAGCTGCGGACGGCGCTGGGCACCCTCTACCCGGTCGGGATCCGCTGGGAGGACGTCGCCGGCGACGACGACCAGAGCGACCTCTCGCGTGAAACTCTCGCCGCTGCGGTGCTCGCCGACGCGCGGGCGGCCTACGCTCGCCGCGCGGCCGAGATCGACGGGATCATCGGCACCCAGGGGGGCATGCGCGAGCTGGAGCGGCAGGTGTTGCTGCAGGTGATGGACCGCAAGTGGCGCGAGCACCTCTACGAGATGGACTATCTCAAGGAGGGCATCGGGCTGCGCGCGATGGCCCAGCGTGACCCGCTGATCGAGTACCAGCGCGAAGGGTACGACATGTTCTCCGCGATGCTCGAGGGCATCAAGGAGGAGACGGTCGGGCACTTGTTCAACGTGCGGGTGCAGTCGGCCCAGCCAGCGGAGCCGACGGCACAGCCCGCGCAGAAGACCGTGACGGAGCAACAGCCCGCCGCAGTGCAGCAGGCCGCACAGCCCCTGGAGCCCGCCGCGCGGCAGCCGGCCCCGCCGCGGGACCCGGCCGCCGCCGCCGTCGCTCCCGCAGCGCACGGGGACCCCATGGCCGAGCCGGCCGCTGTGACGAGCGTCCTGCCGGTGGCGTTCAGCGGGGCCCAACCGGCCGAGCTGAGCTACAGCGGGCCCGCTGAGGACGGCAGCGCCACCCGGACGCGGTCCGGGAACGGTGGCTCCGCGCGCGACGGCGGCCGTGGCAGCGACACCGCCGCGGGTGCGGCCCAGCCCTCGCGCAACCGCCCGTGCCCGTGCGGGTCCGGGCGCAAGTACAAGCAGTGCCACGGCTCGCCCACGGCTATCCGCCCCTGATCGTGCGGTCGGCAGGGGATGATCGCTGATTCGGGCCGCGGAGCAGTGCGGAACCCGGTTGCCAGTCCCGGATCGGTGATCACGACGGCGGTCCTCGGCGTCCGTCCCGGTCGGCGGTGGTCGTCAACCCAGCCGCAGGGTGGTGCACCGCCAACCGGCTCGGGGATCCTCGCCACGCTCGAACCGGGCCGCGAGGGCGCGGGACCGGCCGTCGATGTCACACGTCACCGCGACCTCCGCGACACCGGAGCGCGGCAGGCACAGCCGCATCCTGGTGAACCGGGCGGGGGAACGCACCCGCCGTTGCTGCGTCGCCACCCGCCAGTAGCGCAGCACCGGCTCCTCGAAGTGCGGACTGAGGTGCGCAGGCAGCCGGCGGCCGTCGAGTACCTCGAGGGCCAGTCGAAGCACCCGCGCGACCGCGTGGTGCGCCTCGGCCGACTCCGACTCCGACTCCGACTCCAGCGTCGACGGGGCGGGCTCGGCCGGTTCGAGAACGGGTCGTACCAGCAGCGGTGGGTCGGCCCCGCCGGCGCCGGGCTCGGGTTCATAGCGCACGCGCCGCAGGCGCGGTGCTGGGTCTGCAGCCGGCGGTCGAGCTCCGACCACGGTCCCCGGTGCTATCAGAGTGCTGGTCATGGGACGAAGCGTGCAGGGCGCGCACCACGACCCGGACCGAGACGAACCCGTCAGTCACCGAACGGTATGGCGACAAACGCTATGGTGGCATATGGTTGCGTCGTGAGTGAGATGTTCTTCGAAGCCGAGCCGGAGCGGATGCCGCTGGGTAAGCTGCTGTCCTGGACCGGGCAGTCGCTGAGCCGCTACTACCAGCGCATGGTGGCGGCCCGCGGCCTGACGTCCACGTCGATCGGCGTGCTCGGGGTGCTCGCGCACACCGACGCCGTCTCGCACCGGGAGTTGTCCGGGCACCTCGGGGTCACCCCGGCGACGCTCACACCGGTCGTCGACGCCCTGGAGAACGCGGGCGAGCTGAGCCGGGAACGCGACGGCGTCGATCGGCGAGTGGTGCGCTTGTCGATCACCCAGCGCGGCCGGGACCGCCTGCTGGTCGCGTTCACCGACGTGGCGGCCATGTTCCGGGACCGGATGCCGCACCCCCCACCCGAACATGAGGTGATCATCCGCGACTACCTGCTGGCCGTGCTCGGCGCGGTTACCGACGAGGAGCCCCGACCGTGATGGCCGATACGGCGCTCACCGAGCCGGCCGTGGTGGTGACCGACCTGGTCAAGTGCTACCCGAAGAGCACCACCAACGCCGTGGACGGGCTCTCGTTCACCGTCGAGCGCGGCGAGGTCTTCGGTCTGCTCGGCCCGAACGGCGCGGGCAAGACAACCACCGTAGGCGTCCTCACCACGCGCGTGCTGCCGACCGGGGGCCGAGCGAGCGTCGCCGGCTTGGACGCGCGGGCCGACGCCGTCGCCGTCCGAACCCGGCTGGCCGTCGTGCCGCAGCGCGTCAACCTCGACCGGTCCCTGTCCGTGCGCAACAACCTCGTCTTCCACACCGCCTATCACGGCGTCAGGCGGGCCGAACGCGCCCGCCGGGCTGATGCGTTACTGGAGCGGATGGGGCTCACCGACAAGGTCGCCGCACTGATCGACACCCTGTCCGGGGGGGCAGAGCCAACGGTTGATGATCGCACGTGGCCTGATGCGCCGGCCGGAGGTGCTGTTCCTCGACGAGCCCTCGACCGGCCTCGACCCGCAGGCCCGGTTGTTCGTGCACGACCAGATCAACGCGTTGCGCGAGGAGGGCGGGTTCGTCACCCCCGACTACGGCTCGGTCCTGCTTCCCGGGCTGTTCGCGCTGAACGCGGTGTTCGGGGCGCTGCAGAGCGTCGCGTTTCCGCTGGTGTTCGAGTTCTCCTTCTCCCGGGAGATCGAGGACCGGCTGCTCGCGCCGATGCCGATCCCGCTGGTCGCGGTCGAGAAGATGGTGTTCGCCACGCTGCGCGGGTTGATCGCGGCCGGACTCATGGTGCCGATCGGGCTGTTGATGGTGGACGTGTCGTGGCCCGCGTCCGGGCTCGTCCCGGCAGCGCTCATGATCGTGCTCGGGGCGGTCACCGGCGCCACGATCGGCATGGTGCTCGGTACCGCGGTGCCGCCGCGACGGATCAACGTGATGTTCGCGGTGATCTTCACACCGCTGCTGTTCACGGGCTCGGTGCAGTACCCATGGCTCACGCTGTCGGATCTGCGCTGGTTCCAGGTGCTCTCGGCGCTCAACCCGCTGACCTACGTCAGCGAGGGGATCCGCGCTGCACTCGTGCCGCAGGTGCCACACCTGCCGCTCTGGCTGTGCCTCGTCGTGCCGACGATTGCCGGCGTGGCGTTCGGGCACTGGGGGTCAGAGGGTTCCTGCGCCGCGCGCTGGACTGAGCGCGCCGTGAGATAAACACCACCGCGCTCCGCTCATGATCGAAGAGCGGTGGTGTTCATCTCACGGCCACATTCGGAATCGGTCAGCGTCGCGGCTGCTCGCCCTCGGTGGCGGCACCGGCGGTCTCGGTGGTGTCACCGGTTCCGGTCATGTCCTGGGCCCGGTCGACGAGCCCGTCGATCTGCTCGTCGTGCCCGAACCGGCTCTTGGCGGCCTCGCCCGCCTTGTCGAGCGCCTGGTCCACCTTGTCGTCGTGCTGGTTCAGCAGGTCCTTGGCCTTGTCCATGAAACTCATACCTGCACCATGGCTCAGCCGATCCTGGCCCGCAAACGCGACGCTCACCCGTTTGAGTAGTGATCAGAAGCCCGCTATGCCTGTGGCCGCAGCCGCACGTGCGCGGGGCGCAGCTCATCGGCGCTGGTCACGCCGAGGAGCTGCAGGGTCCGCACGATCTCGGCAGCCAGGATCTCCACCGCCTGCACCACCCCGCGGCGCCCGCCCGCCATCAGCCCGTAGAGGTAGGCGCGGCCGACGAGCGCGGCCCGCGCGCCGAGCGCGACGGCCGCCACGATGTCGGCCCCGTGGGTGATGCCGGTGTCGACGAACACCTCGGCGCGGTCCCCGACCGCGTCCACCACCGGTGGCACGAGCTCCAGCGGCACCGGGGCCCGGTCGAGCTGACGGCCGCCGTGGTTGGACAGCAGCACCGCGTCGGCGCCGGCGTCGACCACGCGCCGGGCGTCGTCGACGCTCTGGATACCCTTGATCACCAGCTTGCCCGGCCAGATGCCGCGCAGCCACTCGACGTCGGCCATGGTGAGGGCGGGATCGAAGACCCGGTTGATCAGCTCGGCGACCGTGCCGCCGGCGAGCTCCAGGTTCGCGAACCTCAGCGGGTCGGTCGTCAGCAGGTTGAACCACCAGTGCGGGTGCAGCGCCCCGTCGACGAACGTGCGCAGCGACAGGGCGGGCGGGATCGTGAGCCCGTTGTGCACGTCGCGCAGCCGCGCCCCGCTCACCGGGGTGTCGACGGTGAGCAGCAGGGTGTCGTAACCGGCGTCCACGGCGCGCTGCACGAGGTCCTTCGCCGGAGCCCGGTCGCGCCACAGGTAGAGCTGGAACCACGTGCGGCCACCGGGTGCCGCAGCCGCCACGTCCTCGATCGTGGTGGTCCCCATGGTCGAGAGCGTGTAGGGGATGCCGACCTGCTGCGCCACCGCCGCCACCGCGCGCTCGCCCTCGTGGTGCATCATCCGAGTGAACCCGGTGGGGGCCAACGCGAACGGCAGCGTCGAGCGTCGCCCGAGGATATCGCGGCCGGGGTCGACCGAGGAGACGTCGCGCAGCACCGTCGGGGTGAACTCGAGGCGGGCGAACGCGTCGCGAGCCCGGCGTAGCGAGAGCTCACCGTCGGCGGCACCGTCGACGTAGTCGAACACCGCGCGCGGCGTCCGGCGGCGTGCGATCGAGCGCAGGTCGGCGATGCTGGCCGCCCGCCGCAGCCGCCGCTCGGTGCCGTCACCGACGATCGGCGCAGGCCGCAGCAGCCGGCTCAGTTCCTCGACACGAGGCATCCGCCGCTGAACCATGGCCCCATCTTGGACGTTGAGATGGTCTTTCGTCATCCGGTGGAAGCTCAGACCTCGGTACAGTGTGGCGCCGGTGTGGCACTTTCGACGCACTCTACGGCGACGACCGTTGGCCTGGCAGGATACGCCAGAGGGAGGTGGGTCATCGTCATGTCAACCGTCGTCCGTTGGACGGGTCGTGAGGCTTGTGCGCTGCGGGGAGCGCCGCGGATGAGTATACGTGTCTTTGCTGAGCATCTTGGGCTCGCCGTACGCACTGTTTCCAAATGGGAGGCCGGGGCCGAAAGTGTCGTTCCCCAACCTGACACCCAGGCCATCCTCGATACTGTGTTGGCGCAGGCCGACCCGGCCGCCCAGGAGCGCTTCGCTGCGCTGTGTGCTGCCAGTGATGGTGATGTGTGGAGCGGTTCCGGCAGGGGACCATCGCCTACGACGGAAGAGACGAACCGGCGCAATAGGGGCGCAGGGACTATCGGGGACGATCTCGCTCTATTCCGGTGGCTGAGCGTGTCGAGTTCTGGAGGTGCTCGGATCGTCTCGACATGGACGGCGCTGGACATGGTGTCGGTGTCGACGAGTTACCGGCGTGCCTATCGTTCCGTATCGGCAAGCGCGCTACTCGCAGCGACCACAGCGCAGCTGTCGCTGATGTTGTCTCTGACACCGGGGTCGCAGCCAACACGTACAGTAGCCGCCGGCTCCTGGTTCGTGCGGTCGGAGAGGCCGCGGCGTTGGCGGCAACCTTGCTGGGCGTTGATTTAGGTCGCAGAACCGAGGCGGATCGGTTTCTCACGCTTGCTCAGGACGCTGCGAAGGAGAACGAGGACTCAGATCTCGCTGCCGTGGTCCTTGCGTGCAGGGCGTTCGTGACAAGCTTCGACGGTGGTAGTCCCACGGTTGCCGCAGAGTTCGCTGACGCCGCCGTGGAGGTCGCGTCGCGCGATCTCACGAGCATGACCACGCGCGGTTGGGTCGCCGCTGTGAGTTCTGAACATTTCGCCGTAGTGGGTGACGAAAGACGGAGCCTGAGCCGTCTCGATGAGGCCCGTGCAGCGCTGTCCGAGCCAGTAAACGATCTGGACTGGACGGGGTTTGGAACCTTCGATCTCGTGAAGGTCACCGCATACGAAGGCGGCGACCTGATGCGTCTGGGTCGGCACACCGCAGCGATCGCGCTACTTGACGAGGCGCTCGCGGGTTTCGACGTCAGCATGCGGCGTCATCGCTGTGCGACGTTGATCGACCGGGCAGCAGCGCACCTCGCCGGTCACGATATCGACGCGTGCTGCGAAGACGCCACCGAGGCGCTGGCCATCGCCACCGAGACAGAACACCAGGTCCTCGCTCGACGCGTGCACCGGATCGCCGTGGCCGTACGGCCCAGCAAGGCCGCCGCTGCGCTGCGGCTCTGGACCGACGTGATGGGTGCGGGCGTCGAGCAGGATCTCGAGGAGAAGCGTGTCTGACGAGCTTGTCCGTCCCCGGGGTCCGGACAACGCCGACGTTCGCCAGCTCACCGGCCTCGTCCTGGACTTCGGCGGAGTGCTCACCACCTCCTTCGACGAGGCGCTGCGCTCCTACTGCGTTCGTGACGGGTTGCCCCCCGACGCGTTGGAGTGGATCTTCACCCTCGACGCGGGTGCGCAGGGTGCGCTGGTGGACCTGGAGTGTGGAAAGACGGGTCAGGCCGAGTTCGTCGCACTGCTCGCTCGCTCGCTCGACGTCGAGGCGGACGGTCTGCTGGAACGGATGACCGCCGACCTGCGCCTCGAGCCTCTGGTCGCGACCGCCGCTGCGCGGCTGCGCCAGCACGGGGTTCGCGTCGCCGTGCTGTCGAACTCGTGGGGTAGCTCCCCGTTCGACCCCTACGCACCGTTCCGGCTGCACGACACCTTCGACGCCGTGATCATCTCGGATCAGGTGGGCCTCCGCAAGCCGGATCCGGCGATCTTCCGGCTGACGGCGGAACGGCTGGGGCTCGAATCTTCCCAGTGCGTCTTCGTCGACGATGTCGCCCGCTATCTCGAACCAGCGCGGGCTCTCGGGATGGCCACGATCCACGCGACCGACCCCGACGAGACCGTCGACCAGCTGGCGGAGATCTTCAAGGTGAGCTGCCGCTAGCATTGATCACGCACGTGCGGACGGCGGCGGCGGAGCAGCTCGAACGCGGCTACCGCGCCGGCGCTGGCCACGTTGAGGGACTCGACGCCGCCGTGCATCGGGATCGTCAGCACGCGGTCGAGCTCAGCGCGCACCGGCTCGGACAGGCCGTCGGTCTCGTTGCCCAGCACCAGCGCGACGCGATCGGGCAGCGCGGCGTCGAGCAGGGACGGACCGCCCGCGTCCAACCCGACGATGCCGAACCCGGCCGTCCGCAGCGCCGCGCAGCCTTCCTCGGCGGTGGCGGAGCGGAGCACCGGGGCCCGGAACGCCACCCCGGCCGAGGCCTTCACGACCAGCGGATCGATCGCCGGCACGCCGTGGCGGGGGAGCAGCACGCCGTCCAGCCCGGCGGCCGTCGCGCTGCGCAGCAGCATCCCGACGTTGGCCGGGTTGGTGACGCGGTCGAGGACGAGCACGGACGCCGGTCCGGTCAGGGTTGCCAGGAACTCGGCGACCGGCGCCATCCGCGGCGCCACGACGTCGGCCAGCACCCCCTGGTCGTGGCGGCCGTTGCCAGCCAACACCTTCACCCGGTGCGCCGACGCGCGCGCCACCGGCACCCCCCGCTCCCGCGCCGCGGCCAGGATGGCGCGCACCGGCTCGCCGCGCAGACCCTCGGCGAGGATCACCTTGTCCACCTGCAGCGTCACGTCGTCAAGGGCCTCCAGCACGGGTTTGCGGCCGTAGACGGTGATGAAGGTGTCCTTGGGTGATCGAGTCTTCGGGAACCGGTCTGTTGCCACCCGGGCAGCCTAGGATCGCTGCATGCCGCCCCGGCTCTCCGCCCTCGACGCCTCGTTCCTCTACCTCGATCAGCCGACCACGCCCATGCACGTCGGCGCGGTGTCGATCTTCCGTCGACCGCGGGCGGGGTTCGACTACGATCGCCTCGTCGAGCTGATCGAGCAGCGGATCGCGCTGGTGCCGCGGTACCGGCAGAAGGTCCGCCGCGTGCCCGCCAACCTCGCTCGTCCGGTATGGGTAGACGATCCCGACTTCGACGTGGCCTACCACGTGCGTCGCTCCGCCCTGCCCACACCGGGCTCCGACGCCCAGCTCACTGATCTCGTCGGACGGCTGATGTCGCGCCCGCTCGATCACACCCGGCCGCTGTGGGAGATGTACCTGGTCGAGGGGCTCGCGCGCGGGCGCACCGCGGTGCTGACGAAGACTCACCAGGCGATGGTCGACGGGATCAGCGCGATCGACATCGGACAGGTGATCCTCGACGTCTCGGCCGCACCCCCTGGCGGGAGGGAGTCACGGTCGCCGGTGCCCACTGACCTGTGGATGCCGCGGCCCGAACCCAGCGACGTGCAGCTGGTCCTCGGTGCGGTCGCCGAGGCCGTCGCCCGGCCGGGGGTGATCGTCGACAACGTGCGCTCGGCCGCCGGTGACGCGATGGCCACCGTCGGCAAGATCGCCGGGACTGCCGGCCAGCTGCTCTCGATGGCCCGCACGGCGAGCAGGCGCGCGCCGGGTACCCCGCTCAACGTCGTCATCTCCACCCAGCGCCGGTTCGCGATCGCGCGCACCGAGCTGGAGTCCTACCGGAAGGTACGCGCCGCGCACGGGTGCACCGTCAATGACGTGGTGCTCAGCGTCGTCTCCGGCGCGTTGCGCAGTTGGCTGCTCTCCCGCGGGGAACCGGTCATCGCGTCGTCGTCGGTACGGGCGATGGTGCCGCTGTCGGTGCGCGGCGAGGCCGACGTGCCCAGCTCGGCCACGGCGGGCACCCTCGGCAACCGGGTGTCCTCGTTCCTGGTCGACCTGCCGGTCGGGGAGTCGAGCCCGGTCGTGCGCCTGCACCACGTCACGCACGCGATGCGCGAGCACACCTCGACGGGGCAGTCCGTCGGCGCGGACACCCTGGTCCGCATCGGCGGCTTCGCGCCGCCCACCCTGCATGCCCTGGGTGCTCGCGCCGCGAGCGAGCTCTCGAAACGGATCTTCAACCTGGTGGTGACGAACGTGCCCGGACCGCAGTTCCCGCTCTACGCCGCCGGCGCCCGGATGCTCGAGATGTTCCCAGTGGTGCCGCTGGCCAAGGGCCAGGCGCTCGCCATTGGGCTCACCTCCTATAACGGCGGTGTCTACTACGGCTTCAACGGCGACCGCGACGCGATGCCCGACGTCGACGTGCTCGCCGCCATGGTGGACGAGTCGCTCGACGAGCTGCTGGCGACGGTGGGCTGATGCGCGTCTACGTGCCGGCCACCTGGCCGATGGTGCAGGCGATGGTCCGCAGTGGCCATCTCGACCCGATCGGTGGTACGGCGTTCGCGCTCACCCCGAAGCTGCGCGAGTCCTACACCAGCGGTGACGACGAGGAGCTGGAGTACGCCGCGCTGACCGAGGCGGCTCGCGCGTCGCTGCGGCTGCTCTCGGTGGAGTTCGGGTTTGGCGAGGACGCCGCCCCCGCCCGCCGGGTGGTGGTCGCCGCCGACCTCGACGACGTGACGTTGCGTCCGGATCTCGACGACGGTGCGGTCCGGATCGCCGGCGGGGTGCCGCTGGCAGCGGTCGCCGCCGTGCACGTCGACACCGAGGAAGCCGAGTACGCGGTGCGCCAGGCCGCGGAGGCAGTGGATGCCGCCGACATGGGCGACCTGGATGCGGAGTTCCTCATCGGCGAGGCCGAGGACCACGAGCTCGCCTGGTACGACCCGTCCGAGTTGCGCTGATGCGGCCTTGTGCGCGGAAATCGTCGCTCCAGCGACGATTTCCGCGCACGGGCGCGTCAGCGCCGCTCGTCGCGGCCGATTCCGCCGCCGTACACCAGTGCAGCAGCCGCCGGGATCAGGAGGAAGAACATCCACTGCCTGGTGAGCAGGAACAGCGCCACGGCGACGAACGGCATGACGGCGACGAGGCGGGGGCCCCAGTCGTCGAGAAACCCGCCCGCGTGCCCGGCGACCGCTCCCGAAGACGGGACCGCGGGCAGCGGCGCTGTCGTCGACCCGGGTGCAACGGTGCCCGGCAGCTCCGGGTGTGGCGGCGGCAGGTCGGTGAACAGCGCCGCGAGCTCCGGTGCGATGGTGGCGTTGGCGGCGGTGGCCGAGCGTTCGGCGTACTCCTCGACACCGAGCCTGCCGGCCGCCAGGTGCTCGTCCAGCGCCGCTAGCGCCGCCGTGCGCTCCGCCGTGCCGATGCGCAGTGGCGGGTCGCCCGGAGTCATGCATCGAGGGTGCCACCCCGTTCAGCGCAGGGCCACCAGCACCCGGCGCAGCGCCGCGAGACGCCCGGGACGCAGTACCCCCTGCTCCACGCGGACGTCGAGCGCGCACTCGGGGTCGGCGGGCGGGCCCAGGTGCCCGCACCCACGGGGGCAGTCCTCGATCGCGGTGGCGAGGTCGTCGAACGCGGCCGGTACGTCGTCCGACGTGACGTGGGCGAGGCCGAACGACCGGATGCCCGGTGTGTCCACGACCCAGCCTCCGCCGCGGCCCGCCGGCAGCGGCAGCGCGAGCGCGGCGGTGGTCGTGTGCCGGCCCTTGCCGACGGCGGACACGACGCCGACGACCCGCGCGGCGTCCGGCACCAGCGCGTTGACCAGCGTCGACTTGCCCACTCCCGAGTGGCCGACCAGCGCCGACACGTGTCCGGCGAGCAGGTCGGCGAGCTCGGTCAGCGGGTGGTCACGGCGGGTCACGAGCACCGGGAGGTCGAGCTCGCGGTACTGCGCGGCGAACGGCTCGGCGTCGGCGAGGTCGGACTTGGTCAGGCACAGCACCGGCGCCAGCCCACCCGCGTAGGCGGCCACGAGGCAGCGGTCGACGAACCCGGTGCGCGGCACCGGGTCGGCGACCGCGGTGACGATCACGAGCTGCTCGGCGTTGGCGACGACGACCCGCTCGAACGGGTCGGTGTCATCCGCGGTGCGGCGCAGGACGCTGCTGCGCTGTGCGACGCGCACGATCCGGGCGAGGGCGTCGATGGCGCCGGAGAGGTCGCCGACCAGCCCGACCCGGTCGCCGACGACGATCGGGGTGCGGCCGAGCTCGCGGGCCCGCATCGCGGTGACCGGCGGTCGGGTGCTGTCGCCGTCGGGCGCGCAGGTCCAGCGGCCGCGGTCCACCGCGGTGACCATCGCCTCGGCGGCGTCGGCGTGCTCAGGACGACGCTTGCTGCGCGGCCGCGAGCTCCGCCGGCCGGGGCGGACCCGGACGTCGGACTCGTCGTACTCGCGCGGGCTCACCCGAGCAGCGCCGACCAGCGCCCCGGGAAATCGGGGATCGTCTTGTCTGTGCATCCGATGTCGTCGACCACGACGCCGGGCACGACGAGCCCGATCAGAGCGCCGGCAGTGGCCATCCGGTGGTCGGCGTAGGCACCCCAGGGCCGGTCTGACCGTCCGTGCAGGGGCGCCGGGCGGATCTGCACCCCGTCCGGGGTCTCGGTGACGTCACCACCGAGCGCACCGATCTCGGTCGCGAGCGCCGCCAGCCGGTCGGTCTCGTGCCCGCGGACGTGGGCGACGCCCCGGATCCGCGACGGGCCGGTGGCCAGCGCGGCGAGGACGGCGACGGTAGGAGTCAGCTCGCCGGCGCCGTGCAGGTCGACGTCGATGCCAGCCAGCGTGTCCGGACCGCGCACGGTCATCCCGTCCGGGCCGGGCTCGATCGTGCAGCCGGCCTGCGCGAGCACCGCGAGGATCTCCACCCCCGGTTGCGTGGAGGCCGCGGGCCAGCCCAGGACGGTGACGCTGCCCCCGGTGACCGCGGCGGCGGCGAGGAACACCGCGGCGTTCGAGAGGTCCGGCTCGACGATCCACTCCCGCGCCGCGATCGGGCCCGGCGCGACCCGCCAGGTGTCCGGCTCGTCGGCCTCGACGTCCACCCCGGCGGTGCGCAGCATCGCGACGGTCATGTCGATGTGCGGCAGCGAAGGCACCGGGCTGCCGCGATGGTGGACCGTGACACCCTTGTCGTAGCGGGCACCGGAGAGCAGCAACCCGGACACGAACTGCGAGGACACCGACGCGTCGATCACCACATCGCCACCGGGCAGCGAGCCGGTGCCGTGCAGGGTGAACGGCAGGCGGTCGGCATCCACGCGCGCGCCCAGCGCCCGTAACGCGTCCAGCACGGTGCCCATGGGCCGCTCCCGGGCGCGCGGATCGCCGTCGAAGGTGACCGGGCCGTCGGCCAGCGCCGCGGCGGGCGGAACGAACCGCATGACGGTTCCGGCGAGGCCGCAATCGACGGCGCCGCCGCGCAGGCCGTCGTGCGGTGCCACCGTTACGTGCTCGCCGTCGCGCTCGACGGGCACGCCGAGCGCCCGCAGCGCGCCGACCATCAGCGCGGTATCGCGGGTGGCCGGAGCGCCACGGACGGTTGCCTGGCCGCCGGAGAGTGCGGCGAGCAGCAGCGCGCGGTTGGTCACGGACTTCGACCCCGGTACGGCCACCCGGCCGCGGACGGGATCGTGAGCGAACGGGGCGAGCCAGCTGACGGTCACCTCGACATGATCCCCTATCTCGAGGACGACCGGTCCACCCCTATGCCTCCCGGAAGGAGCACCGGAATCGAGATCAGCCGATGGTGTGGTTCCTGCCCGCGGGCATGCTGATGACCATGTTGACCACCAGCAGGGCGAGCAGCACGACCAGCGGCAGCGTCCACGAGCCGGTTACCGAGAACAGGGCCGCGGTCAGCAGGGGGCCTGTCGCGGCGATGACGTAGCCGACAGTCTGCGCCATGCTCGACAACTGCGCCGCGGTCTGGCGGTCCCGCGTCCTGGCGACGTAGAGCACACCGGGGATGCCCTGGCCGGCGCCGAGCCCGACGCCGAGGATGACCACCCACACCGGAGCCATACTCACCGGCGCGACCAGCACACCGGTGATACCGACGAAACACAGCACTACGGTCACCATGACGTGCGGCCGCTGATCCGGCTTGTGCCCGGCCAGGCTCGGACCGAAGAAGCCTCCCGCCGACACGGCGATGACACAGAGCGACAGGTACAGGCCGGCCGTGGCGGCGTCGATGCCCTTGGCGACGTAGATTGTCGGCAGCCAGGCGAAGATGGTGTACAGCATCAGCGACTGGAGGCCGAAGAATCCGGTGACGCTCCACGCGGTGCGGTTGCGCAGCAGGCCGGACCACTGGGCCGGGGCACCTGCCTGGCCCTTGTCGGGCCCGAACCTCAGCTGCGTGCCCAGTGCGAGCAGCGCGGGCACGGCCGGGATCACCGCGACACCCAGCGCGATGGCCGACGACCCGCCCGTAGCGTGGTAGATCGGCACCGACAGTCCCGCGATCGCGGCGGCGCCGCTGCTCATCATCATCGCGTACACACCCATCATCACACCGATGCGCTCGGGCGGGAATCGCTTCTTCACCAGGACGGGGGTGATCACGTTCAGTACCGCGACGCCGATGCCGGCCACGATGGTTCCGGCGAACAGCCCGGCCGTACCTCCGGACCGGATCACGATGCCGACCACGAGCACCGCCATCGCGGTGAACAGCGCGCGCTCGTCACCGATGCGCCTACGCAGCGCGCTCCCGGTGGGAGCGAACAGCCCCATGCACAGCGGTGGCAACGTCGTCAGGACGGTGGCGGCGGTATGGCTCAGTTGCAGGGTTGGGATGAGCGGACCGACCCCACCGAAGAAGATCCGCATGTTGAGACTGAGTAGCACGAACGCTGCTACCAGAAGGGCCCCTCCGCCGGGCCTGCTCTCCTGGATCCCGATCGGCGACTCCACGCCCACCCGCGACGATTCGCTCATCTGACTCACTGCGTGCCCCCCAGCCGCTCACCAACTCGCTCGAGGATATGGCGATGTGCTCGATGTGCTCCCAAGCCGCGTGATGTGGAACGCTCTCCGTGCCACGATGTCCCCGATCGTGGTCGGGCACAGCAGCGGAGTCGCCAGTGCTCCCACCCACCCGCACGTGTCACGATGGGCCCATGTGCGGTCGCTATGCGTCGATCAAGGCCCCTGCCGACATCGCTGAGGAGTTCCGCGCCGTCGACGCCACCGGCGGCGTCGGGCAGCCCGACTACAACGTGGCGCCCACCAAGCAGATCGTCACGGTGGTGCAGCGACACCCGCGCGACGAGGACGGCACGCCGGATCCGGCGACCACGCAGCGCTCGCTGCGCCTGGTCCGATGGGGGCTCGTGCCGTCCTGGGCGAAGGACCCGAAAGCCGGCGCACGCATGATCAACGCCCGGTCCGAGTCGGCGGCCACGAAGCCCGCGTTCCGCCGGGCGCTGAACGCGCGGCGCTGTCTCATCCCCGCCGACGGCTGGTACGAATGGCAGCGCGGGAAGAGCCGCAAGCAGCCGTACTACACGCGGTACAAGGACGGCAGCTCGCTGGCGATGGCCGGGTTGTGGGAGTACTGGAAGCCCGCAGACGACCCTGACAACCAGTACCCGGACAACCAGTACCCGGACGGCCTCGTCACGGCCGCCGTGCTCACCGCCGAGGCGGTGGGCCCGCTCGCCCAGGTGCACGACCGGATGCCGCTGGTGCTTCCGCCCTCGGCCTGGGACGCCTGGCTCGACCCCGACACGGCCGCCGACGCCGAGGCCGTCGCCGCCCTGCTCGCTCCGCCGTCGGCCGAGCTGGTGGCGGCGCTCGAGCTGCGGCCGGTCTCGCCCGCGGTCAACAGCGTGCGCAACAACGGGCCCGAACTGCTCGCCCCGCTCCCGCCCGAAGACGTCGCCGAGCCGCTGCAGCTGGACCTGCTGGCCGGCCCGAACCCCTCGTGACCGAGATCGACACCCCGCACGGCCCCGCCCGAATCACCTGGCACCGCGCGGCCGGGGATGCGCGCGCGGTGTTGCAGCTCGGTCACGGCGCCGGCGGCGGGGTGGGGGCGCCGGATCTGCTGGCCGCCACACGCGCCGCCGTCGACGTCGGCGTGCACGTCGTGCTGGTCGAGCAGCCCTACCGCGTGGCCGGACGCCGCGCCCCGGCCCCCGCGGCCCAGCTCGACGCCGCCTGGCTCGCGGTGGTCGAGCACGTCCGCGTGCTGCACGGCGGGGTGCCGCTGCTCGTCGGTGGCCGCAGCTCCGGCGCCCGCGTCGCCTGCCGGACGGCCGGGGCCGGAGGCGCCGCCGGCGTGCTCTGCCTCGCGTTCCCCGTCCACCCGCCAGGCAGGCCGGAGAAGGACCGTCTCGCCGAGCTCGCCGCACCGAAGATGCCGGTGCTCGTGGTGCAGGGTGAGCGTGACCCGTTCGGCTGTCCCGGTCCCGCACCCGGCCGTGAGGTGGTGCTCCTGCGCGGTGACCACTCCTTGACCGCCGACCTGCCCGGCGTCACCGCCGCCGTCGGAACGTGGCTGCCACGCCTGCTCGGGGTGGCTGCCACGGACGCGTAGCACCACGGACGACGACCGGTCCTGGTCGACCGCGGTGGCGGCCAGCTCTCAGTGTTCCCGCACCCAGCGGTGCCACGGTGCCGATCGCACCACCAGCATCGCGCCGATCCACAGCATCGCGAGCAGCAGCGTGCCGGTGCCGAACGCGACCGGGTCGATCGGCGGCAGCACCAGCCGTTCGGCCTGCAGCGCCGCCCCGCCGACGGCGGCGAGCCCGACTAGCGCGGCGCCGACCAGGGGGCGCAGGGCGTCCGGCAACGGGCCGAGGAACGCGAGATCGACGGCCATCGCCACCGGGATGAGCAGGAACGGCACGGCCGAGGGTGGGAAGTCGCCGCCGACCAGGGCCACCCACGCCACGCAGCGGTACGCGACGTAGGCGGCGGCGGTCGCGGTGGCGGCCCAGCGCCGCCCGATCATCCAGCGCGCCAGCACGAGCACGAACGCTGCGGCCGCGAGCAACCAGACCGGGTACAGCCAGGGCGGCGTCGGCAACGCGAAGTGCAGGACAGCGACCCGGTCGATCGGGCGGCCGAGCTGGTCGGCGGCGAACTGCAGCAGGATCGGCTCGGCGTCCGGGGTGCTGCGGTCCCAGGCCGCGACGGCCAGCACGCCGTACTCCTGCTGCTGCGCGGGGAACCACACGTTCTCCAGCGCGAACGCCCACAGCAGCACGAGCACCGGGGTGCGCCGCCAGCCCGTCCCGTACTGCCACCACCCGCGCACGACACCGGCCAGCATCACCGCCGTGCCCAGAAAGAGCAGGCCGTGGCTGGGGCTCCACGCGGTGATGTCGAGGCCGTTGACCCGGTGGTTGACCACGTCGATCGGCACCGCGACGAGAAAGATCGCGATACCGGCCTGCATGAGCCGTAGCGCCGGGCGGTCGACGCCGTATCCCGTCCACGTGTGGAACGCCACCAGTGCGATGACCAGCATGGTGCCGGTGGTGTTCAGCAGGTGTGGTGGCGCCAGGTCGTCGCGGAGCCACCGGAAATGCCAAGACACGTCCCACGTCGAGCCGAGCACCTTGAGGATGAGGGCCGTGATCCACAGACCGTAGACGGCACGCACCTTCTCCGGGGGCAGCGCCCGCGGCGCGCTGCCCCGCGTGCCCCAGGTCCGCCAGAGATCGTGTGCCCGTTCGGTGATCGTCGCAGCCATGCGCGCCATGATGGCCCTGATCCACTACCCGCCGGTAGGGGGTTGTCACCGAGAAGCGGTGCGGGCCGTCCACCCGATCATCAGAGGTGCGGAATGACGGAGACTGTCACGTTCCGTTCCGTGGGAGTCCAGAGGTGAGATCCCCTGGGCGACCTGACTACGGGTCACTACCCCACCGGCGAGGTTGTTCATCCACAGAGGTCATGTCCGAGCGGGGTGGGCGGCGTCGTGGGTCTGACGGTCGTCGGTCAGTCGGTGGGGAAGTCGAACTCGCCGAGACGGACGCCGGCGGTGAACGCGTCCCATTCGGCGCGGGTGTAGATGATCGCTGTGCCGTCGGGGTGGTGGCTGTGGCGTACCGCGATCCGGCCTGTGCCGTCGTGCAGCGGCCCGGCCTCCACGCAGCCGCCGCCGTTGCTCTGGCTCCGGCTGCTGATGTGCCAGGAGACGTTCGCCAGCTCCTCGGGCATCACCACACCGGGCCCACTGGTCGTGCCCATCACAGCTCCTTCGTTGCGGCCGCGATCAGCGCAACCGCCTCCTTGCCGCCGAGCGCCATGGCGCTGAGCTGATGGTACGCCTGTCGGAACCGGTCGACAGCCGCGTCCTCCTCGACGTACACCGCCCCGGCGAGGTTGTCCACATAGGCCACGTCGGGGTAGGGCTTGGGCATCTCAAAGAGCCAGAACGCACCGTCCAGGCCAGCGTGCGCGCCGCGGCCCAGCGGGAGGATCCGGACCTCCACGTCTGGCAGCTCGGTGACCTCGCGCAGCCGGGTCAGTTGGCCGAGCATCACGTCTGGCCCGCCGATGGTGCGGTGCAGCACTGACTCGTCCACGATGGCAGTGAAGCTGACCGATGCGTCGCCGCCGAGCACTTGCTGGCGGGTCATCCGCTGCTCGATCAACCTCCCGATCCGCTCTTCCGGGGTGTCGGCTGCCGCCGCACGACGGATCAGCGTCTCGGCATACTCCCGGGTCTGCAACAGTCCCGGGACCAGCATCGCCTCGTAGGTGCTGAGCCGGTCGGCGCGGCCTCCAGCCACGGCAGGTCGATGTACTGGCGGTCGACGGTGTTCGCGTAGCCGTCCCACCAGCCCTTGCGCCACACGTCGTCGGACAGTCGTAGCAGTCCGTCGCGGGTGCGTTCCTCGGAGACGTTGTACAGGTCGAGGAGTGCCAGCACGTCGCCGCGGCGGATCGGGTACTCGGCGGTCTCGAACCGGCTCACCATCGACGGGTCGCGTTGGAGGTACTCACCTGCCTGGCGCAGTGTCATCTCGGTGGACGCGCGCAGTGCGCGTAGCTGCTGGCCCAGCCACTGTGCTTGCAGCGTCGGCCCCGGTTTCTTCTTCGGCACGGCGGCCATCCTCGCAGGGCCGGGTCAACCGGACGCACCGGGCCGTTACCAAAAATGTATGATCTCAAAATTGAGAAAGTTAGCTACATGCGCGAAGCCGAACCGTGTTATCTGGACCACTATGCACCAGAGAGGAGACCCCGATGACGGAGCACCGTCCGGAGTCCGCACCGCCGCTGCCTGGCTGGGTCAAGAGACTGCGCCGCATCACCCTGCCCGCGATCCCGACCGTCTACGGCCTGACGGAGCCCAGACGCGGCGTG
>Ga0136617_10000092_pt1 | contig 61624 bp, 44 predicted proteins | sample AntDrymUQ3222106_2_FD_129672 | JGI IMG/M metagenome (GOLD analysis project Ga0136617, IMG submission 129672) | Polar desert sand microbial communities from Dry Valleys, Antarctica - metaG UQ322 (21.06) | ecosystem: Environmental > Terrestrial > Soil > Desert | place: Antarctica: Dry Valley...
GTGCCTAGTTACTCCGTAACTCGCGTTACACACTTCGACGAACATATGGGATGGTTGACTACTCCTTTCCCAAGGGGCTACGCTCCCCCTTGACCCTGAACCCTATCCAGGTCCCCTGTGATTACGTGGATCGTTCCTCCTCTCTCGGCCAAGCAAACGATTCACGAAGTACCACGAAATACGACGAAATGAGATCAGAAAAATAACCAATGAAAAATGTCAAATGTGAAATGGAAAATGCTTAGGTATATCCCTCCTTTCACCCGTTCACCCCTTCCTTTCTTCCGTTCATCCTGTCGCCATTTCTCCGTCTCTGATCAACGCGCGCAAGGCTTCATCAGGGCGCGGAGAGCGCATCAAGGATTCGCCCACCAGAAACCCCTGATAACCCACCCCCTGCAGCCGCCGCAGGTCATGGGCCGAATTCAAACCACTTTCAGAAACCAGCATCCCGTCGGCAGGAGCTTCCCGTGCCAGCTCTACTGAAGTCTCCACGGAGACTGAGAATGTTTTAAGATCGCGATTGTTCACGCCAATAAACCTGGCGCCGCTGGCCACTGCCCGCTGCATTTCGGTATTCGTATGCACTTCAACAAGAGCGACCATTCCCAGCTCATCTTCAGCAAGCTCTCGTAACAAGACCAATGCCTCGTCGTCCAAAGCTGACACAATCAGCAGTAGCGCGTCGGCCCCGGCAGCGGCTGTTTCATATACTTGATACTCGTCAAAGATGAAATCCTTTCGCAGCACTGGAATTGAAACTGCCGTCCGGACGGCTCGCAAGTCCTGCAGCGAACCGCCGAAATAGTCCTCCTCCGTTAGTACTGAGATTGCTGCGGCACCTCCAGCTTCGTAATAGCGCGCCATTGAATCAGGACTCATATCATCACGAATAACACCCTTGGAGGGAGACCTTCGCTTGAACTCGGCAATCACATTAATACGTTCGTTACACAGGGCCTTGACTAAGACATGGGCCTTCGCTGCAGACCTGACTGCCCGGGCGTGTTCCCGCATTCTCGCAAGGGGCCGGTAGCCCTGGTTCGAAATTCTTTTCTTCTTACTAGCAATGATTTCACTAAGGATGTCCATCTAGTAACACTCTCTATCTGCGTTGTATTGAGGCGGTGCTATATCGACGTTGGCGGTCGCTACGTGGACGCCCAAGGAGTGGCGCCCTTACAACTGCTCCGGGGCCGCAGTGCGCAGAAGCGCGCCATTAATTCTACGTACCGGTATCGACCTCTCCAGGCGGGCTGTCCGCTTTGGGACTATGATTTGTTCGTTCGATCAACTGCTCCAATTTCGCCTGGGCAGCACCACCATCAATGCTTTCCTCCGCAGCTTTTGCGGCCGCTAGAAGATCGCTGCTGATGCCGCCGACAAAAAGCGCCGCCGCTGCATTGGCTACCACCAGGCCACGCGCTTCATCTTGACGTTTTCCGGATAATACTTCGCGAACAATCTTACCATTGGCTTCGGGGTCGCCTCCCCGCAGATGTTCTAAGCTTCCGCGCCAGAGCCCGAAGGTCTTCGGTTCCACTTCGAAGGAAGTGACGTTCTCGCCTTTCACCTCTGCCACCAGTGTCTTAGTCGCCAAAGTTATCTCGTCCAATCCGTCCTCGCCGTGTACCACCCAAGCCCGTTCGGTGCCTGAGGCGGCGAGCACCTTCGCCATTCGCTCAACAAGATCTGGCCTCCAAACTCCGACAATCTGTCTGGGTGCGCCGGCTGGATTACTGAGAGGCCCCAGCAAATTGAAGGTCGTGTGAATCCCCAATTGTCGACGAATCCCGGCAACACGTGCGGTCGCGCCATGATAGAGCGGGGCAAACATGAAACAGATGTCGATCTCGTTCAGGCACTGCTCAGAAACTTCCGGAGTGGAGTTAACATTAACGCCCAGCGAAGAAAGTAGATCAGCACTCCCCGACCGGCTGCTCACCGCCCGATTGCCGTGCTTCGCCACGGCAAGCCCGGCGCCGGCGATCACAAAAGCCGCCGCCGTGGAGATGTTGAATGTCTTAACGAGACTTGAACCGGTGCCGGCAGTGTCAATGAAACACAAGTGCTGGCACCTGATGCGAACTGCGCGTCTGCGTAACGCGGCGGCCATGCCCGCCAACTCCTCAACGGTCTCACCCTTCGCCGCTAAGGCGACCAGAACCGCGGCGATCTGGGCATCTGTTGCATCCTTGTCCAGCATGGCGTTGAGCAAGCGCTCAGCGTCGTCTCGACTAAGAACTTCGCGACGAACGAGGCGAGGAAGAAAATCCCGCAAAACGTTTTCACCCATATCGTGAGGCTACAGTTTGAGGAAATTCGCTAACATTTGCTTGCCGCAATTTGTCAGGATTGATTCCGGGTGAAACTGCACACCCTCAATCTGCATTTCGCGATGGCGCAAACCCATGATGACGTCGTCTGATGTGAAGGCGGAGATTTCCAAACACTCCGGCAACGATGCCTTCTCGACCATCAGCGAATGATAACGCCCGGCCCGAAAGTGATCTTCAAGTCCCTGGAAGATAGTCTTGCCATCGTGACAAATCTCGGAAGCCTTACCATGCATCAATACCGGTGCCGACACGACCTTGCCGCCGAACGCCTGCCCAATCGCCTGATGGCCCAGACAGACTCCGAGAATGGGCACCTGCCCGGCGAAGCTTCTTATCACCTCCAGGGACAACCCGGCATCATCGGGAGGGCCGGGACCGGGCGATATGACGATGCGGCTGGGATGCAGACTCGATGCAATCTCCTCAATGGTCACCTTATCGTTGCGACGCACTTCAACTGTTTCGCCGAGCTCACCAAGATACTGGACGAGGTTATAAGTGAACGAGTCGTAGTTGTCGATTACCAACAGCATTGCCGATTGCCAATTGCCAATTGCCGATTTGTTCTTTTGTGACGCATTCTGTGTTATCAGTCCGTCGTTACATTTTCTGACGAAACTTGGGATGAGGCTCTGGCCATTAACCCCCTAGCCTTCCGCCTGCCTCCTGCTCCTGCCTCCTGCCTACTTTCTCTTTTCCGACTCGCGGAGCAGCTTCGCCAAATCGTCTCGTCCATTCTTAAGTGCCCACGCGGAGGCGATCACTCCATCATCATCTCTGAGACGCGGGTCAGCTCCATTATCCAACAAGACCCGCGCCACTTCCTCATGGCCATAGACGGCAGCCCACATTAACGCTGTTCCGCCCACTCGGTTCTTAACGTTGGGATTACCGCCCTTCGCCAGGAGCATCTTCAAGATTGTCGCATTGCCTGTCTGCGCCGCGCTATGGAGGGCAGTGTCGCCGTCGATGTCCTGAAGGTTTGCATTGAGGCCCCGCTCCAACAGCTTTGCCACGATCTCATGGCGCTCGCGAGAAACGTAATACATCAAGACTGTCGCGCCGTTAGCACCCGGCGCATTCAGGTCCAGACCCTTCTCGCCCAATATAGCATTGGCGACTTCTTCATTTTTGTATTCAAGAGAGCGCAAGAGCGCCGTTGAGCCGGCTTCATCTTTTTGCTCAGGTCTACGCCGGCCTGTAAGAGGGTCTTAACGATTGCTAAGTCACCACGCGCCGCCGCCGCTATCATGGCAGTTCCGCCACTGATTTCATCTCTCGCATCCCGGTCGATACCAGCCGCCAGAAAGGCGTTCACCGCCAGTACGTCGCTCGCTGCCGCAGCTGCCAGAAAAGATTATTCGTCGAAGTCGTAACCGCGCAGTTTCAAAAACTGTCTGGCAGCCTCGGGTGTCGGTTTGGCGGCGATGGGCGCACAGCCGCTCAGAAGAGACAAACTGCCGACGGCAAGGATTGTGACAATGAACTTCTTGCTCGCCAACACTCTTTTTATGAATCTGCTCATTTAACACACTGGGCAACAAGCGCACGCCTGATGCGAACCGCTTTTACCGGCATTTCGCCGTCTGTCTGGGCTCCGTTTATTGCATCCGCAACTTCGATGCCTTTTCGTACTCTGCCAAAAGCAGCAAACTTCGAATTCAGATGCTGACCCTCCCCGACCAGAATAAAAAAATGAGTGCTGGCACTATTTGGTTCGTCAGTGCGCGCCATGGAAACAATTCCGCGCTCGTGTTTGACGAGTCCTGGTTCATCGGGCAACTTTCGCGCGGCGCGTTTGGATAGCTCAAAACCCCACTTCTCCCCAGTGGAAAGATTGCCACCCTGAATTATGAAGCCTTTGACCACGCGGCTGAACGTGGTGGTGTCCAATGCGCCGGTGGCAGCTAGGTTGAGAAAACTTCGCACGCTCTCCGGCGCCACTTCCGGCATCATTTCGATTTCGATCGACCCCGCCTCAGTCTCAAGTGTGACACAGTGCGTGGCCATCTTATCGGGCGAAGCATCGTCAAAAGGTTCCGGTGGATTAGCCTGAGAGTCACCAGGTCTTGCATTGGCTTTTCTTGCTGCGTCAGTAGGAGTCTGCGGACTCGGTGCCGGGATCTGCGCCGAGGTGGCTGCAGCTAATATCACGACACCACAGGCCGCAAAAAGCAAACTTACCGCCGGCCATCTTCTTGTTTTTTTGGCAAGGCTTTCGCTCCGGTGGAGCCAAGTGTCTATAGCTCTAGGATTCATTAGGGAATCTCGCGAGTTCAAGGTCTCCCTGTCCCTGAAAGAGACGAGTTAATAGCCGGGGCGATAGCCCCGGGGCATTAGCCCTGACTGTTGAGGGCTCCTCAAGACACCCCAGACTCTACAGACAGCGCGAACAAACCAACTCGCCATCCACGCATCTTGCCGAGCCCTCCTTGACAGTCGGGCTACTACCCCGTTCGCTATCGCTCGGTCACCGAGGAATAGTCAAGGTCTCTCACAATCCTTTTTCAGCTAGTTCAATCGCTCGAAACAATCCGCGAGCTTTGTTTACAGTCTCAGCATACTCATGTTCCGGGACAGAGTCTGCGACTATGCCCGCCCCGGCTTGTACGGATGCTTTTCCGTCGCGCAATACAATGGTGCGGATCGCAATGCAAGAGTCGAGATTATCAGCGTAGTCCATATAGAGTATAGACCCCGCGTAGACGCCGCGCCGCTCTGGCTCAAGCTCTCGAATGATTTCCATGGCCCGAATTTTAGGTGCGCCGGTGACCGTGCCGGCAGGAAAGCACGATCCCAGCGCGTCGAAACGATCGAGCCCATCACGCAATCGGGCCCGCAAGCTGGTAACGAGATGCTGCACATGTGAATACCGCTCAACTGCCATCAACTCTTCGACCTTCACGGAGCCATAGTCAGCAACACGCCCGAGATCATTCCGTCCCAGATCGACGAGCATTGTGTGTTCAGACACTTCCTTTTCATCAGTTCGCAAGTCTTCGCCAAGCATCCAATCCTCAGTCTCCGTTGCTCCGCGCTTCCGGGTTCCGGCAATGGGCCGGTAATCCAACCGCTGCCCGTGACAGCGAACCAACATTTCAGGCGAGGCGCCAACGATGGTCTCCTCCCCGAGGCGGAGGAAAAACATGTATGGCGAAGGATTGATGGCCCGCAGCGCCCGGTAGATCTCCAGGGGATCATCCGTAAACTTCGTGGAAAACTCCTGCGAAAGCACTACCTGGTAACAGTCGCCGGCTGCGATGTGCTCCTGAATGCGACGTACGCCGGCTTCGAAGCCGCTCCGGGTCCAGGTGGATTCCGGCTCTATCCTGCCATTCCGGGCAGGACGCTTCTCCGCACCTCTGGGCGGTACTCCCTGGCGGAGCTTCTCTTCAATAATCGCTGTGCGGCCCACGGCCTCATCATAAAGCGCTCTCAGCTTCGTGTGGCTTCCTTCCGCCTCTTCCGTCAACACAATTGAGACAATCTCCGTGCGCTGTCGCAGACGATCAAAAGCAATCACGTCGCGATAGAACAGCCAGACGGCGTCGGCCTGAAGCGGCTGCGTTTTTGACGAGTTTTGGTCGTCGGTTTTCAAGACGGATTCGAACCAAGCTGCTGCATCGTAGCCAAGATACCCAACTGCGCCGCCGGCGAAAGGCGCTAAGCCTGAACGCTGAGCCAGCATTCGTCCCCGAAAATAATTGCGCACCCAATCTGTCGCTACGATGGAATAGGTCTCAGCCTTTCCGTTTCGTTCGACGAATGTCTGCAAGCCGCGGCCGCGCACAATCATCTGAGGTTCCGCTCCGAGGAATGAATAGCGTGCAATTCGTTCGCCACCTTCCACCGATTCGAGCAAGAAAGCATATGGGGAATTACCGGCGATGCACATAAACACGCCGACCGGCGTTTGCAGGTCAGCAAGCACAGACCGCACCACCGGCACAACGTTACCCTGACGTGCCTCATGCTCAAAGTCTTCGAATGATGAGGGTTGCAGGTCTAGCATCATATCAACCGATTGGCCGCGAGCCAGTGACCACCATCGACCACCAGAACAATTCCATTGATATATGCGGCTGCGTCAGAACAGAGGAACACCGCAGCCTTTTCAATATCTGCGATTTCTCCGAACCGACCGAGGGGTATTCTTTGCCGCAGTTTTTCTTTGATTGGCTCCGGCACAAGTCGCTTCATTCCTTCCGTATCACCGATTGGGCCCGGTGCAATCGCGTTTACGCGAATACCGTAACACCCCCACTCCACGGCCAGGTTTCGAGTTAAGGCGTCGACACCCGCTTTGGCCGCGGAAACGTGTAGCTGCATTGGGGTGCCAAGGTAGTGAAGCGTGGCGCTGATATTTAGAATTTGGCCGCGATTCTTTTTCAGCTCCGCAAACGCCGCCCGACAAACATTGAACGTACCCTTGAGATCGATGTCGACGATAGTCCCAAAGCCGTTAGGCGAAAGCTCTTCGGCCGCGCAGAGAAAGTTTCCGGCGGCCCCATTTACCACGATATCCAATTTGCCAAACTGCTGGACGGTCCCGGCAATGGCCTTCTCCACATCCTCGGGATTGCGAACGTCCGCCGCCACCGCGAACGCCTGTCCGCCGGCTTGGTTGATAGCCTCGGCCGCCGGCTGCAAATGCTCCATCTTTCGGCTCACAAGAACTACGCGAGCGCCGGCTTCCGCAAGTGCACGCGCTACACCGCCCGTGATTCCTGTTCCACCACCGGTGACGAAAGCAACCCGCTCATTTAGGATTCCGTCGGAAAATATTTTGCTGGACATAGTGACTAGCAGGGGAAAAAGGACAAAGGGGAAAAAGGGGAAGGGAATGCTCCCTTTACCCCTTTCCCCTTTTACCCTATTCCCCTTTACCCTTTTCCCCCACTTAATTTCTTGCTTTCGCGTTTCAACAATTCTAGCAGATCGTCAACGTGGCGACGCTCGGTAAGGAAGCTGTTTATGTTCACTCGCATCGCCCTGCGCCCATGCAGCACGGTGGTTGTGATAAAGGCTTCGCCGCTTTGCTCGATTTGCTGCTGGAGCCTCAGTTGCAAACGATCTTGATCCTCTCCTGCTGCGTTGCGAGCCATTTCCGGCAGAAACTTGAAACAACATACAGCCGTTTCAACCTCTCGCAGCCGCTGGAATTCACTTAACTCGTCAATGCGGCTCGCCAAATACTGCGTCAAACCAATTTGCCGTTCGATTACTTCTTCGTAACCCCGTCGGCCCATGAACTGCAGTGCCATCCACAATTTCAGAGAGCTAAACCGACGGGTTCCCATCTGACCGTATCTGAAAAAGTCGTATTCAACGTCTGCGCCGCCGCGATCTTCGCTGAGATACTCCGGGCTGATGTCGAAGGCCTCGCGCAGCACCGGTCCGCCATCTCGTACCAGCACTGCCCCGCAGGCAAAAGGAATAAAGAGCCACTTGTGTGGATCGAGGGTTATCGAATCAGCCTCTTCGATACCTTTCAGCTTGAATTTGTGTTGGTCGGAAAAAGCCAGCGTCCCGCCGTAGGCAGCATCAACATGAAACCAGCAATCGTTTTCCCGCGCGATCGTCGCCAACTCAGCCAAAGGGTCGATAATTCCCGTCGAGGTAGCGCCGGCAACGCCAACCACACAACACGGTATCCGCCCGGCTTCGCGGTCGCGCTCGATCTCGGCTCGTAGCAAGTCGGTTTGGACATGAAAGCGATCGTCAGTAGGGATCTTGCGCAGACCGTCGCGGCCGAGACCGAGAATGTCTGCGCTTTTGACGACTGAGTAATGGCATTGTTCAGAGGCGTAAATAACAAGATCGCCTGGCGCTCTACGAACCCCCTCGTGAACCACTCCGGAGTGGGCGTTGTCGCGAGCACACTTTAAGGCTATGAGATTCGCCTCAGAGCCGCCACTCGCAAGAGTGCCAAAGCTCCGCGGTCCATAGCCAATTAGATCGCAGAGCCAGCGCATAACGCGCGCTTCGATCATTGCCGACGCTGGCCCATTGCGCCAGGCCCCGGCATTTTGGTTCAGTGCGGAGCAAAGCGCATCGGCCCAAACCCCGATCGGCAACGGCGTGGGATTAAACTGTCCGTAGTAGCGTGGACTCGACACCCCCATCGCGTGCGCCGAGATGTCCCTCGTGAAGCGGGCCAGGATTTCGTCAAGTCCCAGCCCGTTTTCTGGAAGCTCCTCGGCGAAAATCCTTTCCAGGTCGGACGGCGTGGTGTGCGGGGCGACTGGGCGCGAATCCAAACTCGCAGCAAAATCTGTAATGATGCGTGTCACAGCACGCCCAAGGTATTCGTGTTGCCCGGCCAGATCTTCCATTATGGGTTGTCCTTTAGCCTCGTGATCCTTCGTTAAATTGGAATTAGAAGAATCTCATGCAAAGGCGGAAAGGAGCAAAGTCGGCCGCGGCAGTAGCCCTACTGATAAGGAGGATTCATTTTCCATTTCTCATTTTCCATTTCTCAGTTGTCAGTCGCGCCATTTCTTCGACGCGTAGCGGCGGCATGAATTTAGCCCGGTCTTTTAAGGCCGGGAAAGCAAAGCTGACAAAATATCCCGTCGGTCAGCGACGACTAACCTATCATTCAATCGTCGCTGGCGCGATGAGGGTTACAACGTTGCGACGCCGGCCTTGAAAGACCGGGCTAAATTCATGCCGCCGCTACGCGTTGAAGAACATGACAGATGAGAAATAGAAAACGGAAAATGAACTCTTTAACAGTCTGGCTACCGCCCCGAAGCTACCTCTCCTACAAGTGACTGCCTCCTGCTCCTGCTACTTTGCGGTCGCTCCGACTTTCGGTGACACTGCACTCGAGATTTGAACGATGGCTGCAACCAGCGCACAAATTAAAGAGTTTAGAAAAGCGCTCGCGTCCGAGGCCGGCGCCTATCAGGCAAGAATCAGTGTCGAGGCGATCGGGCGCTTGTCCGATTACTTTGACCTGCTAAGCACGTGGAATGCCCGACTCCACCTGGTGGCACCATGCTCGCCTCGTGAGTTTGCCACCAGACACGTCCTGGAATCGTTAATGTTGCTTCCACACCTGCCTCACTCTGCGAAGGTCGCTGACGTGGGCTCGGGCGCTGGTCTGCCTATTATTCCATGTTTGATTGCGCGTCCAGACATAACAGTCACGCTCATTGAGTCGTCAAAGAGAAAAGCGGTTTTTCTGCGCGAGGCGCTTGGTCGCGCCGAAGGGTCCAAATCGTCGACGGTGATTCCCGAACGCTTCGAGGAGATCCCGGCCCCGGAAGTCGACTATATTACCTGTCGCGCCCTCGATCACTTCGAAGCGAACCTATCGGGTCTGCGCAACTGGTCGCCGCCGGGGAGCAAACTGTTGTTTTTCGGAGGCGAAGGACTTCGTGACCAGATCATGAACCTGGATCTCAGCTTCACGGAAATCCAAATACCAAATTCCCAAAGAAGATGTCTATTCGTGATTAGGGGAAAGTAGCGAGGTCAGATGTTCGAGTTGGTTTCATTACATTGGCGGGTACGGGGAGACCATTTTCCATATGTCATTTTCTCATTATTTCTCATTTGTCGTTCGCGCCATTTCTTCGACGCGTAGCGGCGGCGTGAGACAATATGACAATTGGAAAATGTTCAGCGCGTGGTGTGAACGACAATCTCGGACTGAAGTGGTCGCTCTTCATGATAAACCGCGACCGCAGTCTCACGAAGCTTGCTTCCCCACACAACCACCGACGCGTAAGGGTCGCGCTTCGCCTCAGCCCCGCTCTTAAGTAAACGACCGATAGTCGCCAGAAGTCTTCTCAGCAGACTCGCTCTAATTGCCCTGTCGGGGAAACTAACGCGGCCCTGCGCTTCAGTCTGACGGACGTCCTCGTTTCCGGAGCTTTCCAATAGGTAGTGTTGCCAATGCTCGGTCACATTGATCGCGGGCACGGGAGTGCCTGATTCATCGACAATCCTTAGAGTCCAGGTGGGTACGATTGTTGTTTGAAGGGAAAGACTAAAAGGACAAGGAGCAGAAGCAATAGAGCGGCCAGAGCTCTTCGCAGGCGCGGCCCTATTTGGGAAATCCAATCCAGTCTACTCATGGGCGTTAAGGAAATTGACTTGGAAGAAGCCGCACTTCCTGCCCTAGAACTTCTACTGTCAAACGCTCCGATGCCCCTGTGGGGTAGCCCCGCTGAAATGCAAAAGCGGGAACTAGCGCACCACGTCAATTCCTATAAGTTGCTGGCCTGAGATTACAAAATCCGCAGGAGGCAGTTCCATTTCATAAACCGGGGAAAGGACTGTCGGAGTGTAGCCGCCCGATGTTCTGTCGCTGTTCAGAGTCGCCACTACCGAGGGCGGGAGGTTGGGCAGTTCATCAGTACCAATTACTGCGCCAGGCGTAATCCGGAATAGCTTCACATAAAGCCGGTCGCTCTTTTTCACTTTGTTGATCGCTCGAACTAGCTGACCCAGATCCTGAGGCAAAAAAGCCTTGGCCGCCAAACCTTCTTGTAGCACGCTTCCGTCTCCTACAAACACCAGCAACTGCCCGGGTGTGGCGTCCTCTGGAATCTGCACGGGAATTCGCTGTACAAATTGCTTTCCGGCTTCAGTTCTTACGTAAGCCTGAATTTCCACCTTCTCACCACGCCGTACTTCAGTGCGGTCGAGAGCGATGCGTTCGAGCGTGCCGGCATACTTTGTGTCGCTCGAGGAAATGTCGAGCGTCACACCATCAATCTGTACATCATCGAAGCCGCTGCTCATTAGCGACCCGATTGGCGTGGCCACAGAGCCGGCCGCCATAATTGCTGAATTACCGGACGAAAAACGTCGGTCCAGCTGCACATTCTCCTGTCCCTTGACCTTAATCTCACCTTTAAGGCTGATCGTGGATTCCCCCAGCGCTCGCTCGCTCGAAGTGATCGTGTTAAAGACCGTAATGTTCAAAAGCAACGGCGTCAGGAATGAATCATTGGCGACCTCGTACGAATAGGTCTCGGTCCGGCCGCGGCTGGTGTGCAGATTGATTTTAACGGGAATCATTTTCGGAGCGCGACCAAGGCTGCCGAACACTCCGGCCGCACGATCCTGAGAAATCGCGCCCATCATTAGGCCGGGTACAGATAGCTTGAAAGAATTGTTAACGTTGGCGATGACTGTAACTACAGACGTTTCGGTCATCGGCATGTCTGCTGCACCCAGGCTTAAAAACGGATGGCCGAACGCATAGATGCGATCACCATCGCGGAAAGTAACCGTTCCCGATGCTGCAATCGAATAGTCTCCCCGAACCAGCTGCACGCTAAGCGAAGTGCCGGGCGTCAGCGTTTTTTCATTCGCTTCACCGAGTGGAGTGATTGCTGCCGAGCCGCCTGCACCCGAAACTGGTAATAAACCGTTGGCCATTAATTGCGGAGCAAAGAGGGCAAGCGATTCCTGGCTAATACCACTGAAGACTACGGGAGTGGCAATCGGTGTCATCTGCTGACCCATCAGAGCGACAAGAGGCGAGCCGGCGGAGACAGGAGCGATTAGCGAAGTCGCGGTGACCGCTTGCTTTGGGAGAGTGCCCTTCCATTCGGTTGCGGCTAGTTGCGCGAAGGATACCAATCGCGGAGCTCTTGGCCTATGGGTCTCATCTACCTTACCCTTCTCAAAGATATCGATCATCTGCTTGATGGGCGTGATGCCGGCAATAGGTTCTTTGGAAAACGGGAAGCTAAAAGCTATGGCGCCGACAAGGCGACCATCGACATAGACCGGCGAACCAGACATTCCTGCAAAGACTCCGGTCTTTTCCACATTCGATCCACTCAGGCGGGCGATGACTGCCGACTGTCGCGGCCCCGGGAAACCCGGCAAGACACCTAAAATCTCTACACCAAACTCCTGCGTCTCTGTCCCTGCGAAAACCGTGTGTGCCACTCCCTTCATTCCGGGACGCAGGTCTTCAAGCGCAAACAGCCGGGAATCTTTGTCGGACAGCGCCTGCTTTTGAGCGAGAGCCGTGCCGGAAGGCGTGCAGATGACAAAAAGTGCTACCAAAACTATGAGGAATTTCTTCATTAATACCCCTTAAACCGTCAAGACAGCTGGAAGTTAAGATGCGACCGAATGAGCTCTGCACCCCAAGTGGACTATAGCTTCCGCTATTGGAGTCGGTCAAGGTATGTTTACCTATGAGGCCGAAGCGACAGCAGGCCACTTTTCGGCCGCAGTACGGTCCTTTGATGCGCAAAATTAGATATTCGTTCCAGGTTAGGCAGTTGCGCTTGGCGCAGTGGTTAGCGCATGGTAACGTCCCTCGCCCGGGCAGGCAATTTACATGAACTTAATGGCCGGTTTCATTCTGGTGGGCGGCGCATCGAGTCGCATGGGAACCGACAAGGCAGCACTGCTGCTCGAGGGCCGGACCTTCGTTCAGCGAATTGCTGAGGAACTGTTGGCCGTAACAGACTCAGTCACCCTTGTCGGCCAGGATTCGGGGAGACTCCAACTGAATCTCCCCAGTGCCCCCGACCGTTATGAGAATTGGGGAGCTCTGGGGGGTGTCCACGCCGCGCTTTCCGTCTCCCAGTCGCCGTGGTCCTTGGTTGTCGCCTGCGATCTTCCCTTCGTTACAGCGGGATTATTCGCTCGTTTGGCCGGTTGGCGCGAAGACTTTGAAGCGGTGGCGGCAGTACAAAGAGACGGGCGCCCGCAGCCACTCGCCACCCTCTATCGCAACAATCCCTGTCTGGTCCGCGCGGATCATTTGATCAAATCCGGAGAACGCAGGCCCATCGCTCTGTTACAATCTGTCCGCACACGTTGGACTCCCTTCAGTGAGCTCCAGGAGTTACCGGGCGCCGAACATTTTTTTGATAACATCAACACTCAGCAAGACTACGAACAGGCGAGCGGAAAGGGGATACCATTCAGGCTGCGGGGATGACTTAACAGATTCGCCGGCAAGGCTGGCCCAATTTTCGTCCCCCCATCTTTCATCTTCTTCTCATGGCCTCCAGACGACGATTAGGGAAGAAGCTTTTTAAGTCGCTTCTGCCAATTCTACTGGTGCTGATAGTGGCGCTCGTCGTGGCGCTTGCTCTCATTGTCCGGGGGATCACCCACCCGCCTCGCCGCGCTTACCTGGTAACGCCGAAGGCGTTTTCTCAGATCAGTGGTCCAGCTCTCAAGGTTACTGATCAAACCTGGCGGAATCGTGATAACACTCCTGCGCGAGGCTGGTTACTTCGCGGTGCCGAGGGTGCGCCTGCTGTCGTCCTCCTTCATCACTACGGTGCAGATCGCTCCTGGCTTTTCAACTTGGGCGTCAAGATAAACGAAGCCACCAACTTCACCATTCTCTGGCCCGACCTTCGCGGTCATGGATTAGTGCCACCCGTAAAATGGACCTCATTCGGAACTCTTGAGGGAGAAGACGTGCTGGCTGCTCTCGATTTCTTACGCGTCCAGAAGTCGGAGAATGGTAATCGCCTTGTGGGAGATCAGGTCGCACTTTTTGGAGTGGAGCTCGGCGCTCTCGCTGCACTGCGTGCCGCCACCCAAGACAAGAATGTTATTGTTCTGGCCCTCGATTCAATACCTCGCAATTCCCATGAGCTCGTGCAGACCACTGTTAAGAATGACTTGGGAATGAGCGTGCCGCTGCTGCCTGCTCTGGCTAGTCTGGCCCTACGTGTCTACCTTCTCGGCCGCTATGAAAACACTCCCGCATGCGAGATTGCGGCTTCCCTGTCTAGCCGGCGCGTTCTGCTGCTCTCTGGACCGGAGGCCGGTGAGCTTCGCGAGTCGACAATCGACCTGTCCCGATGCTTTAAGACCCCGGTCGAGATCAAAACTGACCTGCCTTTGACCGCTTTCAATCTGCCCTCAGCCACCGGAGAAGACGGCGAAGGATATGATCGCCAGGTAATCGAATTCCTGGACAAGAACTTGCGCTAAGAAACCAGATTAACCCTCAAGCTCTTCACTGGGACCGCAGGTCACGCCTGCCAAGAGCACCGCCAGGTGCGATGATCTCCCAGAGTGTTCAACTGCAGATGTGCTGTTCGCGATGTGCGCTCACGGCAGGCGAGACGCCTGCGGTCCAGTGAAGAGGTGCGTGATTTCGCCGAGGTCGTGAGCAGGGCCCCACACGCATTGCGGGCCGCTTGTGCGCAGAGTTTTGACCCACTCTCTCTGACTCTTCACCGAATCGCAACGCCTACCAGTGCAAGTTTTCCGTTGTTCCCAACCACATCTATTCGAGCAGACGGTAATCCCGTTAACTGATAAATGTATTCGACGGGCACGAGCACCAGAATCGGAGCCCGGTAATCTTTGGCCGCTTCCAAAATATCCAATGCACTTTCAAATCTAACGGGTTCACCGTCTGCGGCATAGACCACACGACCCGCCGCGTAGAATTCCGCGGAGCGGTCGATTTGGTGCAGAGCGTAGACAGGTGCTGAGCCGTAGCCGCGACCGTTCGCCAGCTGCAACAGGTCGCGCGTTGATTCCTTGCTGGTGAAGCTGGCTACTCCGCAATTCAGGGCCACTGTGAGCGCGGCGAACGTGGCGAAGATCACGAGCAGGGCCGAGATGGTTTTGCGGCGCGTCCAGAAAATGCAGGTGGCGGCGGCGATGATCAAAGGCACGCCAATCATCGCTACACACCTGGGAGAGAGACTGCCCGAGCGAACCACATAAACCGATCCCACGATGGCGAACACGCCGAAAAGGGCGCCGGTGATTCGCAAGGCCCAGAATTCATCGTGGTCGCCGGACAAGAGCTTTGTTAGACGTTCCCCGGCAATTAATGCTCCGGCGGGCAAGATGGGCAGAATGTATCCGGGCAGCTTTGAGCCGGAGAAAGAAAAGAAAGCAAGTGGCATCAGCAACCAGGCGAGCGCAAACACTCGCAACCGATCTACGGAGTCAGTGGAGTGCAATCGCAAACTTCGGGTTTTCACCAGCCCCTCAATTAGGAATGCAGTCCACGGCAATGACAACGGAATCAGGATCAGGAGGTAGAAATAGAAGGGTTGCGGGTGCCTGTATTTGTTTGAAAGGTAGCGCGCAAAGTGGTGCTGAATGAAAAACTCATCGATGAATGGCCAGCCGTGTCTCAGGATAACCGGAACGTACCAGGTCGAAGCCAAAGCGAATGCCAGTGGAAGACCCCACCAGAAGGTAAGGAAGAACGGTCTTGCGTGAAACTGCCGGCGCACCAGTTGATACAAACCGACAACACCGAAAGGAATGACAAGACCAATCAACCCTTTTGCCAGGAGAGATAAGCCAATGAACACATAGAAACCAAACAGTAACCTGCGACGGCGGTTTTCTTCCTCCTCCAGCTCAGAAACCAAAAAGAAACTAAGCGCCCACGCAGTCGTCATGGTAACGACAATATCGAAGCCTACACCTCTCGAAAAAACTATGATCCCCAGAGTCGAGGAAGCAATGATTGCGCTCCAGGGTGCGAGTTCAGTCAATTGATGCTCGATGCTCGATCTGCAAACTTGTCTCGATGCCCAGAAGACCGCGAACACGGTTAACAGGCCGGAGAGGGCAGGCCCCAGCCGGGCGGCCCACTCGCTTACTCCGAACAAGCCAAAGCTGGCCATCATCATCCAATAAAGCAACGGTGGTTTTTCAAACCAGTGGTGGCCGCCCAGGGTAGGAGTAACGAGATCGCCGCGCAGAAACATTTCGCGCGCGACCTGGGCGTAGCGCGGTTCGTCGGGTCCTACGAAGGGCATGTGACCCAGCCCGTAACAGTAGAAGGCGATAACGGCGAGAAAAATTAAAAGCCAGACCCGCTTGGCAAGCGTTAAAGGTTGCAAGTATAGTCGCTCCGCTTAACAGAGGCAGCAGGAAGCAAATCCGGGTAGTGTCTTAATTGAGAGTATTTGGCAGTAGCCACTCAATGTACGAACCGAGGAGCGGTAGCGACCGGGTCTGGGCGGAATGGCAATCCCTTGGCTCTGAATGGAACTGGAAACGCAGCCTGCTGAAACCGGGGGATCTAAACAGCGTCCTACTGTTTTCCTACGGGAGTGGAATCGCAACAGCACCCGGTCGCTACCGCTCCTCGGTTCTGTGATTGCGTCGACCTATTAAGAGCTTAGGCCTCTCACGTTCAAACTAAGACTACACAATTCCGGTTGATTTTGCCGGATGTAGCTGCGATTCCGACATCACTATTCACTGCTCACTTCGGATAGTATCAGGAAACATTAAAACGTGACGTTACGAACAGCAGTCATCGGGGTGGGCCATCTGGGACGTCAGCACGCCCGCGTCCATAGAACCCTTGCCGACGAAGGGCTGATACGATGTGAATGGGTTTGCGATCTCGATGAGCAGGCCGCGCGTGCGATTGCCGTGGAGCGAGAGGTTGACTGGACCACTGATTGGCGCGAATTAATCGGGCGGGTAGACGCTGTCAGTCTTGCCGTCCCTACCGAGTCGCACTGCGAAATTGCCTGCGGCCTGCTTGAATCAGGAATTCACGTTTTGGTTGAGAAGCCGATCGCGCAAACGCTAGCAGAAGCAGATCGCATGATTCAAGCCGCAGACAAACGTGGCGCCCTGTTACAGATAGGCCATTTGGAGCGATTCAATCCCGCCCTGGTAGCACTGCGTCCGCACGTGCGCAATCCGGTCTATTTCGAAATCCATCGGGTTGGCGAGTTTACCGCCCGTTCGCTAGATGTTGATGTCGTCCTCGATCTGATGATCCACGATCTTGATATCGTGCAGTGGTTAGTTGGCGAAGATGTTAGTGTTACTGAACTCCACGCCGTTGGTATTCCGATTCTGACGAACAAGGTTGATGCGGCGAATGCACGACTAGAATTCTCTTCTGGAGCTGTTGCCAATATTACGGCGTCGCGCGTCGGTACCGAGAAGATTCGCAAGATGCGTTTCTTTCAACCGCATGACTACGTTGCCGTTGACTACACGACCAAGCGTGCTTCGATTAGCGGCCTGGCGCCGCCAACCGCCGATGGCTTATGGCCTGGCGTCCACGTTCGGAATCTGGATGTGATCGACGCTGAGCCCCTACGGGCTGAAATTGTCTCCTTTATTGAAGCCGCGCGAGACGGCCTGCAATCGCCCGTCCCCGGAATGGATGGGCGAAACGCACTCGCACTGGCTCTCCGCGCGGTGGAACGGATCGAGGAACACGCGGTGAAAGTTCGGAGCGCCTCGGTGGGCGAGCGGGCCTATCAGAATGGTCCTTAAGAGCCAACCCGAACCGAATATCTCCGCTCTGTTGGACTCGCGTATAGATGCCGGCGACTTTCCTTCCGCCGTCTATCTGATAGTCGAGCGTGGTCACCCAGTCTTCGCGGACGCTCTTGGACATGCCGTTGTCGAGCCTTATCGAATAACGGCCTCACTTCAAACAATCTACGATCTCGCCAGCCTGACCAAACCGCTGATAACCGGTCTCCTGTTTGCCCGCCGCCTCGACGCAGGCGAGTTAACCCTGGACAGCACAGTCGCACACTACCTGCCGGAGTTTGAGCGGGCTGACAAGCAGATGATCACTGTGCGCCAACTCCTGACGCATACATCGGGACTTCCAGCCTGGCAGCCGCTTTACATCATTGCCGAAGGCAAGCGCGATCGGGTTCTCAGCGTTATCGCCGCTGAAGAGCTTGAATACCAACCCGGCACGCGCGTCGTCTACAGCGATCTCGGCTTTATCACCCTGGGTTTTCTACTCGAGCGATTTACCGGCCGGCCGATGTCGGAACTGGCGCGTTTTGAGATTTTCGAAGCTCTCAGACTTCAAAGCACTTTCTTCAACCCCGAGATCGCGAGACAAACCGGAATTGCCGCTTGCGAGACAGGCAACGCTTACGAGCGTGCGACGTCCCGGGAGATGGTTACGTCCGATTATGCCAAGTGGCGCGAAGATCTCATTTGGGGAGAGGTGCATGACGGCAACGCCCACTTCCTCGGAGGAGCGGCGGGCCATGCAGGTCTTTTTTCGACAGCTGATGAAACGGCTCGCATCGCCGCGCAGTTTCTTTCGGCACAGAGCGAAATACTCAGTCCGCGAATTTGTGAACTCTTTAGAACGAACATCACGGAAGGGCTCGAAGAGGCGCGCTCAGTTGCCTGGCAACTGGCAGCAACTCCAGAGTCAGCCGCTGGTGCGGCTTTGCCCTCGGACAGTTATGGACACAGCGGATTCACAGGTACGAGCTGCTGGATCGATCCGCATCGAGAACGAGTCTTTGTCTTACTAACCAATCGCACACACTTACGTGCGCTCCCTTTCGTCAACATTAATAGTGTGCGTCGGGAGTTTCATCGCCTGGCCGCGGCTGCCCTGGAAACCGAGACGGCCGCCTGATCCGGCTCGCCCGACTGCTTCTCCGACTTAACAAGTTCCGAACCATAGATCGCCAGCACTGACCACTGAGCGCCTCCCGAGCAAACGGGGTCCGGATGAATTACCTTCACTCCCGGCTTGGCAAGATCCGCAAAGTCACGAATGCCTTTAGGATTCCCTGACGTACCAGAATCACAAAGGGTGTTTTGTTGATCATGCCTTTCTGAGTAACGCTGTCCAATCGGAAGTAACAAAACCGCCGTCTTTAAGCCCGAAAGCATCGCGTTCGATGGAGAGTATAGCGACGTCTGCTTTGACGCCTTGCAGGATTTGATTAGTGATCGTTTCCGAGCCGGCAAATGACGAGGTGAACCGGATCTCCTGACCGTGGTCGGCTTTCCATTTAGCAGCGAATCCCGGGTAAATGGATTTCTCGAGCGACTCCTTCACGATCGAGAATCCATACACGGTGAGGTTCAGGTCTCCCGATTCGGCCGGAGGCTTCGGTAAGCAACTGCTTCCGAGCAGATTCAATAACAGGAAGGCAGTAAGGAGTGTGGCCTTACTGGTGAATGCACCTTTCCTCACGGGGGAGAGCCTCCTTATCCGGGCGCCTGGTCATGAATGAGTGCGGGGTAGCTTCGTCTATACCATACCTCCGAGCTTCTGTGAAGATTTATAAATGCCGGGTAGTGGGCTAATGCCGGGTGCTGGTCAAGTTTGGTCAGAAGAGTTTGATAGTAGCCAACTGCAGAACCGGGGAGCGGGACTGGGTTCCCAAGCGAGCTGCCGCGCCTCCGGCGCTAGGGGAATTGCCACGACCGGAACTCCCGGCTAAGCTGCGCTCATGGTAAAAGGCCCAGCGCTCTTAAATCTCTTCAAGCTTCAAGGCGTCAGTATCTGGAAACACGCGCGGATCGTTCTTGCTACAACTCTAATCCTTTTCTCAGGGTGCCACGCCAGGACTGCGAGGAATGGAGTAAAACCATCCTCCGAAATAATAGTCGCGGCGGCGGCAAATCTTACTGACGCGTTCCAGGCACTTAGTCGCCAATTCAGCGATCGCACAGGGATTCGTGTGATTCTGAGTTTTGAAGGTACGGCCGACCTGGCAAAACAAATTGAAAACGGTGCGCCCTTTGACATCTTTGCGGCGGCCGACTCAGATCATGTGGAAGCTCTGGAACAGAAAGGGTTGCTCACGCCAGGAACGCGCGCACTCTACGCACGCGGTAGCCTCGTTCTATGGGTACCCACCGGAAGCACGATCAACGTAAAGCGGCTGGAAGACCTGAAGCGCAAAGAAGTGGAGCGCATTGCTATTGCCAAGCCTGATATCGCGCCTTACGGTCAGGCAGCGGTGGAGACCCTGCGTGCCTTAAAAATGTGGGAGCAGGTGGAACCCAAGGTGGTCTACGGAATGAACGTTTCGCAAGTGAAGCAGTTTGTCTCTTCGGGTAATGCCGAAGCTGGGTTTTTGCCTCGCGCCCTAGTGAAACCGGGCGAAGGCCACTACCTCGAAATTGGCGAAGAGCTGCATCGACCTATCGAACAGGCGCTGGGAGTTATCAAAGCTTCTGAAGAGCAGGACGCCGCACGGCGCTTTGCCGACTTCATTTTGAGCCCGGAAGGACAACTTATCCTCAAGGAATACGGCTACAAACCACCTACCCGGTGAACTTGGAAACAATAGCCGACTGAGACCAATTACCATTTGGTATCTCCTCTCACCGCCAAACTGCACACTACCAAGGCTCTAAGCACTTCTGTTACCCACCGCAAGTATTCTAGAATAGGTCCCCAATAGGTGTTCACCGCGTTCAATCTTCTGCTGGTTGTTTTCCTGGTTCTCGCCAATGGGTTCTTTGTGGCGTCGGAGTTTTCTCTGGTAGGAGTGCGTCGTTCTCGCATAGCCACCCTGGCGGCAAGTGGCAATAAAGGCGCGCGGCGGCTACTGCGGCTAATCGATCATCTCAACGCATACATCTCGGCCACGCAACTCGGCATTACGCTCTCATCTCTTGCACTGGGCTGGATCGGGGAGCCGGCCATCGCCCATCTGTTAGAGGCACCTCTGAAGGGTCGCGTCTCTGAAACGGTGATGCACACGATTGCTTTCACGATCGCGTTTTCCATTATTACTTTTCTTCATATCGTCCTGGGTGAGTTGGCGCCCAAGACTCTCGCACTAGAGCGTGCAGAAAGGACCGCACTTGCCATCGCCTGGCCCATGGAGATGTTCTACAAAACCTTCCAGTGGCCGATCCGGCTTCTGGACTGGGCGGGCACTCGCACTGTCCGATTATTCGGATTGCACCCCTCAGGCGAACACGCATCTATCTACACTGCGGATGAATTGCGTCAGCTAATAGACGTCTCCCTTAACAGCGGGCATCTCCAAGCTGAGGAAAAAAAACTGATTAACCGCGTCTTTGATTTTGCGGACACTGAAGTTCGAGAGGCGATGATTCCAAGGACTGCCGTCTCTGCGCTCCCGTTATCCACAACCCTTGAGGAAGCAAAGCTGGCATTTCGTACGGCTGGTTATTCGCGAATGCCGGTTTATCGTGAGCGGTTGGACGACGTTGTCGGGATCATATTCCGGCGAGATCTCGAATCCTACCTGGAAAACCCGAACCTGCCATTCAACTTGAAAGAGGTTGTGCATCCACCAATGTTCATCCCAGACACCGCCAGGCTGGGAGCGGTGTTGAAGACAATGAAATCAACCAGAACCCATCTGGCCTGCGTAGTGGATGAGCACGGTGGCATTGAAGGGATTATTACGCTGGAAGATCTTCTGGAGGAGATTGTCGGCGAGATAAACGATGAGTTTGACGAGGAAGTGCGTTCGCAGATTCAGAAGGAAGGCGACAATTACGTTTTGGATGGAATGCTCGCCGTGCGCGACGCCAATCGCGTACTCAAACTCGACCTGCCGGAGAGCGACGGCTATACAACGGTTGCCGGCTTTTTACTGGCTCAGGCTGGTCGGCTGCTGGCCGCAGGGGAAAGCATCGAACACAATGGAACCCGCTTTACTGTTGACCGAGTTACTCGCCGCCGTATACGTAGCATACGCTTAGTCCTCGGCGCTCAGGCTTCAAGCACTGCCCCGATGGCTCCTTCGTCTTAACGTCAATTGCCCTCACACCACTCGAGTCCATCGCTAACAAGAAAATGGGAACGCCAGGCGTCATTAAGCGACTTCTATTAATTAGCAATTCAACTCTTTACGGCAGCGGCTATCTCGACCATGCCACTTTCCTTCGCCACCGTTACCACGAAGCAAGCTGCATTTCTTGAAACAAAGATTTGTTAACACACACCCAGTCCCGTAGGGACAGAACCAGAACTTTAGAGACAGGACACGAGGTCGAAGCCGCAAAAATAAGCCTCCGGCAGATGGAACGTGTAGTACTATAGCGGCGCGGCGCCTCTCCCTGAGACTAAAGCCGTGAAAGGGCTGGGGTAATGCGCGGTTCCCTCGCAAGAAAAGCCATCGCCTTCATCATTCTGTTCTCGCAGCTTCTCTCCGCTGCTCTAGTATTCGGACAACAGAAAACTGAAGAAACCCGACCGAGACGAGCACAACTGCCGGGCAATCAGACGATAACTTCCGCTCCAACCGACGAAGCGTGGAGGAGCCCGGCCACCGATACACCCGTTTCGCTACGTCAACCCGCTATTGAACTAGTCTCCGGACCAGAGCCAAAGATCCGGGTCGCGCTCGCCACCAATGCGCGCTCGGCGACAGTTTCCACAAACGGACGTTTGATCAATGCGAGCGATTCCGGCAGAAACTTGATCCCTCTTGACGTTGACCGAGTGCGACTCGAGCCGCGGCTCTTATCTCCGCTACTTCCAGTTAGCGTCGAAAACTCCTATCGGCTCGCGGTCGAGGGAGCCGCTTCGCGGGGGGAGGCGGAACAAAAGTCTCGCGAAGTACTGGAGGCGATTGGTGAGGAGTCTCAGATTACCTTGGACGCGGAAACGAAGACCTGGGGATTGATAGTAGGAAACCGACTCTCCCGCGCGGAAGCAGAAGAACTGGGCGCAAGGCTAAGCGACGCGGGCTTCGATGCCAGAGTCTTTCAATCCAGCCTCGCCGCGTCCTCGCAGTCTTCTGCGATAGCCAGACCTTCCAACCAGACTCAACCCACTCAAGCGCGACCCTCAGCCGGTAGTCTTCGGCTCGCTGCGCGCGTCAGCGCTCCCTCTCGTGAGGTCGTCGGCTTCTCAGGCGCTGCACGTAGTTTCAGCTCCAGCGCGCCGGTCCTTCTTGCATCCGACGACGAAGCAAAGAACCCGTTCGTTTCAATGAACGGGCCTATCGCGGTCGCATAGAAGTCTTCACCAACACGCGCGGCTCCCTCACGGTCGTCAACGTGCTCGGGCTGGAAGACTATGTCCGCGGCGTGGTCGCTAATGAACTTTCGCCGGGCGGCTATCCTGCGATTGAAGCGCTCAAGGCCCAGGCGATCGCGGCCCGTACCTACGCTTTGCGAAATCGCGGACAGTTCATGTCGCAAGGTTTCGACCTTTTGCCGACTACTCGCTCCCAGGTTTATCGAGGGCTCTCATCAGAACATCCGCTCTCGACTCGGGCGGTTGACGAAACGCGCGGACTGATTGCGACCTACAACGGTGAGCCCATCAACGCTCTTTACACTTCTACTTGCGGCGGCCGTACGGAAGATGCCGGTAACATTTTTAATCATGCAGTCCCGTATCTTCGCGGGCATGAATGCAGCGTCGAAGGTGCGGCGGCCTTTGCGCCTTTCATCATCAGGACTACGCGCGAGCCCGCCGTATTGCGTGAGGAAAAGAACCTTCCGTTAGCGCGCGACGCCGCGTTGTTAGCCATTCACAGCTTCGCATCACTGCCTTCCCAACTGTCCGATGCCTGGCTGACATCACCCGCTCCGGTGGCTGAGGTTCGTCAGTGGCTTGCCTTAGTTGCTCGAATTTCGCGACAGACAGCGCCGGTAGTAACGAAGGAGGTAAACCGGCCGGCGGCTTTTGCCACCGCCTTGAACGCCGCGGTCTTCGGCGAGAGCCGAGCTGATATCCTGTTCAATAACGCTGACGTGGAATACTTCCTTCCGCTTCGCGATGTGGGCGATGTGCCCTCGGCAAATCGTGCTGATGTCGCGTTGCTCGTTCGCGATGGCTACCTTTCAGTTTTTCCGGACGCAACTCTGCGCCTGCGCGAACCGATGTCGCGTGCTCGAACCTTGCACACCATCTCGCGCTTGCTTGATGCGCGTTTGCTATTGCAACTGCAGAAAGGGACTGCGCGACCAACCACTGACGGCGCTCTCGTCTTGCGTTCGACTAAAGGAAAAGACCAACCAATCAGGGTTAGGCCCGACGCGTATCTATTCCGGCAAATCGGCGAGGGCGTATTCCCGGTGGGCACGGTTGCTCTGGTTGGCGGCGAGCCGGTTGTGTTTCATGTAAACGCAGCCGGTGAGATTGACTATCTGGAAGTGCGTCCGGCGTTAAATGGCGCTTCTGCCGAGAGGTTTTCGCCATTCACAAATTGGTCGAGAGAACTATCATTGGGGCAGGTTCAGGCCCGCCTCGCGCGCGCCGCTCGCGGCATTGGGCCAATCACCGACGTCCGCGTGGCTGTCAGAGGGACTTCACGGCGAGCAATTGATTTGGAAATCATTGGCGCCCAGGGTGTCGGTCACGTGCGCGGTGGCCGAATCCGATCCTCACTAGGATTGCGCGAACAACTCTTTGTCATCGATCGCAAATATGATTCGGAAGGGCGCGTTACGAGCTTCGTATTCACCGGTCGCGGGTGGGGTCATGGCGTCGGTATGTGCCAGGTAGGAGCTTATGGCTTGGCCCGCCAGGCCTTAAGTCACGCACAAATCCTCAAGACATATTACTCTGGAATCGAATTGTCCAAGCTGTACTAGTGTTGACTCTGTAGTGCCAGTTTGGTGAGCAGCGTGTGCAGTCTACGACAGATCGCTGAGCGGTAGAGACCGAGTCTGCGGCGTTAACGCCCTTTCCTACCCTTGAGACTACTCGGCAGAGAATTGCTTCTCATGCCTGGAGTACGTTCAGGTTAGGTCGAACTCAACTGCAATAAGCTCAAGAGCCGACAAGTGGATTTAGAGCTCGCGAAGCGTGGCGACAGCGTAGAGCCTGGGGGGTGAGCCCCAGGACGATCGCATTGGAGTTCCTAGCCCGCGAAGTGGGCGGAAGCGGCCAACAGAAGGTCGCCCTTGATGAGGATTAACGCACGAACAGGATTCTTGACCCGCTGTCGCCCGCTATGCGGGTTGGTCGAATGTTATTTGTGCGTTAACCTGGGGTCCGCTACGCTCCACCCCAGGCTTTACGCTGTCGCCCACTATCGCCGGGCTGGTTGAGCAGTTCAGTGTGCGGAATCATCTGGGTTTGAGTTTGTCAGGTGCCGGTACTATCCTAAGTCCCTCCTCATTCCGACGGACCCATCAGTTAGGAGGTCACAGGTGGCAAGCAGAATTGAGCCTCTCTTGACGGTCGCAGACCTCGACGCCTGCCCTGATGACAATAACCGTTACGAACTCATCGAAGGAGAGCTCTTTGTGTCCCGCGCACCTGGAATTCCTCACCAACGCGTCCTTCACAATCTTCAAATGGAACTTGGCTCATATCTGAAAGAGAATCCCGTGGGCATACTTGTTCCAGGCACAGGCGCAATTTTCAGCGACTACGATGCGGTAATTCCCGACCTTGTCTTCGTGCGGAGCGAGCGCTGGGCTGAGGTGACGTCCGGGCAGAAGATTACCAGCGCCCCGGATATCGTAGTCGAAATAGTATTGCCGGGACCTGAAAATCGCCGCCGTGATCTTTATGTAAAGCGGCAGCTCTACGCAAAGTATGGGGTGAAAGAGTACTGGATTGTCGACAGCGAGAATCAGTCAGTCCTGATCTTTCATCTGCAGGAGCAAATATTGGAAGAGATGGCTACCTTGCGGGGCATTGATGAAATTACCTCGCCGCTGCTTCCAGGCTTTCACTTAAGGGCCCGCGCGGTTTTCGACCCTTAGACCAGGGAGCATTTGATTGCGCTAGCGAGTGGGCCGTTCATCAACATTTAAATCGCTTTCCCTCAAAACGAATTCGATTCCGCGGTCCGACTCGACTTTTTACAAATAGGTCTTGGTGCGCTTTTCTCGCAACCAAATCATTGGCGCTCTCATTCTCCTCGTCCTTATCTGGGCGGTAATTCTTTTCCGCATGCTATCCTCAGGCGCGTGAGCGCAGACAAGCCTGCAACACCTGTTATTGCTATCGTTGGACCAACCGCATCAGGCAAGAGCACGCTGGGAATTGCAGTGGCTCTCCAACTCGATGGCGAGATCATTAACTGCGATTCAGTGCAAGTTTACAAAGGCATTCAGATCGCGACTGCCAAAGTTCCTCCCGAGGAACGCCAAGACGTCCCACATCACTTGATCGATTTCGTTTCCCCGGAGATCAACTACACTGCCGGAGATTGGGCGCGCGAGGCCGCGACGGCAATTGAAGAGGTCGAAAACCGCGGCCGGGTGCCCCTCCTGGTCGGCGGCACAGGGCTCTATCTGAGCGCGCTGCGCCGGCCTTTCTTTCCTAGTCCGCCAACCGACGAGAAACTGCGTCAGCGGCTCAATCAGATTCGTGAACGGCGCGGGACCGAACATCTTTACCGCGTTCTCGAACGGCTTGACCCGGAGATGACGGAAGAGTTGTACCCACGTGACTGGCCTCGTGTGCAACGCGCAATCGAGGTTCGACTACAGACCGGTCGCCCCATGTCCGAGCAAATGGATTTGCATCCGGAGCCGCCCGAGAGTGCGCGACGGCTGCAGCTTTTTGCTATCAACCCACCGCGCAATGAACTCTACGAACGCATCAATGCGCGCACGGAGGCACACTTCGCGGCCGGCCTGGTGGAGGAAGTTAGGCACCTTCTTGCTAAAGGTGTTCCCTCAACCTCCAACGCCCTTGGCGCCCATGGTTATCGTCGAGTCGTTGAATACCTGGAAGGGCGACGGGATCTGGCCAGCGCTATCGAGCAGACAAAGTTGGACGTTCGTCACTATGCAAAAAGACAGTTGACGTGGTTTCGCCGCGAACCTGGCGTTGTCTGGTGCGAAGGGTTTGGCAATGAAAAATTACTTCAGGAGAAGGTGCTCCAGATGGCCCAGGCAAATCATCCCGGAGGGAGCTAAATAGTAGCCGCGGGCCGCGCGACGCCCACGGAGGAGTCGAGAAGAGATTCCCGACCTGAAAGGGTCAAACCGGGCCGAAAACTGTGACCCCTTCAGGTGCCCAGGCATATTTCTTTGTCTAATCGTGAGCGTCGCGCAACGCTCGCCCACGGCTATTGACCTAAATCCCTTCGGGTTCAAAAACACATTAAATCTGGCCTCAAGCTTAAACTGTTCCGATCCTTTGTCTGGTATTTCTTGTTCCCTCGTCGTCGTTGTTGTAATCTGAATCAACCGCCCTCTAAAAACATTTAACGGTTTCAAGGTGGGATCCATGTCAGACGGGAAACCAGTTTTACAAAACATTCAGGATGCATTCCTGAATACGCTCCGGCGCGAGAAAACGACAGTAACAATTTATCTTTTGAATGGCGCGAAGTTGATAGGAAAAATCAAGAGCTTCGATAAATTCTCGGTTCTGTTTGAGTCGGGTTCACAGGAGCAATTAATCTTCAAGCATGCCATCTCCACCATCTCGCACCCGAGGGAAGTTCGCGGTGCGGTTGATGCTCACCAGTCTGCCCGGGAAACCGCCGACTCGCGCCAACCGTGAGATTCGTTTAAACTCTCGCCTGAACAATTCCGCTCACTAAGAGGACTTGTGGCAGGAACCTTCATCACCTTCGAGGGCATAGACGGCAGCGGTAAATCGACGCAATTGAGATTGTTGGCTAACTTTCTGCGCTCGGAAGGCGGCGAGGTTCTCGTCACTCGCGAGCCGGGAGGAACATCTGTCGGCCTGCGCCTGCGGGCGGCCTTGCTCGACGCTCTTGAACAAGTAGACCCGCTTACGGAATTGCTGGTCTTTGCGGCGGACCGCGCGCAGCATGTGCGGCGAGTGCTGCGACCGGCGTTGGAAGCCGGACAGACCGTACTCTCGGACCGCTACGCCGACGCCACCAAGGCTTACCAGGGTGCCGGTCGAGGTTTTTCTGCAGAACTAGTTTCCGAGATCGTCCAACTCGCTACTGAAGGCCTGACACCGGATCTGACGTTGCTCTTTGATCTGTCAGTAACCGAATCTTCTGCGCGAACCCGGCGCCGGTCAGAGGGCAAGCAAACGGGAGATCGCCTCGACTCGGAGGATGCGGGATTTCATACCCGAGTTCGCGAGGCGTACCTGAGTTTGGCGGCAAGGGAACCGGAGCGCTTCCGCGTCGTCACGACGAATGGGTCGGTTGACGAAACTCATGAACGCGTGAAAAAGATAGTCGTTCCTTTTCTTGAGGCTCGCGGTCAGATAGTCTCGAGAGAGCCGGCAACGGCAGGATCTCGCGACACACACCGGGTTCCCCAGCGGGAAAGCCCCGCGGGGCTGGAAGAGCCACCATAGAAATGTTTGATCAACTTACCGGCAACGAACGCGTAAAACAGCTACTCAGACGAATGCTCGGATCCGGGCGAGTCCCCGGCGCGCTGCTGTTTTCTGGGGAAGAAGGCGTTGGGAAGAAGCTTTTTGCAATTGAGATTGCCAAGGCGCTCAATTGTCGCGCTCCGCAAGGCGTAGAAGGATGTGGCAAATGCCGCGCGTGCGCAAGGATGTCTCGCTTCAATCTTCCCCAATCCGAGAACCCGGACGACTGGAAGCAAATCATTTGGACCGATCACGGCGATGTGGGCATGGTGGTGGCGCCCAAGCGGTTGTTGCTGGTAGATCAGATGCGCCACATCGAAATTGAGGCCAACTTTCGACCTTTCGAAGGCAAGGCGCGGGTGTTCATCGTGGACGAAGCTGACAAGCTCAATGACCAATCGGCAAACGCACTGTTGAAGACCCTGGAAGAACCGCCACCAACTTCCCACCTCATTCTCATCACCTCGCGGCCCGCTATGCTGCTACCAACAATTCGGTCGCGCTGCCAGGCAATTAGATTCTCACCGCTCACTACGGCAGAGATCGAACAGCACTTGTTGCAGAATAAACTTGCGACTCCGGCAGAGGCCGGGCTAAGGGCACGAGCTGGCAACGGCAGCATCGGACGGGCCCTCGCTGGCGATCTGGAAGGCTTTAAGGAGCGACGTGACGCGATGCTGCAGGTGCTCACAGCGCTAACAATTACCGAGGATTATTCTCGTCTCTTACGTCTGGCTGAAGAGATGAACGAGGCGAAACACAAGGACGAATATGAGTTTGGATTGGAGTTGTTGGAAACTTTGATTCGCGATGCCTTGATGGTCTCGTTCGGAGTCAGCTCCGGACAGTTAATCAACGAAGATGTCCTTCCCCAGTTACAGAGGATAAGTGAGCGGATTGACAGCCGCAGAGCCACCTCATGGATATCTCGAATTGAAGAGCTCCGCGAACAACTCGTCGTAAACGTAAACCGCAAGCCCGCCACCGACGCTCTGTTTCTTTCAATGGTCTCGTAAGGTAAACCTCCGATACAGAACCGCGAGCGGTAGCTACCAGATCCAAGCACTCAACTGATTAAAACCGCAATTGACGACGAATTGAATCTAGGACCCGGTCGCTACCGCGGTTGTGTCGAAACTTATGTGCTAGGGATTACGCTGAAAGCGTTGGCTAGTTCCAGCCCAGGGTTGCTTCAACCCTGGGACCTATGTACCAAGGAATCGTAACGCTGAAAGCGTTGGCGAGTGGCTGCGCAAGTGACTTCGCGAACTCTTTCAGAGTTCGCGAGTAGTATTGGTTGGAACCGGAATCCCAGGGTTGCAGCAACCCTGGGCTGGAATTAGCCAACGCTTTCAGCGTAAATGAGGCCGCCCGGATCTACCAGGCGGCCTCATCACTGAGCAGCAATTTGACTATCGTGTTTACTTGATGGCGACGAGCTCAGGTTCGGCGTCGCTTTTAGCGGCCGCGCCTTCCGCCAAGAGTTTCTCCGTTTCCATGACGAAGGCTTCGACTATGTCCTCTCCGGCAACCTTCCGCATCGGCACTCCATTTTTAAAGATCATGCCCACGCCGCGACCAAACGTCACTCCCAGTTGCGAATCGTGTGCCTCACCTGGTCCGTTCACCGCGCAGCCCATAATCGAAAGGTGCAGCGGTTCTTTAACGTGAGCCAGACGACGCTCGATCTCGGTTACAATCTCTACAAAATTATCGACGTCGAGCCGGCCGCAGGTAGGACAAGCCACAACCGTGACACCACGCGCACGCAGCTCGAGAGATTTCAGAATCTCCCAGGCGACACGGACTTCTTCTTGCGGTTCCGCGGCAAGCGAGACACGAATCGTGTCGCCGATGCCCTCGTGCAGCAAAATGCCAAGTCCGATGGCGGATTTGACTGTGCCGGTGAAAGCCGTGCCTGCTTCGGTCACGCCCAGATGGAACGGGTAATCTACTTTTTGGGCGAGCAACCGATAGGCGTCGACTGTGCGATGCACGTCTGAAGCTTTGAGCGAAATTATAGTGTCAGTGAATCCGAGGTCTTCGAGGATCTGGATGTGGCGCAGCGCCGACTCAACCATCGCTTCCGGCGTAGCAGTGCCGTACTTCTTCAGTAAATCTTTCTCCAGTGAGCCGCCATTCACGCCAATTCTGATCGGAACCTTTAACGTTTGCGCAGCGCGTACGACCTCGACGATGCGTTCGTGCTTCCCGATGTTTCCGGGGTTCAATCGAAGTTTGTCGATACCAGCATCGAGGGCCATCAGGGCGAGTTTGTAATGGAAATGAATGTCAGCAACGATTGGAACCTCCGGTACGCGCTTGCGGATCTCTTTCAGCGCGACGGCGGCGTCGTTGTCAGGCACGGCCAAACGCACAATCTCGCATCCGGCGCGGACCATTTCCTCTATTTGTGCCACAGTGGCACCCACGTCAGAGGTGTCGGTTTTGGTCATGGACTGAACCACGACAGGCGCGCCGCCACCGATCTGTACGTCTTTGACTTTTACTGGTCGAGACTTTCGCATATACCATTTGTCCAAAGTCAGTTTACTTAGCTGGCTCAGTCGCAGCCGGTCTACTGTTGCTGGGTCCACGAGAAAACAACTTTACGACGTCATTGGAAATGACAAAGACCATTAACAGGATGACCATCACAAAACCAACTTGTTGAATGCGCTCGCGCACCGTCATTGATAACTTAAGACCTATCGTCGCCAGCAGACCTTCAAGCAAGAGCAGGAAGATTGCCCCGCCATCCAGTACAGGGATTGGTAATAAATTGAAGATGCCGAGATTGAGGCTGAGGAACCCGAGCATGCCAAACAGCCCGGCCCAACCGAGCCTTTCAACAGATGCCGCAGCAGCGTTGTAGATTCCGATCGGTCCGGATAGGGTGTTCCTGGCTGAGCGCTGGCCGGTGACTACTTGCCCCAGGGCTTTCCCGGTCAAACGCAGAATCTCCAGATTGCTGCTGACTGCATAAGCAGCTGACCCCGCCAAACCGACGGGCTGCGGCGGAATTTCCTCGTCGGGACGAAAACCTAATCGCTCCCGTCCATCCTGAAGCTTTCGAGCCGTGGCGGTAATGTCTTTCGGTTGCCCCGCTCGGTTGACCGTTAGTGTAATCGGCTGACTCTTGTGATCACGGATGAACTGGGTTACCTGCTCGGCACTTCGAACTGGTTGGCTGTTAACTGACAGAATGCGATCGCCTGGCTGCAATCCTGCTTCGGCCGCCGGCGTGTTCGGCTCAATTTCGCGCACGATAACTGGAACATCGCCGTAGTCAGGAACAAAATCCAAAAAGCCGGCGGTTTCTCCGTCTTCGGTGACCGCGGTGGGTGTGAGCGTTAGCGGTGTGCGCTCTCCACTACGTTCGACAATTAGCGGCAAAGGCTGACCGGGAGATAGAAGGGCGTCGCCACGGATGGTGTTCCATTTCGGATTCTCAGTTCCGTTGAATGAGACTATTCGATCACCGGGCTTCAATCCTGCAACCTCGGCAGCGCCTCCCCGGGCGACCGCGCTAACTACCGGTGCTGGTGTTGCGGGCACCCCGTAGATCATGGCGCCTGCAAACGGTATAGAAAGTGCAGTGATGATGTTCATCACCGGACCGGCCAGCGCCACCAAGATCCGCTGCCAACGCGGACGAAGATTGAACATTTCGTGCTCCGGTATATCACTAGCCCCGGCGCCTTCGATTGGTGAGTTTGACTCATCGCCGCCGAGTTTTACATAGCCCCCGAGCGGAATGGCCGAGACACGATAGTCAGTTTGTCCCCACTTCTTGCCAAACAAACGCGGGCCGAATCCCACTGAGAATGTCTCCACGCGGATTTTGAGTAGCTTGGCAACAATAAAATGGCCAAATTCATGAAGAATTACCGCCGAGCCCAGAATGAATATGAACGCTAAAATATTTGTAATCATTAATCTATATCTCTTTCCACTCTAATTCACGGAAACTAGCACTTGCTGAATCTCTCGGGTTGCTTAAATTTGCAGTTTAGAAAGGGAGACATTCCAAATTGAGAGATCGCATTCCAGTTAAAGTAAGTGCGCTAGATTCCGCATCCCTCCGCAGGGTTGCCGGCAACGAGTGTACGTGGGCTGGGGAGGGCTCGTCAAACAGAGTGTTCTGCCAGCAGATTTGAAGGTTTTGTTAACTTTTCTATTTCCAAATTAGCGGCGAGGCGCGCCTCCCGATCCGTATGGAGGACGGTTTCGAGATCGAGGGCAGATTGAGTTGCATGTTGATCCATTGCCAGCTCTATTACGCGAGGAATATCAGTCAGATAAATGCGCTCTTCAATAAACGCTCTCACGGCCTCTTCATTAGCGGCGTTCAGCACTGTGGGAAGCGTGCCACCTTCCCGAAGCGCTCGGTAGGCAAGGGCTATGCAGGGAAAACGCTCAGGGTCGGGAGCCTCAAAATGGAGTGTGGACAGCGCAGTTAGGTCGAGCGGGGGTAGTTCGCATGAGTGCCGTTCCGGATACGTCAGCGCATACTGGATCGCATGGCGCATGTCGGTGATTCCCATCTGGGCTATCACCGAACCGTCTACTAACTCGATCATGGAATGTACGACTGATTCTGGATGCACGACGATTCCAATCTGATCCGCCTCGAAGCCAAAAAGCCAATGCGCCTCGATCACCTCCAGTCCTTTATTCATAAGCGTCGCCGAGTCAATGGTGATCTTGTCTCCCATGTTCCAAGTTGGATGCCGCAAAGCATCCGCCACACTTGCTTCTCGCATCTGGCTCTCGTTCTTGGTGCGAAAGGGACCGCCTGAGGCAGTAAGCACTATACGCCGAACTTCGTGGCGCTTTTCTCCCCGCAGGCACTGATGCAAAGCATTGTGTTCGGAGTCGACCGGCAGTAACTCCGCTCCGGAACCCCGGGCAGCGCGAGTCATCAGCTCGCCGGCCATAACGAGGGTTTCTTTGTTGGCCAGTGCGACGCGTTTACCGGTTTCGAGCGCGCGTAGAGTTGGTACGAAACCAACAGCGCCGACGGTCGCGGATACGACGGTGTCTGCCTGTGGATGTGTGGCCACTTCCACCAGGCCGGATTCGCCGATTACGATTTGGGGGAGATCAAGATTTCTTTCGAAGAGCTGGGCGCGTAAATCGTGAGCTGCAGTGTCCGTTTCCACGGAAACCAGTTCCGGCAAGTGGCGAGCAATCTGGTCGGCCAGGATACCTACGTTACGACCGGCACCCAGAGCGACGACACGAAAACGATCGCTGCCGAGTGCTTCGACGACTCGCAGCGTGTTGCAACCGATCGAGCCCGTGGAACCTAGGATAGCAATGCCCGTGGGTTTCATTTTAACGATCAGGTAGGAATTAGGTCTTCACCCTGAGAAGATAATTGGCCACAGATTTAGACGGACTGGCACGGACAAGATCACGAATGATTTTTACTTTTGACTCTGTGTTCATCTGCGTTCAGCTGTGGCCGCGATGCTCAGCCACTGAAATAGATGAGACCGAAATAGTAGATGACGGGCGCGTTGAAGAGCAAGCTATCGAGACGATCGAGTAAACCGCCATGCCCGGGCAATATTTTCGCGGCGTCCTTTGCACCTGCGCTCCGTTTTAGCGCGCTCTCGGTCAGGTCACCAAGAATACCGACGACTGTCATCACCGCTGCCAGGGGAAGGGCCAACTTCAACGGTAACTCTCTGAAAAACCAGAAGTGAGCGATAGTGGCCATTAGCAGACCGGCCAGCAGTCCCCCGGCAACACCTTCCCAGGTCTTTCCCGGGCTAATGGACAGCGCCAGCTTGTGTTTGCCGAATGCCCTGCCAACGTAGTATGCGCCCATGTCTGAGCCCATAAGGACAAGAAAAAAGAAACACAAGAGATCCGCGGACAGAGCCTGGTTAAATCCCGTGCGCACTGCTACCAGGTGGCCGCCAAGGAGAACTACGTAGAGAACGCCAAGAATCGTCGCCCCGGTTGAGGCGATCATCTTGTCAAAGGGTGCACCGCGAAACGTGGCTGCGATCAATGTCGCGGCGGTAAACACAATCAGGATGAGCGGGATCATCTGCATCATCAACAAATCAGCGCTTGGGCCGGGGTCGTGGAAATAAAAGACAGTGAATAAAGCAGCCGCGGCAAGAAAACCGATGGCCGCGTCAGGCTTCAGATCTCGCCGCTTCGCCAGCACATAAAACTCAAACAGCCCCGCCACCATCGCGGCAGCGGCGAGAACAACGAACAGCGGTTGCAGCCAGGAAACGAGGATTGAAGCGATAAGAAAAGGCAGGGCGATGACAGCGGTGATGATACGAGACACGTAATTTAGATTTTAGATTTTTGATTGAAGTTCAGTTTCGATTATCAGATTGAGTGTTGGTTGAATCTTGTTATCCTCGACGCCGCAGTGCGCCGTCAGAACCGGGAGCGATAGCGACCGCACTCAAATAGCAGGATCTTTAAGAAACGACCTATGTATTAACATCTCCCTATCAACTCTCAATCGGAATGGACAGCCGGTTATTTGCCACGTGGTCCTAGTGTAGGTTGAGTGCGGTCGCTATCGCTCCCGGTTCTGTATCGCCCGCTGCGTTGCTTCTGTTGCATTCAAACTTAAATCAAAATCACTTTACGTTTGCGACCAGCTTCAAACCACCGAAGCGACGATCGCGTCGCTGATAGTCGATGATGGCTTCGAGCAGGTGGACACGGCGAAAGTCTGGCCAGAGGGTTTCAGTCACATAGATTTCGCTATAAGCCGCCTGCCAGAGCAGAAAGTTGGAGATGCGCAATTCGCCGCTGGTACGCACCAGCAAATCCAAATCGGGTAGATTGCGAGTGTAGAGTTCATTCGCAACGCGCTCTTCTGTGAGCTCGCCAGGCGGGTTACCTTCATCGAGCAGCCGCCGCACGGCTGCGCGGCAGGCATCGATGATCTCGGCTCGGCCGCCATAGTTTAAAGCCACCGTCAACACCATCCCTTTGTTTTTCTCAGTTCTATCCGTAGCTTTCGCAATCTCTCGGCGCACAGTGTCAGCAAGCGCGCCCGTTCGGCCAATGGTCTGAAACTTGATGTTCTGACGGTCGATCTCATCAAGCTCAAGACGAAGATAGCGTCGCAACATCCGCATCAGGGCATCAATTTCGTAGCGCGGTCGCTTCCAGTTTTCAGTCGAGAAGGCATAAAGCGTGAGAGCCCCTAATCCCAATCGTGCGCCCGTATCAACCGCCGCGCGCACTGCTTCGACACCGGCGCGGTGCCCCGCGATACGCGGCTGCCCGCGCTGCGCTGCCCAGCGTCCGTTGCCATCCATAATGATCGCGACATGGCGAGGCAAACGGTCCCAGGCGATCGCTACCAGCAGCATCTCATCGCGGGTCCCAGGCTTTACGACTTTGGCAAATTCAGAAAGCATAAGTTCCAATCGGGTAGGTGCGTACCAGCTATCGTTGCTCATTCATGCGAAGCAGCAGGTCACATTCTTGCCGCAACAATGAAGCGTGTCAATAAACAGGTACAGTGACTCTCTGGGCGAGTCGGGCCGTTGACGGCAACACCAGTGCTGATTTGCCGGGCAGCAATTCACTTCTGCAACCAACAACGACTATAGGCGTGGTGGCAGGTCAATCTGCAATAGCAGAAGCGATGACTCCAGCAGGATGGAAAGGCGATTGGTATAACTGATGTCAAGGCGCGTTTAGAATTGACGTGTTGGCAGTACCGCTTAATTACGCGTGGGACCGGTTATTTCTCACTCGATTGCGCGCCGTTCGATGACGGCAATGGCATGGGCGAGTTCTGCACGTGTAAGGGCGGCCTGAGGCCTAAACAGCGTATCGCCAGCGAGCATGCCCCGCGAAGTTGCCACCGAAACATAACCCCTGTATTCATCAGGAATACCCGCCGCATCAAGAAATGACAGGGGAATTCCGGCGCTCGCTTCTGCCTCTGAGAGCAGTCCGGCGGCTCTGACGAGAGCGATTGCTGCCGTTAGTCGGGTGACATTATCGTTCGGCCGGAATCGACCGCCGGTCGGCGCGTCAACGAACAGAGGTCCGTTTGGGGAAGCCTGTACGCTTTCCACGAACAGCCTTGTGGTTGTATCACGAACATCCTGATAAGTCGGCTGACCCGCGAGGTATTGCGGCACGCGGGCGCCGAGCATGAGTGTCGTGGCTAGGTCCGAGCGTAAGACAGCGGCATCGGGTCTGAATCGGCTAGCGCTGGGCCACATCGTAAACGTGCGGATGCTTTGGTAGATCTCATCTCGTTGGCCAGAGCTGAGACTATCAATGTCACTCATCCGCGGATAACGAGCGCGAGCAACGCTCAGAACGCCAAAATACTGCTGACTCGAGCCCAAAGCGAGCGTGTTGCGAACGCTAACGCGCCACGCGCCCGCAGCCGGCGTTGTCAGCGACACGCTCTCCTGCTTGCCAGTGAGACCGGGTAGATTCCTGACGTTCGATTCTCCCCGGAGGGAACCCAAGTTGTCATAAACCCGAAGACCTAAGTCATTAACGCTCCACAAAGGTCCCCATCCGATCTGGACCGACGCCAAGACTGTGTTATCAGGCAATTGTAGGTCGGTATCGGAGGTTGTGCCTGGTTCAAGCCTGGCAGAGAAAGTTGTCAGCGGATCCTTGAAAAACTGCACCTGGCCGCGATTGATTGTGCCACGCCAGGTTCCGATCCGCCGAGTGCTAAACGCGGCCCGCAGAACCGCCGCATGAACGTTCAGCATTCCCGCTCCAGCTTCATGCGAGTAATAAGGCGCTAATGGTGTTGCAGTTAGTTGCAAGATACTGCGCACATCCGCCGGTGTGAGGTTCGGATTCACCTCCAGCATGAGGGCGATAGCTCCGGCTACCTGCGGAGCGGAGAAACTTGTTCCGCTCGAGATCGTGTAATATGGAATTTCCGCTGAACTGAGACGTTCTGCATCACCACCCGTGAAACCCTGGGCTCCCGTAACGTTTGCGATTCCCGAGCCTCGTACGCTGACGACTCTCGTTCCTGGCGCAACCAGAGTGGGACGGAACAGCGGGTTGGCAAAATCTCCTCGAGACGAAAAAGTGGCCATCCGGCCCGCGGTGTCCGTTGCGCCCACGCTAACCACCCAGGGTGCAACGGCGTAGGGATTCAGCGTGTTCTGGCCTGGCCCGTTATTGCCAGCGGAGAAGACCACGTTGACCCCCGCCCGCGTCAGCATCCTTGTGGCGATATTTACAGGATCGTAGGTGTCGTAGACAGTGTTGGCCGAGAAACTGCAATTTACGACACGTACATTAAGAGCGGCCCTATTCGATAACAAATAGTCCAAACCATTGAGCACATATACAAGTGTCAAATCACCTGCACTGAGACCAATTAATCGAGCATCTGGCGCCACACCGGCATATCTTCCATTGGACAGGCTTCCGTTTCCGGCAATAATCCCGGCGACGAAGGTACCGTGGCCATAAAGCTGATCGGTATTCGAAAGGTTTTCGGAATTAACTGGGTAGGTGAAGCCGACGCTCACACTTTGTGTGTCGGCTAGCTTGATGTTTTTCGTTACCCGGCTCGCCAGATCACCGTGAGTCGCATCGATTCCGGTGTCGAGCACCGCGACCGTTACATTGCGGCCAGTCACGGGAAGATTGCTGTTGCGGCCTGCGATTTCCGCATCAACCCGCGCCCGGTCCACCCCAGTAACCGCCCTGACCTCTGGCTCGGAGGTAAAGCTGAGCGTACGGTTTGCGTAGATCGAACGAACGGCTGGCAAGAGGGAAATGGCAATAATCTGATCTCGCGTAGCGGTGATGCTCACCATCGGCAGCGCGCGAAACCGTGTGCCACCAATAATGCCGATGCTTTGTAAGCGCGCGAGATCCGCTTCCGTTGGCAAGTTGTGATAGACGACTACAGCGTTGATTCCGCTATCATCTGCTATCTGATTCAGTTGAACGGCAAGTTCGGGATCGAGGCTTTGCAGACCAGTTCGCACATCATCAGCCCCTGTCATAACAATGCCGTCCGCACCGGTCATGACAATACCGTCTGCACCGGTCATTACGATTCCTGTCACTCCGGAGAACATTAGTCCGTCTGGAACGACTGAGAAGATAGTTCCATCGGCACCAATCGCCCTCACCCCGTCCGCGCCGGTCATAACGATTCCGTCGGCTCCGGTCATCACGATACCATCAGCGCCGGTCATCACGATGCCATCGGCGGCGGGACGCTCGAGACCATCGGCGCCGGTCATCACAATCCCGTCGGCGCCAGTCATCACAATCCCGTTAGCGAGTGTGATGGTGACTGAATCGGCGGTATACGTGGTCGCATCCGCACCAGTCATCACGATGCCATCGGCGCCGGTCATGACAATCCCATCCGCCCGGGTAACATTCACACTTTGCGCAGTGGTCACTCGGAGACTATTGGGGTAAGCAAATCCATCCGCACCCGTCATGATGATGCCGTCAGCGCCCGTCATCACAATGCCATTCGGACCGTAGGTGATGAAACCGTCCGCACCAGTCATCACAATGCCATCCGCACCGGTCATGACGATGCCGTCGGCCCCGGTCATCACAATTCCATTAGACGCGGTGAACCTGATTCCGGCCATTACTGGTGAACAACTCAGCACCAAGGCCAGCATAAGAGAGATAAATTGGTTAGCTCTTGTAAGGATTGAGTTTGAAACAGGGAGCTTATTTGGCAAACTATCACCTTTACCGAAAGGAGCCACATAACATTTTGGCTCGTAACGACTTGAACCACCGCGGGGATCGAGCGGAGGAACTATTCGGACCAAAAGCGGGCCGGAGTTTAGTTTGGGGCTTAGCCGCATGTGTTGCAATCTCCTTGTGATTTCCGAACGAAAGAACCGGGAGGTGACTGGTCCGCGCCCAAAAAAGTTTTCCTAGCCCACAAGGTCCTGAAATAACTTACGGGTCTCGGGACCAGGCTCAACTCCCAACTCGGCCTTCAAAAGTCGGCGCAGCCCCTGATAGTGCTCCTTGACTGCCCCTCGATTGCCCAAAGCCCCGTGTGCTCGCATGACTAGACAATGAATGTCCTCGCGAAACTGATCTTCATGGAGTATGCGCTGCGCTAGTTGCATTGACTTCGACCAGTCCCCCATTTTCTGTGCAACTCCCGCCAACACTTCCAACAGGCGCAAATACTGCTCGCGGTAGTAAGTCCTCTGCTCCTCAACCCAGGGCTCATAACTCCCCTGCATAAACTCGCCTCGATAGAGCGCAACTGCGCCTTCATAGGCTTTCACACACTCTTCAAAGTTTCGTGATCGTCGCGCCTTTTCTCCTTCATCCATCAAACGATCAAATTCCTCAATGTCGATCCGATATGAAAACTCCGGATTGAAGTGATAGTCACTGTCTCGGTATAGCAGGAAGTTCTGTTTTAGCGGTTGGTTACTATTTAACGCCTTGCGAATGTGCGAGACAGTTGGATGAAAGTTCTTTTCAACAACCTCTATGTCGGTTTCGCCCCAGAATGTATCGACGATTATGTCCTTTGGAGCCCGACGGTGGCGGCGCGACGTGATGAAGCACAGAATGTCCCGCGCTCGGCGCGTAGGCCAGGCATCTGGCGCCAGTGGACGCGTTGGATCGCGAATTATCTCCACGGGCCCCAGCATGTTAATTGTAAGATCGGTAACGGGTTTTGTGGTCAGCGCGATTTCGGACACCTGAACAGCGGTAGGTTTGAGGGCAGGCTTTTGAGCTCCAGCAAGTTGTTCTCGCAAATCCGAAGGCAACAGCTCGCCAGCATCTTCGGCGGAAAAGAGCTCGGGGTTCTTTAGGCTCTCCCGTTTCAGCCAGTATTCGTAATCGTACCTGACCGCGAGATCAACCGCCCGCCTCAAGTGCTCTAGCATCTGGAGCTCTCTATTGAGTTTCAGCTCACACATGGCAACTGCCATGCATGCCTGAGCTTCGTAATAATAGAAGCTGTTATCGTGAAAGTATTGAAGAGCGTGAGACAGTTCCTGGTGAGCCAGCTCGAATTCTCCCTGCATTGATAATATGCGGCCGCGCGTAAGGGAAGCGGTGTGGTAACCTCGTTCGTCCTTCTCTGGTGGCCGGGCACTGATCAATCGGTCAATTAGCACGCGAGCCGGGACGAGATCCCCTACCTGTAGGCTCAGCAAGGCTCGCTCTTCGAAAAGCTCCGTGCGAGCCAGACTGATTCCCGCTTCGCCATAAGCGCGTGAAGCTCTTTCGTAGTATTCGTTTGCTCGCTCAATATCTCCTCGCTCACGATATAGATTCCCGTACGTTTCGAATGTTTCCGCTCTCGCTGCCACAAGATTAAAGAGCTGGCAACGCTCTAAAGCACTGTCGAGGTGCCGCTCCGCCGCTTCAAAATCGCCGCGATAGATGTAGCATCTGGCCATGTTCAAGTGGGCCACAGCTTCCTGCGGCAGTGGCGATGCCGGAAGGTCGCTGCGCAGCATACGGCTCAACCAGCGCAGTGCTTCCCCGAAATCGCCTCGAATACCGGCGGGCGTACCGAGGTTATGCGCAATCAATCGCGAGTATCGCTCGTCATTACGCTCTTCAGCAGATTGCAGGGCACTTCTAAACTCGCGTTCCGCCGCTGTCCATTCGCCCATCGCCACCAGGCACAGACCCCGCGTGTTGCCACACTTTGTTCTGATCGCAGAATTCGCATCCGTCAATTCAATCGCGCGATCCAGGTAGGTGAAAGCCAATGGGTAATCAGCCTCGCGTCGGGCAAGCGTGGCAAGCGAATGTAGGGTTTCCGCCTCTCCTTCCTTGTCATTTGCTAGCTGCAGGAGTGTAGCCGCCCGCTTAAGCATCGACTGAGCTGCCTCGTATTCACCGCGCAAGCGAGCAACCTCCGCACGGTTGGCAATTGCCCGTGGATGCGCCCCCAAGGCATTCTGAGGGATGGCGTCGGCCAATGCAGCCAGCGAACCAAGGGCGCCGGAAGAGATCCACTCAACTGCTCTTTCAGCGATGACTGTAGCCGCCCGGTCAAATTCTTCCGCGGCGATTAGGTGCCTTACCGCGGGTTCCCAGGCCTGGCTCTCCAAAAAATATTCCGAACAACGACGATGTTCGGCTGCGACGCCCGCGCGCCCGATCTCACTTCGTAAGCGACGGCGAAGGAAACTCTGGAAAAGGGGATGGAGACGATACTCTTCTCTCCGCCCGTCGCCAGCCACAGTTATGAATACGTTGCGGCGCACGAGATTGGGCAGGACACGCGAGCAATTCATGCCTTTGTAAAGTGAAGTACACGTGTCCAATTCAATGCGATCGAGCAGCGAGATCTTCACGAGAAGCTGCTGGAGTTCCTCGGGCTCGGCCGCAAAAACTTCTTCAGCAAAATAGTCGAAGATGTCGCGCTCTGATTGCCGCAGTACGTCAACCAAGTCAGGTGGTTGGACTTGCCCATCGCGCGAACTGGTTGCGGTTCGATGGGATACCTGCCTGACCAATTGCAGGGCAGTAATCCAACCGTGAGTGCGTTCGCGATATTCGGCGAGCTGGCGGGGGGTGAGCTCTAAATCGAAAGTCTGGCGAAAGAGTTGTTGGGTCTCTTCGTCAGTAAACAATAGGTCTGAGCGATCGATAGTCGATAGTGGCGACTGCGCGCGTAGCCGGGCCAGCGCGAGCGGAGGCATTTCGCGGGATATGATGATCACGTGCAACACGTCAGGCAAGTAAGCAAGAAGCCGGTCGAGGAACGCATGCACCGGAGTGTCGGAGCCCAAATGGTGATAATCGTCCAGCACCAGTATCAGTTGCTGATCAACACGCTCCAGCACCTGGTTTAACAGCACATCAGCCGCCCGTTCCGGCTGTTGCGCGAGCTCGCTGGCAGCTTCCTGCAAGTAAGAAAACATGGCCTGGCCAAAGCCGGGCACTATCTGCTGGATGCCAAAGCTCACGTAGCCGAGAAAGACGAATGGGTCTGCGTCGGTGTGATCCAACTGGTACCACACAAACTGACGCTTGTGTGTTCGGAGAAAATCCGCCACCAGAGTAGTTTTTCCGGAACCGGCGTTCGCGGTAACAAGCGTAACGGGCTGCGCGAGATTCGCGAGGAGTCGCTCGGTTAGACGAGGACGAGACAGCAATTCAGGAGCAGGGCGGGGCGGCAACAGTTTTGTACGCAAAAAGAAACTGGGCTGCCCCCCGGAAAGGTCGCCTACTGCCCCTGCCAATGATACTTGCGGGGGCTTTCCCTGACGGGTTCTGGCCATCACCTTCTGCCTCTTGGTCCTGCTTGGGTTTCCGGGCAGATTAACACGGCAAAATGGGTTCAAGCCAACATCGCCGGAAAGTTGCGGGGTCCCCTGCCGGGCCCCAGGGTGATCGGTAAGTGTTTTAGGAAGCACCAATAGCATTCGCTTGAGGCCATTCATCTGTTACCTAGCATCGCAACTCTTCCGCGCTTAACTTATTCCTTTTCTGCACGTAACTGTCCGCAGGAATTCGCTTTTGCGACTCATTAAGAGTAGCTGCAACTTCCGTGAGGGTGGCGGCTCGTCCGTGTGCGCGGTCAAAAGCGATCTTGGCATGCTCACTCGAGAGCCCATAACTCTCGAACAGTTCAATCGCTTCCTGCCTGGTAAAGGCGAGCGCCTCTTCCTCGATAACTGAAAGAGTCTGTTTCGAACGCATGCGCCACAACGGAGCAGGGGGCATGCTTCTGCTGGTTATCAGCATATGAACTTCCGAAGGTAAGAGCGGCAGCAAGCGCTGGAAAAACGGCACCAACCACTCAGAATCGAAGACCAGATGCAGGTCTTCGACTACAATCAGGAGCGGCTTACTTTCACATTCCAGCAACTCGTAAACAAAGGCTTCCGCCACCAACGGAACCTGATCGAGTTGAGCGGTTTTTGCCGCCGGCATTAACGTCTTCGTGCCGAAATCTAGTCGCTGTGTTCGAATACTAGCGATCAGGTATTGAAAAAAGATCTCGCGCTCATCCTCAGCCGCATCCACCTTGTACCAAGCCACGTCCCGGCCGCAATTTCGTGCAAAATCCAGGGCCAGAGATGTCTTGCCGGCACCCGCACGTCCGCTGACCACAGTGGACGTGCAGGATGCCAAACTCTTCTCGAGCAGAGCCATGAGCCGCGGCCTCGAAATCCTAGGCAATTCCGAAGGAGCCGTGATTTTTTCGAGAATTAGCTCCGAGTTAGTCGTTAAGGTGTCTCTGTCGGACTCGAATAAAAACATATCGCTCGAATAGATATCTATCGTAAGAATTAAGGTCGATTCCCCGTGTTCCTAGGTTTGCCGTCGCCAGCAACCCCCCGGTAAACAGTTTCAGGCGACTAAAATTCCTATTCCCCGCGCGAATCCCACGAGAACTTTTATTCCAGCCTCCTTGAGAAATTCTTGAGTTTTTAAACACTGATTTACAGCGATGGCGCGCCCTGATCGCCCTCCAAACGCTGGGTGATTTGACCCCGGACGGAGTTAGGCGGCCGCCAGCCAAAGCGGCTTTCAGCCACTTCGAGCAATTCGGGTATCCACTTTCTACCGAAGCTCGCCATGGCTTAAACACGTTGAAATTCCTCAACCTCCGGACTCAAGAATTTCTCAAGGAGCCCCGACTACAGTGTACTGGTATGGAAAGTGTTCCGACTGATAACTCGCGAAGTTGGCATCGCCGTCCGGCGACCTGTCAGAGCAACGCCAAAAACAAGGATAAATACTGTGAAGGCGAACAGTGCCCTGGGATGCTTACTGAGGTATTGGGCGACGCCGATGCCAGTTATGAATACACCAACCGTTAACGCTACATGGAGGAGCAAGAAAATGTTTAGAAGCAAGAAATCTTCGCATAAATCGGTAAACTTTATTTGGAAGGCCCCACTTGTAGTCGCCGTAGCTGCGCTGCTGACGATGGTGCATTCTGTCGCACGGGGACAGAGCCCGGTTCTCGCTGACTTCGATGCGCGCACCGGCACGGTGGCACCGAACTCAACCCAGTTGGGAATAGTTTCAGGCCTTGGCGCCACCGCCTCCTGGAACCAGTTCGGCACGCCCGCCTCGCTGATCAAGGACGGCGGATATCTCGCCACCGGACTCAGCGGGCCCGATGCGTCCGCGGTCGCGCGGAACTGGATAAGCGCGAACAAAGCGCTCTTCCGACTTTCTTCGACCGACGGCTTGAGACTCACAAACGACGCACCCCTTGCCGGAAGCGACGGCTACGCAGTCCTCTTCGAGCAGGAGTTCGGTGGCCTGCGGGCCGCGGAGGATGGCAAGATCACGATCGGCTTGGTCGGCTCGGCCGCGAGCGGCTGGAAAATCGCCTACGTCTCTTCGTCGCTGACGGGCGATACAGCGCTCGCCGCACAGAGGCAGCTTTCGGCCCAGGACGCGTGGCTCAAGGCGGCATCCGACGTCGGACGGGCCAACGCCATCATTAACAACCAGAAGACTGATCGAGAGTGGACGGTCCTCGGTGTCCAGGGTTTCGCGAATATACAGCGGGTAAGACTCCTGGCTCTCCCGACGCCGAACGACGGCGTGCGGCCCGTCTACGAGACACTCGTGTTAGACAACCAGTCCGGACACACAACCGCGTACACGCACTATGTCGACGCTGCAAGCGGCACGGTTTGGCTTCGCAAGGACCTCGTCGACCAGTCACATCCGACGGCCGACACTTTCATGGGCTCGGTGCCACTCACTGATGGCGCGTGCGCTCCAGACAACGGGCCGTGGACCGTCGACGGATCCGAAAGCATCGGCTCGATCGTCGTATCCATCGAGGCGACCCTTCCCGCAAACGACGTGGTGGTTCATCTGCTTCGAAATGGTGTCATCGTTGCCAGCCAGGACACTGCAACGAGTCCCGAGGTGCTGGTTTACGACCCGCTCGATAGCGGTCAGGGAACCTACCATGTCCGAGTGTGCGACTTCGGCGACGGTGCTAAATGGCTGCCGCCAAACACCTACAACGGCCAGATCGTTTTCAACCCGGCGAATGCCCAGGCTGGCTTCCCATATCCTCCGAAATGGAAAGTTTTTCCGGCCAATCCGCTAATTGGCAACCAAACCTTCCCCTGGAACTACCCGAACACGGATATCCGCAAGGTATGGTGCTGGGAATCGACAGTGGGCTCCCCAGCAGTTCCTATCCCTGGCTGCGAAATGGAGGTACAGAACCTCGCGTCTCGAGTGCCCTGGGACTATAACGCGCGGACGAATACGCCAACATTCACAACCGCTGGAAACAACGCCAATAGTGCTGAGGCGTGGACGACCCCGCTGACGCCAGGTCCAGCCGGGCAGCGACCTTTTTCAATTACGCGCGAGTACATCTATCCGTGGAACAACGACTGGCACAAGATCGCGACAGCGCCAGCACCTCCGGGTTGCTCGCAAGCGAACTTTATCCCAGGCGGTAACGACATTCTCGCCTCGGTCACTAATCTATTTGCGATGCACAACCGGATGCACGACTGGTCCTACTTCCTCGGTTTTACCGAGCGACGCTGGAACGCGCAGGACTCGAACTTCGGAAACAATAGTCCCGGCACGGCTGAGGGCGACCCTGTCGTCGGAAATGCGCAAGCCGGCGCGGTAGACGGCGGCTTCCCGAGCTACCTCGGGCGCGACAACGCCAACATGGTCTCGACTCCCGACGGCGTGCCGCCAATCACAAACATGTACCTCTGGCAGCCGCTCGCAGGTGCGTTCTACGCTCCATGCGTTGACGGCGACTACGACATGCCCGTGATTGGGCACGAGTATGGGCACCTGATCGAGAACCGCATGATCGGTAAGGGTGGATCCCGTAGCGGTCACCACGCGGGCGCGATGGGCGAGAGCTTTGGCGACTTCGATGCGGCCGAATACTTGAACGAGTACGGCTTCGTCCCGGTCTCGGGCGAGAATCCATTCGCAGTTGGCGCCTACGTCACCGGCAACAAGGAGCGGGCGATCCGCAACTACAACATGAGCTACCCGCGAACGGGCGGTTTCCCGGAACCGGGTAGGTCAACGACCGGCAGCGGGCCAAACACCGGAACTAAGGTAAACCCGCTCAACTTTAGCGACCACGGCTACGATTTCACCGGCGCGCAGGTGCATGCCGACGGCGAAATCTGGAGCGCGACGAACTATGAGATACGGCAGGCGTTGGTGACGAAATACAACGCGACGTTCCCCGCGTCGAACGCGACACTCCAGAAACGGTGTGCCGACGGCGTGCTGCCGGCGGACCAGTGCCCGGGTAACCGGCGCTGGATCCAGATCGTCTACGACGCGATGTTGCTGATGCCACCGGCGACGAGCATGTTGCAGGCAAGGGATGCCTACCTGGCGGCCGACATGATGCGCTTTGGCGGCGCGAACCAAGCGGAGATCTGGCTTGCCTTCGCCCGGCGAGGATTCGGCAAGGAGGCGACCAGCTCTAACGCGGCGTCGAACGAAACCGACGCCGATCCGAAGCCGGACTTCCAGCGGGCCGTCCCTAACACTAACGCGACCATTCGATTCAACGCGGTTGCCTCCAACGAGGGCAACGCTCCTGTCAAGGCGCGGATTTACGTCGGGCATTACGAGGCAAGGGTCTCGCCGATCGCCGACACCGACCCGGCGACTGGGCCGACAGACAGCGGCAGTCAGACGCTCGGGGCGAGCAACCTCGATAACAAGGCCGGCTTCGCGCCCGGCACCTACGAGTTCGTCGCGCGAGCCGACGGCTACGGTCATATCCGCTTCAGCCAGACATTCACGGCAGGGCAGAATGCGACCATCACTATCAACATGCCGACGAACTACGCCTCGACCACTAAGGGCGCGGTGGCGAGTGGAGACGGTATTGACCACCAGCAGTTGATCGACGACCGTGAGGCCACGACCTGGGACGAGCCCGCCGGCGGCGTGGCCATCAATGTTCAGCAGCCGCAGGTGACGGTCGACCTGGCAGGAACGACACCGCGCACGATCAACCGAGTGCAGGTGAGCGCAATGCTCGAAGTTGGGCAAAACCGCTTTACGGCGCTGCGGCAGTTCCGCATTGAGACCTCGAGTAACGGGGTCACGTTCACGCCCTGGATCACGAGCACGGCGGACGCTTTCCCGGGGTTCAATCCAAGGCCGGTAGCGCCGGAGTTGATCCTGCGTAGCTTCAGCGGGCCATCACGCTCGGGCGTCACGCATGTTCGTATCGTCGCGCTTAACAACCAATGCACGGGTAACGCGGCCTTCCAGGGCGAGCAGGACAATGACCCGGCGAACGGCACCGACTGCCGCAACGGCTCGCCCGGCTCCGGCCCGGTGCCGATCTTCGGCGACCTGCCGCAGGTCCTCGCGCCGCGTGACGACGAGGTCCACGTCACCGAGCTACAGGTGTTCAGCTCGACCGGTGGCAGCGGTGGCGGTGGCGGTGGCGGTGGCGGTGGCGGTGGCGGCGGCGGCGGCGGCGGCGATGACGACGACGACTTCGACGACGACGGCGACCGCGACGACACAGACTCGGACGATGACAACGATGGCGACCGCGACGATACAGACTCGGACGACGACAACGATGGTGTCCGCGACGACGAGGACTCTGACGACGATAACGACGGCATTGCCGACGTCATGGACAGCGAATCCACTCGCGACGAGCTGAGTTCGTCTACAGACCAACTGGCCAGTGGTGAAGCGCGTGACTACGTGATGGTGGCCGACGCCAACACAATGTCGCTCACCGGGGTGGCTGCTAACGGTCAGGCGATTCTCGTGGAGATTTACAATCCGCAGGGCGTGCTGATCGGCAGTTCGGTACCAGGATCCGGGGTTGCAACCGCTCCAGTCGTGTTGCCGGGCAACTACACGATACGGTTCCGAAACATCAGTCTGACGGCTGTCAGCTCTGATGTGACTCGGGCAAGCGGCAATCGATGGCCATGAGGTGTAAGGGGTCGCTTGAACCTTCATCTTAGGTCAGAATAAACTAGGCAGGGAATCCCAAGATTCCCTGCCTTCTTACCGTGACCTTCGAGCCTAAGCTAAATAACGTCGGCCCCATATCAGAATTAGATTTTTTCAGGGCTAACCCAAGCACTCTTTCTCTAATCGCCTTCTGATTGCAGCGGTTGGTGTTTCATCTCTCTACAAGGGCTTCCACATGAAGGTGGCTGCCAAATCTCGAAAGAAAACCAGCGCGGTTAAGCCTAGCGACTGTGTTGGCGCCAGGGCGCCATCAAAATCACAAGGCGCTGTCAGCGCCGACGCTAATCAGGCGCTGCACCGCAATGTCCCAATCCTTTTCCACGTACTGATGGCAGCAGGGATCTTGAGCATGCTGCTCCTTGGGCGCTTCGCGCCCGAGCGTTACTACACCCTCATGCAGGAGGACCGCCTGGTCGAGTGGGGTACGGTTTGGCTGTTTCTCGCGGCAGGCTTAATTGGGCTTCGCCATTCGATCCGCAATCGCCGCATCTTCGACGGTCTGGTAGCGCTTTTCTCCCTGTTCATCGCGGGCGAAGAGTTTAGCTGGGGCCAGCGTCTGCTGGGCTTCTACTCGCCGGAATACTTTTTGGCCAATAACTTCCAACAAGAAGTAAATATCCACAATTTGCCGGGATCATTTCTCAAGCCAAAATGGATTTTCATCCTCGCCTTGGCGGGTTACGGCGTATTGTTACCGCTGCTGTCGCGTGTGCGCAGATCGCAGCGACTCATGTCATTAGTAGGCGCGAGTGGTCCACCCATTCAAATCCTGCCCTGGTTCATCGCGGCCATAGTGCTAATGCTTTGGTACCCGTTAAAGTTGACTGGTGAGTGGGTGGAGTTGCTCGCAGGAAGCTTGTTCCTGGTCGCCACGAGGCTGCGACCGAAAATGCTCTGGATCAATCTCATGCTGACCGTCGTCTTTGGCTTTACGATGATCGGTATCGGTGGCGTGCTTGAGCGCGGTCGAGATGTCGCTCGTGTCCCATGTGCGAGGGCGGAGACAGAGAGTTTACTCGCCGATGTGATTTCTAGGGAGGCGGCGACTAAGAAATTGTGGCGGCGTTCGGTTCATGTGAGAATCTGGACGGCGATAGACGAGGGCTACCTGAGGCGTGAGCGCATTCGCGAGTTTGATGGGGCACGCTGCGAAGGCGCAGCGGGTCAGAATATTGGCGTGCGACACGAATACGGAATTGATCCATGGGGCACCGCTTATTGGTTATCTGTTGAGAGGCTCAATGAGGAGGAGCGACAAGTGATCATCTATTCATTTGGACCAAACCGGCAGCGCGACGGCCAAAAAGAGACCCTTGGTCATGCAGATGCCGGGGACGACATCGCCGCCACAGACATTCTACGCAAGCGACCCGACAAGTGAATAATTCTAAACAGTCGTCAAAGCTCAGACAAACCCACGGTGCTCACCTCTGGGCTTGAGTTGGCGACTAGGCTCTGGCGTGGCTTTCTTTCCACCGACCCTCGACCAATAAACTCAACCAGGCTAGTTGCATGGCATAATACTCATACTACCCGGGGTCCACGTCACTCATAACGAACAGAAAACAACGTCAGGCCGCGCGCCGGTGCGGTTGCTCCGGCCAGCGAACGTTCACCATGCTCAATCGCGTGTTTGACATTTTTCCCATCCATCTCGCCACGGCCGACTGCCAGCAAAGTCCCCACGATAGAACGCACCATGTAGCGGAGAAACCCGTCGGCGCGGGCCTTGATCTCCACCATTTGTTCACCCGAACGTTCATCAAAGCACTTGGAAACTTCGAGGTGATTAACGGTGCGGATCCTGCTCTCGGTGTCCGATTGGGCCGCCGAGAAAGCAGTCCAGTCATGAGTGCCAGTAAATAAAGCGGCACATGCGTTCATGCTATCAAGATCAAGTGCGCGAGCCTCGTGGTGTGCATAGCGAAGCCAGAAGGGGGACATCACGGGACTGTTTACGACGCGGTAGAGGTAGGTTTTCTCCAGCGCTGAATAGCGTGCGTGAAAGTCGTCGCCGGCGACTTGTGCCTCCATGATGCGCAGGTCTTTGGCCACGTTTCCATTGATGGCCGCCCGAAGCTTTTCGGGCGTCATCTCGCGCTGGACTCGAACGCTGGCCACCTGACCTTGTGCGTGAACGCCCGCATCGGTTCTGCCAGATCCATGAACTATCAGGTCTCGGCCATCTACTGACGTTAGCGCGCGGGTTAATTCTCCCTGGACCGTGCGCAGTTCCTGCTGCATCTGCCAGCCATGAAAATCTGTGCCGTCGTATTGAATGGTGAGCTTGAAATTCATGGCTGGTCGGTAGTCAGTTGTCCGAGGTCAGTTGGTCTTTTGGGTTGGGGTTGGGCTTGGGCTTGGGCCTTTGGCCTTTGATCTTGCAACGGTGATCTTTGGTAAGTGAATCCAGTGTCTACTTCGGCATAAATCCGAAGACCCAAGCCCAAAGACCAAAAACAAACTAACCAACTGACAACCGACTACCTTCGACTGCTTCCCGGCTTTATCGCAACTTCGCCTCGTTTGCACAGCTCGCAGATCGAAGGATCAACGGAAGGCACATTGAGCGTAGCAAGCGCGATGCGCGGCACGCCCACATCAGCATCGCCCGCTGAACGATCGATGATCGAAGCCGCCGCAACAACGTTTGCGCCTGCGGCCTGCAAAGCATTCACCGTGTCGCGCGTTGAACCCCCTGTGGTTACCACGTCCTCAACAACCACTGTTCTCTCACCGGGCGACACCGAAAACCCGCGCCTTAAACTCATCTCGCCATTCTCGCGCTCGGTCCAAATGAATCGGGCGCCTAGCTGGCCGGCGACCTCATGTCCGATTAAGATCCCGCCAATCGCCGGAGAAGCCACGAGCTGAATGTGGTCCTGTTTGAAATGTTCCGCGATGGCCCGGCCAAATCTTTCAGCTTCCGCTGGATGCTGCAGCACGAGGGCACATTGCAAGTAGTTAGCGCTATGAAGCCCGCTAGTGAGAACAAAGTGGCCCTCAAGCAGCGCCCCCGTCGCCCTGAATCTCTCAATCACATCTTCGGTTCGCACATTCTTCCCCAGTCGAAAAAATAAATGCGTGTTACAATCGCTGCCCGATGGCTCTGTATCCCAACCTCGTATCCGACTCAACTCTTGTTCAAGAAACGATCGACCTGTTGCGCGACTGTGGCGGACGCGCCAACGCAGCTGAAATCGTCGATGCGGTTTTTAAAGTCTCGCACATCGACGACGAACTGGCCGGACTGCTCGTGGCCGATCTCGTCAAAGACGATCGGCGGTTCAGGTTTGTCGATGGGAAAACGATTGAACTGCAAAACGACGACGTCGAATCTCGTCTGCTCGACGACCTGGATTTCGTAGTAGTCGATTTGGAAGCCACCGGCGCCAAGATGCCCCCTAACCGGGTTATTGAATTGGGAGCGTACCGGATCCGTCAGGGGCGAATTGTTGACAGTTTTCTGACCCTCGTAAATCCCGAAATTGCCATTCCTCGTTTCGTGGTCGCGCTCACGGGGATCACCAACGACATGGTAAAAATCGCACCGGTATTCGCCGAAGTCGCTCCTCAGTGGCTGGATTTCGTCAGCGACGCGGTGCTCATTGCGCACAACGCACCTTTCGACACCAGTTTTTTAAATCATGAAATCTCACGCGTCTATCCCGGCCACCGGATGATTAATACGCATCTCTGCACGGTTAAGTTGTCGCGGCGTGTGTTTCCCGGTTTAACTAACTACCGTCTGGACACAGTTGCCAACCATTTCTCGATCCCGATCTTCCACCGGCATCGGGCCGGGAGCGACGCGCTTGCGACCGCCGAGGTTTTTCTACATCTGCTCACGCGCCTGGGAGAACAAGGCGTCAAGAGTCTTGCGAGCGCCCGAAGCTTCCAATTCCTCGAAGCCAAAACCGAAGAAATCACCAACGCCGCCCCGCTCTTACCTTTAGTTCCCGGCTTCTAGGCTTGCCTCAGCGCTCGAATCCGATTTTCGTTTCCACAAACCACCGGTCAGGAACGCAGCAATAACTATTACTGCAACTCCGAGCCCAATCCAGGGGTAGTACTTCGTCAGAAACACCTTTGCCTGAGCACCGTAGCGAACCGCGAAGTAGCCTTCCAGCAAGAAACGAAAACCACGCCCAACCACAATCGCCACCAAAAACCGTGTCAGGCTGAAACGAAACACTCCGGCGGTAATCACAAATAATTTGAATGGGAACGGCGGCGGCAAAACCGATGCGACCAGCACGGAGAGTACGTCGTAACGATCTATTAGTTCTTTGACCCGCTTCTGTTTCGATTCTGAAAACCTGCCGAGCGCACGCCTACCAGCGCGGCGTGACGCGTAATAGAGAATCCAACAACCAAGCGTCGATCCGGCGGTGGCAACGAGTGCATAAAAGACCATCCAACGCGGATGAGCTGCCGTTAACAGCAGCATCAACGCATCCGCGCTACTCGGTAACGGGACAAAGCTTGAATCAAGAACTGCAACCGCGAACAGCCCAAGCGGGCCAAAAGCGATGAGGTAGTCTGACAGACGCGAAAGACTTTTTATGAATTTATCGAGCAGCAGTTTCAAAAAACAAGTCCTTCCTGCCTGCTAATACTGTTCAGTAAACTAGTTCTGCGACTTTTCCGTTTGCGCGGCCTTCCTAAGGGAACCTGGCCGGAGTCGATTGACCACGACGTAAACTAGCAAGCCAATCAGAGCCACGGCTGCGACTATACTGAGAATGACCAGGCCCTTGTCTTTAATAAACAATAGCACGCGTCGGCCATAAAAAACTGCAAGGATGCCTTCCACGTAATAGCGAAAGGACCTCGCCAACATCACGGTGGTCAAAAACTTCCAGCGCGGGTATTCCAGCGTGCCGGCGGTAGCAACGAAGATTTTAAAGGGCAGGGGCGGCGGAAGTATCGCCGGGATTGCGATAGCCAGAACGCCGAACCGCGCATAGACCCGCTCCACGCGCTGAATACTTTCGGGCTTGAACCGTTTGCGTAAGAGAGCCTGACCACCGCGGCGCATGATGGAATAAAGCAGCCAGCATCCGAGAACGGAGCCGGCGGCAGCAAAAAGGGGAAAGTAAAAGACTGCTGAGGGATACTTATAGCAACGGCCCACGACCAGGTAATCATTAATCTCCGGCAGGGACAGTAGCGACGAATCAAGAGCGCCAATAAGAACCATCGCCGGTGCCGCAATGTAAAGCGGCACGCTGATTACATACTGCTCCAGCCAGCGTGCAATGGATGCCAACCAATCCATATCAGTAAAGAATACTCAGTACCGAGTAAGTGATAAGCATGAAATAGAACCCCAGTTTGGAATCGCGCCGTCAGCTCATCAAATCACAATTCGCCGTGGATGTCATAGTGACCCGCCGATACAGTCTGGGTTTCGACACATCATCCCTGAAGGATTTAAGTTAGTAGCCGTGGGCGATCGTTGCGACGACTCCCACGGATAGGAGAGAGAAATGCCTGGCCCTGAATGGGTCACACCGTCGGGCTCTGTTTGACCCTTTCAGCGTCAGGAATCTTTTCTCCGATCTTCCGTGGGTGTCGTGAAACGCTCGCCCACGGCTATTGACTCAAATCCCTTCAGGATTCGAAAGGGCAGAACACAACCCGCCCACGCTCTGGCGTGCACTCATCACTCATCCACTGATTAGATCTACTTGGCAGGAATAAAAACGGGCGGCGTGTCGTAGGTTACCCCGATGGTAAGACCGGAGTTAGGACTGAAGTTGGTCAAACCCTTAATACCGGCGAAATCGAAACGCAAACCGGAGGCGCGGATCTGCATTCCCAAACGGGCCTCTGATTGAGACTCGGTACCCAGCGGGCCGCTACCTGGGCGTGTGTTCACCCGGCCGTTGACCTCGCCGGCTAAACTTAATTGCCGGTTGAGACGGAATATCCCGGCCACTCCGTAAGTAACAACGTCATTCTGGGAAAAGAGGGCTGTCGGCGCCGTTAGAATCGCAATACCCAAATTGCCAAAGGTATTGAAGCGTCCGTCGGGTCCAAACTTCTTGCCCATCAGAATGGAGCCGAATGCATTCGTCTGGTTGAGGCCGATGCCTCGCGCCTGATTGGAATTCGGCAATTGCACGCCAAAACGAAACCCTAGTGAAGGTCCGCGCCTCGTCTCAGCGCGCAGTTTAAATTTTGTTGCCAGGGTAAAGTCGCCCGTGTCGTTAGCCGAATTCGCCCCGGGTACAAGTTCCAGCGGGATCGCCGAGGGATTTCTTGAGTTGATACTCAGAAAATTCTGCGCAACCCCTTCGATCTGAAATTCGACGTTGGGCGCGAAACCGATATTGATCCCGATCACGCCAACGCGCGTTAGATCTCCGGTCAGGCCTGATGCCGGAAACTTCGCGCCCTGAAGAAAATCTATCCCTGCCTCAATCCTCAAGGTCCCGGGAGGAATGATATCGACATCTTCCGTAAGCAGTGGGCGCTGCTGGGCGGTGCCATTAATCGCAAGGATGATCGAGAAGCCGACCAACAGCAAACCGCGCAGAAGAGTTTGTGATCTGATTGACATTGGGGTGTGATTGTAATCGTTGGTCTAGCGAAGGGTCAACGTATAAAGGAAGGCTCAAGCACCGACAACTTGCAGGTCAGCTGCAAATTACCGTAAGTCCTTTTGGTCTTCACACAGCCTCTGCTCAATCCTTCCGCCGATGCGTTGAAGGCTGTATGTTAGTATTGCTGCTGCTTTTATCCTTCAAGACGAGGTCTGGTCCTCTATGCTCCGACGTCTCACTCTGTTCTCGTTGGTTTTCATTGCAATTACTCTGCTTCCTCCGACTTCGGCCCAACAGTCCGGCACTGCAGAATCACAAACAGTTCAGCTGCACGGTTTGCGTGAACGCGTAATCGTGAGGCGGGATGAACGCGGCATTCCTTACATAATAGCGAGTAACGACGAGGACCTGAACTTCGCACAAGGTTATGCGACCGCTGCCGATCGGCTCTGGCAAATGGATCTGCTACGCCGTACCGCCCGAGGCGAGCTCGCGGAGATATTTGGGAACAACGCGCTTGAGGAAGATAAGCGCCATCGGATTTTCGGATTCGCTCAAACCGCCGACGCAGAGGTGGCTCAGGCTACTCCTGCCGCACGCGCGATCCTGGAGGCCTACGCGCAGGGAGTTAATGTCTATATCGCCGGTCTCGAGGACAAGAAGCTGCCGCCAGAATTTCAGATACTTCAGTACAAGCCTCGGCCGTGGACGCCGTCCGATTCGCTCGTCGTCGTGAAACTATTCTTCGAGTCGCTGTCCTCCACGTGGCGGCTCGACGTCATGCGCGAAGCCTTCGCCGATCTTCCTCCGGAAAAGCTCGCGGCATTAATGCCAGTGACGTCATCCATGGATGTTCTCGTTGTCGGTAACGACCGTAGGGGTACGGGGAAGTCGGCAATCTCAACTACGGTTACTGCTCCACCAAAACGAACCGTCTCAATGGATACGCTTCGTTTTCTGGAGAGAGACGAAGAGCGGAGGTCTCAATCTCTTGGCCGAGTAGGTCTCGCGGCCGAAAACCTAGCGGCGAGCAACAACTGGGTCGTTAGTGGGAAGCACACCGCGTCGGGCAAACCGCTGCTGGCAAACGATCCTCATCTCGCCCCTTCGGCGCCGCCGATATGGCACCTGGTCCACCTCAGCGCGCCAGGAGTCAGAGTAGCCGGAGTTACCGCGCCAGGACTTCCCGGCGTGGTAATCGGCCATAACGATCGCATTGCCTGGGGTTTTACCAATGTGGGGCCTGATGTCCAGGATCTCTATGTTGAGAAGTTCGATCCCAATAATCCTCGACGTTATATGACCCCCACCGGTTGGCGGGATGCGGAGATCCGGCACGAAGAGATCAAAGTGCGGAAGGGATTCACCGATTCAGCAACTGACGTCATTACAATTGATGTGACGGTGACTCGTCATGGGCCAATTGTGTTGGAGAAAGATGCGAAACGTTATGCGCTCAGATGGACGGCGCTGGATCCGAAACTGAACAGTGCGACTGGTGTGTACGAACTCAACCGCGCGCGCAACTGGGGCGAGTTCACGGCTGCTATTCGCGCCTACACGCCGCCGATGCAGAACATGGTTTATGCGGACGTTGAAGGTCACATTGGATACTACGCGGCGGGGATGGTGCCTATCAGAAAGTCGGGTGACGGCAGCGTGCCCTACGATGGCTCAAAAGACGAGGGCGAATGGGTCAGCTTCATACCGTTCGACAAACTCCCGCATGTTTACAATCCGCCTTCCGGCTTGGTCGTAACGGCTAACCAACGAATAGTTGGCAGTGATTATCCATATTTCCTAACCCACGCATGGGCGCAGCCTTATCGTGCGCGGCGTATTCTCGATCTGTTGAAACAGAAAAAGAGAATGAGTGCGAACGACTTCAGAGCAATCCTGGGAGATACATATTCAATTGCTGCGGCAACTTTCGCGCGGGAGGCGGCGAAAAGTCTCAAACGACACGCTACCTCACAGAGCAGTGAAAAACTGCGTGAGACGATCGCAGCGTTCGAAGCGTGGGACGGGCATCTGAAATCGGAAGCGCGCGTGGCGCCCCTCGTGGCCCAGATGCGCCTGGCGTTCCGTTCGAAGATAATCACTGGGGCACTGGGTGCGGAGCGAGCGCGTCTGTTCGCCTGGTCAAACTTCGACTCTACCCTGGATCGAATAATCGCTACGCAACCGAGCGATTGGTTGCCATCAAGTTTCAAAGCCTACGAGGATCTCTATTTTGCCTGTTTCGAGGAGGGGCGACAGACGCTTACGAAGAGCCTTGGTGCCGATGAAACCAAATGGGTCTGGGGTGAAATGGTGAAGGCCCGCTTCCCTCACCCGCTCGCCGTGGCACCCCTCGTGGGGCTCCAGTTCACTGTACCGCCGGTCCCGCAGAATGGAACAGGAGGATTGGCCGGGGCCACCGTCAACGTTGGCGCAGCAGTGTCGATGCGTTTTATTGCCGACCCGAGCGATTGGGACATGAGTCAGCACGGCATCTCACTTGGACAATCAGGGATTCCTACCAGTCCCCACTGGACTGATCAGCTTGCTGATTGGCGTGCGGTCACGCCTCGAGCGTTTCCGTTCACCGATGCGGCAGTTGAAAAGGCAACCAGGCGAACCATGGTGCTGCAACCAAAATAGCACCATCATTCCGCGCCCGCTAACTGGCCTCAACCAGCGCCGGAGGCGCGGCAGAAGGTAGCCAGGGGCAAGCGCTTGACGCGCAGCCCCTGGTTTACGACTAACAACACGACCCGCCCTGGAAGGGCGTAAAGACCTTCGCAAGAGCGGATCTCTGAGACGTTTACGTAGCGCGATTGATTACAACGAGCGTCATGTTTGGCGATGACCTGTGCGCCCTTTTCAGGGCGCGGTTGTCTTTGACGGACGTGACGCAGGGGCGGCGCGCCAAACGCTTGCCCCTGGCTACCCTCTGCCGCGCCTCCTGCGCTGGCTGAGATCAATCACTAACGATCTTATCTGGTGAATGCCGTTCTCAATATATATCTCTACATATCTCTACGACGACTGGCCCTTCTTTCGGAGACTTTGAGAGGCAATGGACTGAGCCTACCCGTTTCAACTGCTAGAGGCGGGGGCATGGCTGGTTGCCCGATGTTCTCCTCGATTTGGCCTAAAGTTTCAACCATAACGCCCATCCGCGGGGAGGTAAGCGGGGAAGGCGTCGCGATCTTGTAGACGCCTACCCCTGCAAAAAAACTAAGAACTGCGGCTGACGCTGCCCTCCCTAGATAAGAAAGACGACGGTGAATAACTCGAAGTCCAACTGGACAGTTGCGCGTCAGAATTGAACCATCCGTGCGCCGGTAGAACCTAACGCAAAGCCTTCCTTCCGTTTGTGCGATAAGCGACTCGGCTTGTACCCTCGTCATGCTGGAAAGATTGTAGACATTTAGATTGCACTGACCGCAGAAGCGTACGCGGTCGGTGCCAATCATTTGTTGCCAGTCAGCTTTGCAGGGCGCGGCGACTCTCACGTGGTCCAAAGGGCTATTGAATCGGTCCATGATATTTTCTCCCGCATAGGCACCGGCTTTGGTCTATTTTCTTTCCTTTAGCAATACGGCTACCCGACTACAGCGGGAACACGATCCAAGAATCATCACGAAATGGCACTAATAAGATTGGTATTGAAACCCCAAAACTTTCGTGTTGATTCGTGTAATTTCGTGGATCGTCCTTCTTCTCGGACGCCGATGGCAGGACTACGTTCCTGCCCTCGATGATCTGTCCCGCCTCTAGTTAGAGATTTGCGGAGCTACATAGCGGACATATTTCAGCTCAGCAAGTTTCTCCAAGTTTTCAATCGGCAGCCGGCCAATCACTAACTTTGCGCTCTTGGGATCGAGAATGACTTCGAAACCAAGTTCCTTGAGTTTGGCAAGCGCCTCTGGTGATTTTTCAGTGAGCCAGATTTGCACCTCAGCCTTTTCTCCGCGAATGAACTTCACCACATCCGCTCCTGGTGACGCTTTGGTCTTCAATCGTTCGACGACTGAGAAAATTGAGGGGTGCAGCTTCGTGAAGAGGAGCTGCCGCTTTTCCTTATCAGGAGAAGGCTTCGGTTCGATTAGTGCACCGATCTTGGTTTGAGCAGGCCCGGGACTACTTGCAGCTAAATCACCGCCTCGACCGGCACCGACTCCGCTACTGACTCCGCGTCCGCCACCGCCGACGCTGCCACCCCGTTCATCCTTTGACTTCGCCGCCGACCCGGATCTGACGGTCACGGTCTCAGACACTGAGCTGACCTGTTTTCCGGAGTAAACCCGGTTGTAGTTGGTGCTGCCGCCAGAGGTGGTCAACGCTAAGCTCTGCATTGTTCCGGAAGAACGAGACTGCGCGCTGTCGCCCTCGCCAAAGATACCCTCACGGCTCACACCATGCGGCACCTCGACCGGGACATCAATCCGCCGTGGTGTGCCACCGTCCGTCACGATCATCTCTTCGACCGCAACAAACGACGTGAACTGCGTCATCAGGCGATATTCGAGTCCAAGATTGGTAATGGTCTCCTTCAGGTCTGGTCGCATAGTGCCCCTCTGCATGCCGTTGAGGTCCTGTCCCATCAAGTCGTCGATACGCGACCTGGCCCAGAGCGGCGCCAACACGTCGTGTTGAGTTGTCGATTCCGGAAAGGCGACAGGAATATCCCGGACAAAATCACGTCCCGACATCTTGCCCTTGAGCCGGAGCATTCCATTTCCTGCTGCCGTGTAGCGGCCTGTCAGAACCACGGGCTTGGCGCCAAAGAGATCCGGAATACGCTGTGGATATACATCTGCAACCGGAAGCCCATTCCATTCGAGTGATATATCCGTCAGCAAGGGGTTGCGCACCCGCTCATGAAAGCGGCGCGCTGCTGCCGAACCATCGTCATTGAGCGCCACATATTCCACGTCGCCGCGACCCTGCTCAGCCATTTTGTCTAAAAGAAACCGGTTCACCGAGCTCCCGATGCCAAAGGCAAACACCCGGGCGTTGGGATGGTTCCGCACCTCGGCGATTATTCCCATATCGTTCCCGACGTAACCGTCAGTCATAAAACAAACGATGCGCATATGGCCCTGAGCGTCTGAAGGGTCTAGCGCGGCCTTGATTGCTTTCATCATCTCAGTCCCCCCGCCGCCGGAACGCGAGGACAAAAAGGTCTGAGCCTTCTGCAGGTTTTCCCTGGTAGCGGGCACGGGTTCCGGAAAAAGAATATGCGTATCGCCCGCGAAAGTGATCAGATTGAACGTGTCGGCGGGATAGAGACTATCGAGCGCGAGCTTCATCGTCTCCTTGGCCTTCTCAACCGGGAAGCCACTCATGGAACCAGATGTGTCGAGTACGAAAACCAATTCCTTCGGCGTCACATCCGTCACAGTCACTCGGTCGGGTGGCTGCAGAATCAAAGTAAAGAAGCCACCTTTTTCAGAGCGATGGGTCAACAAAGCGTCGGCGATACTCTTCCCCGCAACCTCGTAACTGAGGATAAAATCTTTGTTCGGAATCACTGAGCTGTTCTTCAATCGCACCCGAGCCTGGGATACGTAGGGTCGTTGCATATCGATGGGGTGCGACTTGGAACTGACGTTCTCAATTGCCACTCCGGCATCAAGCGCGACCTCCAACGAAATGTCGTGGCCCACACGCATGCCTTTCGCCACGGGCCTGGGAGTGAGACGCGATGCATCCGGAACGCTATCAGTGTCCGGCGCGAATCCGTTGCCGCCGCTTACGGGAGAACCCGTGCTGGCGTTACCAGGGATATAGCGAGGTCCTACGACCATGGGAAAAACAAACTCGTACGAACCATCTTCGTACTTCAAGCTTTCGACATAACTGATGGTAATTTTGATTTGCTCGCCCGGCATGATGTTGGCGACCGATTGCGTGAAAATATTCGGTCGTTCCTGATCCAAGAGGCTGGCAACCTTGCCACCGGTTTTCGCCGCCTCATAAACGGCCTGGGCTTCCTCGCGACGCAGCACGCGGCCGCGCACGGTTCGGTCGCCCACAAGCATAGTCATGTCGTCGACGGCGGCATTCTGAGGAAGCGGAAATGTGTAGACCGCCTCAATCTTATCTTTGAAGGGGTTCTCGAATTCCTGCGTGACTACGACACGCGAGATGAAGCCACTGATCTCAGCCTTCACGCTGGTATGCTTAAGCGGGCAGATGGCCCTGGGTTTTCCGGTCGAGTCAAGGACCTGCAAGGCACCTTGGGTTTCAGAGTCTTGCCCGGCCGTGACTGTTACCTGTGAACTATTTAAGGTGGCGAATGCCAGGATTGTGACGGCCGAGGCTGCCAGGACTGCGAGTAGTTTGAAAAAGAACGTTTGATGCATAGTCTCCTCCTAAGCACACTTCTAGAGAGCACGTCGCACTGGGTCTCGCGGCGTGAAGGTTGAAACGGTCCCGAGGTTTAGATACCAAACCTCAGCCTCTGTTTCCGATTGCCCTGGGGATAGAACGCGGAAAGAGGGAGAGCTTGCGTTGCTACCTCATTGATGCGTTCGGTTGGTCTGGCGATGGCTATACAAATGAACGTTGATCCGGAATCTTGGAATATCTACTCCTCGCTTCTCAAGACGATCCAATACAGAACCGTGAGCGATAGCGACCGGTCATACCTCAACATGCAGTATGGATATAACCTTCCCGTAAGAAGCCGGGTTGAGTGTAGCGATCCGGTCGCTACCGATCTTCTTAGAAACTCCGTTTACGTTGTCGATGGAACAAGTTGGAAACCAAGTGATTTGGCTTGCGTCGTTAGGTGCTTGAGCCGACGTTCCTGATACTTTTGTTCATAGGCTTTTTGA
>Ga0136617_10000093_pt1 | contig 60987 bp, 56 predicted proteins | sample AntDrymUQ3222106_2_FD_129672 | JGI IMG/M metagenome (GOLD analysis project Ga0136617, IMG submission 129672) | Polar desert sand microbial communities from Dry Valleys, Antarctica - metaG UQ322 (21.06) | ecosystem: Environmental > Terrestrial > Soil > Desert | place: Antarctica: Dry Valley...
CCGCCGAAGCGTTGAACACCGCCGTATCTGTTTTACCGTCGCCGTCATAATCGGCGGGCGCGGCAATCGAGCTGGTCGTTCCCTGAACCGAAACTGAAACGGAATTGCCCGAGCTGTTTTTTATTTTCCATTGCTTGCTCGCCGACTGCCAACGCGAAACGTCCGCCTTTCCGTCGCCGTCAAAATCGAATTTCACGCTTCCCGGCGCATATAAGACAGGCGAAGGGGAAATGGTTTCCGCAGATGTTGATTCGGCTTCAGTTGCAGCATCTCCCGATTCTGCTCCGGTTGTTTTTGTTTTAGCAATCGAAGTTAAACTGTTCGGAGAAATGAAAACAAGCGGTGCAATGTAAGACGTAAAAGATGCAGTCGAAGAAGCGAGCGCAGTTGAAATCTTATCCCAAACGGTCGGAACTTTCGCCATCGCAAAGCCTTCAGGCAGCGCAGGAGCGGTAAAGAAATCAACAACGGATGAATATGTGTTTGACAGATTTGCATGAAGCGAAACAACCGATAAAAGTGTCGTATCCGTTAGCAAATTAGACAAGGAATTCGTATTAGAAAAACGAAATGGATCCGGCGGAGCGGAAACGGGTGCAGGAAGCTGACTTACGATTGAAGCGGTTTGCGCGTAGGACTTTGAGGTCTGCCCGAAGAAAACTATCGGAATCAATAAAGCGATTACCAGCAATACCGATACGGAGCGTAACGCCAATTTATATTCGCTCGCCAATTCGATTAATTTTAAGCCGCGACCGGCAAAATGATTGTTTTGAGTCCTTACACCTTTCCATCCGTGAAAACGCACCTTCATTTCAATACTCCTTATTGTTTCATTTAAGTTATGTTGTGACAACAGATGCGTTAAGATGCAGATCAGTTTGAAAGCATCTTGGCGATTTAGTGCCACGGATTATTATCGAAAGTTCAAAAAGTAACTGGTGATCACCTTTTCAAAATTGTCTTTTTCAGGTCCTTTTGCCCGAACAAACTTAAGTTAAACTCTTAAATTCGCTCGTTTGAAGATATGTCTGAAAAGACGAACATCCACTTCACCTTAAGCTACTTTTCCAATTTATTTTTTTTAATTACTTCAGACCAAACAAAAGTTCCTTAAAACACCTATTTCATCTGTAAGGGGAAATGAGAGAGATTTATAGGACTTGGAAAATTTTAATGTATATACATTAAAATAATCTTAGTAAATTTGTCAACCAAAAATGAGAGTTTGCCAAAAACATATTTTAGAGTTTAGCAAACGTATCTATGGCAATTTAATATTAAAGATTTTTGAGGTTTTTAATTATTTTGAAGAAAGTTTCAAGCCTGTTATAAAAAATAAAAGGGCTCTAGTCAGCCCTTTTATTAGTGCAAATCCGGTTTGATTTGCAAAGTAGTAAACAAACAATAATTATACTTTTTTTACAACAGATTTTCTGATGAACAGTCTTAAAGCCCGGAATATTTCTATTGCGCGAAAGAAGTGGCAACCGGAGCATCACTGCTAACTCCGAACTGCAGGGCTGAAAACTGATTGCTGCCGCTGTGCAAAACGTAAAAAATGCCATTACTCGGTCGCCAGACGGCAACGTCGGTTTTACCGTCGCCGTCGTAATCGCCCGGCACGAGTTTATCCGTTTCGGCGCCGAACCGCACTTCGTAAAAACCCTGCGTCGAACCGAGAATGTACCAAATCGTAACTCCGCCTGCTTGCCGCGCAACCGCTATATCAGCTTTCCCGTCGCCGTCATAATCAGCCGCAACTGGCTTATCCGTCGAAATGCCAAAAGCCACGCCAGTAAACCCGAGCTGACTTCTTTGCAGATACCATGTTCCGTTTGACGGTCTAAAGACCGCTAAGTCTGCTTTCCCGTCGCCATCGTAATCTGCTGGAACAGGTTTATCGCCGGCTTGTCCGAAAGCTATGGCGCTCGTTTGATTGTTTGCCAAATTATACAGATACCATACGCCATCCGATGCGCGGAAGACAGCGATTTCGGCTTTGCCGTCTCCGTCGTAGTCAGCTGGCACGGGAATGTCGGTTGCCGCGCCGAAAACAATACCGATAAAGCCAGCCGTACTTCTCTGCACATACCAGATACCTTCCCGGTAAACGGCGGCATCGGTTTTACCGTCTCCGTCGAAATCGGCAAGCGTAAGTTTGTCGGTTGAAACGCCAAACTGAAAACCGGTAAATCCTGATATGCTTTGCTGCAAATACCAAATGCCGCTTGAGGGACGAAACACTGCGTAATCGGTCTTGCCGTCACCGTCAAAATCAAACTGAGCAGGGCGCATAGCAACCGCATCGCCCAGATATCGAACAACTGCGAAATCGACTTTAGAGCTGCCGGCAGAGCGTCCTGCCGCAACAATCCTGCCATCAGACTGAACGGCGACTGCGCGAGCTATATCGTCGCCACTCCCAATTGGCGTCATAACTTTACCGCCCGTACCAAAAGAAGCGTCAAGCATGCCGTCAGTGTTATAACGAGCTAATGCAAAATCGTAGTTGGAGCCATTAGATCCGCGCCCGACGGCGACAATTTTACCATTTGACTGAACAGCTACCGCATAGGCATTGTCATCTCTGTTGCTGAAATCCGTCGTAACTTTACCATTTGTGCCAAAAGAAGCGTCGAGTGAGCCGTCGGTATTATAACGAGCAAGCGCAAAGTCAAAGTTGGCGCCGTTGAAACTGCTTCCAGCTACAACAATCTTTCCATCCGATTGAATAGCAACGGCGCTGGCACTATCGGTACTGCTACCGAAAGGCGTATTAACTTTTCCGCCGCTGCCAAAGCCAGTGTCAAGGTCGCCGGGTGCGGCAAATGTAAAAGTTGCTCCCAAAAGCAGCAGAAGACCGACGAGTAAACCACCAAATACGGTTGAGCTGAAAGAGAGTAAAGATGTAGTGAGTCGAGTAACACGATAATAATTTTCCACGGGAGTCCTCCAAGATATAAATTTATGGGCAGAGATTGTAGTTTCATTCAGCAATGTCAAGATGACGCATAAGGGTATCTTTTGCTATCTTAGAATAATTTAAGAACACTTCTTTGATAGCCTTGTGACAACGTTGCTCATAACACAAGAAGCGAGTGCCAACTCGTGATCAAGAGAGCTAAATACTCTTACAAAAAATTAGCTCAATTTCTTAGGGTATTTAGTTTGTGTCCAAATGGAAACAGCAAGAATGCAAAATTATCGTTCTTTTTCAAAATAGTCAAGTCAAAACTTTACTTTCTATCAGGAGGTGTTTCCTGATGGGAAGTGCAGGTAGGGTAAAGCCGGAAAAACTGGGCAAAAAATTGATGGCAATTCGCAATCAGTTTGAATATAGCTTTTCACAAATGGCGGAACGATTATCTGACGAAAAGGCTAGAGTCTTACGAACGGACATTTCCCGTTTTGAAAAAGGACTCCGTGAACCATCGCTGATTATCCTACTTCGATACGCAAAACTGGCAAGTACCACGCTCGATGCTTTAGCCGATGATGAAATAGAATTTCCGTAATAAGAGAATACGAAACGTACCAAAAGTAACTAACTGCCAAATTTAAAAGCATTATATTGTATGCCCCATATTCTGCAACGAGTTTACCAAATGCATCATAATCAAAGTATGTCCACACGCCTTCGACTTGTGTTGCTATTCTCTGCCCTCCAACGAAATAAAACCCGGGCAGATGGTCGAGTTTTTCAACAGTTTGCGCTCACTTAATTACTTTTTCTCTTTTGAATTAATCAAGGAAGACGACAGAAGCGTGTTTTTCCAGTTCAGTTACCCAGCAGAATGCAGTGCCACTTTGATTGGAAAACTGAATCTTTTTTTCCGATTTTGAACTCGTCAAAGCTGAGATTTACGACGAGCCGCTGCAATATTGCCGGGCATGGCTGAATAAAAGGACGACCTATAAATCACTTTATACTTGGCATTTTTTGAGGTGTTCATAAGTAGCGCAACCCAATCAAACAACTTTATCTATGCCGCAATTTGCAACAAATCTTTTTCGGAAAGCCTGTCAAAATAGTAGTCCCAAATTGATTGAGCCAATCCAATTCTAATAAGATAATTTTCCGTTTGCGGAAGTTTATTTTTTTAGTTATGATTTGCTCGATGAAACTATTAAGTACCGCGCAAGCCGCCGAAAAACTTTGTGTAAGCGAACGGCGTGTGAGACAGCTAATCAGCGAAAAAAAACTTGAAGCTCACAAATTGGGACGCGATTTTGCTATTGAAGAAAGCGAACTTGAAAAAGTAACAACTTATGGCAAAGCAGGGCGACCGGCGAAAGTAAAAACTGAAGATTAAAACTAACGAAAGAAAAATGAACAAACAAAACACTATCTTAGCTAGCCTTTAACTTTTTAAATTAAAAATGAAGCCTTTGCAGAAATTACTTTATGACCCGGTAAAAGATTTTTCGGTAGGCGAAAACTGTTGGCAAGGAAATATTTCCGAAAAGATAAGCTGGCAGGTTATCAATGGAGATTCCCGTGACGCCATTCTACAATTTCCCGATAACACATTTGATTGCGTTGTAACCTCCCCACCATATTTTTGGTTGCGCCATTATGGAGTCGACAATCAAATAGGATTAGAAGAAACCGTAAATGAATACGTTGAAGCTATTTCATCAGTTATGGATGAAGCGCATCGTGTCTTAAAACCAAAGGGACTTTTGTTTCTTAATTTAAGTGATACCTATTACTCCGGTAAGGGACAACCGAAATATGCCGATTCAAAAAGCAGTAAAAGACGTTTCGGGTTGAGGGCAGTTGATAAAAGCGGCGGACTAGATATAGGAATTCAGCGTAAATCAATGATTGGCATTCCCTGGCGCGTCGCTATTGAAATGACAAAACGTAAATGGGTTTTGCGAAGTAATATTATTTGGCACAGAAAGAACCCGCTTCCTGAAAAGGTTAAAGACAGACCGAAACGCAGCTACGAACATGTTTTTATGTTTTCCAAAGGTAGAACATATCATTTCAATCAAAAGCCGCTTCTGGTAAAAGAAATTGATCAGGATGTTTGGACTATTCCGGCACGTCCAAAAGCAAATGGAATTGATACCGCACCTTATCCTGACGAGTTAGTAAGAAGATGTCTTGATATTGGCTGCGTTGAAGGCGGAAAAGTTTTAGACCCTTTTGCGGGAAGCGGAACTACATTGAGAGTTGCTGTTGAATTGGGACATTCTGCCGTGGGGATAGATTTGAGCAAAGACTTTTGTGAATACATGGTCAGAGAATTAGGCGAAACCAGTATTGCAAATCAATAAATATGTTTTTGACATTAGAAATAATAGAGGAATCGCTAAAAAGACTAAAAAACATACATCCGTATTTTGGAATGACTTTTCTTGTTTGCAAACTTAATGATTTACCTGTTGGGAAGACAAAAACTTTTCCAATAAACAATCTAGAAACGGAATTTCTCAGAAAATATTTTAAGCCTTCTGAAAAATCAGAGAAGTTTTATCAGGTTTTCAAATCTTCAAAGCCACAGGAACGGTGGTTAAATTCTGATTATGCCAGTTCAAGTTTGCAAAGCATAAGAACAAGAGGAGATTTTGAACGAACATTTATTCACGAAAAGAAAACAAGTCTTTGGGGTTGGAATGAGAAATATGTAGAAATATTAGACGAGTATCTTAAAAAGCAAAGGAAAAGGATTTCTGCATTTTATTTGGCTGTTTGGTTATATCGGGAAAGAAAATTCAGCTCAACCGTATCTGCTCAAGACATTGTTGAGTTATTCGTAAAAGAATTTAAGTTAAGCAATGAAGACAAAAAACTGTTTGATTTATCTGTTTCTAAAATAAATATTCCTTTGTTCGGAGAAGAGAAAATAACTTGGGACAAGCTAAAAACAGTTATTGGAACTCCTGAAAACGAACCGGAAGAAAGCGGTGTCTTAGAGTATTTAAAAATCAGCGGTGTTGGTCCTGCCAGAGAGCTTATATTTGAACCCGCCGAAAGATTAAATATGCTTGCCGGTGATAACGGTTTAGGTAAATCATTTATTTTGGACTGCGCTTGGTGGGCATTGACGGGAAATTGGGCAGGCGTTCCGGCTTATCCACGAGAGTGGGCGGACGAACCTACAATCTCATTTAAAGTTGCCGGACAATCTAAAACCAATCGAAACCTGATAGCTAAATACGATAGAAAATCTTTCGGCGAAGATAAATGGAAATTGGAACAGAAACGCCCTGTTTTGCCCGGATTGTCCATATATGTTCGGGTAGATGGTTCATTCGCTATCTTCGACCCAGCGAGACGTGAAAGCAATTCTAGTTTTAACCAAAATGCAGCACCTGATACTTTGGTTTTTACAAAAGAGCAAATTAAAAACGGCTTTGACGAAGAAGTCAGCGGCAGAAAACAATCACTTATTAATGGTTTAATACACGATTGGGTAACTTGGCAGTTTAGTCCTGACAAAAGTGCATTTAACAGATTGAAAATTGTTCTTGAAAGACTTTCACCTCCGAGTGTCGGAGATTTAGGGAAACTGAAACCGGGCGATCCGATGCGAATTGCCGGAGATAGCCGTTTGATTCCGACAATCGAACATCCATATGGAACAATTCCAATCGTTCACGCATCAGCGGGCGTTCAAAGAATTATTACTCTTGCTTATCTATTAGTTTGGGCTTGGCAGGAACATCAGATTAATTCGGAAAATATAAAAAAAGAGCCGGAGCGTAAAATAGTGATTTTGATTGACGAAATCGAATCGCATCTTCATCCTCAGTGGCAAAGAAGCATTTTGCCCGCGCTTTTATTAGTTGGAAAAGATCTTTCAGAATTGGAAGTCTTATCTTTACAATTAATTATTGCTACACATTCGCCGTTAGTAACTGGTTCAGCTGCCCCGCACTTTGATTACGAATCTGACAAACTTTTTCATATAGATTTGAGTGATGAAGGTTTATTCGGAAAAGAAGCAAAAATTAAAGAGGTCGATTATGTGAATTATGGCAAAGTCGGCTCTTGGTTAATGTCAGATATTTATGAATTGGAACAAGACCAAACTATGCTCGAAGCCGAACAAGCAATCGAAAAGGCGTTGAGATTACAGCGACAAGAAAATCCCAGCAAAGAAAAGATAAAAGAAACTTCGGCAGAATTATTTAAATATTTGTCTGATTTAGATACTTTCATTCCTCGTTGGATTGCTTTTGCCGCCAAGCACGGAGTAGAGCTTTGATTAAAGTAAAACTGCAACCAAAACCGGTTGATTTCGATTCAAAAGTAAAAAGGGACGGACAAGATTTTCTCAATGAAGTGGCTCGTCCGAGAGGCAAACAATGGATAGGTAAAGAATTTTGGCGCAGAGCAATTCCAGATATGGTAATAGCCTACAGGAGTATTTGTGCATATTCTTCACTTTGGATAAAACCTGACACACCGACAATTGACCATTATATTTCAAGAGATGAAGATGTTAATCAAGCATATGAATGGGAGAATTTCCGTTTAGCCAGATGGCGCATAAATACAAGAAAAGGAAAACACAAAGATGTTCTTGACCCTTTCGCAATTGGTGAAGCTTGGTTTGAATTAGACTTCATAACATTTGGAATAAAGCCTAATCCTAATTTAGACCAACATAAAAAAGAAGCCGTAATCAAAACTATTGAAAGGTTGGACTTAGACAATACCGACTACAGAGATGCAAGAGAGTCTTGGTTTATTGCTTTCAAAAATGATATTCCAAAACTTGAAGAAAAAGCTCCTTTTATTGCCTTTGAAATGCAAAGACAGGGTTATTTTTGACCTAAAAAATGCGTTAGTCTTAATAAAGAAAAATCTAACGAATTGAAGATATAAAACCCTTGATACAATTTGGTTTTGGTTGGGGAAAAATAAGCGCATTTAGCACACTTACAGCCAACAGGTTTTATGAAATCATCGAAATAATCTTTGCCATAATCAATTGTGATTTCTTCACCGGCTTTAATAACCTTAATTGACCATATCCACATTCTGACACCGCTTCTATATGCTTTGGCATTAGGACGGCATGAGTGGTTGAGATAAGTAGTCGGACAAAAACATGTTATGTTATTGTCCGACTACTAATGAGTGACACCACATAAGATCCGATTGATGAAATTTCGGATTGTCCGGTTATTGAAGCCGATATTGAAAATCTAATAATTAAATAATAGGAGGACTTATGGAGTATTTAGTAGTTGACCCCAGATATGAATATATGGGATTAGAAGCTGATATTGTGTTCAAAAGCAGAAACCGACTAGAGGCAGCAAAAGTTTCTATGGAATTTGGAGAGGGCTTCTGCGTTATTGACTATAATCCCGAAACTGAGTCTGAAGAATTAATCTACGAAGTTGGACAGGAGGAATTTCTGTTTGCAAGGTAGGAATAAAAAATAAACCACTCTTATAAGGCGTAAAACTAATTATTGGTCCAAATGACTTTCAACTTGTTGCCAGCCGACCGATGATTTTGGACAACACACCTAATAACAATAGTTTTTATTTTGCACCATTGATTAGCAATAGCCATAAAGTTGGAAATGTTACCATTACCCATAAATAGTCGGCAACTGCCAGAATGGGACTAAGGTATTTATTTCTTATTAAGAAATGAGCAGTAATTAAATAAAAAACACTTAAATTAATGGGTGGTTTTTATTAGGATTAATCTTCTGGATTTTCCCTTTCGAGATCGTTTAAAAGGTCGAAATCGATGCCGTCTGTATAAGCATCGTTTGCCTCCCTTATCTCAGCGTCCTCAATTTGTTGCTTGGCATACCTTTTCAACGCCTCAAGTCGCTCCCCTTTGTCATCAATATTATTGATCTGCTCAAGCTTCTTAACGGTGCTTGTGTAAAGACCATGCTCTTTGTAGTATTCTTCTTGTTCTTCGAATTCTGTATAACTGTCCATAAAAACCTCCAGTGAAATAATGCAACAAAGTTATAGGCTTTTTAACGGTTTTCCCTGTCAAAGTCGATCAATTCGTTGTAATCGATTGAAGATTCTTCGGTGGCAGTCTGCTCTCTGCTGTCAGCGTTATCTTCTAACTGTTTGGCTAATTTTAATAATTCCTCCAGCCTTTTCCCTTCATCGGCAATGGTATTTATTTCTTTTATTTTATCTACCGTATCTTTAGAGACACCATAAATTTCTTTAGATTCCCACTCCTCTCTCAACTCTTTCGGCAGTCCATCATATTGTGTTTTCATAAGCCTCCATCTTAAATTATACATTATATAGGGTTACGGACAAAATGAATTTCCGCGAGACGTTATTAAGGCTATTAAGGTTGGTTCTGATTTAAGTCTAGTGCGTCCACAATTTATCTATTGGTGCATTTTCGACTTTAAGCATGGTTTTTCCTATCGCATATCTCCAGAACGAATAACAGACCTTTTTGAAATTGGTGAATTGTATACCAAAATTATTGAGGGAAAAGAGGCGGATAGGTCTGAATGGACAGATATTCAATGTCGTATGCGGGATAAAAAAAATCAAATGGAGAAAGATATAAAATACGTTAGTCCTCACGATTTCTATGAAACTTGGGTAATGTTGTGGTTAGCCTTGGGTGATATTTCTGAAATATCTAATTGGTTTGCTTCTACTTTTCCAGGCGGAACGGCAAAAGCTCGTTCCCATCAAGCTAAAAAACTTCTGCAATTACTTAAAGAAGCCACAACCAAAAACACTCGAAAATTTAATATTAAGATAGACAGTATTAATTAAACCATACGGCAATTTTTTTATGAAACACAATACACGGATTAAAAGCTTTCATGACGACGAAAGCATTAAAAATGCTTATCTTGAAAAATTAAATGCCAGGTACGAAGCTGATCGCCATCTTATTACTCGTAGAAAGGACTGGGATCGCTACACCTATATTACCGATGATAATAGTAAGCTTAAATACATTAACCCTGCTTTGAGGTATAAGATCGAGCTGGGACTGCCTCCTTGGCTAAAAGACCTGCAAAGCATGATTATATATGGGCTAGCGACTGAGGAAGGAAAGGAGTTACCCAGAAATGTTATTAAAAATATTCATGTCGGTTCTGATTTAATTTTAGTGCGACCCCGTTTTATACACTGGTGCATCTTCGATCTGGAATATGGATATTATCTTCACACAGATAGAGAGGGCAGGAAAGACCTTTCTGAGATTAATGATTTGTATAAAAAAATCATTGCTGGAAAAGTCGATAGGAAAAAGTGGGATTCTCTTAACAATCGTCTTTGCGATAAAGTTGAGCGTCTTATAGGAAAGAAAGGGGTTACAGCACGAAATTTGATGCAGGCTTTTTATATATACCAAACCGCATTAGGCTGTCCCTCCAGAGCATCTGCTTGGGCATCTATACGTTATTTGCATCAAATGACTACCCCTCGTCATGATATTGCTTGTTCTGCTCAAGCCAAGAAGTTGCTGGAACTTCTTAACGAAGCCACGAGTAAGGAAAATTTTTACCAGTGGGATATGCTGAAAGATAATTATAATTAATTTTATTTAATATCGTACTCATCCATTAGCCACTCGTTTTCATTAACAATCCCCATGATTTGGTCGTTAATATAGCGGTTGTATTCATCAATAGCATCCATCTGAGGCTCTTAAGTAACTGATCTCTTCGTTTATAACCTTAAATATCATTAAAAACCGCAGTTCTGCAGGCTGAACACGATTAGCTTTGGTAGTTTTGTAATAGCGGATTCTCTTAAATACATAATCTAAAATTATATAATAAGTGGAATAAAAGAAGCCACTTATTAAGGTGGCTTTAGTTTGATCTTTGCGATCTAGAGGATATGGCAGGTTTTAGCAGGGTTTAAGTTCGGTAACTAAGTGGCTAAGGCTTGAATGCAATTCGTTGAATCTATTAGTTTGCAATAGCAAGATTAGTTACAATCAGGCGGGCTTAAAGGGATTGGAAATATGTGCCAAGTCGCTCGGTTGGGAATAAGCCCGAAGGGTATTTCACCGTCGAAAGTGGTCCGCGTCAGGTCGCCACTATGTAAGTCTTATGCCTGCGGCATTGGGATGATTCAGTAATGCCGCAGGCACATTTCCAATTTCTGTTTATACAGAGGTCAAGAACTTTTACAAGAATTACTTTGCGCGAAATGGATAGAACCTGACAATTTCTTCATATGTAGCAGTTATTTCATTAATATATTTTCGTTGTATCGTTTTATAGAGATAGAGAGATGAACAATGAAATTAATGATAATCAAGAAGAATCAGGCGCCAGGGCCAAAAGCGATTCGAACGGGTAAATTCGCCAAATTTAAACTTCTGCATAATCGCCGATGCTTACTTCCAGGAAACCTCCACCACTTAATTCAGCTGCTTCGACGGTTTCAGGCTCGCCGTCTCCAGGGAGAGTGTCAACTGCGGTTCTCCAATCGCTAAGAAAAATCTTTGAATAATATTTTGATAATTCAGGATATTCGAGAATGAGACCTGCTTCCCGATTTTTAGAAACGGCAGAATTAGACCAGTTCTGCGAGCTTATCAGCACCTTTTCATTATCAATAATAATTAATTTATTATGACAATGAACAAATCTTTTTGTGTCAATATAACGAACATTCTTGCTGAGTTGAAGCCCGAAATCGTCTTCCAATTTAGTGAGGTTTTCTTTCTCTTTGGGAATATCTTTTTTATCAAATATCTTTCCTAAAACAATTTTGACTTCCACCTTATTTTTTGAAACAGCGAGTTTTATTGAATCGAGCAGTTTTATTATGTCGCTTTGCTTACTTCTGATATATTGCTGCTCTATATAAATAGATTTCTTGGCAGATCTTAGAAAGCTTGGAACGACTTTCATATAATTGTCGGGTGATAAAACGGGAGTTACTTTTACCGGTGCAGAAGGCGTAAATTTTTTGCTCTTGAACAATTTTTCGGGCAAAAGTTTCGGAACGGCTTCAACCACCATGGGAAATTCAATCGGGCTAGATTCCGTGAGGCTTTCCGGTCCGGAAAGTTCGAGGTTCATGTCACTGCGCAAAACTTTGGTAAAAAATTTTGCCAACTCGGGAGATTTTATGGCAATGCCCATATCGCGGTTACCCTTAACGAAATTAGCGGGATTTCCCCCATCTGTTTCATTAAAAGGTATGCTGTTGTTTGAGTAATTGCCGCTTTGGACCATCACCCACATATCGTCGATAACAATGACCTTTTCATGTGAGCTAGAAAAATAATTAACCTTTTTGCTCGAACATGAAGGCGCCGGAACGACTTCCGCCCCGAATTTTCCAAGTTCCTCAAAAACAGCATTTTCCCCCTTTGCCCCGTCTAAATCGAGCATAAGCGATACCTTTACACCTCGATCCATTAAATTCAGCAAAATTTGCTTGATATAAGCAGAACTAAAATCATAAATTCCGATGAGAACCGATCTCTGTGCCAAATCTAGCAGTTTTCTGGTCACGGCATAGGTGGAATCTGGAGAGGCATAGGCGATCATTTCATCCGAGATATTAAAGCTCGGCATTTTCTTAATTACAATATCGGTAATATCTTCTAACTTGCAGTTGCGACTAACCATTTCCAGCTCTCCGACAAAACCGGTGTCAGCGGCTGCATTTTCAATTTGACCGGCAAATTCTTCTGCGACAAAAAACGGCATATTCTTCTCCCTTTTAATACAATTTATTTATTCCAATTCAGCCATCGGCGATATCTCGACTTTCAAAGGAATCTCTTTACGTTTTCCCTTGTATTCAATTTCAAGCGTTTCGGGCGCCTCATCTGGCAAAGCTTCACAATAGGCGATAACGCCAAATGTTTCTTCGCCTTTATCTTCCATCTTATCCACGAGAATCGCGTGCGCGCCGAGCTCCTGCAAATAATTTGAATGTTCTTCGCGTGCTTTATTAGCTTCTTTTAATGTTGCCATATCAGTAATTTTATTTAAGCGGCTTGGTCACCAGCCTGACTTCGAGTTCTTTCAAAACATCTTGGATAGGATTAAAGACACTGCCTTGGACGCCGTGTTCATCCGGGTAACCGGCAAAGTGCAATCCAACCGCTTTTTTCGATTCTTTTTCCAACACGAGAGAGCCGGAATCTCCCCTTTCAGTATAGCGCGTGCATAAAACCTGATCGAGAAAACCGACTTTGCCGACCCCGTTCGGATATTTTAATGTCATCCGAAAATTAACATCGCGAATTTCCGCCTTCGTCGTATGAGTTGTCCTGCCGGATTTTATTACTTTCATTCCGCGTTTCGCCTTCAGCGTTCCGGTCGGCAGACCGACTTCAAAAATGTCCGCCACCAGGTTGCTCAAGCGTTCCGGCAGCGGAACGGCAATTGCACAATCGGCACGGTTAACCATTTCTCCACCCGTCTGAAAACGGATAAAATCCTCAAGCTCTCCTATTACATCATCTAAAATTCCACCGTCCACATCTCCGGGAAAAAGAATTTTGTCTCCTTTTTTTCCTTTTCCGCTCTCGGCTAAAACATGCGAATTGCTCAAAAGGAATAATTTGCCCTTTTTTTTGACAATCGCTCCTAAAGTTCCGGCGCCGCCCTGAAAATGTCCGATGCTGTAGCCCGGCTGAATAGGATTTTTTGTGCTTCTCGGAAGTGAAGCGGGCATTTCAAGCTGCGGTTGACCTATTTCGATAACGTCTGTTAGAACTGCTTCCGTATTTATATCTAAAAGTAATGCCGGCGGAATGACTTCTTCCGCAGTAAGTCGATTTAGCGGGCGTTTTTTATCAACGTAAAAGGTAAGCGCAAGTTTCCCCGTAACGATTGAATCGGAAATTTTTTCGCTAATACCCACTGCAACTACATTATCTTGTTCAATAACGCTTCGGGTTTTATCAACGCGGCTCGACGCGCCTGGTCCGAGACTTTCAATTTCACCTTCTGCTGGAGGCAGCGTCAATAAATCAAGCGTTTGAACTAATTTTTTTTCCGAAGGCATTTATTTTCTCCTTAAATTAAAAGTTGTAAATTGTAATTTATCTGCGCGGCGGCTAGCTTCAACATAAATTTTAACAACTTGAAACAGCCGCTTCTACCGCTTTAGACAATCACAGTCTGTAACTACTAGAATAGAGATACTGACAAGAACATACTTTGGTTTTTGTCATTATCTTTCGCGAAATTCTCGTGGGGCGCTGCTTAATTCCGATAAATCGAGTTCCAATTTGGCGCTTCCTTCATCAGCCAATGCGCCTACTGTAAACGCCCCCCAAGCGGTTAGTTTTAATTCCCCTACGCCGTCCGGTCCTACGTAAATAATCGGTTTATCATTTTTGAATGTCGGATGCAGGAAAAATTGCACCACTCCCCTAAGCGGATCTTGGTCAGGAAGCGTCGAGAAGATTCGCAACTGGATGGAAAACAAATCGGAACTTCCGGCAATTCTTGAAACCTGCGCTTGCAATTGCCGGTTATTAAACTGGCTTTTACCGCCAAACCGATTTTTCCAGGGATCACCTGGAGTATTGTTCGGCTCAATCGTATCTGCAGCGAAAGCTTCAGTTTTTCCCGTTATATTCTCTTTGCCAATCCCCATTGCAATAGACTGGGCATTCTCGGCTTTGTTCTCGGCTTCTTTGGCAATTTTCCGAACCCGCTCAAATTCAACCTTATAGTCGCCGAAGGCGAGCGATTTTACATCACGAAGCAAAAGCAAGGCGCCGGCAACTCCTAGATACAATAGCAATGTGGAATCCAGTCGATTAAACATTTCAGCCGAAGCAAATAATCTCCAAATTGCGGCACCTAAAGCGACAATTGCCAGCAACACCAGCAAGAGACGTACAACCGTATCATATGTATTATCTTGATTGGAATTTTCTTTGATCATTCTTCTACTCCCTGTCTTTGAATAGATTGTTTTTTAGCTTCTCAGCTATTCCCTTATGATGGAATTGAGCGGTCGCACACGAGGCATACACAACCTCCTATGCAGTCATTCATCTTGCAACGAGACAATTGGGCGCATAAGCTCGAATAACTTATTAGCCAGCCTATAAATTATTCAGGACTATCGTCGGGGTTATGTTCGCCTGAATAACGTTTCAAAAGATTATCTTGCACGCGCTTAATAATATCTTCTTTGTTTACATTGCGCCCCGGACACTTCTTGTGTGAAGTTAAAGGATCTTCTTTGTGGAAACATAAGGCGCTCGGAGCCCGTCCTAATACAGCATGTAAAGTGGCAAGAGCTGCGACAGTATTATCGCGAACCTTAGTTCCAAATGCTTCTTCTTCATACTCGCCAACCTTTTCTAAGCCCCATGAAATAAGATTCCACGAAGGCGAATGACGACCCGAAGTCGTTAATGGCGTGAACGCCCATATCAAATCGTCAGCGACGAATAAATGCGGTTTAGCCGACTACTTCATGTCATGCCGATAGTAATGAGCTAGATTTTGCATCCGCTGGTGACCAGGTGTACTATGCCACTGAGAGAATCTAGGTTTTGAAGTATTATGTAATACGACAAATTGCGGACGCCAAGCACCAAATTGAGTTTGCGAACGTAATCATCAAATTCTTTGGGTTTAAAGCATTCGCCGACTATAACTTTCCATTGCAGCATCAAATTTCTCCTTTGCTATTTAAGATTTGCAGCAACTCTCGCTAGGGTTGCTGCGGGATTTTCGCTAATCTCGCGCTGAAGAATGGGTGAGTTAAACATAAATCCTCCTGTAAGTATTTTATTTATTGCTTAAGATGAAAAAATAAGACCTGTAACTAGAGACTATCGCGCACTGCCGCAAATGCTTGCCGCCGTGGTTGCCGGGTTCATAATCAAAACAAAACTACAGTGCCCCTGTACTGCCCGAGTTACTTCTGATTGAATGTGAATCGGATCATAAGCAGAACATCATCAATATCTTCTGCCTGAAAGCCAGTTGGTAAATCGAGTATCTCAATCGCCCATGTTCCTACCACGCTTTTTCCCTGCGTTATGTTGCGCAGGGCGGCGGTATTGGTTCCGGCAGGTTTTGTACCGGCGGTTGCGACAATACCTTGTTCATTTGTCTCTACCTCAATGGCAGATTGATTCTGGTAGTCGAGTTGGAGTTTCGCCTCGCCGCTCAGGAATGGCAATTTTTTTGGACGCAGTATTAGTCCCACGTCACGTATCGTTTTCTCTACATGGGGTGCCTCAAACATAAAGGCTGTAACGTCAGCCTTCATTGGCTGAGAGAAATCAACCAATGTTCCCTGATCCTCTAGTAGCTTGCGAACTGAAACGATGGCTGTTTCGTTGCGATCCGCGTAACGCTTGCTCTCGACGACGCTCTTTAGCGCCGGGTCGAACGATGCCTCGAACTGAAAGTAAATCTTCACATCCGTAATGCGAGCGTACTCGAGCAACTGATCCGGCAGCAGTTCCAACTGCCATGTACTTTCAAGCCCACAACCCTCGAAAAAGTTGCGCTCTTGCTGCTGCGTTTGGGTAGCGCGTGCCTCGTAAAGAAATGAATCGAACGATGGAAACGCTAAGGTCTCTACCGCGTGATGTCGGCGTCGTCTCTTGTAGCAAAGCTTGCGGAGGTCGGCATCAGGCTCTGCAAAAATATTCTCGTCATCAATTTTGACTTTATTACCATGATCGGGGAACCGCACGAAAGATACACCGTCGTTAGTGAGGTATCCCCTAATCGGTTGTGGCTTGTCGTCAACAAAAACCTCGACACGCACTTCCTTAAGGCTCTGCATATATGTTCCGGGAAACCAATGATCAAAGTCTGCTAGCCGGGTGGCAAAGCGGCACTGCCCTGAAGTTAGAATCGAGGCAAACGAGCTCGGATAATGCTTGCGCATAGTTACGATTTGGGTTAATTCCATTTGTTTGCGCGTGCGGCTGGTGAGACGAATATATTCCATTCCGTCAAGGTCGCGCTGCAGCGTCGCCGCGGCGGTATAGCCCCGAACGTCTTCATCCAGGTAATTGCTATGGCTGGCGGCAATAATATTGACCGCGGTATCGTGCTCGGCGTTATAGGCATCCTGCGCCATATGCGCCAGCGAGTGCGCGCGATATATATTTGTCCTACGCACGCTGTCGAGAACGCCCAAAATGCGGCTGAGGATTGCTGCATTGAGCACACGTGCTTGGTTGGAAGTCATTGTTTCGTCGTAGGCGTCCTGCAGCGAGCCAAGCTGGGCAATGACCGTATCTCGCTGGAGCAACGAATAATTTAGTTCTGCCTTCGTGTCTTTTAGCGCCGTCTGAAGAGCCGAATGGGCTGACTGGAAGTCCTCTCGCGCCTGCGTGACATTATCACAAGTAATCTCTCTATCCTTCCAGACCTGAATCGTCAGCCCGATGCTGAGCGTCAGCGAACTGAGACCTCCGGCGACCGCGCCCACCGGACCGCCAAGGAGAAAGCCGATAACCGCGCCCAGCGCAGTCGCTCCAATGACCACCAGCACGGACACCAGGTACTCCCACCATTCGGGATCACACTCATCTTCAGCCTTCTCGAGTTGCTGCACTACTTTTCCGATTTGTTCCTCCCCTTGACTCAGGGTAGATACGGTGGTTTGCAGTTCGGAAATACGGGTCTCGAGTGCCTGAAGTTCTGCTGAATTCTCGTTTATGTGACGACGAATCGTATCAATCAATTCGGTAAAATCGTCAAGCTCGAACTGCATGTTCGCCATTTTGGAATCTATCTCGGCAACGAATATCAGAAGGTTGCGGGCTTGGTCAACAAGGTAAGAGTATCGGTATATCGGCATACTTCCCGCCGACCGACCGAACGAGTTCAAGTTGGATTCTAAGGCATACAAGCGAGATTGCGCCGTCAGCATCGACGACATCAGAGGAAAGGAAGAGGAAGCCCTCAACGTTAATGGCTGCGCGACGCCTTCTGCTGTGTGCCGGCTGGCAACTGAAAATTCATTTATTGCCGCCAGCGTGACGGGTTTCGCGGACACCGAGGCAAAACTTGACCCCGGCATGATGGCAGGGCGGTCGAGCATTACGCTACCCAGTCCCCTTTCATCCGCCTGCTCATCAATCCGAATAGGGTCTATCCATCCCTTTCTCGGATCATCCTTTGGGGGCCAATTGGGAGGAATTCGCGGACCAAGCACTTCCTCCAAACTGATGTCGGGAATGATATCCGCCAAATGATCCAAGATACTCGTATCCTGGATGCGTCGGCGCGTTTCGCACCACTCCTCGTATTGCCCCTCGATGATTATATCCGAAAGTTTCGCAATTAAATCGTCACGCGTCTTGATGATTTGCTCAACCGCATTACTGGTTATTTCAGCGACGGCTCTAGTTTTCGCATCCGCACCCTGCGCCGTGATTGCCGCCTGGTAACTACTTTTAGCCTGCCTAATATCCCCTTTTGCTAAGTGGCGGTCTCCGATGGCAATCTGAGCGCGTGTAATCTTTTCGTTAACCATGAGGGCGTAGGTCGCAGCCAGGTTGGTGGAATCATCAAATTTCAACTGGTGAGCTTCGCGGATAGCTGTCTTATAATTTCCCCGACGAATCAGTTTTTCAACTTTGATAAGCTTCTCCTCGACCTGCTCATCACGGGGAACGAATTGACTAGTGCCTGTGCCGGGAGCAAGTTTTTGGTCTCGAACAGCTTTCGACATCGGCACAGGGGCATTGGCTTCGGTAAGTCCAACGAGTTTATCTTCTAATAATAGACCGATAATATCTTTATCCTTCTTTGTCTTTTTCATAGATTCCTCCTTTCATATATCCACGCTTGCGACTAATCTCTCGGTCTCAAGGGAAATGAGACTTGATAGACTTTTGGAATTAATATAGTTCTCTCACCTAACACCTTGGCCCGAGATATTCGCTCATTATAATTTTTAATTCCTGGTTTTGATTCTCATATGATAACGCACCACCCAAGTCGGAAAACTATCATTAAAAGTGCGTTTTTTTGGAACGGGAGGAAGATATAGTTAGCAAATAAATGTCTATCTCCCACCAAAACTTCATACTTCAGACGATAGTTTTTGTATTCATTTGGGGCGTTAGTTTAGGAAAGTTATAAGTCAGCATGAAAGCGCTCTATGATCATGAGTAACATACCTTATGTCAAGCACTAGGTGCGAAAAGTATATTCAGCATATCTAATTATTCGCAGTTGAGCATTTGGAGTAATCGCAACGACCGTAATAGTGTTTTGCGTAAGAACTGTTGTCGCTTGTTTTGACAGTCCGCACGTTTTTTGAAACGGCGAAATGAAGTCTTTGTTCTTAAAGTATCTATTCGATAAGTTCAGCGATGGCAGGTTAGGAGAAAAAGTTAAGATTGAAGAAATCATGAAGTTTTTTAAATCGTGGAATCAAAATGTCGAATCTGCTTTTAGCACAGTAAAAGTGGATAAGAAGGCAGCCGGTTCGGTGGAGGTTAATCTCACCAAAGAAAGAGCAATGTTTAAAACTGATGATAGAGAAAAGTGAAATTGACGAAGTGGTCTTTACCTGACGCATTTTCGCTCCGCATCCTTTCTCCAGCGAGGCAGAACTCAATCGTTATGCTGCTCACTTAATTTGTGGATTCACGTTGTTATCATTTAACGGTAACAGGGTTATATATTATGGAAAACAATGAAAAGCCGAATTCAGACTTTAAGCGTAATTTGAAATGGGAAGAATTTAAGCTTCGCGTTGAGCATAATAAGTATTTTCTCAATATAGCCTTGCAGGTTAACGTGTTTTTTTATTTAACTACTGGCGGTGTTCTCGGATTCTTCTTAAAGGATTCCACACAACAATCGCAAGATAATCATTTGGTGTTTTTCTTATTGCTACCGATTCTTATAGGTGCTGTATTAGGGGGCATTTTTGTTTATGGTGCAAAGTTACAGAAAAATGCGTCCGAGAAAACTGAAGAACTTAGGGTGGAATTAAAAAATGACTTCAGCTTGGAAATTAAAGAACTTCCTGATGTTCAGCCATTACACCTTTTGTTCTTGATTTTTGGGTATATATTCTTTCTAGTCGTAGCTGCACTAATTCTCGTACCCATTATAATAGGGTTTGTCATTATTTCAAGAGATTTTATAATCTTTAGTGTCATGGCAGTGCTCATTTTATGCGCGGGAGCGAATTTACCTTGGATTGCTAGTAAAAAGGAATCTAAAGCCGCAAAGAATAGAAGAAACAAACAACAGCGTTGGAATGAAATAGGTTTGTAAATCAGTGGATAGCCTTAGCATAACAGGTCGTGATACAAACAAAGATGTTCTGTGTATAATGTTCACGCTAGCAAAAGTGTGAGTAGGAAGGGGTGAAGGTCGGCAATGTCTTTGGGTCACCTCCTTTGAGCCAAACCCGTCCAAAAGGTGACCAAATTGAACCTTTGCCCGTATCACTAAGTGGGATTATCAAGCCCGAATAGGAGTGTGGAAATACACCGAGCGTATTCTTGCTCTCGCGCTTTTCGCAGCGAGAAAGAAACCGATGACTCGTTTTACTGTTAGCATTGCGAAGACAGCACAGAGAGGTAATTTTTTGTTGACGATTGTTCGCTTGTAGTTGCCTATAATTAAAATATAGACTAACAACTGCTCCAAACAAACCAATAATCTGTAAGAATTCTGGCAAGTTCATCATTTAAATTTCCTGAAATAAGTCGGTTAAATCGCCTTCATTATCGCACAAGGTGAAAGTTGAAAGAAGAGTTTTTACAGGCAATAAAAAAGGTCTCCGGTAATAGGAATCCTTAGTCTGAGATGTGTTTCGCTCTTACGTTCAATGACTTATTCGATAGTGGTCACTATGATTGTAAGAATCAGATGCTACTGGTATGTTTACCGAAACACCAATCCTACGCCAGTACCAAAAAGAGATATACAAGGTAGTGCTATAGCAAAACTGTAAAACCACACATTTAACTTTTGCCCTTCATTACCGCACTTTAAAATCCAAACAAAATAAAAGAATGAAAAAGCAATAGAGATAAGCGGCATAAGAAAAGATGCAAGTAAAAAGTATTCCTCAAATAATCGTGACGCAGCCCAGAACATTAATATCCCTAAGACGACTCCGATTCCGATTGCCCACAGAGTGGCTTTTTTAGCCTCAGAGTCCTCCGGTTCAAATCGAGAAGTAGCTGTATAACACATCCAGCTAAGTGTGACGGTTAATACAAACAGAAAAATCAAAACAGAAACCAATTTGATATGCTCCGCCGTCAGCAGCACTATGGTAAAAATGATTAGCATTGCTGCAACGTAAATGTTTATGCTGGCTAACAAGGAAAGGCGCAACCCTACCCTTGATTCTTTTGACTTACTAGTGAACGCTGCTGCTTCTGCCATTAGGTGAGCACCTATGAAACAGGAGATTGTTGCTAGAAATAAAGCGGCAACCCAAAACCGACTTAAAGTTCCTTCCGCTGGTTTCGGATTAAGAGTCAAGACAAGGGTAAGAACGGTAATGCTAACACCGCCGAGTGCTGCGAGGAAGTTGGCATACAGTTCAGACAACTTCAAAGAATCTACCTGCATTTGTGTTTCATCTGACCTCATTAATGTTATGTCATGCTGTTACGCCGCACGTAGCAACCAAACTTTGTATTATAGCGAATTAAATTTCGCATAAAAATTTATGCAGAATTATTAAATTACTGTAAATACTTATCTTATCTAAATTCTTGACTGACAAAAGCCGAATTGTATTTTCGTATAATTATTCCCTTTTACTTTTGGTACTCTTAAGAGATATGACTTTGTAGGCTCAAAACATTACACGCTTTTTGAAATAATTTCGACTTTATTTACTAACGCACCAAACGGAAGCGAAAACTATCAACAAATAAATTATTTTTAGGATAGATTAAGTATCGACATCAATCCTTCCCGGAAAACAAATACTTTTGATGATAGTTTTTAGACTCTCTCGGTGCGTTATCTAATAAAGCGTAAATCAGAGTAACAAAGTTAAATTCATAAGATGTTTCGGATGTATAACATGTGGTTAGGTCGTTAGGTAAATAAACACAAAAAAATTTTAAAAGAGTGAATGAGATTCGAACTAGAAAAGTTATAGTCAATAAAAGGAAAATAAGCGATTCGCATATAGTTTCAATTTTAAGCTAGAAGTTTAGAAAACTATTACTCATTCCTCTGTAAAATCGGTGGATTACCGGATAAAAGAAATACTCTCAAAAATCGAAAACGACATCTCTCGGCCGTTGGTCATTCGAGATTTAGCGGAATCTATAAATGTTTCCGTTTCCCATTTCCAGCATCTTTTCAAAAAGGAAGTGCATACTAGTCCTACTAAATATATAAATAATCTGCGGCTACAAAAGGCGCTGGAACTTCTCGTAACCTCTCACCTACGCGTTAAGGAAATTCGACTAAAAGTCGGTGCAACTAATGAGGCTCACTTTCTGCGCGATTTCAAACGAAAATTTGGCGAAACGCCGAACGATTATCGTAAGATTTTCCGAAACAGAGAAACAGGTAGTAAATAGCAGAAATGGATAGTAAATAACTCTTGTTTTTTGGATTGGCTATATTTAAACTTTTAATATCCAAAAGAATTTTTCGCGCGTAATTTTAATAAATTCTTATACATTTAAGTTTGACCGAAATCATGTATTTCTTAGCAAATCACGAAGTATTAACGTGTGAGATTTTGGGCTTAAACATCATATATGAGCAGTCGGCAAACTAAATATATAGGTAGTGGGGAAGAGCTTCTTCAGAGACGATTATAAATTAGTGATGATTGGTTACGGTTCGAGTTTGCAAATCAATTTATATTTACTACTTGTGGGTAATAGGTAGTGATACTCAATAAAATAAATCTTGACTACCGAGAGCAACAAACTCTCCGGCATCTTACAAAAGGAGTTGAGAAAATGATTAGATTTATCTTTGTTTTATGGTGTTTAATGGTTTTTTCTGCTGCTATCTTCGGGCAGAATTTACAGGCTGACTTGAAAAAACATTTTAATCGATTTTCTGTCGTGAAAATCAATAACCAAGAGGCTTTGCTGAAAGCCAAGTCCGGCATCCCGTTCAATATTCAAACCAATGAAAGAACTTTTGAGTTTGTTTTGACGGAAAACGATATGCGTTCTGCTGATTATAAATCAGAATATACGGATAAAAATGGCAGAAAAGCTAATCCTGTCGATAACGTCGTTACTACCTACAAAGGCAAACTTACAGGTGAGTCTCGCTCAATAGTTCGTATGTTTCTTAACGGACAAAGAACCGAGGGATTTATTTCCACGCAAGACCGACAAGACTATCTTATTGAACCGGCTACAAAATACTCTTCAAGGGCTGCTTCTGACGAAGTAGTAATTTTCCAGGTCAAAGATAAAGTAAATAGTCCTGTAATTAATTTTGGTTTGGATGGATTTGTTGCTCAGGTTAAAAGTGGAGTGGACAAACAGGCTCAAGCACAGTTCGTGAAAGCTGGTTTTACTCGCTTTGCCCGCACTGCCCAAACAGCAATGAAAAGCATCAAAGTTGCTACTGACGCTGATAACGGATTTGTTTTAGCTAACGGCGGCGTAAATGGCTCAAGGTCGAAAATTAATAGTGCTTTGAATATAGTGGATGGTATTTACGAAAGAGACCTGAATTTAAGTATTACTATCGGCTATGCCCATTATTGGAAAGGATACGACCCTTACGGAGATCTTAGGGGAGACGCTTTACTAGCGGCTTTTAAGGATTATTGGAACGTATACTACCCTCAACCTTCATGGGCTAGAAATGTTGCTCACCTATTTAGTGATAATTACGATGCTCCTTATTATGGTGGACGCGGCTATATAGGACCGATATGTACAAATCCTTCTTCTGCTTACTCAGTCACTTTCCTTTACAACACTGGATATAATTCTGATTATGCTCTTGTTGTGGCTCACGAAGTTGGACATAACTTAGGTGGAACTCATACAAGTGAACAGTCAGGTCAAATAAGACCTGGATGTGAAGGTAGTTTAATGCAATATCAATTATATCTTGGCACTAACGGTTTCTTCTGCGAATACTCAAAAATTGAGATAACGAATTATTTCAGATCACTTTATGACCCAAACCAACCAGAAGGCTTGCTTTGCGACCCAACATTACAATAACCATAGCGTAAAGCTATGTTAACCGAGAGAAAAGACATAATTGTCATTTTTCGATAGAATAAAAATTTACTTGTCGGAGGTTTAGGTTATGAATAGTCAAACTCACAAATTTTATATCAGCCGGTTGTTACTGATGTTTTCCGTTATCTTACTCGGTTTTCTCACGACTACTGCAGCAGTATCGGCAAACAAGGATACAAATACAAATCGAAATCCGGTTGCGGATTTTGACGGCGACCGCAAATCAGATATTTCAGTGTTTCGTCCGTCGAATGGTTTCTGGTACATCATGAAAAGTTCGGGCGGGTTTTCGTATATTCAATGGGGGCAAACAAGAGATGTGCTTGTGCCGGGCGATTATGACGGTGACGGGGCAACCGACACGGCGGTTTACCGAAGTAATTTACAATTGTCTGGTAATAACGACAACGGCACTTGGTATATTCGAAAAAGTTCGGATAATACTTACATTGCCAGACTGTTTGGAAAAAGCGCACTTATCAGCGGCGAATCACCGCTGCCTGCCGATTATGATGGCGACGGGAAAACTGATTTAGCGGTTTATAATTATACCGATGTTAATGAGCCGCTTTATTTCAAGATTCTGCAAAGTTCGACTGATTCGAGAGTCGTTAGACAATGGGGATTGACCGACGACAAAAAAGTTCCGGCAGATTACGACGGCGACGGAAAAGCGGATATTGCCGTCTTTCGATACAACATTTCGCCTGGCAGTACAGAAGCCGGTATTTGGTATATCTTACAAAGCTCAAACGGCGCAACAAGAGTCGAGCGTTTCGGACTTCCGACCGATAAACTCGTTCCGGCTGATTATGACGGTGACGGACGTGCTGATATTGCCGTTTATCGTCCGTCAAACGGTTTTTGGTATCGCATTAACAGCCGCGACGGCTCTTTTTATGCAGCGCAGTTCGGAGTTTCGACCGACAAGCCTGTTCCGGCTGATTACGATGGCGACGGAAAAACCGACATAGCCGTGTTCCGCGCTTCAACAGGCGTTTGGTATCTTCAACGCTCAACAGAAGGTTTCGCGGCATACGCATTCGGATTGCCAGATGATATTCCGATACCAAATGTTTTTGTTCGTTAATAATCTCAATCACATCAGTTTAGGAAAAATATAGTGGCAAACAATTTATTCGTTTCTTATGATTTAAATACGCCAGGACAAGACTACGAAAAAGTATTCAATGCTATTAAATCTTTAGGAAATCTGGCAAAAGTCCAGAAATCATTTTGGTATGTGAATTCCAATTACACAGCTTCTCAAGCTGTAGATATTGTATGGAAGGCTATGGATAAAAGCGATTCGTTAATTATAGTTGATGCAACAAACAAAAATGCTGCTTGGCAAAATATTGACCCTAAAGTTAGTGAGTTAATTAGAAATCACTGGAACAAATAAATATCTAAATAAAAACACAGGTATCATTACCTGTGTTTTTAATTTAATGAAGCGCACATAAGAATTAGGAGGCTGTATGTTTTATTTTTAACTGTTTAATATCCTGTTCAATTGACATTAGTCTTTCATCGTGCTGGACAAGTGTTTTGGCAAAGGCATCACTATCTTCTTTGTCTCGCTTATTCAATTCAATCAAAGTCTGCTTTATTTCACTAAGATCTGATTTCATCGTGCGGGAGTCTTCTTGCAGGGCAACAACGTTGGTTTTTAGCTCTGAAACATCAGTTGTGAGTTCTCTTACATTACTGGAGAGGTGCTCTAAATCCTCTTTTCTAGCAAGACTGCCTAATTGTTGGTCAAAATATTCTTTGGTGAGTTCCACGAAAGTGAAGTTAATAGTATTAGTAGCTTAGCAAATATAGGAATTCCGTCAAGATACTCCCTGTTCATTTTTTAGCCCTTTCAGTCTAAATTTTCCCACTATTCCCTACCTTACGAAGTTGCTACAGTAATTGTGGCTATAATGTTTTTCCAAAGCACAACTTAATTATTTATTTTGAAGAAATTGTTTGTAGACTATTTCTCAGTTTTAGAACTGATGTAATTTACTAATTCATCATCATTTTTAGAAATGTCCAGTTCCTTAAAATACTTAAATAGATTTTTGAGTAAAGGCGCCAGAGTTCGACGTGCTTCACGTTTCGGGCTACCAGAGGTGAAAGATTGTCGTTCTGCAACTATTTCAAACGGCGTTTTTAGCTTAATTGAGACCGATTTTCCTTCTGCCAAAAAGTTCGAGGTTGCGGTTTCAACCAAATCCCGCCGATCTTCCGGTTTTGCGACTTTATAGCTTAGATATGCGGAATTTACGAGTTCGAGAAATGCGTCAAAGCGTTTCAGAACTTCCTGATTATTACTGTTAAAGTTTGCAAATCTTTCCTTGATGGCTTGTTCCTCAAAAATAAGAGCGTTTTTCTTCTCGAGGTAAGTTTCTTTGTCGAATACGCCGTCCACATAAGCATCGGCTAATTTTGAAAGACGGTCCTTAATTTGGTCTTGCTGAAGCAAAAGCTGTTTTCGTGTAGTTTCCATTTCGCTTAGTTGATTGTTGCTCTCTTTCACCGATTCTTGACGAAGAAAAAGATACTCCTCATCAGTCAACTGCATTTTTTTGAAATTTCGCAAAAGCTCTTTATCAATCGTTTCTTCTTTCAGCGTGCTGCGCTGACAATTTCGCGTGTGGCATCGGTAATAAATAAGTCCTTTCTGCCGTTCGGGAATGAGTAGGTTGCCACAGCTTTGGCAGCGAATCAGCCGCCGGAAAACGAAGAAATGCCGGTTTTGCTTTTTGATATTTTTACCATTAAAGACATCATGCACTTTATCGAACAAACTTTTTAAAACGATCGGTTTATGGATTCCCGCAAAAATTTCGCCAGTTTTTTCAATTTTAATCAATCCGGTATAAAACGGATTGTGCAGGATTGTGGAAAGTCCGTTTATAGTAACTTTCTTACCGTTTTTGTTGCGAAGCCCGCGTTTATACATTTCATCACTAAGCGCAATCAAGCCTCGATTTCCAGTTGCATACAGTTCAAAGGCTTGTTTGATAAACGGCGCTTGAATCGGATCAATTTTTTTTGGATTTCCTTTACCGGAGTCCGCGTAACCAATAACTGCCGGAAACGGGTAAAGTCCTTGCTTTAATCTGCCGTAAATACCTTTCTTTGTTTCTTCACGCAGGTTTCTAATGTAATCTGAGGCGACGACCGCCTGAATGTCGGCGGAGAGTCTTCCGCCTCTTGAGTTCAAATCAAGGCTTTCGGATGCAAAATGAACTTCCATTCCCGAATCAATCAGCGACCCTAAATCCGCCCAGTCTTTCAGATTCCGTGCGCTGCGGTCAATTTTATGAATGATTACTCCGTCGGCTTTGCCATGCTTTAAGCCTCTTAGCATTTCCAGAAAGACAGGTCGCCCGAGCTTGGCGGCGGTCTCGCGCTCTTCAAAGCGTTTGATAATTGTTAGATTCCACTTGTTTGCATGACGCTCGATAGCGGCTTGTTGTTCTGCTAGTGAAGTCCCGGTTTGTCCTTGTCTTTGGGTGGAAACGCGGATATACGAGAAATAACCTTTAGTCGGCATAAAGATTGAGGGTTAATGGCGAGGAAGAGATAAGAAAAGGCGAAATCCCTTTTAAAAACGGCGATTTCTTTTCTTCCTCAGCATAGCCCTTCTTTCGAGTTCGGTCAAAATTTCGGGTTTTTCCCGGCAGACATACTCAAAAATTCGCTTGACCACTAGCAAATACTGAAGCCAGTTTTCTTCGGCTTCTGCTTGTTGTTCCGGCATAAGTTCAGGATAGAGGTCAGCAATCGTGATTTCTTTTTTGTCTAGTGAGGAGGCTTGAGACATAACAAAACAAGGCGTTAATTAAATATAAAACGCGAGCAAATGTTTCAAAAACTTGTTTTATTTTGATTTTTATTTGTATTCTTCAGAGAGCAGTCTTGGAAATTGTAGCCAATTGCTGCGGCAGAAAGAAGCGAGTTGTAATACTCCTTCTGCGATTTATTCCGGCATCCGGCAAATCGCTTTAGCTCGGGATAAATTAGTGAGAGTGCTTCAAAAGCGTTTTCTTTGTTCCGTTTTTTCCCGAAACACAATTTCTTTTTCGTTTGTTCCAAGGAAACTTCTTTCAAAACAATATCCGCTCTTTCGAATTCACTTCTGATAAGACTTGAAACAAACCGCAAATTTTTTGACTTTAATTGCTGTTTGCCCAAAACTTTCAAGGCGACCGTTTTCGGTTCAAATTCGTTGATCAGCTCTCGTATCATTTGCGAGACTTGTCGTTTGATTAACGTTTCGGTTCTGGGAGGAGCGAAAGTTTTTACCGAAAAATAAATCAAATCCGTTTGAGAAAAAACGACTATGCCAAGTCGTTTCGTGGCGGGAGCAATGGCAAGAAGATTGTTCTTCGATTCTTTCATTGAAGCGGCAATGAATAATTCATTTTCTTTGTTCGAGCATTAATAAGGTCAGCGATATGGTGCCGCGCCTTATTTAAATCAGATTCCGGAACGCGGATAGGTTTTAACTTCTCGGTAAACGTACAGAATTCCTTATCGAAATCCGAACGACCAACCACTTGGCGAATGCTGTCTGCTTTGCCGCTCATGCTCTCTTTATTGTTTTCAAGTTTTTTTAGACAGTTTTCGTAAAAGCCGTAAAATAAAACATGTGCCGGCAACTGATAAATGATTCCGAGCTTTAGGGCAGTTTCAAAACTCGGCAGCTTGACGCCTCGTTCATACCGCGAAATTTGGTTTGATGTTTGGTGACCGAGCAAAACGGCGATCTGCTTTTGTCCCAAACCTCTTTTCTTTCTAACCAAAGAAAGATGATTTTTGCCCTTAGGCGTAGTTGTCATATCAATTACAGTTAATCCCCGACTAATGTATTTCCCCGTTCATCTTAGTTCCAAACGAAAATCAAAAATAGTAGGAAAAATTAGCCTTTTTAGGCTAATTTAGTCTTCCATATCAATCAGAACGATAATTTCTAAATTACTTATACTTAAGCGGGAAATTGTGGCAAGCAAAAAAACAAGGTTCTCCTAGTAGATGACGAGACCCGAAATTATAGTACTAAATCACTGAATTGAAAAGGCTAATTCCATTGTATTTTGTTTTGTCAACGATAAGTTTATCTTTCTCTGCTTAGAGTAATAACATCCGATATTCATGAAATGGATCTTATCATTACTGATTTCCCAAACTGCCAAGGAAAGCGAAGTTATCAATCTCTTTCAAGAGTAATTTATTATCTTGATGGCGTTATTTGGTTTACCTCTTCGTCTTCATTACTGCATCAACAAAAACTAAAAATTCTTTTTTAGTTGATAGTTTTCTGACCCAGTTGGTGCGTTATCTTTTAAGTTTCTAAAATATGCATAAAAGTTTTTTATCGGCTTGTATAAAGTATCTTGTGAGGTTGTTCGGTGAAATATCTTTTTTAATTACTTAAATTGCTTTCTACCCTGTTCTTTTTTTCTACTGAAGCGGCATCGGAGCAGTTTAAGAACAAAAGTTTGTTCCTTTTATAATCTTTTATTTTATTTATATACAGCTTTTTCGTAACTTTTGCACAAGGAGAAAACCAAATCTTATGTCTTCCACGCCGGAGGTTATATCCCATTGGAATACTTTAATCGAAAACTTTCAGGCCTCGCCGCAACAGTTCTATGCGGGGGTCACGCAAGCCATTGAGAAGCGGCAAATTCCAAACGCGCGAATGGATAAAATCCAGTGGAACGAAAGCCATCTTTTATCAGCCAAACGCGAGTACTTGCGTATTTTTTGCAAAAAGGACTTTTACTTCGCCGTCTGCGGCGCTCCTTTCGGAAATGGTTTTTTTGTCTCGTGGTGGCTGCTCGAGCCACCCGATGGCTGTTTGATGTCGTTATTCTCAAGCTTTCCGCTGCTGTCGGCAATTGCCCGCGCGCTCGTCAAGCCGTGGACATATTATCGGATTGATTCGGCGATGATGTTCCAAACGGCGACGCATTCGGCTGTTCTCGAGGTGATTGACTCAATTACCACGGCGCACGGCATTCGCGGGCTGTCGGAAACCGAGCGGAAGCCGATTATGCGCGAGTTTTTCCAGCATTGACATCCCTGCCGACGCATTAACAGATGAGCAATCCGCTGCTGCCGTATCAATCCGGCTTGCCCGAAACGAGGGAAAAGTCTTTGTCACGCCAGTTCTACGAATGGGAGCGGCGCGGTCGGGGCTGGTCTGTTTATAACTTTCCGGTTGAGCTTGAGCCGCCTTTTCGCCCGTTTTACCTTTTTGATATTCCCTCTAGGCAAGAAATTGATGACGGCAGGAAACCAACTTTTTTCAGTAAATTCATTGAAGGCTTGAGCAAGAATAATTCCGCCAATTTTTCTTCAGCCGGCGATCAATCCGGTTCACAAGCTGCGGTTTATCAGGAAAGAATCGCCGAGATGGATGAGCCTTCCATGTACGCTGATTATGACCAGGATTTTACCGAACTTCAGCTTGTCTTGCCGCGAGATCAAAAAATTACAAACGCAGTCTCGCAGCAACTACTGCTGAGTCTCAGCTATTGCTCAAACCCGGTCAGCTTTGAAATTTTCGGCACGGCGGCGGAAATTGTTGTCCAGATGGGAGCAACCACTCAAGACCTGCCTCAACTGGGGCAACAGCTGAAAGCGCATCTCCCGAGAATAGTTGTAAACGAGTCTCACTGCGCGCTTTCCGGTTCGTGGCAAAATAACGGCGAATACGAAACTGTTGTTGACTTCGGACTTTCGCACGAGTTTATGCTCCCGCTCGGCTGCGTCAAAACTTTTGACGCCGACCCGCTCGTTGCGGTTATCGGCGCGTTATCCGAATTGCACACGGATGAAGTCGGCGTATTTCAGGTTTTGTTTCAAAAGGCAAAATACGATTGGGCGGATGAAATCATGAGTTCGGTCAGATTTTTTGACGGGACGCCGTTTTTCGTCAATGCCCCGGAAATGATTCCTCTCGCCAAAGAAAAAGTCAGCCGCCCGCTGTTTGCCGCCGTCATTAGGGTTGCCGCAAAAAGCTTTTCGCAAGATCGTTCGTGGCGGATTGTCCGGCATCTCGGCGCGGGACTCGCGCAGCTGTCAAACCCGGCGGGAAACGAGTTGATTCCGCTATCGAACGACGGCTACCACCGCACATATCACGAGCAAGCCTTGCTTAACCGGCAGACGTTCCGGTGCGGGATGATTTTGAACTTAGATGAACTCGTTTCGCTCGTTCACCCGCCGTCGCCAGCAGTACAGGCGGAAAAATTCGTCAGGGAAAGCGAGAGAACGAAATCGCTTCCCGCCCTTGCGCGGGGGCATTCTCTCGTTCTGGGCGAAAACATTCATAACGGCAAAACTCACGAAGTTTCGCTATCCAGCGAGCAGAGAACAAAGCACATTCATTTAATTGGTAGTTCGGGAAGCGGCAAGTCAACTTTGCTACTAAATCTGATAAAACAAGACTTGAAAACGGGTCAGGGCTTATGCATCATTGACCCGCACGGTGATCTTATTGATGAAGTCATAGCAAATACGCCTGAAAACAGAATTACAGATGTTGTTTTATTCGACCCCTCAGATGCTGAATACCCGATTGGCTTTAACATTCTGCAAGCCAGCTCAGAACTCGAAAAGACGCTTCTCTCATCCGACCTTGTTGCTACCTTCAGGAGAATGTCTACATCGTGGGGCGACGTGATGGACTCGGTTCTGGCTAACGCCATCCTCGCCTTTGTCGAAAGCAGACGGGGCGGAACGCTGTTTGACTTAAAACGATTTTTGGTAGAAAAAGACTTTAGAGATGAATTTTTACAAACCGTCGAAGATGAAGCTGTCCGCTACTTCTGGTTCAACGAATTTCCGCTCATCGCCGGAAAACCGCAATCTTCAATTCTGATTAGATTGGACTCTTTTCTGAGGCAAAAACTCATCCGCCATATTGTTTGCCAGAAAGAGAACAAAATCAATTTCCGCGAGCTAATGGACAACCGAAAAGTCCTGCTCGTCAAACTCGCTCAGGGAGCAATCGGTGAAGAAAACGCTTTTCTGCTCGGAACGCTGCTCGTGTCAAAAATCTACCAGACGGCACTCAGCCGCCAGGATTCATCGAGTCGCCCTCATTTTTGGCTTTACCTCGATGAATTTCATAACTTCGTTACGCCTTCGATGGAAAGCGTTCTTTCCGGCGCGAGAAAATACAATCTCGGTTTAACTCTAGCGCATCAAGAATTCCGGCAATTGCAAAGCCGGAATCAGGAAGTTGCGAGCAGCGTTTTATCGAATTGCAATACGCGAATTTGTTTTCGGGTAGGCGATACGGACGCCGAAAGGTTTGCAACCGGTTTTTCCTTTTTTGATGCGGATAATCTGCAAAACCTGAGCGTCGGTGAAGCGGTCGCGCGAGTTGAGCGCGCCGAATTTGACTTTAACCTGAAGACGTTCCCGGTTCCCAAAATTGAAAAAGAAATTGCAGAAAAAAGAAAGTGTGAAATTCTAAAAATTACCAGAGAGCAATTTGCCACACCGAAATCAGAAGTCGAAGCCGAAATTAAAAGATCTCGTCCAGTCGAAACAAATATAAATTCCGCCGGAAAAGTAAAAGATTCCGATAGTAAGATGAAAGATTCTGAGGCTGGACAAACTTCAGCCGTTAATAAACGGAAAACAAACGAACAAACAAAAGCCGGTTATATAGAAAAACCGATTTCTCAAATAGAGGAGGAAGATGTTTGTCCGGCTTCGCCCGCTTCCCCGCCTCATAGAGAAATTGTTTCCGGACGAGGGACTCAGCAACACCGCTACCTGCAATCGCTCGTTAAACGGATGGCGGAAAGCCGCGGCTTTTTAGCAACCATTGAAAAAGAAATCTTCGGCGGAATCGGCAAGATTGATGTCGCACTGGAAAATGACATACGCAAAATCGCCTGTGAGATTTCCGTCACGAATGAGCCTGACTATGAACTTAAAAATATTCAAAAATGCCTGGCGGCAGGTTTCGTTCCGGTCGTTTTGATTTCGGCGGATGGGCGCCATTTGGAGAAAATCCGGCAAAAGGCAAAAGAAAATCTCTCGGCGGAGGATTTCGCTAAGACCGAGTTTTTAATGCCCGAAGAATTTCACGTTTGGCTGGAAAATCTGGAAACGGAAACATCTTCTAGTGAAGAAAAAGTCAAAGGTTTTCGCGTCAAGGTTAAATTAAAATCGGTAGACGAGCAAGACAGATCAACTCGTAAAAAGGCGATTTCAGATGTCGTTTTCGGGGCGCTCAAAAAACTTAAAAACAAAGTCGATGGTAAGTGATTTTGATTATTGAAGATGATAAAATAATCAATCTAAGCTATATAACCAAGGTCGGTTAGAGGTTGCAGATGTATGACTGAAGATTTTTCATTTAAGGAGTTCGGCGAAAAAAAGCGGGTCGGGATTTGGATTCGGGTTTCAACCGATTTGAAATCTCAGGAAGAAAGCCCACAGCATCACGAGCAGCGCGGCAGGTTTTATGCCGAAGCAAAAGGCTGGCTGGTAGTAGAAGTTTATCACCTCGAAGCCCAGAGCGGAAAAGCCGTGATGCAGCACCCGGAAGCCCAAAGGATGATTGCCGATATCCGGCGCGGTCATATTACGGGACTGATTTTCTCAAAACTTGCCCGTCTTTCCCGCAGCACTGTTGAATTGCTCGAATTTACCGAAATTTTTAAACAGTGCGACGCCGATATGATTTCGCTCGGCGATTCGATTGATACTTCAACTCCTGCCGGGCGGATGTTTTATACGTTCCAAGCGGCGCAGGCTCAGTGGGAGCGCGAAGAAATTTCTGAACGGGTGAAGGCTTCGGTTCCGATCAGGGCAAAACTCGGCAAACCCCTTGGCGGCGCCGCGCCGTTCGGTTACCAGTGGAAGGATCGGCAATTGGTTCCCGACCCGGTGGAAGCTCCGGTTAGAAAACTGATATATGAGCTTTTTTTGACACACCAGAGAAAGAAAACCGTCGCTGATTTGTTGAACAAGGCTGGGCACAGAACCCGGAATGGTTCAAAGTTTTCGGACACGACTGTTGGAAGGCTCCTCCAGGACACAACCGCCAAAGGCATTCGCCTTGCCAACTATACCAGGCATATGGGCGAAAACAAAAAATGGGAACTAAAACCGCGCGAAGAATGGATCGAAATTCCAATTGAGGCAATTATCGAAACCGAACTTTGGGAACAAGCAAATGCTATATTGCACGCGCGGCGCAGAGGGGCTCGGAAACCTGCCCGCCGCGCCGTCCAGCTTTTTGCCGGAATCGCTTTTTGTCACTGCGGAGGCAAAATGCGGGTTCCGAGCAACAACCGAAAATACGTCTGTGCGAAGTGTCATAATAAAATCGCTACCGTTGACCTCGAAGAAATTTTTCATCTTCAGCTTAAAGACTTTTTCTTTTCGCCGGAGGAGATTGTCTCTTATCTCAAATCTGCCGACGATACCATCAGAACAAAGGAAGAACTTCTCGAAACCTTAAAAAAAGAGCAGGCGAAAATTCAAGCCGAAATGAAAAAAGTGTATCGGCTTTATATGGACGATAAAATTAGCCCCGACGGGTTTGGCAATTCCTACCGCCCGCTTGAAACGCGCCTGAAGGAAATTTCCGACCAGATTCCCGATTTGCAGAGCGAAGTGGATTTTCTAAAGATTCAACATCTTTCGCGTGATGAAATCATTTCGGAGTTTCAAAGTCTTTACGAGAGGTGGAAAACCTTGACCCAGGAAGACAAGCGAATCATCGTTGAACACTCGGTCGAGCGTATTTCGGTCGGCACCGACGAAATCGACATCGAACTAGGCTATATGCCTAGTTCTTCCGAATTGATGGCTTCAAAGCAACGCCGGAACACGGATTCATTGAAGCAACCAAAGTAAAATTTGACGGAAAAGTCAAAGAAGTCGCGGCGCGAGAAATTGTAACTTGCTTGTCTTCCATCGGTTGGCGCAAAACTTCCAGAACGCTGCGGTCAAATTCCGGTAATTCGTCGAGAAACAAAACGCCGAGATGCGCCAATGATACTTCACCCGGTTTCGGAATCGAACCGCCGCCGATAAGTCCGGCTTGCGAAACCGTGTGATGCGGATTTTTAAACGGACGCTCGATTATCAAACCTGATTTTCCGGTTAACCCCGCAACCGAATGAATTTTCGTAATCTCTAGTGCTTCCTCGAATTCGAGAGGCGGCAAAATCGTCGGCAGACGTTTTGCCAGCATCGTTTTTCCCGAACCCGGCGAGCCAATCATCAAAATATTATGTCCGCCCGCGCTGGCAACTTCGAGAGCGCGTTTTGCCGATGCTTGCCCGCGAACTTCGGCGAAATCAAAACGATATTTGTTATCGCCGGATTTTATTTCGGAAATATCGAGTTTGAGCGGCAAATTTTGCTGCTCTTTTCCGCTCATTAAATTTCGGCTGATTTCGACCGCTTCGCGCAAATCTCGAACCGGATACACATTTACTTCCTTAACGACTGCTGCTTCGGTTGCATTTTCCTCCGGTAAAAGCAGATTTTTGATTCCGTTTTTTCTCGCCCGCAAAGCAATCGAAAGAGCGCCGCGAACGGGTCGCACGCGCCCGTCAAGCGACAATTCGCCAATGCTCAAAGTATTTTCCAAACTTTCCGCGTTTCCTAAATCGCCGTTTGCGCCCAAAATTCCCAGAGCAATCGGCAAATCAAAACTCGCGCCTTCTTTCCGAACGTCGGCTGGCGCAAGATTTATCGTTGTTTTATGAAACGGAAAAAAGAACGAGCTGTTTGTAATCGCGGCGCGGATTCTTTCACGCGATTCTCTGATAGCAGTATCGGGCAAGCCAACGATTAAGACCGGCGAAGAAGTATCGGCTTCGCCTTTAATCGGCTGCAAATTTACTTCGATGTCAACAATCAGCGCATCAATACCGTAAACGGCGGCGGATTGCGTAAGGAAAAGCATATAGAATTTTAAGTTTCGTTTGTTTGATAAAACTGTATGAGTTTATATCAAAAATTTTATAAAAAGTCAGATTTGTTTGAGAAGGGATAAAATTTTTGAAGAAAATATTTTGTAGGGAATGCAGAAAATTTGTCTGCGCTTCTGCCGAGCTTTAAAATATACATTTACCTTTTTCACGTTTCGTCATAGAATAATAGAGCAGGAAAGCAACTAATTTTTGGAGGTAGTTCATCATAAGCACGAACAAACTTTTAAATCCAGACAGCGACTTTTTAGGAGCAAATATGGACTTGACCTCGATTGCGGTAGAGTCTGACGGCTTGTTTCCGGTTGAAAATAACGTCAGCGTTTCCGCTTTTCAATCTGCAACTTCCGCTGAAACAGAAACGGTCGAAAAAGACGCGCCCGATTTGCTTTTGACCAAACTTGCCGCATCGGGAAATATTTCCGCATTTGAACTGCTTTATGAACGCTATCATCGGCGCACTTACAGTTTATGTTTGCGAATGACCAGCAATCAAACCGAAGCCGAAGATTTGACGCAGGAAGTTTTTATCCAATTGTTTCGCAAAATCGGCAGTTTTCGCGGCGATTCGGCTTTTTCAACTTGGCTTCATCGCTTGACGGTCAATCAGGTTTTGATGCACTTTCGGCGGCGCAGCGTCAAAAACGAAAAAACATCCGAAGACGGCGAAATTCCTGAACAAATCGTACCGGGAACCGAAAATCATTCACGTATGCCCGTGCTTGACCGTATCGCTTTAACAAAAGCCGTCGCGCAGCTTCCGCCCGGTTACAAAAGCGTTTTTCTGCTGCACGACGTTGAAGGGTATGAACACGAAGAAGTTTCGCGTCTGCTGAAAATTTCCGTCGGAACTTCAAAATCTCAACTTCACAAAGCGCGTCTAAAATTGCGCGGCTTGCTTATCAAACAAACAGAATCTTAATCGCTCAAAAAATTTTTACAAGGCAACCTAAAACTTTTTGCGACAATCTATTAGTTGAAGTCAAACAATTGGCGGAAATTTTTTCTGGTAATTTATCTCTGCGAGCAAAATCCGAAATGAACTGCGAACAATGTCAAGAATTAATTAGCTTGTATCTGGACAACGAACTGAAAACACAAGTTTCAATGAACGTCCAAACGCATCTCGCGCTGTGCGCCGGCTGCGCTAAGGTTTGCGAAGATTTTGCGATGATTCTCGATTTTTGCGAAACCGACGAATTCCTGCCGCCGAACTCAAAAGCTCTCTGGTGTCGGATAAACAACCTTATCGAAACAGAAATCAAAGCTGAATTTGAACAACCTGTTGCAGAATTGCCCGTGAAAAAAGGTTTTTTTGGAAAAGCCCGGCGAAATCTGTGGCAATTTTCCTTTTCGCAAGTCGCTTCCTTAATTTTGGGAATTGCGCTTGTTAGTTCTTTGTTGACGGTTATCGGTCTTAAAAACTTTTCTTCGAGCAGCGATGATTTGACGGTAAATGCTTCACCGAGCGTTTTTGAAAAAGTTTTGGGCAAATTCGGTTTGGTTGAAACAGCGCAGCAGGTGCGCGAAAAACGCATTAAACAACAACAAGCGGCAATTGACTATTGGAACAAAAGAGTCGAAGCCCGGCGCATCAATTGGGAGCGTCATCTGCGTGAAGCGTTTGACCGCAATTTGAATGAAATAGACCAGGTTGTGTTTGAATACGACAAAATCTTGCAGGAAAATCCACAGGATGAACTTTCGGGCGAAATGCTCGACTCAGCTTTAAATGAAAAAGTCGAGCTTCTTCGGGAATTTTCCGAATTGTAACTTTCGGTTTTAGGCGATGAATTTGAAATTGAATAAACCGCTTCGCTCGATCGCAAAAATGAAAACTACGATTCTTCTGCTGACCGTAGTTTTTTTCTTTGTATCCACAGCTCAGGTTTTTGCTCAGAAAACATTTTCAAAAAAATATCCGGCAAATAACAACGTGCGTTTGCAGTTAACAAATCGCATGGGCACGGTGACGGTTGAAGGCTGGGATAAACAGGAAGTGCGAATTTCCGCTTCGATGGAAGCGCCGGCGGCGTATATAATTCCGCAAACGGTGAATGGCACGATTTATATCAATCTGGTTAAGGACAATCAAGGCAGAAACGGAGTCGGAAGCGTCAATTTTCTTATTAAAGTTCCCTTTTCTTCGTCGGTTGATATCGAAACGAAAATGGGAAATCTGAACGTCAGCAATGTGCGCGGCGGACTTGTCCGCGCTCATATATCCAGTGATGGTGATATAACTTTAACCAACATCGGAGCAAGCGCGGTTTCTGCCGAAAATGGCATCGGCGATATATTCTTTGACGGTGAGATACAATCGGGCGGCAATTATCGTTTTACCTCAACGCGCGGCAACATCAATCTTCGCATTCCGTTTAACTCTTCGTTTCGTCTGGTCGCTACCGCGCCTTCGACACGCAACATATCGCTCGGCGCATTTTCCGGAGGAAATATGAATTTTGTGGGCGACGGGCGGCGCGTCGTCGGCAAAGTCAACGGTGGCGGCGCGACTTTAACCGTAACGAATCAACGCGGCAGCATCGCGTTTATCCGCAGATGATTTTAATGCAAAATTAAAGTTTCATTTTGCCTTCAAATCCTTTGCGATTAAATCAAAAACGATGCAAAAAAACATCAAATCAAAAAAAATATGTGTGTATCTGTGTTTATCAGTAGTTTCATTTTTTGTTTTGATTTCGCCTTTACTCGCTCAAACAAAACCCCTGATTAAACGCACAACTTACAAAACCGAAACAATCGAATTCGGCGCCGGTTTGGTTTCAATTGTCGGCGCGCCGAACGGCTCAATCACAATCGAAGGTTGGCGGAAAAACGAAGTTGAAATTTCGGCGGACATTGAAATTCAAGCTGAAAATGAAGCGGATTTAAATCAACTTGCGCCGGTCAATACATTTGTTTTGGATGAAGGTTTCGGTCACATTCGCATTACGAGCGTCGGCACACACGACAAAAAATATTTAAAGCGCATGGCGAGAAAATTCCCTAAAAGCTTTCTAGCGCTGCCTTTTCGGATTGATTACCGTATCAAAGTTCCTTCCTTTTGCGACATAGAAATTGACGGCGGACGCGGCGTTTTAAATTTATCAAACGTCGAAGGCGCAATGCGCGTAAACTTTCTGGAAACAAACGCAACGCTTAATTTAGCCGGCGGAATGCTAAATGCTACAATCGGAAAAGGAAATGTCGAAGTTGTTATTCCAAACGGAAACTGGCGCGGGCGTTTTGCCGATGTTCAACTTGCCGACGGAAATTTGACTGTTCAAATGCCCCAAAATTTAAACGCGGAAATAAACGCAAAAATTTTGCGAATCGGCAAAATTAAAAATTCGTTTGCCGCTTTGAAACCGTACGACCGCACAAAATTCACCGAACAATCAATTATGGCAAAAGCGGGAAACGGCGGAGCAAAACTCAACTTTACTGTTGGCGACGGTACTTTAACAATTAAAAATCAAGAATTAAAAATTAAAAATTCGGAAAATTAAATTTTGCGTTTCGTATTTTGAATTTTTTCGACGGAAAGTGATAAGTTATTTTTTCTTATTGCTTTCCTTTTTTATTTCTCTCTTTCGAGCAAAAATTTTATGAGTATAAAATCAGACCTTTGGATTCGCCGTATGGCAACCGACCAAGAAATGATTTCGCCTTTTCTGCCAGAACTTGTCAGAGAAATTAACGGCAATCGAATAATTTCAGCCGGAGCGTCCAGCTACGGTTACGATATGCGCTTGGCGGACGACGGTTTTCGCGTCTTTTCATCAGTTTACGGGTTAGAAATTGACCCGAAGCATTTTGACGAAAATTCATTGATTGAACCTGAACTTCGGGAAGCCGATGACGGCGCCAAGTATTACCTGCTTCCGCCGCATCATTACGGTCTGGGCGTTACCGTCGAAACCTTTAAAATGCCGCGCAACGTAACGGGCGTCGCACTCGGCAAATCAACTTATGCACGCGCCGGTTTGCTCGTCAACACAACACCGCTCGAAGCCGGGTGGACGGGCAGACTTGTCGTCGAGATAGGAAATTTAGCAAACTTGCCTTTGCGCGTTTACGTCAATGAAGGAATCGGTCAGATATTGTTTTTTGAATCGGACGAAGATTGCGCCGTTTCCTACGAAGACCGCGGCGGAAAATATCAAGGTCAGACAGGTTTAACTTTTGCGAAAGTATAAATTTGAGTGAAAAGTTAAATTGATAATTTTTCACTATTCACTTTTAGTTTTTCACTTCTCTAAGTAACTGCGCCGCCATCTACAATCACAATTTCGCCGTTCATAAAGCTATTCCGGTCGCTAGTCATAAAAGCGGCAAACTCGGCGAGTTCAGCCGGTTTTCCCAATCTTCCTTTGGAGACCCAAAAATCGTGCATTTGTAAAAGTCGTTCGGGCAAAGTGTTGCCTAGATCTGTGTCGAAAATTCCGGCGGCAATGGCGTTGACCGTAATTCCGAAATTTGCGGCTTCGCGCGAGAGACATTTTGTAAAACCAATCATTGCCGCTTTTGAAGTTGCGTAATGAACCGATGTTGGAAGCGAGCGAATTGCGCCGACCGATGTGATATTTAAAATCGAGCCGATGCGCTGGCGTATCATTTGTTTATAGAAAGGTTTTGTAACGGCGAAAAGACTGTTGACGTTGGTGTCGACAACCCAATCCCAACTTCTGTCGGTGGTTGTGGCAAAATTATCCGGTTTGTTGACGGCGGCGTTGTTGACCAGAATGTTTATCGCGCCCCACGTATCATAAATTTCACGCGCTATCCGTTTTATTCCGACACGGTCGGTAACCGAAACCTTAAAGGCTAAAGCGCGTCTGCCGTGCGATTCGATTCGAGCTTTTACTTCTTCGGCTAAATCATCGCGCGAATGATAATTGAACGCTATGTCCGCGCCTTCGCGGGCAAAAACCTCGCAAAGCGCCGCGCCGATTCCGCGTGTCCCACCCGAAATAAAAGCTTGTTTTCCTTCTAACAAAAGACTCACAAAAATAATTTCTCCCAACGACTTTCAAAAAATAATGCAATAAAAAGACAAAAATGAGGTTTAACTTTTCACAGGTATTTTGTCAAATCCGTGCCGGTAAAATAAACGAGCCGCCGGTTTTATTCAACGACTCGAATTTCAGATTTAAATGATTAATAGAAAGCGGGCGTTTCTAATTTTTCATTCTCCGTTTCTCCTCGGTCTCCAAAGCGTCTCGGCGATTCAGTTCTTTACTTGATAATCGGCAACCTGGGTTAATTATAAATTATTAATTTTAAGCTGCTGCCAGCAAAGATTTTTTGGCGGTCTGTGTCTGTGGCGGTAAAAGGGCGGCGATTTCTTTGATAATAAATTCGGTTGAATTCGGAATCGTCAGTCCAACGGTGGCGGCTTTCATCTCTGCGTATTTGGACGAATCGTTCAACAGACTTTGAATTGTCGGCACAATATCGGAAGTTTTTTGTAAAAGAATTCCCGCGCCGCGCCTGGCGATTAAATTTACCGTTCCGGCTTCCTGCGGCATCGGCGGCTTTGTCGCGTCGGCAATAATCGGCAAGCGGCAGGCGAGAGCTTCAAAAGTCGTCAAGCCGCCGAGTTTGGAAATCATCACGTTTGCCGCCTGCATCATTTTTTCGATTTCGTCCGAATAACCGATAACCTTGACGGGAAACTTTGCCGTTTTCGCTAGTTCCTCAGCTTCCCTTTTTAGCTCTTCGTTTTTACCGGCAAGAAAGATTGCCTGAACGTCCAATTCGCCGCGCACAAACTCGCGGAAAATCTGCGGAATGTTGCCGCCGCCAATCCAACCGGCATTGACAAAAACCGTAAATTTTTCCGCGTCTAGCCCGAATGCTTCACGCGCTTTTTTTGCGTCGTGTTCGTTCGGTTCGTGAAATTTCGGATGCACAGGCATACCGGAAATTTTGATTTTTTCCGGCGCGATTCCGTAATCGATTAACTGCTGCCGCGCGTCTTCGCCTGCCACTAAATAAAGCGCAACATCGTCGCACGCCCAGCCTCTCCAAAAGCCATAGCACGGGTCAGTAACAACCGTAACCAACGGAATTTGCTCGGCTAATTTCAGTTCTTTCAGGATTCTGGCAAAAACGTGCTGCGTCAGCGGATGAACGCTGACTATAATATGCGGACACCATTTTTCAAACTGTCGTTTAGCGTAGCCGAATGAGCGCCGGTAAACAAACTCGCGCGTTTCCGGGCGAAAACGATTCATCGCCCAGTAAACATACTTCATCCAATGCTGGCGGTTGCGCAAAATCCAATTGTAAACATTGACGAGTTTTCCGGTTATGTGGTGTGATTCTTCAACTGCTTTGATTACGCGCACAGCATAGGATTCGCCCGTCCAAAATCTTTTCGCGCCTTCGACCAGAGCCTGCGCTGCCGAGCGATGACCGCCGCCGGTGTCTGATGAAATAATGAGAATTTTTGGCGTGTTTTGCGGCATTTGAAAAATCGTCAAATTTTAATCGGAAAGAATTTTTGCTAGAGCTGATAAATTTTCCGTTTCACTAAAGACAGCGCGAATCGGAATTTTAAAGTAGAATTTATATTTCAACAGCAATGCCCTCGGCGTGCGGTTGTTGTTTTTCCATTTCTTTACTAGCCTTTTTCATCTGGCGTTCGAGTTTTTTTATCTGAATCAGATGCTTCGGATTAAACGGCAGCGACGGATAATAAGAATTTGATTCGTGCGTACAGAAACATCCCTGTTTGGCTTTTTGGCGACGCGCTTTCATCTGCGGCGAATTCCATGCGCCTTGAAAATCCCAATCGTAATCGCGCAAATTACCCGTCGCTTCGAGATTTTCGCACGATGAAATCGTCCCTTCGTCAAAAATCACCGCACCCGCCGTTCCCGCGTAACAAGTCATTTGCGGCTCACCGGTTTCTTTTGTTTTGGCAATCAAATCGTGCATATAAATATCAATTGCCGCTTTGAAAAATCCGGCGTCGCCGCCGTAATTATTTTTTATCGCCGCATTTTTAGTATCGTCCAAAATCATTTGCGATAGTTGCGCGTAGCGATTGTGGTCAAAATTCAATTCGTTCGGGTCGGCTGACGGCGGACGAATGTAATTAATGTTGACTTTATCCGGTTTCAAATCGTATTTCAGAAAATCATACCAATCAAAAATCGTATCTTCGTTCGAGCGCATTACGCAAGTGCAGGTTTGAACGTCCAAATTTGAAAATTCTTTTTTCATTTCCTTTAACATTCGCGCCGTGTAAATCGCTTTGTCCCAACTTCCCTCTTTGCGGCGAATCTTTTCGTGCGCGTCCTTCATTCCGTCAATGCCGAGAGCAATCGTTACATTTAGGTTTGGATTTTCCTGCAAAACGCGCGTTACGTCGGGAAAAATTCTGGGATGAATTTGTCCGTTCGACATTATGTAAACCGAATCGAGCCGGTTGTTGCGATAAAAAGCGTTACAGATTTCCGGTAAATCCTTGCGCGTAAACGGTTCGCCACCTGCAAGAATCAAAACGCCGAGATTGCCGCCCAGCGTTTCGGAAATCTTTTCAATTTCCTGCGTTTTCATTTGCAGCTTTTTGCGCGGGCGGTCGTCGAGTTCATCCGTAAAAAAACAATGCGTGCAGCGCATATCGCACACGCTCGTAACTAAAATGTTTAATAAAATCGGCGCAAACGGTTGCCCGATTGCCAATTTCGCGTATCTTTTTAATAATTCTTTGGTTGTAAAATCCATATTATTAATTCCTTGTAAAAAACTATAAAAGCCTGTTAAAAAACTTATTTCGCGGCTTAGATGCAATAATTTTTGGCTACGTTTTACTTTATCTTATCGCAAGCGTATCAAGCAATACATTTATCGTTTGTAACGCTTTAACCTTGTAATTGTTTTGTAATTTTATATTTCCCGAACCAACCAAAATTTCTACGAGTAATCTATTTGCGCCAAAATATCAGGTAAAATGTTCCCGCTTGTTTTTGCTTCGATTATTATTATTTCTATCGGTGCGTTAAAATAATTTAATGTTTCGCAGAATTTATTTAGACAACAGCGCAACCACGCCGATTGATAAAGAAGTCGTCGCGGCGATGCTTCCGTTTTTGACTGAAAAATTCGGCAACGCTTCGAGCATTCATTTCTTTGGTCAGGAAGCTCGCGCGGCGGTTGACCGGGCGCGGCACCAAGTAGCGGAAATTATAAACTCTCGCCCGAATGAAATCATTTTCACTTCAGGCGGCACGGAGGCGAATAATTTGGCAATTCGCGGGCTGGTCGAAGCGAACGACAAATACGGTAAGCACGTAATCACTTCGCAAATCGAGCATCCTGCCGTAAAAAATGTTTGCGAAGATTTGGAAAAGCGCGGCTATGCGGTTACGTATTTGCCGGTTTATGAAGACGGAATCGTAAAAATCGAAGACGTAAAGAATGCGATTCGTGAAGATACGATCTTAGTTTCGATAATGACGGCGAATAACGAAATCGGCACAATCCAGCCCGTCGAAGAAATCGGAAGAATTATCAAACAGCTGCGTGAAAACGGCAAAAAAATTTGGTTTCATACCGACGCCGTGCAAGCCATCGGTAAAATGACGGTTGACGTTGAAGAAATCGGCTGCGATTTGCTGTCGCTTTCGGCGCACAAACTTTATGCGCCGAAAGGCGTCGGCGCGCTTTACGTGCGGCGCGGCGTGAGATTGCGTTCGCAAAATCTTGGCGGTCGTCAGGAGCGGGAACGGCGCGGCGGAACCGAATCAGTTCCGCACATTGTCGCAATGGGCAAGGCTTGCGAACTGGCGCAAAAAAACTTAAATGAAACAGCGCGTCATTTGAAAAATCTGCGTGACAAATTTGAAAACAGCGTTGCCGAAAGGGTTTCCGACATCGAAATTAACGGTAACCGCGAAAAGCGTCTTTCTTCGATTTCAAACATTTCTTTTCGTTTTGTCGAAGGCGAAGGACTTTTAATCAATCTCGATTTACAAGGCGTCGCGGTTTCGACCGGTTCGGCGTGTTCTTCGGGAAGTTTAGAGCCGTCTCCGATTATCCGCGCGCTCGGCAGAAATGATGAAATGGCGCGCGGCGCGATTCGGTTTAGTTTCGGCAAAGACAACACGGCGGAAGATGTCGAATATGTTTTAGAAGTTTTGCCGCAAGCGATTGAAAATTTGCGGCGTTTATCGCCCGTTTATTCGCAGCAAAAAGCGAAATAAAAGCAACCTTAAAAATCTTTTGTGTTACTTGCGGAAAAAACTTTAAGATATTTTTATAAAACCGGTTTTACGAGAGAAGCATCTCTGCCAGTTTTGTTTTATATCAAACGCACTCTATAATCAAAAAAACAGAAAAATCAATCGAGGTGTTTATGCGCGAAATAATGTTTAAGGGTTGTTTTGTTGTTCTTATTTTTATGTTTTTTGCCGCAAATGTTTTTGCCCAAACTAAATTTGAATATCCGAAAGCGAAAAAGGTCGAACAAACCGACGATTACCACGGCACGCGCATCACCGACCCTTATCGCTGGCTCGAAGAAGATTCCGCCGAAACGAAGGCGTGGGTTGAAGCACAAAATAAATTAACCTTTTCCTATCTCAATCAAATTCCCCAGCGCGAAGCCATCAAAAAACGTTTGACCGAGTTTTGGAACTACGAAAAATACTCGGCGCCGTTCAAAGCCGGAAAACATTATTTCTATTACAAAAACGATGGGCTGCAAAACCAGAGTGTTTTATATATTACCGATTCGATTCGAGACGCAGGGCGCGTTTTTCTTGACCCGAACAAATTATCTGCCGACGGAACGGTTGCGCTTTCGGGAATTTCCTTTACCGATGACGGAAAATTAATGGCTTATGGCATTGCAACAGCCGGTTCGGACAGAACTGTCTGGCGCGTCAAAGACGTTGAAATGGGAAAAGATTTGGCGGACACTCTAAAACCAAATCGGCAAGGCGGAATTTCGTGGACGAAAGACGGCAAAGGCTTCTTTTACAGCCGCTTTCCCGATATCCAGCAAGGTGCAGAACTACGCAGTCAGACTTTCAATCAGAAATTTTATTTTCACAAACTCGGAACGCCGCAGTCCGAAGACGTTTTGATTTACGAGCGTCCCGACAATAAAGAATATTTTATCGGCGGCTCAGTGACGGAAGATGGAGATTGGCTGATTATCAACGTCGGCAAAGGAACTGCGCCGCAGAATATGGTTTTTTATAAAAATCTGACGATAGAAAAATCGCCGATAATTCCGCTCGTTGACAAACTCGAAAACGATTACTCATTCATCGGCAACGACGGCGCGACGTTTTATTTCCGTACTGACAAAGACGCGCCGCGCAGTCGTGTTGTGGCAGTCGAAGTTGCAGGCAACCGCGTCGGCGAACTTGGTTCCAACGAATATTTATACAATCAGCGAGCATGGCGCGAAGTCATTCCGCAAACCGCCGAAACCCTGCAAGGAGTTGATTTCATCAATAATCAATTCGTTTTAACTTATCTCAAAGACGCTTACACGCAGTTCAAAATTTACGACCGCGACGGCAAATTCGTGCGCGAAGTCCAATTGCCCGGCATCGGTTCGGCAGGTGGTTTCGGCGGAAAACGTTATGACACCGAAACTTTTTACACATATTCCAGTTACAACGCTCCGCCGACTATTTACCGTTACGATATGAAAACAGGTAAAAGCGAGCTTTTCCGTCAGGCGAAAGTTAATTTCAATTCAGCCGATTACGAAGTCAAACAAGTGTTTTATAACAGTAAAGACGGAACAAAAATACCGATGTTTATCGTCCATAAAAAAGGCATTAAATTGGACGGCAACAATCCGACGCTTCTTTATGGTTACGGCGGTTTCAATGTTTCGCAAACACCCGGATTTTCGGTTTCGCGTCTGGTCTGGATGGAAATGGGCGGCGTTTTCGCGGTTGCCAATCTACGCGGCGGAGCAGAATATGGCGAAGCGTGGCACGAAGCCGGGACTAAGCTGAAAAAGCAGAATGTCTTTGACGATTTTATCGGCGCGGCAGAATGGCTTATTGCCAACAAATATACCTCGCCGAAAAAACTCGCCATCCAAGGCGGCTCAAATGGCGGCTTGCTCGTTGGTGCTGTTCTTAATCAACGTCCCGATTTATTCGGCGCAGTGCTTCCGGCAGTCGGCGTAATGGATATGCTTCGTTTTCCAAAATTTACCATCGGTTGGGCGTGGACTTCCGATTACGGTTCACCCGATAACCCGGACGAGTTCAAAGCAATTTACGCTTATTCGCCTTTGCACAACATTAAAAAGGGAACAAAATATCCTGCGGTTTTGGTAACTACGGCTGACCATGATGACCGCGTTTTTCCCGCGCATAGTTTCAAATACGCGGCGGCTTTGCAGGAAGCGCAGAGCGGCGACGCACCTGTTCTAATTCGCATCGAAACCAAAGCCGGACACGGCGCGGGCAAACCAACTGCTAAAGTTATCGAAGAGCAAGCCGATATTTACGGCTTCTTGATGAAGAATTTGGGAATGCAAAACAATCTGAAAACGGAAAATGGAAGCGGAAAATAAATGACAGTAGAAAAGCAAGATAACTCGCCTGTTTTCGACCAACGTCCGTGGGGAAGTTTCACAGTTCTGGACGAAGGCGAGCGATTTAAAGTAAAAAGAATCGAAGTTTTGCCCGGCAAGCGTTTGAGCTATCAAAAACACGCGCATCGCTCTGAACATTGGTTCGTTGTCGGCGGCACGGCTAAAGTAACATTAAACGGCGAAGAAATTATAGTAAAAAACGGCGAAGCGGTTGATATTGCCGTCGGCACGGCGCATCGCGTCGAAAATCCTGATGAGAAGGAATTGCTGATTTTTATCGAAACGCAAACGGGCGATTATTTTGGCGAAGACGATATTGTGAGATTGGAAGATGATTTTGGAAGATAAGTGTGAGCGGTGAACGGTGAGTGATGAACTACTGAGAAAAACTAATCACTCACCGTTCACCGCTCACCACTAATTTAACGGCTTCCAGCAAATTTTCTGCAACCAAATCAGGTTTCTTTTCCAAATTTGCTGCCGTTTCCTTTCCATAACCCGTTAAAACCAACGCGGTTTTTATTCCGGCGTTAAATCCGGTTTTGATATCGAGTTTTTTATCGCCAATCATCCAAGAATTTTCCAAATCAATCGGGAAATCGGCGCGAGCCTTTTCAATCATTTCTATATTCGGCTTGCGACAAACGCATTCCGCCGTCGGCAAATGCGGGCAAAAATAAAATGCGTCAATCATTCCGTCGAGCTGCATTTGAATTTTTTGGTGAATCGCGTGCATCGCCGCTTCGTCGAAAATTTTGCGTCCGATGCCGGATTGGTTGGTAAGGACGATTATTAAAAATCCGCTTTCTTTTAAAAGCCGAATCGCTTCTTCGGTATAAGAAAAAAAACGCAAATCTTCGACGCGCGAGAGAAAATTTACTTCTTCAATCAAAGTTCCGTCACGGTCGATAAAAACGGCAGGTTGTTTCATTTAGGTAGAACGGGTTTGAAGATTGCTTCTAATTGACGCTCGACACGGTCAAGACGTTTTTCGATGTTATCAAGCCGGCTATCAAGTCGCTTAATTTCCGCTAAAATAGTGTCAAACTTCGCATCAAATCTTTTTTCCAGTTGCTCTAATAATTTTTCTGTCGAGCGTTGATTATGTTCAAAAAATCTTTCGATTGCCCGTTGATTCAACCAAGACGCGCCGAAGATTGCCAAAACTAGCGCAATGAGGGAAATTATAATTGTAGTATTCGCATCCATAGCTTTTCTTATCAGAGCATTTTATCATAAATCAGCAAAGATGCTTTAGCAAAGACCTCCTCCGGCGAAATGCGCGTCATACAACGATGGTCAATCGGGCAATCGCGCAGCATACACGGCGAGCATTCGACTCGTTTGTAAATGATTTCCGAATTCCACGGCTGTGTCGTAACCGGATTCGTGGGACCAAAAATTACCAACGTTTTTGTTCCCACAGCCGCCGCGATGTGCGCCGGACCTGTATCGTTTGAAACAAGCAAATCGCAAACCCTTAAAACGGCTGTAACTTCGGCTAAATCAGTTTTGCCTGTTAAAACAATCGGCTTTGTATTTGATTTTGCCGCGACTTCAAGCGAAACTTCCAACTCATCGATTGCGCCGACGAGAATAACATTTGCGTTCGATTCGCTTTGAATTTTGTCGTTTAATTGCGCGTAACTTTCCGTATGCCAGCGTTTGGCGCGTGAATTTGTCGAGCCGGGACAGAAAGCGACGATTTTTTTCGACAAATCAACGCCGCTTTTTTCTAAAAATTTTCGCGCTTGCATTTTTCTTTCTTCGGAAACCATTAAAGAAAAGCGCGGCTCTTTTTCCAGAACTGTTGTCGCGCCGAAAAAACTCTTTTCAATTTCGGCAATTAAATTTAAGTAATAAAAAACTTCGTGTTTCGCGTTTTTCCAATCGGGAATTTTTACCGCGTCGGTTAAAAGAAAACTTCTGGCGTCTTTTGCGTAACCGAAACGTTTCGGAATTTTGGCGAGTTTTGCCGCGAGCGCAGACTCAAACGAGTTCGGAAAAAGAATAGCTAAATCGAAATTCTTTTCTCTGAGCATTTTTGCCTGCGCGAGAACACTTTTTAATTTCGATTTTTCCGGCTCAAACGTCAAAATCTCGTCGATAAAATCGGCGTTCTCGAAAATGCCTTGCGCCCAAACGCGCGTATGAAGCGAGATGAAAGCATCGGGAAAAACGCGGCGCAATTCTCTTAAAGCAGGAATTTGCATCACCGCATCGCCTATCCAGTTTGTACCGCGCACAACGATGTTCATTTATCATTTAACATTTATCATTTATCACTAAAAGGAAACAATTTGGTAAATGATAAATGTTAAATGAACAATGTTTTGAGTCCTTCTTCCAAACTAATCTCTGGCTTCCAATCCAACTCCTGCTTAATCAAACTTAAATCAGAAACATAATTCATCGGAACAGGCGCGGGGCTTAGATTTTCTTCGTCAATGATAGCTTGATAGTCGGAAATTTCTTCCATTTTCATTATCAATTCGCGTAATGATAAAGCATTTTCCGCACCGCCGCCGAGATTGTAAAGTCCGTGTTGTATCACCGAATCAACAAACGCCCGACACGCACGCGAAAAATCTTCAATCGCAAGCAAATCTCGGCGCGGTGTTCCGTTTGCGGCTAGTCTTATCGGCTCGCCTTTGTTGATTAAATCAGCGTAATGCGCGACAAAATTCGGCGAATTTCCTTCCGACAACGGCGCGTAAACGGTCGAAAGACGAAAAATGCAGGAGCGAAAATTTCTCTGATGAGCGTAAAATTCGACATATCTTTCGGCAATCAGCTTTGACCATTCAAGCGCGGATTGACCGTTATACGCGGTCGGGCAATTTTCGGGAACTTCGCGGAAATTATCGGCAAATCTGCCATAGACATCTTTTGTCGAAGCAAAGATAAAGACGGAATTCTCGCGCATCCGGCTAAGCAGATTTACAGTGCCTTCGACGTTGGTGAGAAAAACTTCTTCGGCGGCGGCAGGCGATTTATCAAGAAGCGCGGCGAGATGAATGACGACATCGTAATTTTCGACCGTTTGCGCGTCTTGCAGATTTAATAAATCGAGATTTGAGCGGCGCGAAAAATCATCGGCATTAAAAAATTTTTTTATGTGAGTTCCTAAAAAACCGCTTCCGCCAGTGACGAGAATTTTCATAAGATAGATGTTAGATACTAGATGCCAGATGTCAGAACTAGCATCTAACATCTGACATCTTATTTTTACTTACTCGCTTGAACCAACTTCTGCATAGCTTCGGCTTTACCTATCACAATCAGCAAATCGCCTTCGCGGATGCAGGTTTCGGCTGACGGCTGAAAAATCATCTCGCCCGTTTTGCGCCGAATGGCGACGATTAAAAGATTTAGCTCGCTGCTGATTTTTGTTTCTTTTAATTGTTTGTCAATATACGGTGAGTTTGCTTTGACAACAACTTCATCAAAAACCAAATCGAAATTTTCCGCGACAATCGAATCCATAAAATCGGCAATCGTCGGTTTTAGAAGCGCCCGCGCCATACTTTGACTGCCGATAATCGTCGGCGCGACGACGCGACTTGCTCCGGCGCGAATCAATTTTGGCTCGGCTTGTTCTTCGACTGCACGCGCGACAATATGCAGATTTTCATTCAAATCGCGCGCCGTTAGAACGACATAAACATTGTCCGCGTCATCCGCCAGACAAGTCGCTAAACCGCGAGCGCGTTTGACTCCGGCTTGATTTAAGGTTTCTTCAAAAGTTGCGTCGGCAATCAAGATATGCGCTCCGTCTTCTTCAAATCGGGCAACCTTTTTTTCGTCTTTTTCGATAATTACAAACGGCATATTTTGTTTTTGCAGATTGCGGATTATCCGCCGTCCGACGCGCCCGGCGCCGCAAACGATATAATGATTTTCGAGTTTTTCCATTTCTCTGATTTTTCGGCGAATGCCCACCGCCCCAACAATTTCCGATTGTATCACCGCTTGCGCGAGAACGGTCAGCGCATACAAAACCGTGCCGACGCCGAACAACATAAAAACGACGGCAAACATTTTTCCGCCGCGTGTTTTCACGGGGACATCGCCGTAGCCGACGGTCGTAACCGTTTGCGTGGCAAGATAGATGCTTTCGAGAAAAGAAATATCTTCGAGCAGATAAAAAACTACCGAACCGAAAGCAATCATTCCGATAATGGCAAGCGTAGCAAAACCGAGCCTGCGGCGTGTGATTTTTGAAAGTGTCGGTAAGAGGTTCATCTATAGTTCAAAGAAAGTTCGAAGTTCAAAGCTCAAAGTCTAATGATTCAAACGAAACTTTGAACTTCGAACCTTGAACTTTGAACTAAAAAATAAGCTAGACTGTAAGCCGTAAAAACTTATAGAATTTTACAAGGCAACCGCTAAAAACAAAACCCGCACTAACAAATACGCACAAAATAAAAATGCCAAACGAAATTCAGGTCAAAAGCAAACAAGTGAAACTTCCGCCGTATTATCGGCGAAAGACGGCGCGAATCAATGCTTTTCAGCAACCGCCGCCCGGTTTGTTCCGGCGCGTTCTACGTCTGATTTTTAATCCGGTTACGGTTTCCGTTTTTTCGCTTTTGCTTCTGGGCGTTTTTCTGACGCTTGTTTATTTTTGGTTTGAGTATTCCGACCGTGTTGATTTGCTCCTAAAAGGCGAGGTTTTTACCAACACGGCTGGTATTTATTCAGCGCCGAAAACTTTAAAAACAGGCGAGAATATCTCGCGCGATGATTTAATCGCTTATTTGAAATCCGCCGGATATATTGAAAAACACAATCAAGCCGACGCTTCGCGCAGTCGTTATCAAACGGAAGCGAACCGAATCGAAATCGAGCCGGGAAAAACCGCCTTGATTGACGGCAGAAAAACTTTTCCCGCCGTCAAAGTCGAATTTAAAAAGGACGGAAAGTCCGTCGCGTCAATTACCGACAAAACCGCTGGCAAGGAAGTAAAACAAACTCAAATCGAACCGAAAATCCTGAGTTCGATTGCCGCCGAAGGCGACGGAAAGCGTAAAGTCGTTACCTTTCAAGATTTGCCAGAAAATCTCATCAAAGCGATTACCGTTACCGAAGACCGCGCGTTTTTCGAGCATTACGGCGTGAATTTTCGCGGCATCGCCCGTGCGCTCTGGCGGCGTTATGAAGGCGAAGAAAATTCCCCGCTCTCAAATCAAGGCGGTTCTTCAATCACACAGCAATTAGTCAAAAACCTGCTTCTCTCAAACGACCCGACCATTGAGCGCAAATTAAAAGAAGCGTATATGTCCTTTATTTTGGAAACTCGTTTGACGAAACCGGAGATTTTTACGCTCTACGCTAATCAAATCTATCTCGGACAACAAAACGGGGCGAGCATTTACGGCGTCGGCGAGGCGGCAAACGCTTATTTCGGTAAGGACGTTTCGGCTTTAAATTTGGCGGAAGCAGCGTTTATCGCCGCAATTATCCGCAGTCCGAATCGTTATAATCCGTATAAAAATCTCGAAAAAGTTACCGAAAGACGTAATCAAGTTCTCGATTCAATGCTCGAAGTCGGCGCAATCGCGCCCGCGCAAACGTTGGACGCAAAAAACACGCTGCTTGAACTTTATAAAATTTCCAGCCGCCAGGATTTGCAGGGAATGGCGTATTTTTCGCAATTTGCCGTCGAAGAGTTGCCAAAAATCATCAATGACCCGGAAGCGCTCGGACATCTTCGCGTTTATACGACGATTGACCCGGATTTACAGAAAGCAGCGTATGAAATCGTCAACCGACGGCTCGAAAAACTTGATAAATACTTTCCAAAAAAACCAAAAGGAAGTCTGCAAGCCGCGCTCGTTTCAATCCGTCCAAAAACCGGCGAGATTGTGGCAATGGTCGGCGGGCGCGATTTTCTGCAAACGCAGTTTAACCGCGCTACCGACGCCGAGCGTCAGCCCGGTTCGGTTTTTAAGCCATTTGTTTATGCCGCGGCGATAAATACGGTTTACGAATCAAGTTCGCGAATTATTACCGCCGCTTCGCTTTTCAAGGACGAGAAAAAAGTTTTCGCTTTCGGAAATGATACATATTCGCCGAAAAATTACGGCGATTCGTTCAGCAACACGGAAATTACTTTGCGCGACGCGCTCGTCAAAAGTAAAAACGTCATTACAGTCGATTTGGGAATGGAGCTAAATATCGGCAAAGTGATGAATTTTGCGCACAAAGCGGGACTACCGAAAATTGAAAAAGCGTATCCGTCGATGGCTTTGGGAACGGCTGAAGCCACGCCTTTGCAAGTTGCCACCGCTTATACGGTTTTTGCAAATCTCGGCGACCGAATTTCTCCGCTTCCGATTAGCCGCGTAACAAACGGCGAAGGCAAGACGGTTGTCGCGCCCGTCGCGGAAAAGAAAAATGTTCTTCGTCCCGATGTCGCCTATATTATGGACGACATAATGAAGGACGTTATCAATCGCGGAACGGCTTATGAGGCGCAGGCGTGGGGACTTAAAAACGTCGCGGGCAAAACCGCGATTGCCGGAAAAACCGGAACTTCCCGCGACGGTTGGTTTGCCGGTTTCACGCCCGAGCTCGTCACAATTGTTTATGTCGGTTTCGACGACGGCGACGACCTTGGAATGAAAGGCTCGGATTCGGCAATGCCGATTTGGGCTGATTTCATGCGCGTAGCGCTGGGCGAACATCCCGAATGGAACGGCGATTGGCAAATGCCCGACACGGTTCGGAAAGCCGAAATTGACGTGCGCGACGGTAAATTAATCCGAGAACTGACGGACTCAGAAACCGATTTGGGTCAAGCGCAGCAAACTATTTTGAAAAACGATGTGAATGTAAATTCCAATATTCAAATTCCGCTCGAAATTCCCGACGAAACAAACATTTATGTTTCAAGTGTTCCGCCGGAATTTCGCCGCGTCGAATTTTTCGTAAGCGGAACCGTTCCGAATAAAGCTTTGCTGCCATCCGGTGAAGAGATCGAAAGTGAAAATACGGAAATTGTTCCCGAAGCAAGCATTACGCCTTTTACCGACTGGCAGCAACCACGGCAAGGTGAAAACAGCAATCAAAATTCTCCGCCTCAGAAAAGAGAATTAACGCCGGATGAGAGTCAGCAAAATATAACCGTAATGATTTGTCCTCTAACCAATGCGCGGGCAACTTCAAACTGTCCGAACGCGCAGCCGAAGACATTTCCCGCCGGCGAACAACCGAAGTATTTCTGCACCTTTCACGTCAACCCGCCGAGGTAAAGTGTAAAGGCGAAAGGATAAAGGAGAAAAGCTAAGGAATTGTTTTTACTTTCGCCTTTCGCCTTTATCCTTTACACTTTACTCGAACCTGATTGCCGTTACCTTCCAGCGCACGTTTGCGCGGTCGTCTTCCTTTTTAAAGCCGTCCATCGGCACGCTGACGTGTATTGTTTCGTTCGGCTGCAGCACGGCTTGTTGAGCGGGAACGACCATTACTCTTTTTTCTTTGATAACTTTGTTTAAAGGGTCAACGACCGAAACATTTAATTCAAGCCCGTTGAGAGTTTTATTGCCTTTGTTTCTAATATCGCCGTGAATACTCATTAAAATTGTGCCGAGACCCGTTCGCGCCTGGCTCGTGCGGTCTGTATCAGTGTTTATAATGATATTGTTTGTATAATTTTGAAATTCGGGCGAACCTTCCAGATATGCGCCTTCCAAAGCCTGTTGTTTTTGTTCTTCCTTTGTCGGCTGAAAGGTTAAAAGCCAGATTCCGCCCGCGACAAGCACGGCGGCAATTGCCAGAGCCGCGAGAAGAACTTTGTTGACGCCCCTTTTTTCTTTGTTTCCGTTTTGTAAAAGCGTATCCATAAAATCATTTTATCATTTATCATTTATCATTTATCATTCAATATATCAGTTATCGGTTATCAGTCAACAGTCGTTAGAAAATCAATAAACAACCGCTAAACAGTGATAAATGCCTAATGTAGCCGCAAAAAGTTTTATTGAAGAATCGCCTTTGCCCGAATTTGTTGAAGTGGCGCTTCCTCTGCCTCTGCGCCAAACTTTCACATATCGTTTGACTGTCGGGCTGCAGGAAAATATAAAAATCGGCGCGCGTCTTCTCGTTCCTTTCGGAAAAAGGCAGCTTACCGGTTATGCCGTTGCGCTCCACACGAAAATAAGTCCCGAACTTGAAATAGAAGAAGAGACAATCAAAGACGCGCTCGAACTCATCGACGGCGAACCTCTTGTCACCGAAGAAATCGTTCGCTTAACGCAGTGGGCAGCAGATTATTACTCGGCTTCGTGGGGCGAAGTCTTAAAAGCGTCTCTGCCCGCCGGAATTAACGCGACAACCGAGCAAATTTATACAATTACCGCTAAGGGACGCGACGAGCTTTTGAAAATTTCTTCGGCAAATACAATCAAAGCGAAAATTTTATATTTTCTCGGCGAAAGCGGTGAAATTTCAAGCCGCGAGCTTTCAAAAAAATTTGGCGTGTCGCAATCACAGCGTGCTTTGCGCGAACTTGTCAAAGAAAATTGGGCGAGCGTTTTTCAGCGCACTTTGACCACGAAAGTAAAACCGAAACGCCGCAAGGTTGTTCGTCTTTTGCCGCCGGAGTTTCACAACGTAACGCCGTCGTCCCGACGGCTGTCCGGCGGGCATCTTGCCCGCGCCTCGACGACAGAAAACGGTGAAGACAACCAGGATAAGGCGAGCGCGGGACGCGCTCAGGACAGCCGTCGAGACGACGGCGTTACGATAAAATTTACCGAAGCGCAAACCAGAATAATCGAAATTCTTTTAGCAAATGATGGCGAAATTGTTTTTACGAATTTGATAGAAAAAGCCGACGCCAGCGCCTCTTCAATCCAAACTTTAGCTAAGCGCGGTTTGCTTGAAATTACGGTTGAAGAGGTTTGGCGCGACCCGCTGCTTGATATAAAACTGCCGGAAATAACCGATTTGATTTTGACCGCAGAGCAAGGCGGTGTTTTGTCAGAAATAGAAAAAGCAATCGAGAAAGCGACGTACAAAGCGTTTTTGCTTCACGGCGTAACGGGCAGCGGCAAAACCGAAATCTACATTCGCGCGATGCAGATGGTTTTGGACAAAGGTAAATCGGCGATGATGCTTGTTCCTGAAATTGCTTTAACGCCGGTTTTCTCGCGTCGTCTGCGCGCTGTTTTCGGCGATGAAGTGGCGATTTTGCACTCGAATTTATCAACCGGCGAACGTTTCGACGAATGGCGCAGATTAAGAAGTGGCAAGGCACGAATCGCCATCGGAACTCGCTCCGCAGTTTTCGCGCCGCTGCAAAACATCGGCTTGCTTATCGTTGACGAAGAACACGACGGCTCGTATCGCCAAAACGAATCGCCTTTTTATCACGGGCGCGACGTGGCGATTGTCCGCGCTAATTTTGCAAATGCGGTCGTTGTTCTCGGCTCGGCGACGCCCGCGCTCGAATCGTTTCACAACGCGCACAACGGAAAATACGATTATTTGACTTTGCCGAACCGCATTGGAAATCGTCCGCTGGCACAAGCCGAACTTGTTGATATGCGTCTTGTTTTCAAAAGCGCGGGAAAAGACGCGGTTTTTTCGCCGCAGCTTCTCGAAGCCATCGAAGAAACGCATTCCAGAAAAGAGCAATCAATCATTTTATTAAATCGTCGCGGATATTCAAGTTTTGTTTTGTGCCGGACGTGCGGCGAAACGATTCGCTGCGACAATTGCGATATTACTTTGACGTTTCACAAACGCGAGGCAAAGCTCGTCTGCCATTACTGCAATCACCGCGAACGAACGCCGCATAAATGCCCGCAATGTGAAAGCAAGTTTTTATATTTTATCGGCGAAGGAACGGAGCAAATCGAAGATATTTTGCGAATAAAATTTTCAGACTTAAAAATAGCGCGAATTGACCGCGATACGACATCGCGCCGCAAATCATTTGAAGAAACTTTGATGGCATTTTCCCGCGGCGAGATTGATATGCTCGTCGGAACGCAGATGCTCGCTAAAGGACACGATTTTCATAACGTCACGCTGGTCGGCGTAATTTCAGTTGATGCCGGACTTGCGCTTCCTGATTTTCGTTCTGCCGAAAGAACTTTTCAGCTTTTGACGCAAGTTGCTGGACGCGCCGGTCGGGGCGATTTAGCCGGGCGCGTTTTGATTCAAACTTTTCACCCCGAACACTACGCGCTCAAACACGCTTCGACGCAAAATTACGACGAATTTTACGCCGAAGAAATTCGCTTTCGCAAGAATCTGAATTATCCACCGTTTGTCGCGCTCGCTTCGATTTTGATTAAACACGAGAATTACAACTTTGCCTTTGATAATGCGGAAATTTTGCGTGAATGCTTGCAGAAAGCAAATGCCGAAAAAAGCTGCATCATTTTGGGACCGGCGCCCGCACCGCTCGCAAGATTAAAAGGCGAACACCGTTTGCAGATTTTAGTGAAGGCGCGAAACCGTCGTAACTTGCGCGAAATGCTTGATTTTGCTTTAGCCGAAGCACAGGAAAAGTTTTGCGATTTGCGCGTTGTGAATATTGAAATCGACCCGGTAAATTTGCTTTAAGCGTTCAATTGCTTTTTTCGTTTTTTGGAAACGGCTTCAAACTTAACTTCATTGTAAATATCAGCCAGCGAAACGCGGCAGTTGAAAGTATCGAAAACAAGCTCGTGTTCGTCTTCATTCAAAAGCCGCATATACCAATTTTCGCGGTCAATGCGCGAATAATGCTCAACGTGCATCGCATCTTGCTCGACCAGAACATAATCGCTCAAACTTTCTTGAGCGAAATAAGAGGCGAGCTTTTCGTTGCGGTCTTTCAGGCGCGTTGATTTTGACAAAACTTCAATAATCGCTGTCGGGTTGAGCAAAACATCTCTTTTCCCGTCTTCAAATTTCCTCTCGCCGTACGTTATTACAATGTCTGGATAAAAATAGTTGCTTTTTTTCGCTTTCACAGCTTTGACGCGCATATCGCTGGCAAAAGCGCGGCATTTTGTGTTCTTTAATTGAATCCCGATTTCTAAAAAAATATTGCTCGCGATGACATTGTGATTTTCGCTCGCGCCTGCCATCGCTACGATTTCACCGTTGATAAACTCGTGCTTTTCAAACGCTTCGCGCTCAAAAGCGAGATAATCTCCGGGAGAAACGTAATTGTCTTTGGCAAATGCTAAATTACTTCGGCTCATATTTTTTCAGCGCAAAAGTTAATTTGTCGCTCGATTTTTCGCGCTTAAACTCCGGCTTGCTTTCCGACATTGGCGAAATTTATGTGCGCGTAAATTTCCGTCAGCGAAACTTTACAGTTGATTGATTCGAGCGAAATCACTTCGTCGCGGTCGTTGTAAATTTTATAAATCCACTGTTTGGCATTTTGCTTGGCGTAATGCTCGACGCGCATTTCGTCTTCTTTTACCAGCAAGTATTCGCGGATGCTGTCAATTGCCAAGTAGCTTTCGAGCTTTTCGGTTTTGTCGAGCGAATTGGTGCTTTTCGAATAAGTTTCGACGACAATTGTCGGATTTTGCAGAACGTCCGAATTACTATCGCTGAAAATTGGTTTGTTGCTGACGACAATAACATCCGGGTATGAAAAACGATTCGGGCTGATTTGGACACGCATATTTCCAGCGTAAATCTCGTTTTTCTGCCCGTGAACGCGGTTTCCGATGGCAATCGTCGTGTTGCTTCCGATGAGGCAGCGCGTTCGGTTTGAACCGGCTGACGCGAGAATTTGTCCACTGATGTATTCGTGCTTCAATGAGCTTTCGCGCTCCTTTTTCAAGTATTCTTCCGGTGTGTAGTTTTTTTCGGTTTGCGGTGTAACTTTTTCACTCATATTCATTCCTTTTTATTATTTTTTGATTCGGGTTGGACTTTTTCCGACTAATATATTCATTATCTAGGTTGACATAAATTTTTTCTATTTTAAAGCATACGGTTTTCAAATCAAATAATTATCCGGAGCAAGCGTATGAAACTACAAGTTTTAGCCGAAAAAACTTTCGCCGTCGTTGAACGTGGGAATGCGGATTTGGAATTAACCGGTGCGGCTGGTTTAGGAATTGCTGAAAGCGGCGAAATCACGTTCCTGGCAAATCCGAAATACACGCCGCAAATCGAAGACACACGGGCAAGCGCGATTTTCCTGAACGAAAAAGAAAACATCGAACGCCGCGACATTGCCGTTCTGCGGGCGAAAGACCCGTATTTGGCTTACACTCGGGCTTTGCGAATTTTTCATCCGGAAACGCCGACGACTGCGTTTGTTCATCCGTCCGCTGTCATTCACGAGACGGCAAAACTCGCCGAAAATGTAGAAATTCAGGCGAATGTTGTCGTCGGAAAAAATTGCGTGATTCAAGATAATGTAAAAATATTTCCGAATGTTTCAATATATGAAAATGTAAAAATCGGTAAAAATTCTGTTATTCATTCGGGCGTTTCGATTCGTGAAAACTGTGAAATCGGCGCTGGCTGCATCATTCATAATAATTCGGTTATCGGTTCGGACGGTTTTGGTTATGCCAAAGACGAGGAAAAACGCTGGCTGAAGATTCCGCAAACCGGGCGCGTAATTGTTGAAGACGATGTGGAAATCGGCGCGGGAACTTGTATTGATTGCGCGTCGGTCGGTGAAACCAGAATCAAGCGCGGCGCGAAAATAGACAATCTCGTGCAAATCGGACATTCCTGCACGATTGAAGAAGACGCGCTAATTTGCGCTCAAACCGGACTCGCAGGAAGCTCGGTTATCGGCAAGCGCGTAATTTTAGCCGGACAAGTCGGCATCGCCGGACATCTTCGAGTCGGTGACGACGCGGTTATTACGGCGAAATCGGCAACCAGCCACGATGTCGCGGACGGCAAGATTCTGTCCGGCATTCCGGCGTTTGAAAATCGTGATTGGCTGCGTTCAATCGCGACGTTTCGGCGTTTGAGCGAAATGGCGCAAACGCTTAGGCGTTTAGAAAAACGACTTGCTGAATCGGACGAGGATGAACGACTTTAAAGAGCAGTTTGATGCTTGGAAAGCCGCGCGGCGATTGAATTAGCGCGCTGTCTTTATCGTTCGATTACGTGCTTGAATGCCGAACAATTTCATCGGCATTCAAGCCCGGCTCTTAACTGATTGCCTGATTAACGGAAAAGCAATTAACTTCCGGCATCCGCGCTTTTTATCTGAATTGGAAATAGACGACGCGCAGCGTTCCGTCGTTTAGTTTTACGACCAGTTGCCGACAAGTTCCGCGCCACGCCCATTCGGTTTTCCAGATGTATGTGTATTGGTC
>Ga0136617_10000094_pt1 | contig 60857 bp, 57 predicted proteins | sample AntDrymUQ3222106_2_FD_129672 | JGI IMG/M metagenome (GOLD analysis project Ga0136617, IMG submission 129672) | Polar desert sand microbial communities from Dry Valleys, Antarctica - metaG UQ322 (21.06) | ecosystem: Environmental > Terrestrial > Soil > Desert | place: Antarctica: Dry Valley...
CCTTGACTCTGTACCTAAGTACAGGGTGTAAAGTGTCACCAGATGAATAAAACCGGCTACATCAGTACGAGTGAATTAGCCAAGCGCGGCGGCGTGAATCTCGAAACCATTCGTTATTACGAACGAATGGGATTGCTGCCAAAACCGCCGCGATCAGGCGCTGGATATAGACAATTCTCACCGGAGAGTGTACGTCGCGTTCGATTCATCAAGCGGGCACAAGAACTGGGCTTCTCGCTAAAGGAAATTAAAGAACTCCTCGCGTTGCGTATTGCGCCTGGCAGCACGCGAGCGGATGTGCGCAAGCGCGCCGAAGCTAAGATCGCCGACATCGAAGGCAAGGTCGAACACTTGCGCGAGATGAAGAAAGCATTGGTAAGTTTGACTGAGGCGTGCTGTGAGAATGGCCCGGCGAGCGAGTGCCCAATTCTTGATCGCTTAAATTTAGAAAAAGAGAAAATGTAAGAAGTTATGACAAGCCACTTAATTCAGATTGAATCTAGTATTCATATCGAGGTGTCATTATGAGTACCGCAACGACAGTTGCATCTGCTCCACGCTTCTGGACCGAAGAACCTTCCCAGATTCCGGGCCGACGAAGAATTCGCGCGCGGATCGGCGGGCTGCACTGTTCTTTGTGCACCGGCACGATCGAAAAGGCGCTAGGTAGGCAACCCGGCGTCGACAAAGTTAACGTCAGTCTGACCCATGAACAGGCGCTGATCGAGTACGACCCGAAAGTTGCGAGAGCCGAGGAGCTGCTGCAGACGCTCAAGGATATCGGCTACACGATCTCTGATCCGAATAAGTTGCGTCCGTTTGAGGAAGAAGAGCGCGCGTTAGTGCACGAACGCCGGCGCTTCTTGATCGGGTTGGCCGCCAGTATTGCCGCGATGGGTTTGGTGGGTTTTCCGGTTAACAGCCCGTGGTTTTATCTGTGCGTGTTTTCCATCGCGAGTCTCGTAGCGTTCTCTTTCGTGGTCCTGCGCGCCTATGGAATTCGCTGGGCGATTTCCGGCACTGCTGTTTTCGCTGCCGCAGGCGCCGGCATCTACATTCTCAAGTTGCGCGGAGCGTTTGGCTTTGCTGTTCCGTGGCTCGTAGGAGCACTTGCCGTATTTCTCATCTTCGGCGTGGGCGGGCACATTGTGCGCATGGCTGGCGCGGCCTTGCGGCGTGGCATCCTTAACCAGCATGTGCTGGTGGAGTTCGGGGCGTTTGCCGGGTTAATCGGCGGGGCAATTGGGTTAGCATTTCATCCTCCGAACTATCCGACAGAAGCGTTCTTCGCAGTCGCGGTTATGGTGCTCACTTATCACATCTTTTCCGAGTGGCTATCGCTAATCGTGAAAACCCGTAGTTCGCAGGCGGTCAAGAAACTGCTGGACCTCGAGCCTGACGTCGCCTACGTCGTAAAGGATGGTAAAGAACAAGCGGTGCCGTTTGAGAAAGTGCGGGTTGGCGACCTCGTGCGCATCCGCCCAGGCGAGCGGGTGTCGGTAGACGGTGTGGTCGAATCGGGAGAGTCGGACGTGGATGAATCGCTCGTCACTGGCGAGCCCAAACTTGTTGAGAAGCGCGCCGGGGCCCGGACCATAAGCGGCTCCCTGAACGGTCACGGCACACTCCTCGTGCGTGTCACGGTGGTGGGTGAAGAAAGTTTTCTCAGACAAGTGATCCGCAGTGTGGAAGACGCCCGGGCTCTGAAACCTGGCCTCTTGCATCTCGTGGACCGCGTGCTGCAGGTGTACACCCCATTCGTACTGCTTACTGCCGCCGCGGCAACTCTCTTCTGGCTCATCGGCCCATTGCTCGTCGGAGGTTCGCCTGATCTGCAGCGAGCGGTATTTGCCGGACTGAGCGTGCTCGTCATGGGGTACCCTTGTGCACTGGGCATCTCAGCGCCGCTGTCCATCGTACGCGGTGCGGGCGAAGCCGCCGAGCGCGGCATTTTAATGCGCACCGGCGAAGCCTTTCAAGCGTTGCGGCAAGTGCAGCGTGTGGTTTTCGATAAGACCGGCACGTTGACTGAGGGCCATCCAGCGTTGCGCCAGATCGTGGCGGTGACCGGCACGGAAGAGGAACTGCTCACACTCGCGGCGGCGGTGGAGGCGGGTTCCGAACACCCACTCGGCCGTGCAGTTGTGGAAGAGGCGTTCGAACGTGGCCTCACGCCGCCGCAGGTGGAGGAATTCGAAGCTATTCCGGGTCACGGCGTCAGGGCACGGCTTGGTGATGCCAAGATGATGGTGGGCAGCCCTACCTTTCTTGCGAATCAAGGAGTGAACATCGCGGTCCAAGAGAAGCGCATTAACGAACTCGAAGCAGAAGGCCTAACGGTCGTCGGCGTCGCTAGGGAAGAAGTACTCCTCGGTCTGCTGGCGCTTGGTGACGCGCTGCGACCCGACGCAGCAGATACGGTCCGCCGCCTGCACGAGCTCGGCATCCGCACGAGTCTGATCACCGGCGATAACGAGCAGGCGGCACGCCATTTCGCCCGTGCTGCGGGCATCGAAGACGTCCATGCGCGCGTGCTGCCGGCCGAGAAGGCGGCGCTGGTGCGCAAGCTACAGGAGAATGCGCGAGTGACCATGGTCGGCGATGGCATCAACGACGCGCCCGCCTTGATGCAAGCAGACGTGGGCATCGCCTTCGGCAGCGGCGCCGACATCGCGATAGAATCCGCCGACGTAATCATCCTCAACCAGCGGGTTGGCGCTGTGATCGATGCTTACGAGATCAGCCGTTACAGTTACCGAAAGATCGTGCAAAACGTAGTGCTGGCATTCACGTTCAATGGTCTGGGGATTCCGTTGGCCGCTACAGGAGTAGTCCATCCGATCTGGGGCATGGTTGCCATGGCGGCAAGCGTGACGGCGATCTTCATTAATTCACTATGGGGCCGCGGCTCCTATTTCTTCGAGGCAATCAAGACAGTCGGGCATGCGCAGAGTCCATCCGTAGTAGGGGCCGAAGAGAAACAGAGGCTGTCTCTGCCGGCTTCTGGTCCGGCAGTCTCCGTCGATCAGCATCCGGCGCACTAATGTCAGGGTACAAATGGGAGGTTACAGGCATGTACAAGTCCGTCACGTTCGAAGTTATCGGCGATCAAAAACTCCACTGTGAGAGTTGCGAAAACAGGGTCACACGATTGCTGAAAGGTGTGGAGGGAGTAAGTAAGGTACGCGCACAAGCAAGCAACCAACTCATCGAAGTACTGTTCGACAACGCTGTGCTGGATGACGCAGCGATTTCGGAACGCTTAAGTGCTGCCGGCTATCAGACCAGAACCGATAGCTCAAGCGCGGATTCCGGTAATTGATATTTCTATGAACCCTTTTGATTATTTTGAGAGCGTCTCAACCACTATAGAGCACTATCCGCTTTTGGCGGTGCTTATTGCGGCGACTGGCGGATTGCTTTCGACGAGTACTTGACCGTGCACACTCCCTGCGGGCGTAGGGGTTGTCAGTCTTGTAGGATCGCAAGTCGAAGGAGCCCCGGAAGGTAAGCGCCGTCGGCGAGGTGTGCTACTTTCGTTTTCCTTCTTCTTCGGTGTCGTATTGAGCCTACTCGCGCTCGGGGTCGCGGCTTCTTTCGCAGGCAGACTATTCTCGCGTTGGAATGCTGCGTTCGCCTATGGCGTGGCTGTCTTCGCTCTCATTGCCGGATTGGCGGCGATACTCGGTCCGTCAGTGCGGCGACGCGTCCCCGATCCCGAAATCAGTAAGCGTGGCGGAATGGCGGGGGCGTTTCTATACGGACTGCTTTATAGCGTAGCGACCGTTACCACTTCCGCCGGGCCTTTACTATTACTCCTGACGATTGCCGCAGCCATAGGGCGGCCTACCTACGGTGCAGCCCTTTCGCTCTCTTACGCAATTGGACGCGGACTTCCTTTTCTGCTCCTGGGATTGTTTGCCGGAACTGTCGGTTCGTGGCTGGCTCGGCTAGGACGAGCGAGGCGCATAGCCGAAGTGGTGAGCGGTCTTGCTCTCTTGGTCCTCTCAGTCTACTTCGTAAGACTGGCCCAAACGCTATAAAGGGCATGCCCGTCAATCGAGCACGCCCTCCACGTTTAATCTTAGTCGACTACCCTCTAACTTTTTACGCTCGCCTTGTAGCCCATGTTGTTGATGGCTTCTACGATCTTCTCTCGTGAGGTAGCCGACGAGTCGAATTCCACCTTAGCTTCCTTCTGCTCAAAGCTCACATCGGCGGAGACGACACCGGGCGTCCGTTTTAGCATCGCTTTGACTCCGCTGGCGCAACCTCCGCAGTGCATCCCTTCGATGGCAACCACGACATGCTCTGTCTTCGGAGTGGCGATGGTACTAGTCGCCGCTGTCGGGTGCTGAGCCCGCACTATTAAACCAAAAGCACCAATGACGGTGAGCGCGCATATCATGGCGACTACCTGAAGTATGCCGCGGATGTTTTGGCCATTCGGACGCGGTACGCGCGGTTCTTGTTCAATCATTCCCTTAAATTCCCTCTCAAATCGACAACTCAAGATGAGTCTTGGCACCTCACAAGATATACGCATTAGTTGATGAAGCGTCAAGGCGAGATGCCTCCGGGATTGGTGAGGGATGAGGTAATTTGGAACAACGTGCCGTTGGGTCTCAGTGATTGGTCCGTCGACTTCACGAAGACGCTCACGGATTACGTGGGTTGTGCGTTTGCTCTCGTTGGAGTCTGGTGCGCCCTATACACAAAGAGGATGACTAGATCGATGATTCTCTAGGCAAAGGTCGCTGCGAGGAATTCCTTGGCGCCCTCTGGCCCAGTCATTTCCAGCCAAATCGGACCATTGCCCGATTCCACCGTGATGCAAAACCGCAGGAAGGGACAACATTGACGCTCAAGGTTGATAAGCTGAGTTAGCTCAGTGAGACATTCGCCAGTGGCTGGAAAACTATACGCGTATCCATTCTCCAACTCTCTTACATTGACAACAGCACGTCGTGCCTTCTGGAGTACGTCCCGCCGTCGCTCTTGAAGTTCAGAATCCGTCAAGCTGCATGCTATTGGTAAGCTCTCATACTCTACCTTTCTTAAAGATCGCTAACCCCGAGGCGCATACATGATAATAACAACTCCTGCGAGGGCAACGGTGCCACCAATGATATCGAATCGATCTGGCAAGATCTTATCAATTTGCCAACCCCATAAAATCGAAAGAACAACGAAGACGCCGCTGTAGGCAGCATAGACGCGGCCGAAATTTGCCGGTTGCAATGTTGGGATAACTCCATAAAGAACGAGCACAATGGCGCCCAAGGCGGCGAGCATGATGCTCTTTCCCTCGCGCAACCAAAGCCATACAAGGTAGCCGCCACCAATCTCACATAGTCCAGCCAGAAGGAAATAGAATACGGACTTGGTAATGAGCATGCGCTTGGTCAATCCTCTCTGAAACGAAGCTAGTCAATCAAACACTAGCAAAGCGCGCGCGTCAAAACAAAGTCCAGCATTTTCGCATTTTCAGTAGGTCATTTTCTATTTCGAAGTAGCAGCGGCAAAGAGGCGCAGTCGGTGGCGTATCTCGTCACGCACGCGCCGAAACACATCACGCCTTGTGTCATCGTCGCCTTCGGCTGCGACCGGATCGTCAAAGCTCCAGTGGATTCGCTTCGTATTACCGGGGAAAACCGGGCAATGCTCGTTGGCGTTATCGCAAACCGTAATCACATAGTCGAACTCTTCTCCGGAGAACTCATCCATAGGCTTCGAACGATGGCTCGAAATGTCTATGCCGACGTGGCCCATAGCCTCAATGGCTTCCGGTCTAACGCGACTGGGCTCGACTCCGGCGCTGGCAACTTCAAAACGATCTCCGGCGTCGTGACGCAATAAGCCTTCAGCCATCTGGCTCCGTGCAGAGTTTCCCGTACAAAGGATGAGCACCCGCTTTGTCTCACTCATTGGCTTGTGGTTCCTTTCGATGAACAATCTCGACTGAACAATGCGCGTGGTCTACGACGGTACTGCCACAGCCAACCAGTATCTTCACGGCGCATCTGCGACCGGCTGAATAGTGAAACCTGCTTGTTCCCGACCAAAGAATCTTCGCTGAAACCAGAGCGCCACATTCACAAGCCCAATCAGCGCAGGCACCTCCACAATGGGCCGATGACCGCTGCGAAAGCTGCTCCAGAATTGATCCCAAAAACCGCGATTGCGACGGCAATCGCCAGCTCAAAGTTGTTACTGGCAGCAGTGAATGACAAGGTTGCGGTTTTCGAGTAATCAGCGCCCGCCTTTTTACCCATGTAGAAGCTGATAAGGAACATCACAACAAAGTAGATCAGCAGCGGTATCGCAATGCGGACTACATCGAGTGGCAGTCGCACGATCAAATTGCCCTTGAGGCTGAACATCACTATGATCGTGAACAGCAGAGCGATGAGCGTAAGGGGGACTGATCTTAGGAATGAATACGGTGTGGTACCACTCTTTACCTTTGGACTTCACTAGAATGAAGCGCGTGAGCATTCCGGCGATAAACGGAATGCCCAGATAGATAAAGACGCTCTCGGCTATCTGGCCGATGCCGACCTGGACCACGCTGCCGGAGAGTCTAAACAGCGGGGGCAGCAAAGTGATTTGCATAAACGCCAGATTAAGATTCATTCAGAATATTCAGAATATGAAACTATTTTCTCATCTTACTGGACTCGGCCATGTTTCCTACAACAAAGCCGCGGATCAGCGTGCCAACACAACAGATAAACCAGCCCTTGCCATTGCCATCATCACGATGTTGGAAAAGTCGAGCGGTCGGCTCTTTTGAGGCGCCAAATCTGGTCGAGTGCACTAGTCCACATCTCCTTAAACAGCCAGCACGGCGTCATTTTCTTGCAGGTAGTTCATGAAAACGTCAAGCTTGATATCAACGACTTCACTCGCCACGACAGCTCGCGCGATGGCTTGGCGCGCTTTACTCGTGGCTCCGCAGAAACACTACTGGCATAATTCCCTGGACGCCAATGAGGATTACGTTGACGGATGCTTAGCGATGCGAGTTGGAGTATTAACTGGTGGGGGCGATGCCCCCGGATTGAACCCGGAGATTAAGGGATTGGTCTATCGTAGTTCGGAACTGGGCCATAAGGTTATCGGTTTGTTGGATGGCTGGAGGAGTCTGTTGAATCCTCTGCCCGAGGTTTTGCCTCTCGACCGCGAAACAGTGCGTCGTTGGGATCGCGATGGTGGAACCAACCTCGGGTCGTCACGAACAAATCCTTTTAGGCAGCTTACCGAAGCTGGTGAACCGCGAGACCGGTCCGAGGAAGTACTCGAAAATATTAGAAAACTCCAAATTGATGCAATTGTTGTTTGCGGTGGTGAAGACACCCTGGGCGTTGCCGCCAGACTCGCTCTTAAAGGAATAGCCATCGTTGGCATACCCAAGACAATAGACAAAGACCTCGCGGGTACTGATTACACGCTCGGGTTCGACACAGCGCTCCGTAATGTCTCAGAGATAATTGAACGATCCCGCACCCCGGCTGGTTCACATGGGTGGGTCTAGATTGTCGAGGTGATGGGACGCCATGCTGGACACCTGGCTCTCTGGGCAGGCGCTGCAGGACAGGCCCACCTGATCCTTATTCCGGAACATCCATTTCGTTATGAAAAAGTGTTTCATATGCTCAGGGAGCGACTCGGGGATCCCGGACTGGCTAGAGGGCTCTCTCGAAGGCTGAGGTACTCTGTGATTGTCGTAGCAGAGGGAGCACGGGCGGAGGATGGTGAGATGGTCACTATCGATGATCGTCATGACGCCTTCGGACATATGCGACTTGGAGGAATCAGTGAGGTGCTCGCCCGAAGAATCGTGAGCGAAACTCCGTACGAATCCCGGGCAGTTATGCTGGGCCATCCGCAACGAGGCGGCCCCCCGAGTCCGATTGACCGCATCATGGGCTTGCTATTCGGAGCGTGCGCTGCCGATGCCGTGGCCGCGAATCGGTTTGGAAAGATGTTTCGGCGCGCGGAATCGCACCGGCATGCGAACTGTCGCTGGTCGACGTCTCGGAGGTTTTGGGAAAGATCAACACTGTGAACGTTGATCGCCATTATGATACAGAGCGGTACCACCTTAAAGGTATTGGTATGTGATGGCGGTTGTCACTTCTCGAAAGCGATGTTGTCCACCTCAAGGTTCTCGATCGGGTAGCGAGAACCCGTTGGCGGACGAAAGTTGTTGACCGCTCGTTCCTACCATTAATTTTGTTCGACATGTAGGGGATTTAGCGTTTCTTATAAATGAATTGCCAAATGCGTCTATCCCGTAAGGAGGTTAGTTCCCTCTGGAGACATGGTTTTGGCCCTGATGCCCTCGAATTATTTAGGGGGTAGGACTTTGGTATAGGAATCTTGGACCCTGGCCGCCCTGGCTCGGCTTGAGGCGTTCTTGACACCTGTAAAGGCTGACTGTTACCCTACGCGGTCCTTTCCTACAGCGTTTTTCCAGCTTTTGTTAACAAAGGAGTTCGCTTGAGTAACGAATCAGGTTACCTATTTACCTCAGAGTCTGTCACCGAAGGTCATCCCGACAAAATCTCCGATCAAATCTCAGATGCAGTATTGGACGCAGCGCTTGCTGAAGACCCAACCGCGCGTGTCGCCTGTGAGACTCTGGTCACGACGGGACTGGTCGTCATAGCCGGTGAAATCACCACAAATGCTCGCATCGACTACACCCGAGTAGCTCGCGACACAATTCGGGATATCGGCTACACCAGGGCCAAATTCGGTTTCGACTCAGAGACTTGCAGTGTGTTGTCAGCGCTTGACCGGCAGTCGCCGGATATTGCCATGGGTGTGGACACGGGGGGCGCTGGTGACCAGGGATTGATGTTCGGCTTCGCGTGTAACGAAACGCCGGAACTGATGCCGCTACCAATCCAGCTGGCTCACATGCTTTCTCGACGCCTCGCCGAAACTCGCAAATCAGGTGAACTGCCTTACCTCAGACCTGATGGGAAATCCCAGGTAACCATCGAGTATCGCGATGGCCGGCCATTTAGGGTGGAAGCAGTTGTCATTTCATCGCAGCACGACCCGAATATCACCACCGATCAGTTGCGCGCCGAGATCCAGGAAAAGGTTATTAACCATACCGTTTCATCAGACCTGCTGGACAAAGATACAAAATACCATATCAATCCGACAGGCAGGTTTGTCACCGGCGGACCACAGGGAGACGCTGGCTTAACCGGACGCAAGATCATTGTGGACACGTACGGCGGGTATGCCCCCCACGGCGGCGGCGCATTCTCGGGCAAGGATCCAACGAAAGTCGATCGCTCGGCCGCTTACATGGCTCGTTATGTCGCCAAAAACATTGTCGCCGCCGGTCTTGCCGATCGTTGTCTGGTGCAACTTGCTTATGCGATTGGAGTCGCCGATCCCGTATCGGTGTTAGTCGACACCAGCGGCACCGGCCGCATTAGTGAGAAGGCTTTGGCGAAGCTCGTGCGTGATAGCTTTGAGTTAACGCCGCATGGAATCATCGAAGAGTTGAAGCTGCGCCGGCCCATCTACAAAGCCACTGCGGCATACGGACATTTCGGACGTGAGGACGAAGATTTCAATTGGGAAAAAACTGACAAGGCTGAATCACTTCGAGCAGCCGCAGGCATCTAAGTCTCTGGACGGTCGCTGTCTGAATTTTTAATCTATTTCAAAAGAGGAATCCATTAAATGAGTGCAACACGTTCGCTTGAATATGATGTGAAAGACGTTAACTTGGCTGCTAAGGGTAAGCAGCGCATTGAATGGTCTGAAAGAGAAATGCCCGTACTGCGCTTGATCCGGGAACGTTTTGGTGAGGAAAAGCCGTTGAATGGTGTCAGGCTTCTTGCCTGTGCTCACATAACCACGGAAACTGCGAATCTGGCTCGAGCGCTGCAGGCGGGTGGCGCCGAGGCCGTACTGATCGCCTCCAATCCCCTATCCACACAGGATGACGTGGCCGCGTCTCTGGTTCACGACTGGGGGATTCCAGTTTATGCGATTAAGGGTGAGTCAACTGAGACTTATAACCGTCACGTGCGCACCGCACTTGACTACCATCCGGACATCGTAATTGATGATGGCTCAGATGTGGTTGCAACTCTGATTAAGGAACGACCCGATCAGGTGGCGGAAATAATCGGTTCTACGGAAGAGACAACAACTGGAATCCAGCGCCTGGAGGCGATGCAGAAAGCCGGCGTCCTGACCTTCCCTTCAATGGCCGTCAACAACGCGCAAACCAAGCATTTTTTTGATAATCGTTACGGTACCGGCCAGTCGACCCTCGACGGGATTATTCGCGCTACAAATATACTGTTAGCAGGAAGAAATATTGTAGTGGTCGGTTATGGCTGGTGCGGTAAGGGAGTCGCGCTGAGGGCGCGAGGCATGGGGGCCAACGTAATCGTCACTGAAATTGATCCAATCAAGGCCGTGGAAGCTGTGATGGATGGTTTTCGGGTAATGCCAATTGTCGAGGCTTCTGCAATTGGCGACATCTTTATTACCGTTACCGGAAACCGGCACGTGATCGATGGCCCCCACTTCGAACGGATGAAAGATGGAGCGATCGTCTGCAATAGTGGTCACTTCGATCTCGAACTCAATCTGAAGGCACTGGGCGAGATGTCCGAAGACCCAGTAAACATGCGCCCATTCGTCGAAGAGTTCAAGATCAAGGCGAGCGGCAAGCGCGTGATAGTACTCGGTGAGGGTCGCCTGATTAACCTGGCGGCGGCTGAAGGACACCCAGCCAGCGTGATGGATATGAGTTTTGCCAATCAGGCTCTCTCAGTTGAGTACCTCATCAAGCAAAAGGGTAAGCTTGAGCCCGGAGTACATATGCTACCTAAGGAAGTTGATACCGAGATCGCCAGCCTGAAACTCCGAGCGTTGGGGATGGCTATCGACACCCTCACGGCGGAACAGGTCGAGTACATTGCGAGTTGGGAAACCGGCACCTAAGCCGGCTAAGTACGAATTCGAGAAAGCAGGTAGGTCCCCCCGGCAGCAAATATAATAGGCGGGGACCAACCGGCTACGGCCGGGGGAAGTAACCCGAGATTACCCAGCTGTTGTAAGCCCCCTCCTACTCCCCAATAGGCAATGCTCAGACCCACCGCAGCGCACAGGGCTATTATTGTCCCCTTCCTTCCAAAGGAGAGCGCCAGCGGGATTCCGATAAAGGCCATCACTACCACCCCAAAGGGCGCTGCATACTTTCGCTGCAGGGCAACCGCCAGGGCTGAAACCTCCATTCCGCGACGCTTTGCTGTCTTTAAATAACTGCTTAAACCTTCTGAGCTTAACTGAGAGGGCTTGTCTATAGTCGGCTTAAACACCTGTAATGGCTCGGCTGGTATCTCTTTGGTTTCAGACATTTGCCGTTCCACGTCGAGCCCGCGAAAGTTGAACGTCTCGACCTTGGTTAGAGCCATTCGATTAGCGGCAATCCAAGTACCCACATTCCCCGTCGTCACACTGGCCAGATGAACTCCGGCCGGATCGAACTCATAAATCGCAGGCTCAGTCAGCGAATTACCCCCGGGGTCGAACTCATATGAATAAAGGCGATTGCTCTCTGCTGAGGCCAGCCACTGGCGCCCGGTTCCGGTGATTGCCCTGGGCTCACCGCCCCGAATTTGGGCACGCAACTTGTCTTGCGTGAGGTTCGCGTTCGGCATTAAGTGTTCCTGCACTACCCAGGTACTGGCCCCTGCCGCGAGCGCAAAAAACAGGCCTGGAAGCATTAAGCGATATACGCTTTGCCCGGAAGCCCACCATGCGATTGTCTCGCTCCGCCGCGCGAGGAGTGCGTAGGTCATCAAGACGGCAATAAGCATTGTTGCAGGGAAAAGTTCGACCGTTATTAAGGGCAGCAAAAAAAGAATGTAGTGAGCAACTAACCGTGCCCCTATCCCATTTCTGGCAATGAAACGCCACATTTCGAAGAGAGTGAAAATAATGAAGACTGAAACCAAAGAGGCAAAGGCTAGCATGAAACTCAAACTCAGTGTGCGGAATAGGCCAATGTCTAGAAGACTAGGAAAGCCGATACCTCCGACTCCCTTGGTGCGTAGCACTGCTGATTGAGTTGTTCCGCGGTCGGTTGGGCGTGGGGTTTTCCTGAAGCGCTTAAGAGACCAGGCAACGACCGGAGCCCTATTAACGGCCAGAAGTACGAAGCTCAGGAAAAACATTAACACTGTGGCCGCCCATAAACCGATCACGGGTGAAACTAAACCCGCCCGCGCTAGAGATTCCCCCAGCAACGAAGCCAGGTAATAGACAATCACGATCAGGAGCGCCAGCAATACCCCCACGCCCCGCCCGCCTCTTCGAACTTTCATCCCTAGCGCTCCGCCTAGCAGCGCGAATAAAAATGGTGAGACAGAGAGCGAAAGTCGTCTATGAAGCGTTCGCTGCGCTTCATTACGTTCCTCAGGTTGACCGGAAGAGGCCTGCTTTCGAAGTCCCCTCCAATCCAACTCCTCTGGCCCCATTTCAGCTTCATTTATGCGCTTAAGTATCTCTGTGCGCCCTGTGTTTATAGAGATACGCAGCTGGTCCAAACGCTCGACAACGTAAGACCTTTGATCGCCGTTCTCGCGCACCGGAATCTTAGTCGCAACTGCATCGCTGAGTACTAACTCCGATTTCTCACCCGAAGAATCAATTCGACCGGAGCGCGCCGTTACCGCCCGGTTCGAGCCGTCGGGTTGCTGGGCATAGATAAACACCTTTCCCCACGAGCCCTGAGCCTTGTCGCCTTCTCGAACGTAAATCACGTAACCGGGTATTTCAGTATTAAAGTCTCGAGGGTCGACGGGGGAATCGAGCTTGCGCAGCGCTCCCTGCAGCGCAGCCTTCTTCAGATCTCGCGCAGACTGTGGCGCCTCCTTCATTTGAATGTACGTCGTGACGACCGTTACGAACACCCCAATCAGGAGAACCGGCCATAACAGGCTCCAAGTACCGACCCCCGCGGCCCGCATGGCTACGATTTCGCTATCGCTTCCCATTCGGGCAAGACCGATCATAATTCCGGCGAGCACAGCGGCGGGCAGTGTGAAACCCAAAACGTTTGGCAGCAACGCCAGCGACACATCAGCTAGTAAGGAAAATGGGATCTGGGTGTAAAGTGCAAGCTCGGCAAATCGTCCTGATTGCTGCGCGAATAAGACCGCCGTTAATAAGAAAAGTGAAAGGAATACATAAGGAAGGGCCGCTCTTAAGGTGTACCCGGGTATTAGTCTGCTTCCCGATATCATTGGCGATTCAGTTATTCTGCAGGTTAATGTAATACTTCATGGAAATGTCGAGCGCACTCTTGGCTGTCTCTCGAGCACCCGACCGAGTAAACTATGTGTGAGTTCAGCAAACTCTCGAAGTGTAGTAGAAGGGACCTCGCGAGAGTTTTTGGCAAACACAGAAGGAGCCAGTTTCTGAGTGGCACGAAGTTGTCGATGCAGTTTGTAGGACAAAGCCATGCCCATTCCCTGACTGCATGATCTGCATCGAAGCACCAAATCCGACCCCACAAAGGGCGTCCTATCTTCCTCGAATGTGAGATGGCAATCCGCGCACCGTCTGATGTCCGGGAGGAACCCTTCTAACTTCAGCAACCAGATTTCAAAGTATCGTAGGACCGACTGCAAGTCATCTGGGGATGCGGCCACCGCTTCGAGGCAGGCCTTTACCATTCTAAAGAGCTTTTCATTAGTCTGATGAGGTGGGGAAAACTCGATTACCAGATCAGCCATGTAGGCCAACCCTGTTAGCGTCTCGGCGTCAGATGACAGATAGAAGTGCGACTTTAAAATCTCAACCTGGCGCAGCGAACCGAGATCCTGATTCTCCTTTTGGTAGTAGGTGATCTGAATTAGGGTAAAGGGTTCAAGGGCCGCGCCAAATCTATTCTTAAGTCGTCTGCACCCTCGGGCCACTGCCCGCACGAGGCCATTGGCATGGGTCAAGGAGACGACAATCTTATCTGCTTCAGCAAGATTGTAGGTACGAAGTACCAGCGCCTCAGTCTCACAAAGACCCATTTCATCTAACCTTCGGCTGGAACCACTTCCTCAGAAAGGAAGAAAGTATAGAGTCCAGCCCAATACCAAACCGATTATCATGAACTCAGCAAATACTTTAAGTCCGTAGAGCAATCGATCCTTGTTGGTATCTTTCGCGACGGTGCCGAAAACAACTGCAGCGAAGACCGCGAATACGGTCATGACCAGAAAGTGTCTCAAGATTTCCTCCCGGCGGAGATATCAAAGGCATCAAGCATAGCCAGATAGTTCAGCAAGCCGGCAATCAACAGAAACGTGTTGCCATATTCGTAAGTCGCTCGTGCAGCCTGCAGCGGGTCATCTGTAAAACCGAACCCTAACAACCAGCAAACGAGGTACAGCAGGCCGGTGCCGAGGTTTGCTATCATCGGAGGAACTTGGAGCAGCGCTGAGAAGCCTTGTTCTGCTCCAGAGTACTTGAATAAATGTCCACCCATCATCAATCCGCTAACAAAGCAAATCCAAATTGTGCCGCCTAGAAGCAAAGCCCGCCCCCAATATCCCTGAAGCAGATGCCCCGCGCCAGGGAAAACCCACCCGGCCGTTCCCATTAGCCAGGCCTTCGCGGGCGGTCTCTCACGAGACCCGTTTTTCGTTTGCTCTTTGCTCAAACTTATCCTCCAATCGTCCACGACTCTTCTCTGCTTTACGACAAGGAATTCTAAGGTTTTACTTTAACCAGAAGGTCCTTATCCGGTCGAACTGCAACCCTCGTTCCTTGGCTGAGCCCCGTTGAGTTAATCTTTCTCCTTAAAAGTCGGCATCGCGACTCTTAAGCACTCACATTAGGAAGTAGTGAGGGCGGTCAGTAGAGAAGATGCCGTTTCCTAACCTTAATAAACTCCGTCAGCGACGTCTGCCAGCTTTCGACTATTGCCTCAACTGTGCTTCCCTGCTCGACTGCTTCCCTCAGCTTTGTCGTCCCTGCAATTACGTCAAAGGGGTTGCGATCATACACGTACTCATAAGGAGGTTCCTTCCAACGAAAACTTTCGGTGTACATGTCATACGCCATCTTGACCATTGCTACTCCGACCGTAACCGGTTCAAACCGGTCGCGGTTTACTACCTGGATCTGAACGCCACCGCAACTTATTCCGGCGTGTTTCTGGAAGGTGGGCCTGAAAACGCAGCTCCGGAAATAAACACCAGGCAGGCTCAGGCGATTGAGTTGCGCAGCGTACTCATGAGAAACAATGTAGGGCGCGCCAATGAGTTCGAAAGGACGTGTAGTTCCCCTTCCCTCGGAGATTTGCGTGCCTTCAAAGTGAACAGTGCCCGGGAACACCATAGCTGATTCCAATGTTGGAATGTTTGGTGAAGGCATCACCCAAGGGGCGTCCGTTTCATCGTGCCAAAATTCCCTCTTCCACCCTTTCATCGTTACCACTTCGAGTTCACAGCCGATACCGAAGTGGTCGTTGAACATCAATGCAAGCTCACCAAGGGTCATGCCGTGTCTCGTCGGAATAGGAAACTGGCCAACGAAAGATGCGTGTTCTGGCTCCAGGACGTTCCCCGCCACGTCTTTGCCGTTTATCGGATTAGGGCGATCACACACCAGCACCCTCTTATTGAACGCCTTCGCGGAACGCATGCAATTCGCCATGGTGTAGGCAAAAGTATAGATGCGGCAACCCACGTCTTGCATGTCAAAAACCAATACGTCTACATCCGACAACATTCCGCTGGTAGGCTCTCGAGTTTCGCTGTAGAGGGAATGAATGGGGATCCGGGTTGCATGGTCAACAGAGTGTGCGGTCTCAATCATATTGTCCTGAACATCGCCGCGTATGCCATGCTGAGGTCCAAACAATGCAGTCAAGTTAACATCTGGATGTTCATGTAACACATCAGCAGAATGCCGGAAGTGGTGGTCCACAGATGCCTGATTGCAGATCAATCCGACCCGTGCGCCGCGTACCAGATCAAGCCGCTCTTCAAGTAGTCTCTCAAGTCCGAGAACGGTCCTCCACTCGCCTGCGCGATGTGAAGCCAAGCCATTGGCTCCTATGTCCCCGCGCAAGGTTTCAAGTCCCAAACCGTGTTCATGTAAAGCCTGAGCTGCCAACGATTCTTTTTCTCTCAGTAGACCCAACAGCAAATGCTCCGTTCCGATATGGCGATGCTTCAGGGACTCACTCTCTTCGTGGGCATAAACCAAAATACGTTTTGTTTCTGACGAGAGGGGAAGTTCTACCGATGTTGAAATCTTCTGCTTGGAGTGCGTCGTCCGTGCTTTGATCGCCTCACGAATGGACTCGGCATTGTTCGTTCCCTCGGGGGAGCAACGACTGATCAATTCGGGATCTTCTCGTATCACGCCCAACAGCAGGTGCGCCGGCTCGATCATCGGCGTTCCTGCTTGAGACGCTTCATATCGCGCGAAGAAAATTACCCGACGCGCTTTTTCGGTATACCGTTCAAACATTCGTTCTTATCCGCAGAGCACCGAGCCGCCATTCACGTTCAGGATTTCGCCCGTGATATAGCGGGCCCAGTCACTACACAAGAAGACGATTGGACAAGCTATTTCATCGACGGTTGCCACCCTTCCCAGGGGAATTGTACGATTTATAGCGTCTAACCGATCGTGGTCGGCAAAAACCGCTCCGTTCAATTCCGTATCCACCCAGCCTGGCGCTACCGCATTAACGTTGATACCGAAAGACGCCAGTTCCGGGGCCAGCGACTTTGTGAACGATATCTGGGCTCCCTTTGACGCCGCATAATTCGAAACGTTAGCTTCGCCTCGTTGGCCGGCCGTGGAGCTGACTATTACGATGCGCCCCGAGCGCTGTCTTTTCATGACAGGAACGGCAGCGCGGCAAACGGTCCAGGTTCCCTTCAAATTAATATCCATCGTTCTATCCCAGAGTTCTTCTGATATTTCTTCAACGGCCGCTCCCTCCCAGATCCCCGCATTGCAAACCAGGATGTCTATACGCTTGAAGCGTTGGGCCGTTTCATTAATCAGACGGTCGGCGTCCTCCAGCTTAGAAACGTCAGCGTGAACAGCCAACGCTTCCACTCCTCTGCTGCAAGCTGAGGCTACGGCCGCATCGGCGGCGGCGGCATCGCGCAAGTAGTTAACAACTATATGCGCTCCCATCTCAGCCAGCCGATCAACTACCGCTCGACCAATGCCCCGGGAGCCGCCGGTTACAATGGCTACCCTGTCACGTAACTGCAGGCTTTCGTTTGCCACCAAGTACCTTTCTCAGTAATCAGTTTGCCAACGGCTTTTGTTTCGTCATTCGGAACCCTGTCGCGCATTGACCAACTGTTGAGGAATGGTCTGCGCATATTGCCCTGCCTCCCTGACGAAACGGCTGAATAAGGCCTGGGAGAGTAAGTCTCGCTCCCACCCCAGTTCAGGGTGCCATTGCACCGCCATTACAAAGCGATCGGATCGCGGATCCTCGAGAGCCTCCACCAGACCATCTGAGGCCCAGGCACTGGCAACCAGATCGCGTCCTACCACCTCAATCGCTTGATGGTGGTGGCTATTTACGACGGCTCCATCACTTCCCGCGATTGATGCCAGCCGGCTTTCCTCGAGCAGTTTGATGCGATGTGAAGGGCGGTCTCGCGGAGCACCTTGCTCGTGCTTTATCGCAGCTTGAACCTGTGACGCGATGTCCTGGATGAGCGTTCCACCGCGAGATACGTTTAGTACCTGCATCCCGAAACATATCCCAAACAACGGGAGCCGCCTTCGCTCGATCTCTTCGAGCACCAGTAAATCGGTTTCATCTTTGATCGAATGCACATGGCCCAACGCTTGATGAGGCTCATGTCCGTAGCGCAGCGGATCAACGTCCGAGTCACTCCCGGGAAGTAGGATGCCATCGACACCGCCCGTCACTGCGGCGATATATTCGCTATTAGGAATAAGGCTGATGTGTACTGGGGCGCCCCCGGCCGCTTCAACTGCCTCGCTGTAATGGCGAGAAAGATAAAAGCGGTCGGTGTCCAACTCAATCCGCATAGTGATGCCGATACGCGGTCGGTAGTCATGCATCTTATGAACCTTCATAATTAGAAATCCGCTACCAATTCATCAGCATTCATCAGCAAGGTATCATATCGCAAAGTTTGCTTCCGTGCCTTCCACTGTACACGCAAAGGCCAAAGCCGCAACCAAATGCAATCACCGAAACCATTTCGCCTTGTCCCTGGAAAACACGGAGTCAATAGCCGGGGGCAACGCCCCCGGACCGGCTATTGACTTAGTCCCTTTCAGGGACACGATCAAGCTCCTAACCAAAACTGCATCAACCCCGAATAACCTTGCCTTGACTTACATTCAGGCGACTTTCTATAGTGCTCACTAATAAATAATGGGAAAAGAAACTCTCAGCATTCGCAGCACAACCGTATTACTTGTGCGCAAAGACGGTCGCGTGGCGCTTGCTGGAGATGGCCAGGTGACGTTGGGTGAAACCATCATGAAAGCGAGCGCGAAGAAGGTACGTCGTCTGTATAACGACCGAATTCTTGCCGGGTTCGCAGGAGCCACAGCCGACGCCTTTTCATTGTTGACTCGATTCGAAAGCAAGCTAGAGCAGTATCACGGAAATCTTGAGCGGGCCGCTATCGAGTTAAGCAAGGAGTGGCGTACCGATAAAGTTCTCCGTCATCTCGAAGCCCTCCTGGTGGTGGCCGACACCAAGAGTTCATTTCTGCTTTCCGGTAACGGCGACGTGATCGCTCCGGACGATGGAGTCCTGGCCATCGGTTCGGGTGGTTCCTATGCATTGGCTGCCGCCCGGGCCTTGATGAAGCACACAGATCTCTCGCCCCGCGACGTCGCAATTGAGGCTTTGACCATCGCCGGCGAGATCTGTATCTACTCAAATCAGAATATTGTCGTGGAAGAGCTCTAATGCTCGCCAAACTCTGAGCGCGGTTAAAACGAGTTAAGTAATGGTTATATACTTGGCAGGAGAAGTTGACGAAGAAGTTCGATTAGACGACATGACCCCTCGTCAGATCGTCGCCGAGCTGGATAAGCACGTGGTGGGTCAGCGCAATGCCAAGCGCGCGGTTGCCGTTGCTTTGCGCAATCGAATACGGCGTCAGAAACTCCCACCGGAGATGGCCGTTGATGTGATGCCTAAAAACATCATCATGATCGGATCAACTGGCGTTGGCAAAACCGAAATTGCGCGGCGTCTAGCGCGCATGTCCGATTCCCCTTTTCTGAAAGTAGAGGCGTCGAAATTTACTGAGGTCGGGTATGTTGGGCGCGATGTGGAGAGCATGATCCGCGACCTCACCGAGATCGCGGTCGACATGACTCGCCAGGAGAAGATTGACGAAGTTGCCGAGAAGGCCGAGTTGAACGTTGAGGAGCGAATCCTCGACATCTTGCTGCCACCACCGCGGTCCTCCACAAGTCTCTATGATTTTGATTCCCCAACGACGGATGAGCCCCCTGCGGGAGCGGAGAGCGCCACGGGCGACGAACAATTTCAACGCTCACGCGATAAGTTTCGCACCCAGCTGCGGAGTGGAAAGCTCGATAACCGTCTGGTCGAGATCGAGGTGCGGGAAAAGAATTTTCCGGTTATCGAGCTCGCTGGGCCGCAAGGTATTGAAGAGATGGGGATCAACATGAAGGACATGTTGGGCAACATGTTCCAGGGGCGTTCAAAGCGACGAAAGATGCGGGTGGACGAAGCAATGGAGTATCTCATGCAGGAGGAGGAGGAGCGCCTGATCGATATGGACCAAGTGGCACGGGCGGCCATCGAGCGTGTCGAATCCTCCGGCATGATCTTCCTGGATGAGATTGACAAGATTGCCGGCCGAGAGTCCGGGCACGGACCTGACGTCTCACGTGAGGGCGTACAGCGAGACATTTTGCCGATCGTTGAAGGCACCACCGTCAATACGCGCTATGGGATGGTCAGGACTGATCACATCCTGTTTGTTGCGGCCGGGGCCTTTCATGTTGCGAAGCCTTCCGATCTCATCCCCGAACTTCAGGGGCGATTCCCCATCCGGGTCGAACTCGATTCGTTAACCGTTGACGATTTCAAGCGGATCTTGACTGAACCAAAAAACGCCCTGATCAAGCAGTATCAAGCGATGATGGAGACTGAGGGCGTGACACTCGAGTTTACCGATGACGCAATCGACGCAATTGCTAATTTTGCTGCCCGCGTTAATGAGCAGACTGAGAACATTGGTGCCCGCAGACTTCAGACCATCATGGAGAAGCTGCTGGAAGAGATCAGCTTCGAAGGACCTGACCTGGAGCCCAAGAACCAGCGAATCAACTCCGCTTACGTTGACGGCATGTTGCTAGAGACCGTCAAGGATCAAGACCTTAGCCGGTACATTCTGTGAGAGAAACTTTGCCGTCTACGTCCCGGATCTTGCTTTCCCCACTCACGAATAGTCAGAAGGCGTTGTGTATATCGCTTTTCTTCGCTTTCGCAATCGTTGGTTGTGGCAAGCGAAGGCCGCCGCTCCCGCCGGTGGAACGCGTTCAGCAGCGCACGGAGCTTCTCTCGGGTGTGCAAAGAGGCAACCGTGTGATTTTGAGTTGGCCAGCGCCACTGCGCAATGCCCCGGATGAAAGCGTGCAGAGCATCCGACGTATTGATGTCTATCGGCTAGCGGAAAAACCAACCGCGCTTTTACCCCTAACGGAAGAAGAGTTTGCGGTCCGGTCAACTCTCATTGGATCTGTAACCTACGATCAGATCAAGAACGCGACTGATACCTTGACGTACACTGATGCCCTTGAGCTCGCCGGAGAACCTACCCGTTTACGGTATGCGATTCGTTATGTTAACGCTTCGGAACAGCGTGCAGCCTTCTCAAACTTTCTCCTGATTGAACCGTCCGCGAGGGTAGCTAAACCTCCCACCCTGGTTTCTACGGGAAAGGAAGTTGGCGAGGATGCGATCGCGATAAACTGGCAACCTCCTGACTCGAACATTGACGACTCAACTCCCTTAAATTTGCTGGGCTACAACGTCTATCGGCTCGACGAATCACAGAGCGACGTCAGTCAAAACCCCATCAATAACTCCTTAGTATCAGGCAACCAGTACGTCGACCGGAATTTCCGGTTTGGTGAGAACTACCGGTATGTAGTCCGTTCCGTATCGCTGGGAACCGACGGAGCGCAGGTTGAGAGTCTGAACTCCAATTCGCTTCCCGTGTCGGCGCGAGACACCTTTGCACCGTCCGCGCCCGCGTCAATCACCATAGCCGCCGCCCCTGGCAGGTTATCAATCTTCTTCCCGGCGAATCCCGAACCCGATGTGGCGGGCTATGAAATCTATCGCTCAATTGATCCGGATCTGCCGAAAGAGAGCTGGACGAAGGTAACCACCGCAGCGCTGACAAAGACGACCTTCCTGGATGAGAACGTTGAATCAGGAAAACGGTATTACTACTATATTAAAGCAATAGATCAGGCAGGCAATGTCAGCCCTCCATCCGAAGTGGTTTCTGAGAGTGTACCTTAAGTCGAATGAAGTTATGTCGAGCTACACATGCGGCGTATGAGCAGCCTCGATTTGGGGCCATTGATGGTAGCACTGTGCACGTATTCGAAGCGGGAGTTTCCCTAGATGCCCTTGCGACATCACAAAGCAGTCATAGTGTTTCTCTTGCAGAAGTGACGTTCGTTGCCCCGGTCACGCCTTCGAAGATCGTTTGTGTGGGGCGCAACTACCGTGAGCACGCCGCCGAACTGGGAAATAGGATGCCCGAGGAACCTTTGCTGTTCTTGAAGGCGCCTTCCTCGGTAATCGGTGATGGAGACACGATCGAGCTGCCTGGGGAGTCCGAGCGGGTTGAGCACGAAGGAGAATTGGGAGTCGTTATCGGTCACCGAGCTCGTCACATCTCTGCCGACGAAGACCCCTTGAGCTATGTCCTGGGATACACGTGCGTCAACGATGTAACCGCCCGTGATCTGCAGCGCAAGGACGTGCAGTTTACCAGGGCGAAATCGTTCGATACCTTTTGTCCGGTCGGGCCGGTAATCGTGCGCGAGATCAACCCTCTGGATGCGGAGGTTACCACGCGCCTCAACGGCGACATAAAGCAACGGGCGCGCACCTCAATGATGGCTTTTTCAGTTCCCTTCCTGATCAGGTATATCGCCGAAATCATGACGCTCTATCCCGGAGACCTGATTGCGACCGGCACTCCCGCCGGCGTCTCCCCGATGAAGCACGGCGATGTCGTCGAAATAGAGATTGAAGGGATCGGTGTCCTTCGAAATAGTGTTAGTCGATCTGAAGGCTGAGGTTGTGGGTCAGTTTGAGCTTGAGGTCAGATTCAATGTGTTTTCGAATCCCGATGGGATTTAAGTCAATAGCCGTGGGCGAGCGTTTGCGACGCCCACGGAGGAGGATCGGAGAAAGATTCCCGACCCTGAAAGGGGCAAACCGTGTCCGACAGTATGACCCCTTCAGGGTCAGTGATGTTTTTCGGCTATCCGTGGGCGTCGCGCAACGCTCGCTACGGCTATTAACTCAGATCCCTCTTGGATGATGGGACCGAACCCAAACTGACCCACTACCGAAGCTATAGTCATTCGTGGTCGAACTCTACCGAAGTTGATTGGAAGCATCTGAGACGCGGAGGCAATAATGAAATTCTTTCTTGATACCGCAAACCTTAATGAGATTCGTGAAGCGGCAACCATCGGCATCGCCGATGGAGTGACCACCAATCCATCCCTGATCGCCAAGGAGGGCGAGGTCGACTTCAAACAGCATATCGCCGCAATTTGCGAGATAGTCAGTGGTCCCGTCTCGGCGGAAGTCACCAGCGAAGACGTGGACGGGATGCTTCGCGAAGGACGTGAGTATTCGAAGATCGCTCCAAACGTAGTGATCAAATGCCCCCTCACTCGTGCAGGACTTAGAGCAACTCATCAACTCTCAGATGAAGGAATCAAGGTCAATGTCACGCTTTGCTTCTCCGCTGGCCAGGCAATTCTAGCTGCGAAGGCTGGGGCTTCTTTTATCAGTCCCTTTCTCGGGCGACTTGATGACATCGGACACGACGGATTGCTTCTGTTGCGCGAGATAGTCGAGGTCTACGGAAACTATGACTGGAAAACCGAAGTCCTGGCGGCAAGCCTGCGTCACCCGCTTCATGTCATAGAGTCGGCACGCATGGGCGCAGATATCGCCACGATGCCTTTCAAAGTCATCGATCAGTTATTCAATCACCCCCTTACCGACAAGGGGCAGGCACAATTTTTGGCGGACTGGCGCAAGAGCGGGCGAAAGTAAATCGATGATCACGGTTCGGGCCCACAAATACGACGGCTCGGAACATCGCACCTGGAATGCGAAGGTGCTACGACAAGAAGGATCATTGCTTGTTCTCAACGCGACTTTCGACAAGGAAATCAAACACGACCTGCTGGGCACCATTGCCTGCGGAACGACTAGCATCGAGTACTATTGGCTGGATCGCTGGTACAACATTTTTCGCTTCGCTGAGCCGACCGGGAAGTTGAGGAGTTACTATTGCAATGTTAACGTCCCGCCGGCGTTCGATGGCCAGGTTCTCAGCTACGTGGATCTGGACATAGACATATTGGTCGAGCCGGACCTTTCGTACCGGATAGTTGATCTCGAGGACTTTGAGCAAAACGCGGAGCGCTTCGGGTATTCTGAAGACATTCAAACAAAGGCCAGGCAGGGACTTAAAAAACTGGTAGAACTGATCGAAACGCGAGCGTTTCCCTTCGCTGACGCTTCGCGGGACGACTAGCGTAGGGTTCCAGAAGTTGCCTATGAGATTGGGGGGTGACGCGAATAGTCAATCGTCATTGAGTGCGGTCGCTACCTCCTCCGGTTCTGTAGTGGGAGTGGTGGTTTTTGGACACTCAATTTGCGACTACCGGTACTTGGCGAACGCCTAGCAGGCAGCACTTCCAGTAAAAATGAGAAGTCTGAACTTTTGTAAAGGAAATTCTGGGACACCACACTAGCCAGTCGGATTTGAGTATGACTTCAAAGCAACAGCCAAAGCAGTCCAAGTCCAAACTCGAAACGCTGAAAGAACGGGCACAGCAGGCCGAGATCGGAGGCGGTGCAGAGCGAGTCGAGAAGCAGCATGCCGCAGGCAAGATGACTGCTCGTGAACGAGTTGATTTTCTTCTGGACGAAGACACGTTCGAGGAATTTGACAAGCTGGTTGTGCATCGCTCGCGCGACTTCGGTCTCGACCAGCAACTCTACCCGGGTGATGGTGTGATCACCGGCCACGGTTTGATTGATGGTCGGCGCGTGTTTGTCTTTGCTCAGGACTTCACTGTTTTTGGCGGCTCACTCTCTGAAACTCACGCGGAAAAGATTTGTAAGGTGATGGACCTGGCAATGAAGGTGGGAGCTCCGATTATTGGCCTCAATGATTCAGGAGGGGCCCGCATTCAGGAAGGTGTGCTGAGTCTCGGCGGATATGCCGACATCTTCTTGCGTAATACCCTCGCGAGCGGAGTTGTTCCGCAGATAAGTTGCATCATGGGGCCTTGCGCCGGTGGAGCCGTTTATAGCCCGGCGATCACTGACTTCAACGTAATGGTCAAAGATACGTCCTACATGTTCATTACCGGACCAGATGTAGTCAAAACGGTTACTCATGAAGACGTAACCAAGGAAGAGCTGGGGGGCGCGATCACTCATAATCGTGTTTCCGGCGTCGCCCATTTCGCCGCAGATTCAGACGAGCATGCACTGCGGATGGTCCGCGAACTGCTTTCATTCATTCCTTCAAACAATCTTGAGGATGCACCGGCGGTAAACTCCACTGACTCTGCGGAGCGAACCGAAACGAGACTCAATACAATCGTTCCTGATGCCTCAAACCAGCCATACGACATTCGCGGCGTCATTAATCTTATCGTTGATGACGGCTATTTTTTTGAAGTGCAGCAGCACCACGCGCCCAACATCTGTGTAGGGTTTGCCCGGTTGGATGGCCGCTCCGTCGGGATTGTTGCAAATCAACCCGCGTATCTGGCTGGCGTGCTCGATATCGATGCCTCCGTTAAAGCGGCAAGGTTTGTACGCTTCTGCGACTGTTTCAACATTCCCCTGGTGACCTTCGAAGATGTACCCGGGTTTTTGCCGGGAGTCTCACAAGAGCATGGCGGGATCATCAGACATGGCGCAAAGCTGCTCTATGCGTTTGCGGAAGCCACCGTTCCGAAAGTGACTGTGATAACGCGCAAGGCATACGGTGGGGCCTATTGCGTGATGGCCTCAAAACACATTCGAACAGATGTGAATTTTGCCTGGCCTACGGCAGAGATTGCCGTGATGGGACCCGAAGGCGCCGTCGGCGTGCTCTATCGGCGTGAGATTAACGAAGCAAAGGACAAAGAAGCTGTGCGCCGCGAGCGCATTCTTGAGCTGGAAGAAAAGTTTGCCAATCCCTACGTAGCCGCCGAGCGAGGCTTCGTTGACGAAGTTATTGAACCAGCTCAAACCAGACCCAAGCTAATCCGCGCACTATCACTTTTAGAGAACAAGCGCGACACCAATCCACCCAGAAAGCACGGCAACATCCCGCTGTAGCGAACTTCGCACTATTCCGGCGGGAAATTCATGCGTCTGAGCAACTCGTTCCAACGCAGGTCGGAATGCAGGCTGTCGAGCGGGGGATCTGCCATCATAGTGGTAGCCAAGTTGTTACGCTCTTCAACCGGGTTGGGGTGGGCAGCCTGCTCAACGGAAGTTCTCGACCAGCATCAGGTCGTCTACGGAGGAGTCCATCCGGGCATAGAGAATCGTGCGGCCTTCCGGAGAGGCCGTGAGGGGGAGGTCCACGTTGCCGAGGTTACCAGCCACCGTCGTGGACCTGCGGGTCGCGAAGTCGAAGTACTGAAGCCGTGTCTCTCCCGTGGGCTTGTCCAAATAGGTGATGCCTCCCTCTCCCTTGGGCCGGTCGATATAGTAGATGCCGCCCTCGAGCACCACGAAGTTGGCTAGAACAACTCCCTCCAGAACCTTGACGGGAACGCCGCCGGAGCCAGGCAGGCGCCACAAGGGGCTCGACTTGTCCATAGTCTGCACGTAGTAGATGTAGGTGCCGTCCGGCGACTCAAAGGGCGCGTGTCCGACGCTGTTTGTCAGCTTGACGGCATCCCCGCCGAATGCCGGGATCTTCCAGATCTGATTTTCTCCCGCTCGGTTCGAGTCGAAGTAGATCCATTGGCGGTCCCGGGAGAAACTGGGGAACGCATCGCTGGCCGGTTGAGAAGTGAGATTTCGAGGCTTGCCGCCCGCCGCGGGAATCACATAGACCTCCCACTGGCCTTCGAGATTGGAGTGGACCGCAATGAGTTGGCCGTCGGGAGAAAGATGGGGCATGCTGTCGTCTTTGGTAGAGTAGATTGAGACGACCGGTGGAGACGAGGCGGGCGCCCCGGGAGCGGAGGTTTCGACGCGCCAGATATTAAAGTCCGTGGAGCTGCGGACGTAAACCAACCGCGAAGGCCGCCCGGGCTGGGGGCGCGAAACCACCGGCATCAGACCGTCCTCCCCGACGAAAGGCAGGCGCGCCGGCGTGCTTTCGCCGGGGACAACCAACCTCCAAAGACTTCCCTTGGCGGAAAAGAGAATCTCTTGACTGTCGGGCATCCACACCAGGTGTTCCGCATCCAGCGCGGCCAGCGTAAGCCGCTGCGCTTGGCCCACGGCGGTCAGGCCTTTTCCCAACGGAAGCCGGTAAAGCTCACCGGTGTACAACCCGCTGGCGCTCCGGCGGAAGACCAGCCAACTGCCATCGGGAGAGACCGCCGGGTTGGTGTCGCCAAACGCAGGGGGTTGCGGGTGGGTCAACTGCCTTTTCTCTCCGGTCTCGAGCGAAATCACGAACCAGGCGTCCGGCTTGCCCTCGCCCGGGGAGTCCGTAACCACTAGACAGTTGCTGTCCGGACACCAGGCAAGGTGCGGCGGAGTGACGAAGGTACCGCCGCGTACGCGGATCTCGGCTAATTTGCGCTCCGGCCCACCCCAGTGGCGGGATCAGCCGCAATTCACTCTTGTCGGCTTCCGATTGACGGCGCAGGAAGGCTATCGAGCGGCCGTCGAGCGACCAGACCGGGTTGTAGTCGTTGCCCGAGTCGGTCGTCAGTCGCAAAGGAGAGCCGGAGCCGATCAGCTGCACGTAGATATCGGGGTTGTCTTGCTTTGGCCCTGTCCACGTAAATGCCACGTGGTTGCCGTCGGGGGAAAACGAGGGATAGCGCTCCACTCTAGCGTGGTGAGCGGGACGGCTCGGAGCGGCTCTGCGTCTTGCGGTGCGCGCCAGGGTTGCCAGACGAAGAGACCCGCGACTACAAGAATCAATGGCAAGGCGGCCGCCCATATCCAACGCTGCTGCAACGACCCGTGCACCTGGCGGCCCGAACCGGACTCCTCGCGGAGGTCTTCAAGCGCCACCTTCAGGTCCGCCATGGTCTGGTAGCGCCGCGCCGGATCCTTCCGTAAACAGCGCAGTATTAATCTTTGTCAGGTCGTGGGGAACTTTCGGTGGCAACGGCTTTGGTTCCTGATTGAGTATCGCCGCCACCATCTCCATCAGCGAATCACCCTGGAACGCCCTCTGTGCCGTCACCATCTCGTAGAGCACCGCGCCGAACGAGAAGATGTCGCTGCGCGCGTCCACCTTCTTGCTCGCCGCCTGCTCAGGCGACATGTATTGCGCCGTGCCGAGGACTACCCCGACTCTGTTCGCGCTACGAGTGACAGGGTCAGTGCGCTTGTATCCACAGTCTCCGGCGCGGCGGTTTCGGTCAGTTTGGCGATTCCGAAGTCAAGGACTTTAACGTAACCATCGCGCCGGATCATGATGTTCTCCGGCTTGATGTCGCGATGCACAATCCCAGCCTCATGAGCCGTCGCTAAAGCCGAAGCCACTTGCGCGGCAACCTTCAACGCCTCGCTTGTTTTCATTTTGCCGGCTCGCCTGAGCGACCCGCGCAGAGTTTCGCCATCAATGAATTCAGTGACGATAAAGTGATGACCCTCCGCCTCTCCGACTTCGTGAATGGTTAGGATATTCGGATGATTGAGGGCGGACGCGGCTTTCGCTTCTTGTTTGAACCGCCGCAAGCGTTCTTCATCTTGCGTATGCTCGCGCGGCAGAAGTTTCAGCGCAACGCGGCGGCCAAGAGTCGTGTCCTTTGCCAGGTAAACCGCTCCCATCCCGCCTTCGCCGAGCAGGGAGACGATCTCGTAGTTGCGGAGTCGCTGCCCGACCAGGGACTCTGACTGATGCCCACTGAACAGGTCAGCCGCTGCCCAGGCGACAGGGTTCTCGATGATGCTGTCGGACTCTTTGAAGGAGGCGATTAGCGACTCTACCTCATGTCGTAGGCCGTCATCGCCGTCACAGGCTAGCTCGAGGAACGCGGCGCGTTCCTCGACCTCATGCTCCAGCGCGGAGGCTAACAGCTCTTTGACCTGCTGCCAGCGTTCGGGCGTCACTTCGCTTTACTCCCGCCGATCTCACGGCGCAGCCATGCCTTCGCCATGTTCAAATCGTCCTTCACGGTCGTCAGCGATACACCGAGCACTGCGGCCGTTTCTTCAATGCTTAGCCCACTGAAGAATCGCAGTTCAACAATCTGACTCTGCCGGTAGTCAATCGCAGCGAGTCGCGTCAGCGCCTCATCGAGCGCTAACAGGTCCACTGATTTCTCAGCCACCACCAACAGCCCCTCGTCCAGCGCCAGGGCGATGCCTGACCCGCCGCGCTTGACGCGATGGCGTCGCCGCGCGTGATCGACAAGGATGCGGCGCATCGACTGCGCGGCGACGGCGAAGAAGTGCGCGCGGTTTTGCCAACGTACGTTCTTTTGATCTATCAGCCGGATATACGCCTCGTGAATTAAGTCCGTCGTCTGGAGAGTGTGGCCGGCGCGTTCGCGTCGCAGGTGGCGGGCAGCCTGGCGCCGCAGTTCCGTATAGACCACGGGCATAAGCCTGTCGAGCGCCTCGCGGTCGCCGTTGCTCCAGTCGATGAGCATCTGGGTGATGTCTCGTGGTGACGGCTTCGTCATCGAAGCCTCCTCTGGTAGGTCGAAGGTGTTTATCCATAGCCGTGACGAGAGTATATGCCCCTTACTGATGGTCAAGTCAATTTTCAGTATGAGTCGGCAGCTGAGAAAGCTTTCGCCGGAAAATAAAAGAAAAGCTCCGGCCAGTTTCACTCTAATTATCGCGTTAATAGATGAGAGCAGCTATAGGGCCTCTTGAATTTCTAGAACACCAAAAGGAGAGATGATGATGAACGGAAAAACCCGAAAACTTATGACGCTTGTAGCCGTCGTGTTGACGTTTTGCTGGGTCTCCCTGGAGCAATTAGCACTTGCGCAATCACCGAGGGGCTTCTTGGGACTGCGCGGAAACTCAGCGCAATCAACATCGTCGCAATCAGCGAACAGCAATTGCAGAAAGCTTAAAGGTATTCGGATTGACGTTTTTGACCCCGCTGCCGGGATTGCGTTTGGAACAATCACCAACGGCGGTATTCTCAATGGAACGACGGCAGATGTCATTAACTTTGACGCTGGTGTTGTCTTTACCCCTGACCCGAACTTGGTTGCCTACCTTTCCGATACGACCATCACCACCAGGAGGGGGCAATTAAAGACCAGCCTTGTAACTACTCAAAGTATCGTAACGGGAGTTTTTACCCAATGGGGAAACATCAATCCCAACACTAGCACCGGCAGATTTGCCGGAGTGACGGGCGTGATTTTCTTTAACGGCATACCAATCGGGGATCCTTCAATCGGCCCCTACAAATCGGTAATTGTAGGTGAAATCTGTTTCGCACACGATGACGATGAGGAGGACGACGAAAACGACGACGATCGGTAGGGCTGGCAACTCTATGTAGAGAGGTACTACCCAGCAGTTCAACTATCTCTGCTCCATGACTGCCACCGGGGGAGGCTGGACGAGACATTCCTAAAGCAAATAAAGAGCTTGTGCTGGGCGCTATTGATACTGTGACTACCAAAGCACGGGTTGCGAGCCGAGGGACTATGCCGGGCTACTACTGTTTCGGTGCGTAATAGCCCTGGCGATAGATTAGTTGCAGCTTCTGTTTCTGGAGTTCCGGATTGATGATTTCCATCTTAATACGACGGTGAGATCCGTCGCGTAATTTGTTCTGCGGAGAGTAAGCTATAACGTACTGAGACCGCAGTTCCTCCTGGATCTGCGCAAACGCCCGTCCCAGCTCAGCTTCATCGCGTGGGAAAAAAGCGCGGCCGCCTGTGCGGTCAGAGATTTTTCGCAGGGAATCCTGCTCGACTTTGTATAGCTCCGGATCTCCGATACCTATGCTGTAAACGGCTACGTTGTTCTTCACCGCCGCGTCAATCGCATCCTGGCGTTTGATAGTGCTGCTTGTATCATCGCCATCGCTAAGGAGAATTACTGCTCGCCGCGAGTTCTCTGAAGCCTGGCTCAACACTTCGCTAGCACTTTCCCAGACCGAGTCCCAAATGCTGGTCCAGCAAAGAGGATCTTCCTGCACCGGCCTCTCTTCGACGCAATTCGGATTGTTTGCCGGCAGCTCAATTCTTAGGTGATCGATCGCGCGATATAGATTTGAAATATTCTCGGTAAGTTGCTGCTGAATTTTGGGAACACCGGTGAATGAAATTACGGCTACCTTGTCCTTATCCGGCCTGACGACAGCGCGTATGAATGCTTTGGCTGCCTTCTTTTCGTCAGGAAGCGTGCGCTCCTGCGACTTGCTGGTATCAACCAGCATTACCACCGTCAAGGGACGATCGGTCTCACGCTCAAACAGACTGATTGTTTGCGGAGCGTCATTTTCGTAGATCCTTAAATCATTCGCTCGCAGAGTGGTGATGAAATGTCGATCTCGATCAACGGCCGTGAAAACCGTATTCACGAGGTTCGTCTCTACGCGCACAACTTCGGGTTCGGGTTCTTCAGAGGGCGGGCTGGAAATCGTGCTCCGAGCGGGCGGCGGCTCGTTGACAGTGCGCGGCCGTCGTTGATGGCGCTCTGAACCACTCTGCGCGTTGATGTTTGCTGAACTCAAGCCCGCCAGAGCCAGCAGTGTTAGCGTGAGCAATTTTGATTTAACGAACATAATTTTGATAATCCCAAGAATGAGAGAGTTGTTAGTCAGGACCCACCTCGCGGTAAAAGCCGTGAAAAATTAGGACCGTCCCGGGATGCTACTCAAACATACGGAAATTCGCAGGTTGGGAAGGGCGGTTTACCCCCGCTTACGCTCGTAACACTCAAACTTGGCGCATCAGCGGGGGTAAACCGCCCTTCCCAACCTGCGAATTTCTGATCCTTGAGTGGTATCCGCGATCGAATTCAATTTTTTCACAGCTTCGGTAGCGGGTTGGTCCTCCACTCATTTGCACATTGACATGTCTCGATCCGCACTGTGCGAAACAGATGCGCAGAACGGCACGCCAACAGGTTCCGACTTGTTGCCCTAACAGTCAAATGGGCAGCCCCAAGAGGGACTGCCCATAAGATTGCCACAGGCAACTGGTTAGTAACGACGGTTACGATTACGAAGCTTGTAGGTATAGAGTGCTGAACCGCCCCCACCTGCCAAGGCACCAATGCCCGCACCCTTCTTGCCACCGATAAGGCCGCCAATCGCGGCGCCAGATCCCGCTCCAATCGCTACCGTTAGCTTATCACGGTGCTTCTGCCAGAAGCTCCGGCCACGCGGCTGCTGTTGATTAGAGGTATACACAGGTTGCGCGCTGGAACTGCGGGCGTACCTGCGACCGGAGTTGCGGTAAACAACGCGCGCAGGTCGATCACTAACCGCGGCTGCGGACGGAGCGAATGAGCGAGTGGCAGTTGCGCCAGCTTCCGCAGCACGAAACCCATCAGCAAACCCGACTTTATACGCTCCCTGCTCATCTGTCGTATTGAATTCAGCGGGAATAAACTGGTCGCTGCCAGTCTGTCGCTGAGAGGCTTGCGTGTTATCACCGGGCGTGTCCTGCGCCGCGTTTCCGGCCGCAGTCGTTGGCTGATTTTTCGAATGCATTACGAGCCCGCCAACCGAGCCGCCCACGAGGGCTGCTATCAAAGCAACCGGTAGTAATTTGTTAGTCATAATCATCGCCCTATTCTCCTTCGGCTTAGAAGTGTAAATGCTGCTATCGTAGCTGGACAACTTAAGGGGCAAGATGCGTTCCTCGGCGGGTTTTCCCCAGCGACTCAATGTCACTCTCGCCTCAAAACACCTATGATTACTAGTCAGTATTGTGAGATGTAACGAATTTGCAATTTGAACTGGGTGGTGAGTGTGCGGGCTTTTAGTCTTTATACCCGATATCGATTGTCCTATATGCGAAATGATCACTTGATTTCCGTGGGAGCCCGCGTCGGCCGCTGGGCGGGCTGGGAACTCAACTGCGACGCCACGCTTCAGCGGCAACGAAGAAGACATCGTTGATAATAGTGAAGAAGACATCGTTGATAATAGTAAGGCACGAAGAAGATTTGGATCTGCTGTTGCCCGCCATCGCGGGCTGGTTAAGCGGTTCGGCGTGCGCGGGTACTAGAGCATAGCTCTTTGTAGCCAGCGAGGGCGTTCCCAGCACTGAAGTGCCGGGCTATCGTCAAGGCGTATGAAGACTGAGGAGAGAAACAAAAACGGCCAGAGAGCTCCCTGGCCGTCTTCCCATCGCTGTGCGGTCTAAATTAGGCTGCCCGTTGCGTAACTCCTGGCCTGCTCTCTCGCAGCAATTCTAGTGCCTTCTTCATCTGGACATCCTCAACCGGAGGTTTCGCAATATTTGGTGTCACCGTAGCTTCCGGCCTCTCGTTCGGCTGCGTGGACCTGTTCACCGGGTCGTCATCGTTGCCCGTGAGGTCTTCGGGATTTACAGCCTCAGCAAGTTCAGGTCGTTTCACTTCAACGGAAGGTGTCACGCCGGAATGGGCGCGATCTTCACCCAGGAACGGCTTTCCGCTGGCGGTTGCCCACTTAACCGTGGTAAGCAGCAACCCATCGCCTCCGCGCAAGGTAAATAACTGTTGCTCGGCGCCGGCACCGAAACTCTTCTCACCCACAATCTGGCTGCGATTTCGCTCAAGCAATGCAGAGGCAACTACCTCGGCAGCTCCTGCAGTGCCGGTGTCAATCAGGGCGATAATCGGGCCGGAGAAAATCGTCGCCTTAGGATCAGCGGCGAAGGTCTTCAGTATCTTCCCTTCGCGGCCAGTGGTCTGGGCTATCGTGCCGTCTTTGATAAACAGATTAGCGACTGCTACCGCTACATTAAGAGAGCCCCCCGCCGTACCTCGCAAATCGAGAACCACTTTTTGTGCGCCTTGTTTGACCAGTTCCTGGAGACGTGAGCGCGCCGCAGCAGCTTCACCTTCAGCTAAACTGTTAATGCGCAGTAAACCAATCTTACCCGCTTCCATTCTCGATTCGGCAGCCGGCGCACGGAAAGAACCGCGTTTCACCGCCAAGGTCAGCGGTCGACTATTTGCACGCAGAATCCGCAGCTTCACTTCGGTCCCCGCAGGACCATTGAGTAGTTGCTTCGCATCGTACAGAGAAATATCACGAGTGGCCTTGCCGTCGATGTATTCGATAATATCCCCGGCCCGAACTCCTGCCTGATCAGCCGGAGAACTCTTCATGGGTGCAATTACGTAAAGATAAGAGGCAACTTGCGACATTTCGGCGCCAATTCCGACCTGATTGTCCCTTCCAGTTCCGCTATAATCACGAACCTGGTCCGGAGTGAGGTATGTCGAATAGGGATCCAAGCCGTAGGCTAGGCCACGGAGCGCGCCAGCGCGCACCTTCTCCATGTTCGGCTCATCCACATAATCGTTCTGGATGTGCTGAAGAACGCTCTCAAAGATGCGTAACTGAGCATTGGGATCGTTGGCCGGTTGCTGTGCCCGAGTGGAAATCCAGCCGCCTACAACAGTATAAAGAGCCAGTGTGGCTGACAAGAGAATTAAAGCAAACTTGGCGCGAAATGACATTGGTTTACCTCTCGTTGTTACATCAGTTGCGAGCTCAACTGAGCCAAAAGCATCATACAGTCGGCGATTAAAGGGCGCAAGTCAGTGGCCTCGCGGGCTTTACGATTGTTACGCGGTCCTTGAGTCTTAGGTTGATGAATTCCCGATCGAAGTGTTAATTAAACAACCAGACAAATCAGAAAATCTAGCCGGGCCGATTGTGGTTCTCGATCTCGGTCAAAAAAGGGTCGGGGTCGCCGCGTCCGACTCAATGCTTATCTCAATAACTAAACTTGCGCCGCTTACACGTTCTAACTGGAAGCAATTGCTCCGCGATGTCACTGAACTAGTCCGCCGCTTAGACGCCAAAACGCTGGTTATTGGTTTGCCGTTAAGCCTGGACGGAGCCAGAGGTTCGGCTGCCTTGGAGGTCGAATATACGGCGGGGAAGTTTGCGCGGTCGCTGAAAATCCCAGTGTATCTGCAAGATGAACGTCTAACTTCCGTAGCGGCAGAGGAGCAGCTTCGAGCCGCCGGCAAGACTCCCCCGGAGATGCTGGATCTGCTTGATTGTCAGGCGGCTGCTATTATTCTCATGGACTTTATCGCCGGAGGACAACCAAGGGTTTTGATCTCCATCCCTTAAGCGGGAGGTGAGGCCGGTGGCTGGTCCTACCACTTAGTATCATCGTGAAATGCTCTCCAATAATCGTTACTTTAATTCTGATTGTCGGAGCAGTTGGTGCTGTCGTGTGGGGCTACCGAGACCTGCGCACGCCCGTTCACCACGGACGAAGCGGTCAATATATTGAGATACCGAAAGGTACGTCTCCAGCCACAGTGATCAAGAAACTCACAGTTGCGGGAATAATCAAGCATGAACAACCAGTACTCATGTACCTGAGACTTACGGGAGTGGGTCAAGGTTTCAAGGCGGGCGAGTACGACTTCCCTTCCCCTATTTCTCCCCATGCTGTATTGGCCCAACTCCAAACCGGCGAGCAGCGGCTTATTCGTCTGACCGTGGTTGAAGGATGGACCAGGTGGGACATCGCCAACGCAATGGCCCGGGTTCCCGAGCTGAAGCTCACTGACCCCAATTCGGCGCTATCGCTCATGAACAACGTAACGCTCATTCAAGATCTGGATCTAAACGCTAAGAACCTTGAGGGGTATTTGTTTCCGGACACCTACGAGTTTCCGCCTGATACGCAACCGGCTGAACTCATTGCGATCATGGTGAAACGCTTCCGAGCAGTGTGGAAACCAGACTGGACTGCGAAAGCGCTTAGCCTGGGTATGTCGCCGCGACAAATCGTTACTGTAGCTTCCCTTGTCGAGACGGAGGCCAAACTCAAAGACGAACGTCCCATAATTGCGTCCGTAATCTACAACCGCCTGAAACTAGACATGGCTTTGGGCATTGATTCAAGTGTGATCTACGCCTCCAAGCTCGAGGGAAAGTGGCGCAACGATGGCAAGGTTTACCAAAGCGATATCGACCGCAGGTCACCATACAACACACGGTTGCACGTGGGACTCCCTCCGGGCCCAATCGCATCGTCAGGTGAGAGCGCGCTGACGGCAGCGATCAATCCCGCTCAAACTGATCACTTGTATTACGTGCGCGAGCCATCGCGAGACGATGGCGCTCATAATTTCTATGACAACGAGAATGATTTCTTCACAGGTGTGCAGGCTCTTCGACGCTGGGAACAGGCAAGGGATTTAGAGAATGATCGGAAGAAAGCGCCAGAGAAATGATTAGGCCACCAGATAAGCACGGGTCGGAGGCAACCGAAAGAAAAGCAACAGAAGGGATGCTCATATGGCGTTAACAGCATCCATATTTTTAGTCTTTTATCCGTGGATCTCCCGGTTCATCTGTGGCAGATTCTCTGTCGCCAATAGTTGTCGGAAAGAATTTGCGCTGAACTCCCAACTGCGCATGCTTGAATTTGCGCAGACCTTAATCTATTCTCGATCGACTGATCCCCCTCGCCATCTGTCTGGTTTAATGAGGTGATTTTATGTATCGGCTAACAGGCGTGTTGTTACTAATAACTCTTTCCGCTTCTGCTGCTCTCGCACAGGGTAAAGGAATCGACAAGTCGAACGAACGAGTGCGTGACAGCGGTAGCAAGGCACCTGCAAACAATGGCAGCAAGACTGATGTTGGAGCCGGTCGCGGAATGGACTTTGGAAAGGGCCGCACTCCGGAGGTGCTTTCGCTTCCGAACCCCTACCGCATAACTGGTCGCCGCGATGTGATCCTGAAAACGATCGAGGATGTGATGCGCGACCAAAAGCTGGTAATGGATGAGACCACGTCCAAGCCATCCGAAGGCATTATTGTGAGCCTGCCGTATACATTTATTAAGGGGGCCGTGGTTTCCCAGTCCGAGTTGAACCGATATGCTGAAGTGGCGGGGTCTGATTCCCGCGGTTGGACTCGAGGTCGTTACACGCTAAACGTCGAAGTCCAACCGATCGATGGTACTAGCGCAAACGTAGCAGTCAACGCAAAGATTGAGGGGAGAACTGACGGCGCAACGGGTGGTGAATGGGTTACATTGCCCAGTCTCGGGGTAGCCGAGGAAGAATTTTTGTCGGCCTTGGTGACGGCCCTCACCGGCACACCCCCGGCGGGGCGTGCACTTCCTAAACCTTGATGCTGGAACCAAGTTAAAGTGATGCCTTAACTGTGATACTTTAAGAATGCTCACTGATTCAACTCACACCGAACTACTGATCGAAGAGAAAAGATCGACAGGCCGCAAGTTAGTGGCTATAGCTTGCGCCGTTACGGTAACCGCCATTTTCTTTGCTGGTTATACCTACCTGCGAAAGCGCACTGCCCAGCAGCGGCTTGCTGCAGCTATCCAGGCGCCCCCGACCTCGGATACTCCAAAGGGGCCCGCCCAAGCTCACATTCTGGTTGACGATGCCCTTCTCAAAGGCGGACAAACAATCATTGGCGGCTCCGTGAGAAACATTTCCGCGGAAAAGTTGAGCGGACTTACAGTGGCTTTGGAACTCCGACGACGGAAGGACGGATCGCTGGAGCAAACTTCGGCGGCAGTAGAGCCACGCGATTTGGAACCGGATCAGGAGGGCCGGTACTTACTTAAGCTGCCAGCGCAGCAATATATCTCGGTGCGCCTGATGGGCTTGAAAGGGGGGGCGGACTCCGCACTGCTGGCATACACCACCGCGTCGGGCCAGAAACGCCCACCTGAGAGAATTGAGCCTAAGGTCGTGACGGTACCGCGGTCGGGACGACGGGGCGGTGAGTTTCTGAACTCACCCGACAGTCCGGCGCGCGTTCCCTAGTCTTCGGCGGCTTAATCAATCTTCTCAACTCGATGTCTGTGACATAATCTCTAGGGCTGTTTAATCTCAAGTCTTTCCTCAGAAGTCGGCACACCCACAATTAACGTGGAGCTTGAACCCGGTCCAGGTTGGAAGAACGAAAGGAGCTGCTCCGGCGACGATGAGCTCACGTATCCCGGGTTTCGCTACTGAGTGAACTCGAGCGGGGCGGTACAACCAATCAAAGTTTGAGGTCGTCCCAGTGATGGCCGAGTTATATGGTTTACGGATCCACAGTACTACCACAGTGAAATTGATACCTCTAAAAGCTAACTCGAAGACGGGGCGATTGACGCTAGTGGCTTTCATTCTGGTTGGGGCATGCTCAGCTACTGCGGCCCAGGCCGCAAGGCGCACTGTCGACCCCCTCAGTTCGATCAGCGCAGACAAGAGTTCGCCGGATTCTCCTGAGAATCAAAAAAACTCGATGGCTGAAGAGATGCGGATCAAGCGAGAAATCCGGTCTGCTGAGAAGGATCATAAACAGAACCTTCAGAGAGCCAGGGAGGCTTCGGATCTGGGTCAGGAGCTGGCTGCCTCAATCAAGAGAAATAACTCGCTTGACCGGGAAGATATCAAGAAGCTGGACAGGCTTGAAAAACTTGCCAAGCGCATCCGGAGTGAGGCGGGGGGTTCTGAGGACGAGGTAACTATAGAAAAAAATCCAGGTGATCTTAAGGAAGCCATGGATTGCGTAGCTAGAGTCTCAGCCTCACTTAATGAAAAGGTTCAGGAAACTCCCAGGCAAGTAGTTTCAGCCACGATCATCGACAAGGCTAACGTATTACTTGAACTCATCCGTATTGTTCGCAGCTTCTCCAAGGTATAGCCCCATTGACCTCTCGTCGAAAACGGACCTTCGGCTTTACGCTGCTTCAGACTCTGCTCATTATTGTCATCCTGTCGGGTTCGAACGAAAGCTCGGCTCAGCAGGATGACGATGTAGTTCGGGTCAACACCGAACTTGTCGTTCTTAACGTTACAGTTACAGACAAGGCGGGTGAGTATGTACCGGGACTTCGATTGTCCGACTTCAAAGTATACGAGGACGGCAGAGAGGTGCCGATTACAGTTATCTCGAATTTCGGCGTGCACGAGTCGCCTTTTGCATCAGTTGTCTTGCTGGATACTTCGGGAAGCATGGAAAGCCGTTTGTCGCTAGGCCGCTCCGCTGTAATCAGATTTCTAGATGGGCTTCGTCCGGAAGATGTAGCGGCAGTTTACAAGTTCGACTACAAGATCGAGCAGGTGCAAGACTTCTCTTCCGGACGGGATCTCGCTCCAATGGCTTTCGCTATTAAAGCAAGAGGGATGACTACACTGTACGACGCCATTCTTGAAGCGGTGAATGCGTTGACAGCGCGTCAGGAGTCGCGCAAGGCAATAGTGGTGTTGTCAGACGGAATGGATACTTACAGTAAAACTTCATCCTCTAAAGCCCTGGAAGCCGCCATGGCGATCGGTGCCAGCATCTACACCGTTGATATGTCTGCCAACGATACCGGAGGCCGCAACGTGCAAAGCGCCATGGTCCTGAAAAGCTTTGCGGAAAAAAGCGGAGGGCGATTTGTGGCCACACCGGGCGGGCCATCCTTGCGCGACGCTTTCGCCAGCATCGCCCGTGAATTGGGTCACCAGTACACGATATCTTACCGGCCGGTGAATCAGGCGCGGGACGGACGATGGCGTTCACTGGACGTAAAACTCTCCCGCGGAGATTTGTTGGTTCGCACGCGCAAAGGCTATCGCTCCCCTAAGCGCTGAGTCCTCAACCCTCACCTGCGAATTTGATGCTCCATAAAAATGCGCCCCCAGCGAGTACCTTATTGCGAAGACAATTCACCTAAGGGGGTTTCGTGCGGTCTAGCAGGCTGATGAAGCGTGGGTCGCCGCGCAGAATAGAAGCATATAAATGAGCGGGGAAAAAGTTCGGTTCTAGTTGAAAAGTTTGCTGCAATCTGGGTAGCCCTTACAGCAAGGGCTTTGGTCCACTTTGGACTGAGAGCCCGAAGCGCACAGGACACGAAGAGTGATGTCTCAATCACTCTTCGTGTCGCAGTCTAACTACAAACTTGTCTTGTTAAGGGACTTGTCTTTGTGGCGTTCGAAGGCGAGTTCAATCAAGCGATCAATCACTTTCGGAAAAGGCATTCCTGATGCTTCCCACATCTTAGGATATCCGGAAACTTCGGTCAGACCTGGCATAGTATTCAATTCATTTACCAGCAACTTCTGGCCGTCTCGCGTCAGAAAGAAGTCCACTCGAGCAAGACCGGCGCCGTCTACAGACTTAAAAACCTCGATCGCCATTCGCTGGATTTTGCTGAGCATGGTCTTTGAGAGCGGCGCGGGAACTACGAATTTTACGTGCCCGGTGTCGGCGTACTTCTCATTGTAATCAAGAAAACGTGCCGCTTCGTCGTAAACAACATACTCGCCCGGAAGACTGGCTCGAGGCTCATCGTTACCTATCACAGCGCATTCAATTTCCCGCGCGTCGAGAGCTGCTTCAACAAGAATCTTCCGATCATACCGGGCAGCCAAATTCACGGAGTCGATCAGTGCAGTCTTATCAATAGCTTTCGAAACACCTACCGATGAACCGAGATTAGCCGGCTTCACGAAGCACGGGAATCCGATGTCGCGGCCGACTCTGCGAGCCACACTCGCGGGATTACTCAGCCACTGGGAACGAAGAAACCAAAGGTACTCACCCACGGGAAGGCCTGCCTGCCGGAATAGCAACTTCATTGCAACCTTGTCCATGCCGCACGCCGAGGCAAGCACCCCGCAACCGACGTAGGGGATGTTGGCCATCTCCAAAAGGCCCTGCACCGTTCCATCTTCACCGAATGGCCCGTGGAGCACGGAAAACACGACATCCAATTCTTCGCGAGCGAGCGGGCGGCTGGTTGCCGAGAGAGAGATCAGGCCCTGTTGGGACGGGTCGCCGAGGATTGCCACGTCGCCTCTGCCTTGAGCGGCAAAATCAGCAGGAAGGAAGGAGTGCGCACTCAGTGGCAACAATTTCGCGGCCTCAGCAGGTGGGAGCCACTTTCCTTCTTTGCTGATGGCGATGGGAAGAACGTCGTATTTTTTCCGGTCGATTGATTCTATGACTGCCCGAGCGGAACGAATAGAAACTTCGTGTTCCCCTGATCTTCCACCAAAGATTACTCCCACACGGAGTTTTTTCGCCAAGTGCCCGCTCCGTTACTTTAAAGAATTGTTTTCCCGAGCGCTGAAAGAATCATCTCTACACCCAGCTCGGCGGTTCTGTTGTTAACATCAAGCGCAGTATTGATCTCAACGACTTCAAGTGAACGCATTCCACCAGCCTCTGCAATTTTTTCCATAGCGAGGTGCGATTCACGGTAGGTGAGCCCCCCACGCACGAGTGTACCCGAACCAGGTGCATCTCCCGGGTCGAGGGCGTCTACATCGAACGTCACTGCGTATCCGGCGGAAGCTTTGGAGGCGATCGCGATTGCCTCATCCATACACGCGCTCATTCCACGTTCATCGATTTCACGCATCGTAAAGAAACGCATACCAAGTTTGCGAATGAGCTCGCGCTCACCACGATCGATGTCGCGCGCTCCAACGTGCGCACACAATTTTGGATCGAGCTTGGGAGCAAACCCTGCGATATTCGTGAGTGCAGGTTCGCCGTAACCCAACAAGGCGGACAAGGGCATTCCATGAATGTTACCGGAGGGAGTGGTTTCAGGGATATTCATATCGGCGTGCGCGTCAAACCAGATCAACCCCATCGTTTCAGATCGCTCGCGACAGAATGAAGCCACGCCCGAGATTGAACCTATTGCTATCGAATGATCACCCCCAAGAATGATTGGCAGCTCATCAGCAGTCAGTGCCTTATGAACTTCGGCGGCCAACTGCTCGCAAGCAGCACTAATTTCGCTAAGGTATTTTAATTTGTCATCGGGTTTTGGACGCGACTTCGGTCGCTCAACCCGCAGGTCGCCGGAATCCTGAACTTCGTAGCCAAGCTCAGCGATCCTTTCGTAAAGTCGCGCCACGCGCAAAGCAGCCGGACCCATGTCCACACCGGCCATGCTGGCCCCGTATGCCATGGGGACGCCGAGAATCCTAATTGTGCGGTCGGGATCCAGAACCGTTGCGCCGTGCGCCAGCGACGTTCCTGTGGTGGACTGTTCACTCATGAGTTCACGTAGAACCTTAACTGCCGATACTGAACCCTCCCCCGCCTGATTGCGAGGGGAAGAATGGTTTTAATAGTCCCGCTAAAGCTGCCAGGTTACGGGTTTGGATAAGCAGTTCCCCGGGACCGGCAAACTCGGCGACGATGCCTTCGCCGCTCATCATGCTGCGAAAGAACCCCGCTGCGGCTTTGCGCAGAGTGTACTGCGTTGTGCCCTCCCAGGCGACCAGATGGCCAGTATCGACCACATATCGCTCGCCCGCTTGTAAACGTTTACGGTGAATCGCCCCAAAGGAGGAAACCAGCAGCAAGCCCTGGCCCTGCACTAACATCACAAACAACCCCTCGCCGCCAAAGAATGATTTCGCGCCGCCCCATTTTGTATCTACAGTAAGGCTGGCGTCCCCGGCCAGATAAGAAGTTGATTGAACGAAAAAAGATTGGTTGCTTAGTTCTATCGCGGCTATGTCGCCAGGGGCCCCGGGGGCAAAGGTAACTTCGCCCGGTCCTCCGCGGGCAGTGAAGGTCGAAACGAATGCCGACTCTCCACCGGCGGCACGTTTGATTGCTCCGAAGAGCCCGCCCTTCATCTGCGACTGTAACTCCATATTCGCCGACATGGAGACCATAGCCCCAGCTTCTGCCTGGATAGACTGCTCAGCCTGCAGTTTGATCACGGCCAGAGAGAATGAGGGTTGATGTAGTACTTCGTAATTGTAGCCACGACCCTGACCTCGGGAATCCTCATCGATGTGAATCCCATGAGCGCCGGCATAGCTGGAGGATTGTTGCGGGGACGGTGGCACGCTGGCAGTGCCTAATCGATTACCGCAGACACCGCAAAAACTGGAACCCTCTGCCAGTTGGGTGCCGCACTTGGGACAATTCATAGAATCACTCCTCTAGATTTTTCTTTTATGATGGCGACCGCTTCTTCCGCGGTACTCGCAAAATCCAGTACGGCGATGTCGGCATCGCTGACGGCCAGGTGCTGCTGCCATGCGTTAACAATCGGCGGCCAACATTCGCCGAGCAGCACGAGCGGCCGGGGTCCGATCACGCGGGTTTGAATCTTGTTCCAGACCAGCGATAACTCGGTCACGGTCCCCATGCCGCCACGAATAGCGATGAATCCGACCGAGCGGGTAATCAACTGCTGCAGTCGCTCATAAAAGTGCGGCGTCGCGACTTTGTCCGTGAGGTAGCGGTTAGGCTCATGCTTGAATTGATTCATGACAATGCCCAGAACGCGACCGCCAACTTCGTGTGCTCCGCGCCTGGCAGCTTCCATGACGCCCAGATAGCCTCCCGTGCATATAGTGAACCCTGCTTTGGCCAGCATTTCACCAACGCGCTGCGCCTGCCGATATTCAGGATCCGGCTCACAGCATTTCGAGCCGCCAAAGATGGTCACGATCCGTTCTTGAGTGTCGTCAGTCATTTTGAAATGTTACTTTGGCGCGGTTAGGTTTTGAACGCACCTACAAAACCCGGGGAGTCGCGAGCTTTAGTCCGCGCCGCTTAGCATTGGACTAGGCGCCTTGAGCAAGACTCATGTCAGAACCGCGAGCGGCAGCGACCGGGTCGATTAATCGCCACGGGCGAATAGTAACCGAGAAAACCGAGAGCACTAGCGACTTTGTCAAAACCCAATCACAGAACCGGGAGTGGTAGCGAATAATCAATCCGTAAGTTGAGTGCGGTTCGCCACCGCTCCCGGTTCTGTATTGAGTGCCGTTTTTCAAGCCACAGGGTCGCAGACTAAAGCTTCTTTCGGAGTTTTGACAGCGCCTCGGTAGCGACCGGCGCGATTACTCGGCGGGCCGAATAATAACGAGCGAACCCGGTCGCTACCGCTCCCAGTTCTGACAAAACAACCGCCCCCGCCGGGTTAGAAGAGACAAAGCAGTTAATGTCCTACGGCCGAATACGGTAAAGCATCCGCGGGAACGGAATTGTTTCCCGGATGTGCTCGATGCCGCACATCCATGAGGTACACCGTTCAATGCCCATGCCGAAACCGGCGTGCGGAACGCTGCCATAGCGACGTAGGTCGAGATACCACTCAAACGCCTCCTGCGGCAGCTCATGCTGGGCCACTTGGTCTTTTAGAAACTCAAGCGATGTGGCACGTTCCCCGCCACCAATCACTTCGCCATAACCCTCGGGCGCCAGCACGTCTACACCCAGCGCCAATTCCTCCCGCTCGGGATCCCGCGCCATATAAAATGCTTTCACGGCTGCGGGATAATGATGGACCATTACCGGTTTATCAAACTTACTGGAGATATAACTCTCATCGGGCGCACCCAAATCTCCGCCCCATTCGAAGCGACTTTCGAAAGCGCCGGCAGCATGTCCCTCCTGAAGCATCTTTACCGCATCGTCGTAGTACAGGCGAGGAAATGGGGCGATGATGGATTCCAGCTTCGAGGTGTCCCGTTCTAAAACCCTTAACTCTTCGGCTCTATCTTCCAGCACGCGCTCGGCCACATGTGAGAGCATTCTTTCCGCAAGGGCCATTACGTCGTCGAGAGTCGCATAAGCCATTTCCGGCTCAACCATCCAAAATTCAGTGAGGTGGCGGCGCGTTTTTGATTTCTCGGCCCGAAACGTAGGACCAAAACAATAAGCCTTTCCGAACGCCGCGGCTGTCGCTTCGTTGTAAAGTTGGCCCGACTGCGTCAAGTACGCCTTCTCGCCTTCGAAGTAGTCAACCTCGAAGAGTGTAGTAGTTCCTTCACACGCGGCGGGCGTGAGTATGGGCGCATCTGCCAGAGTGAATCCATCGTTGTCGAGGAAGGTGCGTATGGCCTGCACGACCGTATGACGCACTTTCAAAACCGCATGCTGGCGGCGGGAACGCAGCCAGAGGTGTCTTTGGTCCATTAGGAACTCTGTGCCGTGTTCTTTTGGGGAGATGGGATAGTCGTGGACCTCCTGCAACACCTGAGCATCCACGACATCGATTTCGTAACCACCCGGAGCGCGTTCGTCCTGTCGCACGCCGCCACGAATTATCAGGGAAGATTCCTGGCCCAGACCATTCAGCGCCTCCCACACTTCGGGCGTGACTGTATTCTTCAAAGCCACGCCCTGGACGATCCCGGTGCCGTCTCGCAACTGGGGAAAAACAATCTTCCCGCTGGAACGCAAGTTGTAGAGCCAACCCTTAAGCACAACCTCCTCGCCCACGTGCTTCGAGAGCTCTGAAATATAGGTTTGCGCACCTTTGGTTATTTCCAATGATTCTGATTCGGTGGTCATCACGTGATGTTAATCCTGATTATGGTTGAGTTCGCTCGCTTATCAGTTTTCTAAGTGTGGGAAAGCGTTCCAGCCATTCCGCGGCCTGCAATACGATCAAAAACGTCGGCGGAATAAAATGCTCATAAAAAGCGCCGCGTCCGTTGACAGCTGTTTGATAGGAGAAGGTGCCCACAGCTTTAAGCCCGCGCTGAATCGTCATCAGACGAAACTCCTGGGCAAAATCATCCGGGTCGAGGGGCTCAAGGCCCTGCAGTCTGCGCTCCTCTAGAAGGTAAAGACGATAGGCCCGTAATTCCGCTAGCGAGGGTGGCACCGGTTGGCGATCCAACAAGAACGAAACCAGATCGTAGCTGGCCGGGCCCATGCGCGCATCCTGGTGGTCCACCACGCGCAATTGGTCCCTACTGTCGAGCATCAAGTTTGCGGTGTGAAAATCACGATGACACAGGACCCGTGGTGCCGAGGAAAGTTCCGCGGAAATGTCGTTGAGTTCAGCTTTCAATTCAGCAGCTTCGGCACGGCGCAAAGTTTCGCCTCGCAAGCTCTGAAAGTAGTGCTCAACGAAAAAGTCGAGTTCCCACGAAAGCTTGGCTTCGTCGAAGGCCAGGCGGCTCGAAATAGACTTCAACTCGTGGGCCTTCTCAGTCGCCCTTTGAATTCGAGCGATGATACTTATTGCCTGCTCTTTGTAATCTTCACATTCCTCCTGCGACGCGACTTCATAAACCTGACACAACTGCTGGTCGCCCAGATCCTCCTGGACGATAATTCCAGTCCCGCCATCAACCGCGTAGATCTCCGGCACGGGAATGTCGCTGGCGAGGAAAAGGTGCGTTATGTCGAGGTAAGGATGAAAGGCAGGATCAAACGGCTCTGGGTAGACAGCTGCTATCGCCTTACCCTTCTTCCAGGGAATGCGAAAGTAGTTACGGGTGGATGCGTCTGGCGTTAGAGCTACAACGTCGGTGTCTCTTATTCCCTGGGCATTTACTCCCTGAGCATGGAGAAAATTCAAAAGCCGGTCAGCGGGTGAGAGTTCGAAAGCGCTGGTAGTCACCTGTTTTGCTGACGTCATCTGTTGAAGGGAATCCGCGGTTCTGGTCCTTGCCAAAATAAGCGCGACAATGCACCGGTCCCGCCCAAGCTTGAGTAGTGTAACGCAGATTGTATCACTGGCTTAGAGACACGACAAAGTTGGCACCTCTAACCACTCCTTTGAGCGCCTTGGGCGGAGAGTCTTTCCCGTCCACAAGCGAGTTCCGCACCACCACCGCATCCTCAATAACCTCGCCCGCGGTAATCCGGACTCCGTCGCCAATCACGGCACATCTGATGCGCGCGCCGGTTTCAATGACGACCCCGTCCCAGAGTACGGACTGCCTCACATCGGCGCCCTCTGAAATAACGCACGTGGATCCCATGGCCAGATCTTCGCCTCTTTCCGCCAGCATCGCCAGACTGATATCCAAATAGCGTTGCGGCGTGGATAGTTCGTACCACTTCCCTGTGGCCACATGAGTCGCGATGCGTTCACCTTTAGCTATCGCCTGCGGATAAACGTCGGTGGTCGAGTGGGAAAAACCGCCGCGTGGAATGTAGTCGAAGATTCGGGGTTCCAGAATCTGAATGCCGGTGAACATCAGCGGGGCTTCTCTACCAACGTATTCTGCTTGAACTGGCATTGAGCCAAAACCTTTGAGACAGCCGTCCGTAGTTTCAACTACAGTAAATCTCTGGCACTCGGGGTTCGGCAATAACACCAGAGTGGCGATGGCTTCTGTGCGCCTGTGTGTTTCGAACGCCGCGTTCAGATCGATGTCGGTGATTATCTTTCCGTTCACAACGACGATCGTATCGCCCTTCAGTAGCTCGCGGGCATTATCTAACGCGCCGCCGGTTCCCAGTATCTCCGGCTCCTCAACATAATGGAGCTGCACACCAAACTCACTGCCATCGCCCAAAGCCGCACGGACGGACTCAGGGCGATGATGAAGATTGACGACAATCTCATCGCATCCGTAGCCGGCGAGATATTCCGCGACGTACCCCACTAATGGCTTCCCGAGAATGGGTATGGCTGGTTTGGTGCGGTCTTCAGTCAAAGGCCAAAGCCGTGTACCGTATCCCGCAGAAAGAATCATTGCGCGCATGAGTAGTCATTCTAAGTGTGACGAGCAGAATTGTTGTAGCCTGGAGCCCAGGCGAATTGACTGCTAGTGACTTAATTTGAATGTGAGACGCCTCAAGCCCCGCATCAGGAAGGTGGATCCCGGCCCCGCTCTTACGGCGAAAACAAGAGTCGTTCCAGACTAACAACTCAATATGTTCTCACCCTCCAAAGGAGCTTCCTCGCATGACTCGCAGAGGGTCGAACCTAAATCTCCCAGGTGGGTGCTGACTTTCAAGCTTGAGGCGGGGACAGGGTCCTTCCGGACTTGGGAATTAACGAAGGTTCTTTTTGGGTTTTATTCAGCCCCTACCGCTTCTCGGTTACTAATCGGTTGGCAACGCCGAATGCTGCCAACTTCAGACACTCCCGCACTGCGGGTTCTGTGTCTAGTGGAAGAGTTTGATTATCACTTAAGAAGCTTTGGACGCGTCGCGAATCATGAGGTCGAAGGTACCGGGAGCGACCTTTCGGAATCGACTGTTGCGATTGAGAGAAACCGCCACGCTGATCGTCGGATTCTCGCCTGTAAAACGGAACCCGCCTTCCAGCAGACGGTTGTAGAGCTCGTTAACGTGGAGGGGTCCTCCCTCTTCGCGCAGAAGCAAGGTCACAGCCTGCGGGATCGTGCGGTCCATAAAGCGGTCGCTCAAAGCCTCAATATCGCTGCGCACCAGCGGAATCTGCTGGCGCCTGGCATCAAAGTTAACGGCGCCGCGACTCAGGGGCGCCGAACGCCCCATCGCTGTTTCGAGTTCAGCGTCTGAGGGGAGACCGGCGGCCAGACTACTTGAAGCAAGCACTGAAGACAGCAAACGATAGATGGCCGCCTCAGACTGGCTGGCCAGCGTATCCATCTCCGCGAGTTCTGCCCGAACCGCATCCGCTTCCGCTTCCAGCTCCCGCAACCGGGCTCCAAGATGCATGCGCGCAGCTCGCGATTGCCGCAAGTTTTGCTCTAAACGTGAAAGCAGGTTTTCGTTTGGTCGGTCCATCGAACGGATGTTAAAGCGATTTCAGGAATTCCACAATACCTTTTACCAAATGAATCGCGACTTTTGGACCTATCGCTCGCGCTCGAGAACATAAGTGGGAATTGACCTGAGTGCTTCGCAGTATTCAGAATCGGCGAGGACATCCAACGACGCTCGTGCGGCTTCCGCAAAGCCGTCAGCCCGTGCCCGCGCTTCTTCGAGGCCTCCCACACGCTCAACAGCTTGGAGCAGGTCGCTACGTGAGACCGTGCTGTAGTTGCCTTCCCTGATCACGGTCTCAACCATTTCGCGACCGGAACTATCTCTCTCAATCAGATAGATGAGTGGCAGAGTAACTTTGCCGGCGATCAGATCAACGCCAGAGGCTTTCCCCAGCGCGTCATCGCTGGCGGTAAAGTCGAGCAGATCATCCACAAGCTGGAAAGCGGTGCCCAGACTTACACCATAATCCGCCAGTGCCTGGCGGTGCCGTTCCCCCGCACCGCCGAGCATGGCACCCACTTCGCAACAGGCACTGAAAAGGTAAGCGGTCTTCCGCTGCAAAACGTCGAGATACTGCCACTCTAAAACATCAGTTCGGCCCAGGAAGTTCAGCTGCAACAATTCGCCCTCTGTCATTTTGCGTGTAACCGCAGTAAGGATGTCCAGAATGGGAAGCGATCTTTCCGCAAGACTTGTTTCAAAGGCAGACATGTAAAGCCAGTCGCCCATTAGCACTGCCGTTTGATTGCCATAGAGGGCATTCACGGTGGGACGGTCCCTGCGTGTGTCCGCGTCGTCAATAATGTCGTCGTGGACCAATGTGGCTGTGTGCAGGAACTCCATCACTGTAGCCATGCGAATAGAATTGTAACGAGATCCTTCGCCACCCACGGCATAGTTCGACAGGATTGTGAGTGCAGGCCGTACGCGCTTGCCACCGGAGGCGCGCAGGTAGTCTCCTAGGAAGGCGATGACCTGGACATTAGACTGCGCCTGCCGCTCAAACTCTACTTCAACCTGCCCCAGCTCGGAAGCGATCAGGCTAAAGATGCGCTTCGCCGCAAGCTGGACATCATCGAGTGCAAGTGTTTCGCCGGCCGTCTGCATTTCACTACCTAATTGTCTAATGCGTTTCCGGCTCGCAGACTCTTTTTACGTCTGGCCGGAATGCTCTGCCTCAGTTTGAGCGATAATTCGTGAACTGCATGTCGATGCCAAAATCTTTTCCCTTAAGCTTGGCGATTATGTCCTGAAGAGTGTCACGATCCTTTCCGGAAACACGAACTACGTCGGCTTGGATCGACGCCTGGACCTTTGCCTTGGAGTCTTTGATGAACTTGACGACCTCTTTGGCCTTGTCTTGAGGGATACCCTGCTGAATCGCTGCCTCTTGCCTCACCGTACCGCCCGCTGCTGGTTCCATATCGGTATACGTCAAGGCTTTGAGTGGAACGCCGCGGCGGACCAGCTTCTGCTGGAGAATGTCGTTCATGTTGCGCAACTTCGTTTCATCTTCGGCGGTGAGCACTAAGGCGTCCTGCTCCAGCACCACATTGGCGGCGCTGCCTTTAAAGTCGAATCTTTGCCGCACCTCTTTAACAGTTTGATGGATTGCGTTCGTCACTTCCGCGCGATCCACTTGCGATACGATGTCGAATGAATTCTGCTGGGCCATACTCAAAGTTCCCTAATATGCTTGAAAATTATTATTTAAGTCGCGAGAATAGCATCAAAAGGCCAGCATGTGAAACTTGTCTCTTGGTCGGTTGGAGCTCAGTAGGTTTAAGCTAACCTTGCTTGGATTAGGCAATCAGTCCGCTTGGCGGACGACTGACAGCAGCCAGCAGTCGAATTTTCAGTTCTCCGCTCACCGGACTGAGGCGTGGTCCAGCATGGAAGAGTCTTTAGCACTCGCCTCGAAATGACCACTCAAGGTAGGGAACTTGCAGGTTGGGAAGGTGGGCAAAGGAGCGCGCCCCCGCTCCAGCGTAGCGCCATGCTTCATGTTTCTTCGACCTACGCCGGATTGACTCCAGCACGAGCGTTTTTATAGCTTGGCTATTATGCCGTTGCCAAGGGCGCTACGCCGGAGCGGGGGCGCTCCGCTTTGCCACCTTCGCAACCTGCAACTTGCCAAGACTGCGGCCTCAGCCCCGACTCAAATCCAGGTTGAAAAGCCGGGCAAAATTCTCGGCCGTCGCGCGCCCCATCTCTTCCAGCGAAACTCCACGAAGCTCTGCCAAGCATTTCGCCACTTCTACCACATACGCCGGTTCATTTCTCTTTCCGCGATGCGGCACGGGGGACAAATACGGACAATCGGTCTCAATCAACAATCGATTCAACGGGACTGCGGTCGCAACACCTCTGAGGTCGTTCGCGTTCTTGAAAGTGACGATGCCGGAGAAGGATACGAACATCCCCAAGTTCATTGCCTTATCTGCAAACTCACGCGTGCCGCTAAAGCAATGCATGATGCCCGGTAGATCCGAGCCCTGCCATTCCGATCTTAGTATCTCAATCGTCTCCGCCTCCGCCTCTCTCGTATGAATAATTACTGGCAATGGTGCAGCGCGCGCCAGTTGAAGCTGGCGCCGGAAAGCGTCAAGCTGCACATCGCGGAGCGAATTGTCGTAATGAAAGTCGAGGCCTATTTCCCCCCAGGCGATCGCTCGCCCACTCTGCTTGATGAGATCAGTGATTCTCTGAGCCGCCTGATCATCGAAGAGGCGGGCATCGTGGGGATGAGTACCGAGCGCGGCGTAGAGACCTTCGTGCTTTTCTGCTAACTCAACCGCGCGTTCCAGTACTCCGCTATGCGGATCCCCTGTACCTACGTTTAGTATCACCGACACTCCGGCGTCGCGAGCCCGTTGGATTACTTCGTGGCGATCGGCGTCAAACTCAGTACCATCAATGTGCGCGTGGGAGTCGACAAACATGAGTTGACAAGGATGACAGCCAGAGCGTGCATAGTATATTTGTGGCAGACAATCCTTGTACAGCATAGCCGGAACCGAAGGTGCCTTATTCAGTTTAGAGTTAAGGTCAAACTTGCCCACCGTTAGGCCGCAACCTAAATTTGAACTCTGAACTTCTTGACTGAAATTACAACCAATACCTGAACCGCAGGCATGCGAATGTTCCCTTTCGCTGCAATGTCTTATCTGCGGCCCTCGCTGCACCATTTGGTTGCAATCCACACTCTACTTCCGAGTTAAGTGCTTGAAAAACAAGAGGGGCACAAAGGTTGCACTTCGGGATTTCCAAATGGAGGGGACAAAGATGAAAAACAGAATCGGCGGTGCGATTTTGGTGCTCGCTGCAGTTTTTGGCCTTATAGTCGCGACTACCACGACGACTCAAGCGCAGTGGCGTAATGATGATGATCGTTACAATCGTCGTGATCGCGATGATGATGATGACCGGAAGTGGCGGCGAAACCGAGATCGCCGTAATGACCGCTATGGCCGCAACAACTCTCGAGCGGAACTGAACCAGGGCTATCAGTACGGTTTAAACACCGGTGCAAACGACGCGCAACGCCGCCAGGGTTACAGTCCTCAACGTTCACGCTATTACCGAAACGCTTCTTCACAGGCATTTCGAGAGGGCTTTGTGCGTGGGTATGACCAGGGCTATCGCCAGTACGCCGATAATGGGAATGGCCGCCACGGTAATGGCGGTTATGGGAATGATGGTTATCGAAATGATGACTATAGAAATGGTGGCTACGGAAACGGTGGCTACAACAACAACGCTGATTTGAATCGAGGTTACCAGCAGGGAATAGAAACCGGTGCCAGCGATGGTCAGCGTGGCCAGAGCTATGACCCGCAGCGTTCACGTCACTATCGGAACGCCTCAACGCAGGCCTTTCGTGAAGGCTTCGTGCGCGGATACGATCAGGGCTATCGGCAATACTCCAACAGTGGTTCCAGAAACAGCAATGGCGGAGGTATCGCAGATATTCTGGGCAGTATCCTGGGCCGACCCTAACGCAGGCGTGCCAGCTACATGAAAAAAGAATGCCGCAACGCAAGTCGCGGCATTTTACTTTAAACGGCGAGATCCGAGGTGGCGGGAATACCACCAGCCTTGAGCTGAGTCGAACGAGAACTCTTGTCACACTGAAAGATCTCAACTTCGGACGGCAAACAATTTAACATCGTAGTCGCCAGGTCGTGTAACCCCTCACCAGGTTATCCAAGTGGATCGCTGACCGCTGATTATTATTCACCAATCAGCATTTACCATTTATTATCTCGGATGTGCCATTCACAAAGCGACAACAAATCGCCTTAATTCTCATGCTCCTCGCCGGTCTGCTATCGACCGGGTTGTTTCTTCTGAGTCACCACTGCCCGGCTTCAGGTTTTGCCTTCACCAAAGAGCGGCGCGACTTTCATCGTCTGAAGAACCGCATGGCGCTCCCACAAGCATCGGATTTCGACGAGCGCGTCACGCTCTCGAGCCTGTTACAACCCGGAAACGACAGTGCCCGATGGTCTACCTCCCGCGCGGCCGCGATTGAGGGGTACGTTGTTTCCGTCGCCGCGGCCCGCCCCGAATTAGCGAACTGCTACTGGGGCTGCGACACACACATTCACATTGGTTCCCGGCCAAATGCCCCTCCCCGCGAGCACGTCGTTTTGGAAACAACTCCCCGGATGGAAGCCTGGGCGAGAAGCAATGGCTGGGATTGGTCCGAAGAGACACTCAAGCGAGACTTGATCGGGCGCTGGGTTCGTTTCGAAGGCTGGTTGCTCTTCGACTCACAACACGCAGGCGAATCGGAAAACATCGCGCCGGCAACGTTACACAACTGGCGCTCTACTGCCTGGGAAATCCACCCGGTTACTCAGATTGAGGTGCTGAAGTGACTTTGGAGTGCAGTGATCCCTGGTCAGTTTCAAAATCGCCTGATGAAGTTTTGTAGTGCACACCATCGCGGAACCGCTAGCAGTAGAGGCCGTGTGAAAACTCGAATCTTGAAATTAGGAAAAGTCTTTCAATCGCGTGGGGCAGCAACGTACATCACTTGGGTGGAGAGTTTCAAATCTGTTCTTCCGCCTCATATCAAAGTACGTCATCGGTCACACCACCTTCATGGAAAGACATCCGTAATTTTCTGAATGATCCCAAGCTGCAGATAACCCGGCTAAGACGATCAAATTCGCCCCTAGTCCGGGTTATCTGCGTTTATCCGCGGCTCGGAATTGTCGTTCCCCAGCGCGGGTCGGATTACGGCGCGGATGGTTTTCGGTCTCGCGATTGTTCAACCATCGGCCTGATCGCTTCAATCACAAGTGCTGGTTCTTGCGCCTGAATAAAGTGACCGCTCTTTTCCGCCACGATGCGTTTCCCGCCGGGCACCTTCTCAATCCATTCCTTCTGTTTCTCCGAAGCCACCCGCCTTGCCTCTGCGGGCATGCCGTCATTCTGCATCGCCGTCAATAACGTAATCGGAATACTCGAAGGGATTTTGGCAGTTCGTGCCTACTCGTAGGTGGCATCAACAGCTGCATACTCGTCACGTAAACCTTGAGGCGCGTTGGCGATCTTCGCCACCTCTTCTTTAAATCCTGGCGGTGGATTAGTTTTCGTCCAGGCATGAAACGCTTCCTGAGACGGGTCGATCAGAACCAGGCCCGCGACCTCAGTGGGGTACATGCTGGCAAAGACACGAACAAACGGGCCTCCCAATGAATGTCCAACTAATACGTAAGGCGGCTTGATGCCTGCTTTTTGGAGAGCCGCGTGAAGCTCAGTTGCGATTTGTTTCGCGTCACGAGGTTTCGGACCTGGATCAGATTGCCCCAGGCCTGCACGGTCATACGAAACAACTTGCGCAAACTTCGCAATCTCGCGCTGCACAATGGACCAGGATGCGATACCGGCTCCGAATCCTCCTTCGAGTATCACCGCTGGCGTTGCTTCGCCAACCCGCTGGCCACCGAAAAGCAAGTTGAGACTATGGCCGCCTGCGTCCACCCTTTGTAGCTTCAACGGACTCTCAACCGCCCCGGTTCCTTCGGAAGGTGACCCGAGACGTTTGAGGATCAGCGGGAATGTTTGACCCCCCTGCATCCATTTCCCATCAATTTGGGAGTCATCTTTCGCTAGCTGACCTTCGTAAAGCCCTCCTAACGATTTCATTTCAAAGCCGACGGAAGCTGACGAGAGGGTGATCGAATCAATTGGTAGACCTGTAGCTCCCTGATCAGGACTGTCCAGAGTGGCGCTCAGGACCCCATCTTTTCTGATAACGTGTAGAACCAGCCGGAGCTTCGCGACGTCGACGTCCAAGGTACCTTCCCAGTTGCCCTCGATCTTACGTGGCGACGGCTCGGGCTGCTGAACGCATAAACCGTAATCGTGATCTATTCTGGTTCTGGTCAGGGCCTGTGATGGCTGCGTTCCGGCTTCGGAAGCAGCAACGTTATTGCGGTTGGTAAAGCCGCCGGCCCCGAACCCGAACATAAGACCGACGCACGCAAAGATGGACGCTCGTCTAATCTGGTTGAATTTTCGCATCTTCATTTCTCCTTTTGAAACTTCAAACCGATGAATGATAACAAGCCAACATGGATTAGCCCCGAGACGGTGAACGTCGCCTCCGAAACTTCCCATCAGCCCGATGATTTGTCGCAGGAGTTAAGCGGTTAAGCGAGGCGGCGCGCGGCCTGACGCACGGGGAAGAGAACACGATGCGTAGCAACTCGATTCGTATCGATCTTCGACAAATTGTGACTCATACGCAGCCGGCAACGCCTTCTGATAGATAGGAATTGCGGCATGAACGATCTGCCCTTCGCGGAATTGAGGGCGTGCCAAACTGGCGCGTAGCTCGCCGACTTGTGGACGTTTTGGGACTCGATCGCTGAACATCAGCGGGAGCTGCGGTAGGGTTGAAAAGCTCTAAGCGTGAATTGTAATCAGTCGCAGGACAAACTGCATGCAAAGATAGCGCGAGTACTAAGAGACCAAGAATTCTGTGGGGGCCCACTATCCTTCGCATGACAACGATACGTTAGTCTCTAACGGAGCTGTATGTAAAGGCGGATAAACGCGGATGAAGGATCAGGACTGTTACTTATCGATAGGCCTGATCCGCGTTTATCCGCGTCACAGCTACGGCTCGTAACAAAGGTGATGCTACGCCACGCCCGATCAATCGACCACGCGGATTCTGACCTCCGCACCGTTGGTGCGGATTTCCGGAACGTACATGGTATGTCCGAGGACAGGTAGGGCGTGGAACGAGCCGGGACTTTCTGCTCGCATTTCGTAACTCACCTGCCACACACCTTGGGGAAGTTTGTCAATGAATAGTGCAACCTTTCGATCGCGCAACTCCTGATAAACCCAACGTTGCCGGCCGGTAAAGTCGTTTGCTGACTTATAGTTCATCAGGGTTGCGTTCTTACCGCTCAGCGCGCCCGACTTCACTTCTTGCACGTAAAGATTCTCGCCACTGCGAATCTGCACCGCTTCCAGGCCGCCAGGTTTCAAGTCTTCAAACAGCAAGTATTCATAGTTGTTCTTTCCTTCAATGGTAAGAACCACTTCCACGCGCTCACCGCTCTTCACTGTGTCGCCGTCGTTGAGCGGAACGCGTTCGGAGACGAAACCCTTCAACAGCGTCGGATGATTGACGAGTTTGAAATACTGCTCAGGAGTCTTAACCGCCACTTTAAACTCCGGTAGTTTGTATTCTTCCAGCCTGAAAAGCGTGGCGCTGCCAATACCGGTATTTCGTCCCTGATCCCAAAACTGAATGTTGTACTGGCCCAGTGGCAACTGCTCGCGCAGTTCCAGAGCGCCCCAGGCGCTGCCAAAGGCGTTGAGTGTAGCTTTCCCTTCACTAACTTTGGTGCCGCGCGGGTCGTGGATTTCATATTCAACGACCTGGTTTGCAGGCGTCGAATAGACGCCACTGTTCAGCCGGCGCGCAATGAATTTCCATTGGACAGTTTCCTTCGGCCGGTAGGCGGGACGATCGGTGAAGGCGTAAATGCGCCACATTTCGCCGACGTTGTTCCGGTTCGCATAACCGGCAGCGAAAGCCTGCCGCTCGTTGTCTGCTGCAGAGGCAAATAAATTTAAGTCGCCCCCGGCGACTCTTTTCAGTGCAAAAGTAGCGAGGCCTTCGCTGTTTGTCGTTTGCCGGAGTCTGCGCCAGAGCCATTTGCTGTTTCGGCAGTAACGCTCCCAGAGCGCGATATTTGCGTTGGGAATCGGAGCGCCAGTTAAGGCATGGGAGAAATAAACCAGCGCTTGCTTCGGAGACGACTTCAAAACGAGTGAAGCGTCGGTGACCAGTATGAGATCGCGTGCTGAGAGTGAGCCGCTCTTCGCTTCCAGCAAATACGCGCCTACCGGCAGCTTGCTGTCAATGCGCACTTGTTCGCTGGTTGGTTTGTAATCTCCTTTATCAAGAAGGTCCCTGGACCAGGCCTTAACCACCGTTCTCCCATCGATCTCTATTTTCTGAATCCAATTGTTGTCGGCGTCCTCAACTTCGCCCTCGTCCTCATCTGAGATCCTGAGAAACCGTACGTCACTCGTCAGATCGACCCGGTACAAAGTCAAATCAACCTGTCTGACATTTCGCGCGTTCAAACCAAATTGAAGCTCGGAGCCGGGCAGGAAGATGTTAGCGACGCCAAGGCCGATGGTTGGCGTGGTGATGTTCTTGATTTGTTGCTGGACGTGGTCGTAGTGGCTCGTCTCGCCCTTCAGGAATTCCTTCGTCAGACGACGATACAATTCGAGCGCCTTAACATAGTCAAACTCTTGCTGCCATTGACCGTCGTCCAACTGACGGATTACACCGTTGCTATTCATCCACTCGGCGTAATGGAAGAGCGCGTCGTCATACCAATCAGCGAGCTTGCCCGCCTTAAGCGCCGCTTCAAATTCCTCCGGCACTCGTTGACGCTGCTCCCAATCGCCCCCGGTGGAACGCATGGTCATGGCAATCAGAAAGTGCAGATGAACTTTGTCGTTCTCGTTCCGGCTGATTTTCAGCGCGTTCTCCAAAACGTTGAGCGGGATATAGTTGCCGTAGTGAGTGTAGTAGTAGTACTCGTCTGGCCGAGGTGACTCGTCGGCTTTGAAAACAATTCTAAGGTAACGATCCCGAGCGCGATCAAGGTCGCGCTGTCCGGCCCACCATTCGAGCGCCGGTTGATAATGAGGCCAGGCCGCACCCCAGTTCATTTGACTACGACGGGTCCAAAAGAAATCGCCGAGCGACTCATGTGCCTCGGCCCACACGAGATCGCGATCGTCGTCCTTGTCGTTACTGCGAATCAGTTCTTCGAGCTGCTTCTGTGCCTGCTCAAACTTCGTCGTGTCTGGCGTCTCCGTGGCTGCCTGCGCACGCCATGACGTGTCAGCGAGCCGGAACTCAACCCAGCGCGTCTCATCCGCCGCGAGGGAAGTTTTCTGGAACTTCGAATAGATCTCGTTTGAACGTGCGTATGAGCCTTGTGCGTAGAAGCGCTCAGCGTCAGCTTTGAGCTGGGAATAACCCGCCACCCCAAGCGGGCTGCCCGTTTGGGGACCCCGATCGGGTTGCTGAGCGAGCGCATTAAGCAGCAGAAAAATAAGCGTCGCGAGGGAAATGATTGTTTTCATAGTCGGGTAGCCGGTTCGATGTCACAGTTTTACTCATGGCTAGCCGCGCACTCTAGCGTGATGGTTTGTCAGACGAATATGGGAGACGTCGACTCCGGGGCTTGATGGGACCAGCCGGTGAGGGTCGTTGGTTAGAACTAACATCACTTCGGCGGGTTGCCCAGCTAGCCATTAAATGAACGAACGAAGGGCGAGGACTTGCGTGGACAAGATGTGGAGCAGTTCAGCATCCGCGCGCTAGAGGATCGCTCTTGTATCTCGCGAAATGTGGGAAACGGATTTAGAGCCCGCGAAGCGTGGCGAAAGCAGAGCCTGGGGCGTGAGCCCCAGGACGTTCGGATCTGAGTTCCTACCCCGCGACGCGCGCGGCAGCGGCACCAAAATAGACATCGTTGATGAAAATTAAGCACGAACAAGATCCTTGATTCACTATCACCCGCTTCGCGGGCTCGTTGATCCTATTTGTTCCTTAACCTGGGTTCCGCTGCGCTCCCACCCCAGGCTTTAGGCTGTCGCCCACTATCGCGGGCTGGTGAGCGGTTCAGCGCGCGCGCAAAATGGACCAACCTCAGACCTTGGACGGCGGGTTGACCGGCGCGCAGAAGACCTAGCAAGTTAGTGAAAAAGCGGTGAGCACAATAGAAGCAGGAAAGCGATCCACTAAATCACCAGAGATACTCGAATTAAGCAACCATTTCGTGAGGTTTCGTGTGGGTTCGTGGATCGTGTTTGTCAGTGGCCTGCTAGTGGATTAAAGGCCTGCTGGGTGCGTCCGGTTCATTCCCCTTGGTTAGGCCGCGCACGAGAAGATTTACGCTACTCAATAGGGTTTTATCTTACTCACCAGCATCCTCTATTTTTCCATTTTTCAGGCAGTAGCGCAGAACTCTTACTTAAGCCGGGCGCCGTTGGGAACGTCTTCGGTGAAGGTGGCGAGCACCGGCTTCCCTTCCTCGCCGACGGAGGCTGCGAGCAGCATGCCCTGAGATTCATAGCCGCGCATCTTGCGCGGTTTGAGATTAGAGACTACGGCGATCTTTCGGCCAACCAACTGGTCGGGTTCGTAGTGGAGCGCTATGCCGGCGAGGATCTGGCGCGGTTTCTCTTCTCCAATATCGACGGACAAGAGTAAAAGTTTGTCAGCCTTCGGGATGCGTTCGGCGGTTAAGACCTCTCCCACGCGCAACTCTACTTTGGTGAAGTCAGTGATGTCGATCAAACCTTCGATTGCGAGTTGCTCTTCGCGCTTCGCGTTCACCGTCGACAGCACTTCAGCTTGCCCGGGAACGGCATCGGCTTCGGTGGCATGTTTCATAGGCGGTGCGGGTTGAGTTTCAGCAGCAGGGGGCGCGCCCGGAACCGCGTCAGCTTCAGTGGCATGAGTGCCGGACGACTGATCATTTTTGATCTCGCTCATGAATTTTCCTTTATCGATACGCGGAAATAGTGGCTTAACTTCGCCAATGCGAGTGCCCTCCTGAAGTCCGCCCCACTTGAGTTCAGCCGGATCGATTGCGGCTACAGAATTTTTCGAGCCCGTGGAGCCACCCGCGCCTCCAATTCCGAGCTGGGCGTAAATCCACTGCGCGGATTCGGGCATTACCGGGTAAAGCAAAACACACAACCATCGCAACGACTCAGCTGCGCGGTAGAGGACAGCGTTGAGGGTATCGCGCTGGTCTTCATCCTTTGCCAGATCCCAGGGCTTCGCGTCACTGATCATTTTGTCCACGCGCGCAACTATGGACCACGCAACTTCCAACGCCCGGTTGAAAGCGTAGTTCTCGAAATGCATCAGAAAGTCGTCACGTGCATGCTCCACGAATCCGGCAATGGTCGTCTCGTCAGTGTCGATCCCGCTGCGTTTTGCCAGCAGCAACTTTTCCTCTGGTATACGACCTGATGGAACCAGACCTTCACAGTACCGGCCAATCATTGTGAGGGTGCGACTCGATAGATTCCCCAGGCCGCTCGCGAGATCGCTGTTCGTGCGATCGATCAGCGCTTCGTAGCCGAAGCGACCGTCCTGGCCGAAGACCATCTCGCGCAGGCAGAAGTAGCGAATCGCCGCGGCGGAAAAGTGTTTGTGTAAAACATCCAGGTCCACGGTATTCCCCAGGGTCTTGGACATTTTGCGACCACCCTGGTCCACCCACATACCATGAGCAATGATTCCGCGCGGCAGTTCAACGCTCGCGGCTATCAGAAACGCGGGCCAGTAGACGGCATGAAACCGTAGGATGTCTTTGCCAACCAGGTGCAGTGCCGGCCAGAACTTTTCAAAACCTACGGCCCGCTCGCGTTCTTCATTTCCGTAGCCGACGGCTGTGATGTAGTTCGTGAGCGCGTCGAACCAGACATAGATCGTGTGTGCGGGATCGTCCGGCACGGGAATGCCCCAACTAACGGAACTTCGCAGCCGGCTAACGGATAGGTCTTGCAGGCCACTGCGAACAAAGCTCATTACTTCGTTGCGCCGCGCTTCGGGGCGAATGAAGTCGGGCCTTGCTTCGTACAGCTCGAGCAAAGCCTCGCCATAGTCCGACAGCCGAAAGAAATAGCTATCTTCTGACACGCGGTCGAGTGGCGCCTCATGTATCAGACAAAGAGGTGGTTGGTCCGGTTGTTCCGGCTTTGTGTATTCATCTTCGGTCTTGTACGCGGCGCACGGAGCACAGAACCAACCCTCGTAGTGACCCTTGTAGATCGCTTCCCTCCCCTTGGGGGTTTTCGACTGGGCCACCTGGCGCCAAAACTTACTCACACCCTCTGCGTGGAAAGGGTAGGTGGTGCGCATGAAGATGTCGTATCCACCATGCTCCGAGTCCAGACCAAATGCTGAAGTCATTTTTGTAAAGTAACTGACGACGTAATCAGCCTGCCCCTGGGGTGTTCGATTATTGCGTTGCGCCGCCCGTTCGATATTAATTCCGTGTTCGTCAGCGCCGGTAAGGAAATAGGTTTTCAGTCCCCGTTGCTCTTTGTGACGATGGATGCAGTCGGCTACGATCATCGTGTAGAGATGACCCAGATGCGGCACGCTGTTGGCGTAGTAGATGGGGGTTGTTATGTAGAAGGATTGGGGCATGCGAGTCGATCAGCAACGGGTAGATAGAGAACCCTGTAACG
>Ga0136617_10000095_pt1 | contig 60696 bp, 65 predicted proteins | sample AntDrymUQ3222106_2_FD_129672 | JGI IMG/M metagenome (GOLD analysis project Ga0136617, IMG submission 129672) | Polar desert sand microbial communities from Dry Valleys, Antarctica - metaG UQ322 (21.06) | ecosystem: Environmental > Terrestrial > Soil > Desert | place: Antarctica: Dry Valley...
CGGGGTTGTAACGCCAGATCTCACCACGCCTCACGCGCTCTGGCCCAGCTCGTCCGCGGCGGCGGCGCGCTCGGCCTCGGCACCCTCGGCGTAGCCGGGGTGGAGGGCGTACCAGTGGGCCATCGCGTCAACGCTGGCCCGTAGCTCGTCCTGCCGCACCAGCCGTTCGAGGTAGCCTGATACCCCGCCGCGGACCGTGGCGCCGCACTGGCGGACGCGCGCGGCCACACTGGTGTCGAGGCTGATCGTGATGCGCTCTTTCTGCATACGCAGCAGCATACAGCAGACCGACGTAGGCCAGCCGTAGCGCAAAGGCCTCCCGCGACGGCGCCAGGCGACAACGAGGGTCGATTCGCAAGCGCGGGAACTCGCTGCAAGTGCGGTCTTGGCTGTCTGGGCCTCGGCGATCCGCACCGCAGCACCCGGCACGACGGGCCCAGCTCCGCATGCCGAGCGCCATCAGCCCTTGAGGGGGACCTCGTCACGACGCCGCGGCCACGAACGTCCCAAGAAACTGTCCAGTGCCGTCCCGGAGATCCATCTCGTAGTCGCCGATCGTTGTCTCCGGTCGCCCGTCCCTGCGAACGGCGTCGATCAGCAGCCGCCGCAGCTCGACAGCATTTCGGGGGTCGGCCTCAGCCATGAGCCGCGAGACAGTCTGTCCGTCTCGACGAACCTCCAGATTGAGCAGCAGCCACTGGGGAGAGGCAGTGGCGGTCACGGTCGCGATACTCTCCGCGCTGATCGTGTCGGATGCGGGAGTGCTCGGATCGGCATCATCGCGCGTGGAACGATGCCAGATCACTCGAACACCTCGTCCTGGTTCCACGTCGACGTGTCGCCAGCTCCGCAGTAAGGAGATCGCGCGATGCGCTGTCCCCACCGACACGGTGTAGGTCGCAGCAATGGCTTTCACGCTGGGCAAGAAGCTCGTGAGCGGTATCTCGCCGGCCTCGATCGCGGACCGCAGCGCGCCAGCGATCGCCTTGTAGGGAGGGATCGGACCGTCGGTCTCGACCGCGGGCAGGGTCACGGCGGCGGGCCGCGAGGGCATCCTCGCGAACAGGCTCGTCGCCGCACGCTGGTCGGACTCGGACACCCATGCCGCGTAGGTGCGTAACGTCGTCGTCCCTCCTCCCCCGTGGCCGAGACGTCCCGCAACCGTGCGCACGTCGACACCGGCGGCGATCAGTTCGGTTGCCGAGTAGTGGCGCAGCTTGTGGATCGATGTCCGGATGCCGAGTCGCTGCACGAGCTTCGCGTAGCGCTGACTGACCGAGTTGGGCTGCAGGTACGTGGAGCCGTCCGGAGCGAGCGAGAACACGAAGGCGTCGGGGCCGAGCTCCAGGTCGAACGCGGCCGCTCGCGCGTCGCACCGGCGCCGGTGTTCGACGAGCACCCCGACGGTCTCCGGGTCGAGCGCGATGCGGCGGTGCTGGTGGGTCTTGGTGTCCTTCTCCCACGTCTGGCTGCTTCGCTGCCCGATGCTGCGATCCAGCGCCAGCACACCGCCGTGTAGCTCGATGTGACGCCATCGGATGCCGCACAGCTCGCCGCGACGGACGCCGGTCACCATCGCGAGCCAGACGAGGGTGCCCCAGTCGGGGTCGGACCACGCCTCGGCGAGGATCTGCGCAGCCTCCTGCGCGGACGGCGGCTGCGGATTGGGTTTGGGCGCTGCCGGCGGCTCGGCCTGCACGATCGGGTTGGTCGCGAGCCAGCGCCAACGGACCGCCCGTTTCAGCGCCCCGCTCAGGATGAAGTGGATCTGCCGGTGGGGCGGGTGGGGTTCGAACCCACGACCTGACGGATTATGAGTCCGCTGCTCTGACCAGCTGAGCTACCGCCCCTGACGGTCAGAACCCTACCCAGCGCCGCAGTCGAACCTCCGAATGGCTCCGCCCGGGCTCAGGCTGCGACAAGACAGCCAGCTGTCAGCACCAGATGCCTGCCCTGCGCGACAGCTGGGCTGCGGGCGATCGTGGGTGTAGGCCAGCGAGCCGGCGCACTCCCACCCGGGGGGCTGCGGACGCACTGCCCAACCCCCGCGGGACAGCGCCGCCAGCGATTAACCCGGCGTCCTCCTGCTCCGCCACACCCCAGCCGGCGTGGCGGACGGAAGTCGTTCGGCCGACCTCAGCGCGTCAGTGCGTGCACCCGCTTGCGGGCGTCGCTCGCCACGCTTTCGGCCTGGTGTGCGACCTCACTTCCGAGCGCCGAGGCGCGGGCGGCGACGTCGTGGCCGATGCGGGAGGCCTGGTCGACGATGCCGGGCATCTTCTTCTCCAGCTCCGCCCGCTTCTTCTCGCCGGTCTTCTGCAGCGAGGCTCCCCGCTTGGTGGCCTGCTTCTGCAGCTTCGCCGCTCGCTTCCCAGCGACCTTCTGCAGCTTCGCCCCGCGCTTCTCGGCCTTCTTCCGAGCCTTGGCCGCGCGCTTGGACCACTCGGCGGACAGCTCGGCGGTGCGGGAGGACAGCTCGGAACCGGCACGGGAGGCCCGCGCCGACACGGCGGCGCCCGCACCCGAGCCGAGGCCAGCCAGCCCGGCGGCGAGGCCGGCGACGGTCCCCGACGCGTCGTGTGCCGCACCGGAGGCCCGGCCGGTGATGTTGGAAGCGGTGCCGCTGAGAGAAGCCGCTTGGGACGACGCGGCGACCGCGGCCCGGCGGGCGGCGCGACGGCCGCGCCAGCCCAGCGACGGCTTGCCCTGGGTGTCGGCGGCGGCGATCAGCAGCCCCCCGAGCAGGCCGACGTTCTTGAAGAAGTGGACCTGCTGTTCGGCCCTGCGCTGCTGGTCGTCCTCTTCCCAGAACCGGTGCCCGGCCAGCGTCGTGGGGATGAGCGACGCGGCCAGGGCGGTCGAGGCGAGGCGAGGGAACCTTCCCAACGCCAGCATCGAGCCTGCCACGATCTTGACGCAGGCGTCGACCTTGACCAGCAGTTCGTCGTCGGGAGGCGGCTCGACCGGGGCGGCCGCGACCGCCCTGTCGATGGCGGGCGAGACCGCGTTGAGCACCGGCTTGGCCGTCTGGGTATGGCCCTGCGGCGTCCTCAGGGCGTTGATGCCGCCCGTGATGAAGACTGCCGCCAGCATGGGGCGAGCAACTCGTCGAAGGAGCATGTCGGCACCGTACCCTGCCCGGCGGGATAGCAAACCCTGACATCATCCCGGGATGACGACAAGCAGGCTGGCCATCGGAGTCGACATCGGTGGCACGAAGATCGCGGGAGCGGTAGTCGACGGGGCCGGCACCGTCGTGGCCGAGCTCGTCGAGCCGACGCCCGAGGAGTCTGACGCCGAGGCGGTCACCGCCGTCCTGCACTCGATGATCGAGCGCTTCCGCCGCGAGCACGACGTCGTGACGGTCGGCGTCGGCGCGGCCGGGATCGTCGAGTGGCCCGCGGGGCGGGTCGTCTGGGCGCCGAACAACGCCTACCGCGACTGGCCGGTGCGTGAGCACCTGGAGAAGGCGACCGGCCTGCCCGTCACCGTCGACAACGACGCCAATGTGGCCGCCCTCGCCGAGGCCCGGCTCGGTGGGCCCTTCCAGAACATGATGCTGGTGACGGTCGGCACCGGGATCGGCGGCGGGCTCGTGCTGGACGGCGGCGTCTACCGTGGTGCGACGGGGCTGGGCGCCGAGCTCGGCCACATGATCCTCAACCCCGACGGCCCCCGGTGCAGCTGCGGCAACCACGGCTGCTTCGAGGCGTACGCCTCAGGCACCACGCTCACCCGGATGGGTCGCGACGCCGCTGCCGACCAACCCGACGGCCTCATCGCCCGGTTCGGGGCCGAGCAGGGTGAGGTCACCGGACAGACCGTCACGAAGGCCGCGCTGGCAGGCGATGCGACGGCCACGGCGCTCTTCGCCCAGCTCGGCCGCTGGCTCGGCGTCGGCATCGCGTCGCTGGCCAACATCATCGAGGTGGACGTGGTGGTCGTCGGCGGCGGGCTCGTCGACACCGGCGATCTACTGCTCGCGCCCGCCCGCGCCGCCGCCCGCGAGTTCGCCTACGCCCCCTTTGCGCGCGGCGTCGCCCCTATCCGACCCGCGACGTTCGGCAGCAGCGCCGGCAGGATCGGGGCGGCCCTGCTCGCGCTGGAACGCGCCTGATGCGGACCGGGCGCTCAGACCCGGGTGCGCTCCAGCCACATGGTCCACACCGCAGTGTCGCCGAGAACCTGGAGTCGCTCGTCGTCGGCGGGGAAGCGGCGCAGCACCGCCAGCAGCAGGTCAGCGGCCCGGCCCCGCACCGCGGTCGCGCCCTTGCCGTGCCCGTGTTCCCACGTGATCCCCGCATCCTCGCCGCGGATCATCCACTCCCCGCCCTCACCGAGGCCGTCGTCGGTAGCGTGCAGGTGCAGCGTCACCCCGTCGGCGAGCGGTACCAGGCCGGCCTCGGTGGGACGCGCCGCGAGCAGCCCCAGCCACTCCGAGACCCCGTCGGCGGCCACCTCGGCTGGCAGGTCGTACGGGGCGCCGAGGGCGAGTGCGGCGTCCGCGCGGTGCACGGTCGTCTCGTGCAGCCGCCGCCGGATCCACCACGCCGCCGGTTGCGGGCCGGTGAACGTCCAGACCGGGGTGTCGGCGCCGGTGACCTCGACCGCGTCGAGGAGGACCTGGACACCGTCGTGCAGCCAGTCAGCGGCACGGTCCGGGTCGGGCGGCGGTGCCCCGTCGGGCACCGTGCGGGGGTCGACGGCGGCCTCAGCGCGGTCGCGCACGATCGTCGCGGCCCAGCGGGTGCCTCGCCCGACGTGCGTGACGAGCTTGCGCAGCGTCCACTCCGGGCAGGTCGGCACCGGGCTCGACGGGTCTGCGGCCCGGGTGAGCTCGACGAGCAACCGGTTCTGCTCGATCAGGGTGGCGGCGTGATCCATGGACGCTAACGGTAGACCCTGAGACCCTGCGTCACCTGACCCCACTGTGCGTGCCGCCATCACGGATAGGGTAGGAAATGCCCATGGCTCTTGACACCCGAGAATGGTCGGTCTCCGGCCCGGTGCGGGCGTTGCTGTGGTGGCCGGCCACCTCGTTCGTGCTGGTCATCCTCGCTCCGGAGGCTGCAGCGGGCGTTATCGTGGCCGCTGGGGCGGCACTGGCACTGCTCGGCGGGCTGCTGTCCGCAGCGCAACGGCGGCTGCGCCAGCCGGTGACCGATGACCCGCCCACCAGGGAGCTTCCGACGATCGAGATCCCGCCGCTCGAAGCGGGAGCCCGGAGACGCGCCGCCTGAGCGGCCCCGTCCACCGCCGTCGGCGGCGTCACTCCCGGTATCACTTGTACGTCCGATACTAGGATGCCAAAATAAAATCCGTCCGGCGTGTTCGCCTCGAACACCCGAGACGGCGCCGCGGGCGCCCCGGCGAGAGGACCTGGAATGGCCGAGCTGCACGCGCCCTCCCATCCGGTCCGGTTCGTCACCGCCGCCAGCCTGTTCGACGGCCACGACGCGGCCATCAACATCATGCGGCGGATCCTGCAGCGCCAGGGCGCCGAGGTGGTCCACCTGGGGCACAACCGCTCGGTCGACGAGGTGGTGGCCGCCGCGATCCAGGAGGACGCCCACGGCGTCGCGATCAGCTCCTACCAGGGCGGGCACGTCGAGTACTTCAGCTACCTCGTCGAGCTGCTGCACGAGCGCGGCGCCGGGCACGTGAAGGTCTACGGCGGGGGCGGCGGCGTGATCGTCCCGCGCGAGATCGAGCTGCTGCACTCCCGCGGCGTCTCCCGCATCTTCTCCCCCGAGGACGGCCAGCGCCTCGGCCTCCCCGGAATGATCAACATCATGATCCGGGAGTGTGACGTCGACCTCGCCGACCAGCCGCCCGCGTCGTTCGACGGCCTGTTCGCGGGCGAGCACGCCACGCTGGCCCGGACGCTGACCCTCGCCGAGGCGGGACGGCTGCCGGCGGGCCTGGACCTGGAGCCGCGCCGTCCGGTACCCGTGCTCGGCATCACCGGCACCGGCGGCTCCGGGAAGTCCTCGCTCACCGACGAGCTCGTCCGCCGCTTCCGGCTCGACCAGCAGGACAAGCTCCGCATCGCCGTGCTGGCCGTCGATCCGACGCGCCGCCGCGGCGGGGGCGCTCTGCTCGGTGACCGGATCCGGATGAACGCGTTGGCCGGTGAGCAGGTGTTCTTCCGCTCGATGGCCACCCGCGGTGCCGACACCAGCCTGCCGGAACGGCTCGGCGACGCGATCGCCGTGCTCAAGGCCGCAGGCTTCGACCTGGTGCTCGTCGAGACGCCCGGCATCGGGCAGGGCGACGCGGGCATTGTCCCGTTCGTCGACCGCTCGCTGTACGTGATGACGCCGGAGTTCGGCGCTGCGTCGCAGCTCGAGAAGATCGACATGCTGGACTTCGCCGACGTCGTGGCGATCAACAAGTTCGAGCGCCGCGGCGCCGAGGACGCCCGCCGCGACGTGAGCCGCCAGCTGGTGCGCAACCGCGAGGCGTTCGGCATGTCCTGGGAGGACATGCCCGTCTTCGGCACCAGCGCCGCCACGTTCAACGACGACGGCGTCACCGCGCTCTATCAGCACCTCGCCGAACTGCTCGCCGACAACGGCCTCACCGTGGCCGACGGACGGCTGCCGCGCACCGACCGCAAGACCTCCTCGGAGTACGCGGCGATCATCCCCCCGCAGCGCACGCGGTACCTGTCCGACATCGCCGAGACGATCCGCCGCTACCACGCCGACACCGAGTGCCACGTCGACGCCGCCCGCCGGCGTCAGCACCTGCGCACGGCCCGCGCCGCCCTCGACGCCGCCGGCGCGGACATCGGGGTGCTCGCCGAGGTGCTGGAGGCCGCCGAGGAGGCGCTCCCGGCGGAGTCGGCGGCGTTGCTCGACGGGTGGGCCGAGGTCGTCAAGGCCTACTCGGGTGACGAGATGATCGTGCGCAGCCGCGACAAGGAGCTGCACACCCAGCTGACGCGGGAGACGCTGGCGGGCAACAAGGTGCGCCGCGTCGCGCTGCCGTCGTTCACCGAGGACGCGGAGCTGCTGCGGTTCCTGCGCCGGGAGAACGTCCCCGGGAGGTTCCCGTTCACCGGGGGCGTCTTCGCGTTCAAGCGCGAGGGCGAGGACCCGGCGCGGATGTTCGCCGGTGAGGGCGACGCGTTCCGCACCAACCGGCGCTTCACCTACCTGTCGGCGGATTCGGCGGCCAAGCGGCTGTCCACCGCGTTCGACTCGGTGACCCTCTACGGTCGCGATCCCGGCACCCGGCCCGACGTCTACGGCAAGGTCGGGACGTCCGGCGTCTCCATCGCGACGCTCGACGACATGAAGGTGCTCTACGGCGGGTTCGACCTCACCTCCCCGACCACCTCGGTGTCGATGACGATCAACGGCCCGGCGCCGACGATCCTCGCGTTCTACCTGAACACCGCGATCGACCAGCAGCTCGATCGCTTCCTCGCCGAGCACGGCCGTGAGCCGACCGCGGACGAGCACGCGGAGCTCACCGCGTTCGCGCTGGCCAACGTGCGCGGCACGGTGCAGGCCGACATCCTCAAGGAGGACCAGGGGCAGAACACCTGCATCTTCTCCACAGAGTTCTCGCTGCGGATGATGGCCGACATCCAGGAGTGGTTCATCGCGCACAAGGTGCGCAACTTCTACTCCGTCTCGATCTCCGGCTACCACATCGCCGAGGCCGGGGCGAACCCGATCAGCCAGCTCGCCTTCACCCTCGCGAACGGGTTCACGTTCGTGGAGAGTTACCTCGCACGCGGGATGAACGTCGACGACTTCGCCCCGAACCTGTCGTTCTTCTTCTCCAACGGGATGGACGCCGAGTACACCGTCATCGGGCGGGTGGCGCGACGGATCTGGGCCGTGGCGATGCGCGAGCGCTACGGCGTGAACGAGCGGGCGCAGAAGCTGAAGTACCACGTCCAGACCTCCGGCCGGTCACTGCACGCGCAGGAGATGAACTTCAACGACATCCGCACCACGCTGCAAGCGCTGTGCGCGCTGTATGACAACGCGAACTCGCTGCACACCAACGCCTACGACGAGGCGGTCACCACCCCGACCGAGGAGTCGGTCCGGCGCGCGATGGCCATCCAGCTCATCATCAACCGCGAGTGGGGCCTGTCGATGAACGAGAACCCGCTGCAGGGCTCGTTCGTCGTCGACGAGCTCACCGACCTCGTCGAGGCGGCCGTGCTGGCCGAGTTCGATCGCATCTCCGAGCGCGGCGGCGTGCTCGGCGCGATGGAGACCGGCTACCAGCGCGGCCGAATCCAGGACGAGTCGATGCTTTACGAGCACCGCAAGCACGAGGGCACGCTGCCGATCGTCGGGGTGAACACGTTCGTCAAGCCGGCCTCCGACGACGTCCCCAAGGAGATCGAGCTCGCCCGCGCCACCGAGGCCGAGAAGCGCAGCCAGCTCGACCGGCTGGCGGCCTTCCAGTCCCGGCACGAACAGGAGGCGGAGGCGGCGATCCGACGCCTGCAGGCCGTGGCGACGGGCGAGGGCAACGTCTTCGACGAGCTGATGCGCGCAGCCCGCGTCTGCAGCCTGGGCCAGTTGACCGAAGCATTCTTCGAGGTGGGCGGTCAGTACCGCCGCAACATGTAACGCGGCGGCTGAACTGCGCCAGGTCAGCGATTCCGAACAGGAAGATTCACTCCCCACGCGCGAAAGAGCGTCCCGAACCGCATCCGCAGATCCAGTCCGGGCGTACACCCTTGGTGGTGCACCCACCGTCTGATCCCAGCACGTGTTCACCACTGATCTGTTCAGGATGGCGGCTGCAGGGTGAGGTGGCCGTCGTCGACGAGCAGGACAGGCATTCCGGCGCGGTGGGCGGCGGTGACGCCGTCGGGAGCGTCTTCGACGACGAGGCACTGCTCGGGAGCGACGCCGAGACGGTGGGCGGCGGTGAGGAACGTGTCGGGTGCGGGTTTGCCGTGCTGGACGTCCTCGCAGGTGACCACTGCTTGAAAGAGATCGCGGAGGCCGAGTGCGTCGAGTCCGGCGGTGACGAGCGCTGCGGCGGCGCCGGAGGCGACGGCGCAGGGCCGTTCGATGGCGCGGCTGCGGCGGACGAGGTCGACGACCGCGGGGATCGGCGCGAGGCTGTTGGGCGTGGTAGAGGTGAGGAGGGTGGCGCGGCTGGTGGCGACGATTTCTTCGATGGGCAACGGAGCCGGGGCGGGCAGCAGCGCGATCAGGTCGCGGATCGGCAGGCCGCGGTGCTGGCGATACCACTGGTCGCTGACGGTGACGCCGTGCGGGGCCAGCGCGGCGCACAGGGATCGGTGGTTGCGCGCGGTGGTGTCGGCGAGGGTGCCGTCCCAGTCGCAGATGAGCGCGCGGCAGCCGGTGAGGATGTCGTGGTGTTCTGATGTCACGTCGGTTCCTGACGCGGGAGGTGGGCGGTGGGGGTGTGGGGTGGTCTGGCAGTCTCGTCGGCGCCCGAGGTCCGGCCAGTGTGACGGAGCCGATTCGTGATCAAACATGCCACCGCCAGCACCTTTGTGTTCTGCGAGTTCCCCGGCGGGTGGCGGACCGGTCTGATCGAGCACCCGCGGTTGCAGCGGTGGATGGTGGTGGGCGGGCACGTCGAGCGGGACGAGACGCAGACCGAAGCGGCTGTTCGGGAAGCGATGGAGGAGTCGGGTCTGCGGGTGCGGTTGTTGGCGTGTCCGTCGCCGGTCCTGCCTGCCGGGTATCCGCATAAGCCGGTGGCGCAGCCGTGGTGGGTTAGCGAGATGCTGGTCCCGGCCGACAACCATCTGGACGAGCCGCATGTGCATGTCGATCATCAGTATGTGGCGGTCGTGGACTCGCCGGTACCGGTGTCCGATGCGGTGCATCCTTTTGCCTGGTATCGGCAGGACGAGTTGGTGGGGTTGGCGATGTTCGACGACACGCGGTTGCTGGCCGACGCGTTGTTCCCGCAGATCGGCAGGATCGATGCGGCGGCCAAGGAAGATAGCGCCGCGCTGCTGCGGGTGCTGTCGTCCGCCTGGCTCACCTGATCCGGACACCATGTGGTTTGTGGCGCACGTGTTCGTGGGTCGGTGGTGTCACTGCGTCAGCGTGGTCCGCCTAGCGTGGTCTGGGTTCGACCTGGCCGGGGCTGCGTCGATCCACCGACTGATGAGCTCGACGAGAGAGTCGGTGTCGTGGTCGCGCCGGTCGAGCAGTCGTACGTGTGTGGGATCGAGGTCGGTCAGCCGTTCGAACAGCGTGGCGGCGCGCAGGTGCACGACCCACTGGTCGTCAGTGAAGGCGCGGTCGTCGCGGGTTTCCGCGCGATGCACGGCGGCGTGCAGGTCGTCGGTGAGGACGATGGTGAGATCGGGCAGGGATCGCCAGCGGGCTGCAGTCTCGAGGATGGCCTGGACCGAGTCGGCGGCAGCGTTGTCGTCGTCGGGGTGCAGGATCAGCGACTGGTAGATCGCGGTGGAGTGGATGCTGCGGCCCTCGATGACGGTTCGCCCGGCCCGCAGAGCGGGCAGGGTGGTCTCGTAGTCGTGCATCTTGATAGCCAACAGGAGCAGAGTCTCGGATCGTGGGTGTCCGCCGCGCAGGAAGTGTTCGTCGCTGGCGGCGGTGGAGAGGATGCGCAGCAGGCGGCGGGCGAGGTCGCCATCACCGCCGCTGCGGCGCCGGGAGAAATCCGCCACCACCAGCGGCGGTTCGGCACCGGCGGCGGTGGCCTCAAGGACACGGCGAGTCAGGTAGGTCTTGCCGACACCGTTGAGCCCTTCGATGGAGATCAGGCGGCCTCGGCTGGGAGTGGTATCGGTGCTGTCGGACATGCGGTTCCCATCGTTGTGGGGCGCGAGCGTGGTGAACGACGGCGCCGAGATAGGGCGCGGCGCACTACAGGGGTGTTAGCCGAAGAGAGCGACTTGCTGGGGCTTGGCGGCCTTGGCCTCGCATCCGGCCAGACAGCGCAACTGTCGCAGATTAACCCAGTCGGATTCGGTGACCATGCGGCTGAACAGCTCTGTGGTGACCTCGACGTCGGCCATCGCGCGGTGCCGGTTGGCCGGGACGGGCATCTTCAGGTGTCGTATGAGGTCGTCGAGACCGTGCCGGGGTAGGTCGGGGTAGTGCCTTCGAGCGAGGCGGACAGTGTCGATCAAGCCAATGCGCGCGAGATTGGGACAGTGCTCGCGGTAGGCGTAGATCAGGTTGGCCTCAGCCGGAGCGTGGTGAGCGATGAGCACGTAGGGCCCGGCGGTGAAGCGGCGGTCCAGCGCGGCAAGCACTTCACCGGCGTAGGGCCGGTCGACCACCATGTCCGGGGTGATGCCTGTCTGGTCGATGTCGAACGGGGTGAGTTCGGCGTGCTTAGGCGGGCGCATCAGCGCTTCCCAACGGGTACGGCAGGCGAGCGTCCCGCCGACCACATGCAGCACCTGTACGGCGACCTCGATGGCCTCCGGCGGAGCACCGGTCGGAGTGGTGTACTCGAAGTCGATCACGACCGGAGTGACGTGAGCGAGGTCATCGATCAGCGGCTGGCCCAACGGTTCACCTCCCGCGCGATCGTCATGGCGTACTCGCGGAGCCGCTGTTCGTCGTCTTCCCTGGTGAGGACCAGGGCCAGTATGCCGTCCAGGAACCTCGCCGCGCGTGTGCAGGATGGCGTGTCAACCGTGACGAACAGGTCACGCTGGTCCAGCGGCACGAGACCGAAAGTACCGGTGGAGTTGGGGACACCCAGCTCCGCAAGGTGCCGGGCGAGTTCTCGCGGTCGAGGCAGCCGCATCCGCCACAGCGGGGCGTAGTGGTTCCACCGCTGGTCAGACGGAGCGGCAAGGGGGACAAGCAGCTCGGTCCCGGTCAGCAGCCGCTGCAGCCGCCTGGTCTGAGTCATGCGTTGGTCAAGTAGGGCGTCCAGGCGGGCTAGCTCGCGGCGGCCGAGCGCGGCCAGTGGACTGGCGAGGCGGAAGTTGTGCGCCAACCGCGAGAGTGGGTGCTGCCCTGCTGGTGGGGTGAGCCAGTGGCTGCGGTAGGCGCGGGCAGTGGCAGCAATGTCGGGATCGTTGGTGGTGAGAAATCCACCCTCGTCGGTGGACAGCAGTTTAAGCTTGTGGGTGGAGAAGCAGGCGACGGTGGCCTCCGCTCCGACCTGGACGCCATCGACGGTGGTGCCGAGTGCCTGGCAGGAGTCGGCGATAACTGCGAGGTCGTGCTCGGCGGCGTAGTGCCGCAGCCGGGCGGTGTCGCCGGCGCGGCCCCACAGATGCACCGGTACCACCGCCGCAGTTTTGGTGGTGGTCTTACGAGCGAGGTCCTCGTGGTCGAAGTCGGTTCCAGTGTTGTCGCAGTCCACGATCACCGGTGTGGCGCCCAGATGGGTGATCGGGGAGGCGGACATGACCACGGCCACCGCTGGGACGAGGACCTCGTCGCCGGACCGTATCCCGGTGGCGTAGAGCGCGGTCTGCAGTGCACTGGTACCGCTGGAGACGGCCACGACCTCCCCTACGCCCAAGCGATCGGCGAGCGCGGCTTCGTAGGCGGCGACCTCGTCGCCTCCCAGCACGGTGCTGGTACTCACCAGGCACCGCCGGGGGCGGCGAAGAAGCGGTCGAAGTCCTGTACCAGCGGCCACATGCTCACGCAGTCGCGCGAGTACAGGGGACAGTCGGTGCCACCGTCACGCTCCTGCTGCGGGAAGAGCTCGGCCGCGGTGGCAGTGGTGATCGAGCGCTGTGTCCCGGCCTCGGCAGTGGCGGCGATGCGGTAGCGGGACGGGCAGTCCCACACCGATCCGTCGGGTTCGATGAACGCCAACTGGTGGCCACCGAAGCACCCGTGGACAAGCTGGAGATCGTGCTGGACGACGGAGGCGATCTGCGCCGGATAGCGCGGGGCGGGCAGCGACAGGCCCAGGTCAGCGTCGTAGACCGCGTCCAGGGCTTCGGTCAAGCCCTGCAGGTCCTCCTCGCGCAGGCTCAGTTCACGGTGCAGCGGATGGTCGTGCTCCAGGGAGATCGGCTGGGGGACGAAGTAGTCGACACCCAGCCGCGCGGCCAACGCCGCGGTATCGGACAGGCCGGACAGGGTCTGGCGGGTGATGACGGTGTAGAGCCCGATCTTCGGCGTGCTGTGATGGGTGCGGTCAGCGACCAGGGCGCTGATGCCGTTGAGGACGTCGCGGTGACCGTGCTTGCGGTTGCGGGCGGGCCGGTGCAGGTCGTTGAGAGCAGCGTCGGAGGAGTCCAGCGACACCGACACCCCGGACAAGCCCGCCTCCAGCAGCATCCGGCGGATCTCGGACCGGATGAGCGGAATGCCGTTAGTGCACACCGCGACCTCGATACCGGCGCCGGTCAGGATGCGGATGACCTGCTCGATCGGCGGCCAGATCAGCGGTTCCCCGCCGGCGAGGAACACCCGCTTGATTCCGGATCTGTTCACAGTGGACAGAAAGTGGGTGATGTCGGCCAGGTGGAGGTCGCCCTGGGATAGGTGGGAGAGCTGGCCGGGTTGAGTCGGCGGTGCGTCCCGATGCTCTTCCAGTGTGCCGAAGTAGCAGTAGTCGCAGCCCAGGTTGCACGGGCTGCGCGGTGCCCACAGCACGGTCAGATTGCGGGGACGGGGCATCAGCGTGTACCTCCTGCTGCGGCGAGTACGAGGTTGTGCAGCTCGTCGACGATTTCGTCGGTCTCGCGGTCGTCGCGGGCGACGACACGGAACCGACCGCGGTCGTGGTCGGCCTGACGCTGGTACAGCCGCACCACGCGATCGACCAGCCGCCGCTGCTGCTCGGGAATGAGCGCGCTGCCCTCGCGCTGCTGCCACCGTCGGGCGCACGTCTCCGGGTCGTCGGTGATGAGCAGCGTGAGGTCGGGCAGGGGCCGCCAGGGCAACGCGGTGGCGTGGAGCTGTTGCGCCAGCTCCCATGCGGCTTCGTCGCGTTCGTCGTCGGTATGGAAGCAGGCATCTGGGTCGCTGGTCATGATCGCGGCCTGGTAGACGGCGACGGTGTCGACGCCGCGGTCCTCCAGCACGATCCGGGGTCGGTCGGGAAGCCGGTCGACGAGCTCGTGTTCGCGGACCTTCAGGGCCAGCAGGGCGAATGTCTCGGTGAGCGGGTGTCCGGTGCGCAGGAACGCATCGCCAGCCGCGGCGAGGGCACCGATGACCTGGGTGGCGACCTGGTCGTCGCTGGTGTCGGTGAGTTCGCTCAGCAGACGGCAGTCCGCGCCCAGCCGCGCGGTCAGCATGGTGGCGAGGTGGGTCTTGCCGACGCCGTTGGGGCCCTCCAGGGACACCCACAGCGGACGTTGCTGGCTGGTGCAGGGCACGCTGAAATGGTCGTCGGCGGTAGTCACGCGGCTCTCCGTGAGCAGACGTAGAGGATCTCGGTGGCGGCGTCGTCCAAGGCGGTGGCAACGACAGGTCCCAGCAGGGCGTCCGGGGCGGTGTCGCGCAGGCGCCGATAGAAGGAGGTGGCGTCGGCGCCGAAGCGGGTAGTGATCGCCATCTCGGTGGCGCGTTGGGTCAGCGGCGGCAGGATGCCGATGACCTCATGCACCACCAGCCCGAGCTCGTCGAGGGCACCCACGAGCTCGTCGTGGCTCCACTCGTAGACGTGGACGCGGTGCTGCAGCTTGCGCGGCGGTGGACCGGGGCTGTTCGGGGTGGACAGGTAGAGCCGGCCGTGCGACGCGAGCGCGGCGGCCGTGTGACGCAGGCTGGCGACGCCGAGGTCGCGCGGCAGGTGCTCCAGCGCTGAGGTGTAGACCGCGACGTCGAACTGCCCGAGGTGGGCTGGCCATGCTTCGCTGACGTCCATTTGGTGGAAGTCGAGCTTGAACTGGGCACCGTACTCGCGGTCCAGGTCGACGCGGCGGTCGCGGGCCTCGGCGAGATTGCCGGGGCTGATGTCCAGGCCGGTGTAGCTGTCGATGTCGGACTGGTAGCGGTAGAGCACGGGGAGCTGCAGGCCTGCGCCGCAGCACACGTCCAGCACCCGGTCTCCCGCCTTGCAGCGCTGGGCGATGAACAGCCGCTGCAGATAGTTCATGATGCCGGTCGGCTTGACCTCACCACGGGCGAGCGCGGCGTAGAAGTCGTCCATCTGATTGATCGAGTACCGGCCGATCATGGGAGTGCCGGGCCGGGTCCGGTACTCCTCACCCAGCTCGGGATCCGCCGGAGCAGCGTTCTCGATGACTTCAGAGGAGGTTTCGGTACCGGCTTCGGGCGAGGTGTCGGTGCGGTCGAGGTAGTCGTTCACAAGGTCTCCCAGGGGAAGCGGACCCACCCTGTGCACGTGGTGGCGAGGTAGTTGTGCACCTGGTGCGGTTCTTGGGTGCTGGCGGCAAACCAGTTGGTGGTGTTGACCACGACGACCGCACGGCGCAGGCGCCCGGCGGAGGGAGCGATCAGCTCGACCGCGGTGGCGGCGGTCTGCCCGGATCCGGCGACGTCGTCGACGAGCAGCACGTCGGCGTCGTCAACGGAGCCCAGCGACGCCGGGTTGGCGACCATCGGCCGCGCGCTCTTGGCGGCGTTGGGTACATCGCTGGTGGTGTGGGTGACCTCGACGGCGCGCACGTCGCGGACGCCGAGGCGATGGGCGAGCATCACCGCGGGAATCAGGCCGCCACGCAGGATGCCGACCACGACATGTGGAACGCCGTCCTGACGGATCTGCTGGGCGAGGACGGCGACGTGGTGGTCCAGATCCTTCCAGCCCAGGTCGAGTGCGATGCGGGAGTCCGTCACGCCGCTCACCTCGCTCCGGTGAGGGTGTGCAGCCGGGTGCTGAGGTTCCAGCCGCGGGCGATGGCAGGGCCCTGCAAGGCGTCCATCCCGGCGAGGACCTTCTCGCGGGTGGTGCCCTCGGGCATCACCCACACCGGGCCCAGGCCGTAGTCGCTGACCAGGCGACCGATCTCGTCGAGGTCGCGGTCGACGTCGGTGACGACGAACTTGAACGCCGCCCGCCCGGTGGCCTTGAGCGCGGCCAGTGCCGGCGGCACGATCCTCCGGGAGAAGCCGACACCGGAGTTGGCCAGCTTCGGGCTCACCACCCACAAGTCCACCAAGTCGACCAACCCGGGATCGGGTATCTGGGTACCGTTGGTCTCAACCTGTACCCGCACGTGCTGGGGCACACCTGCGGCGAGTGCGGTCATCGCGGGCTGCTGCAGCATCGGCTCGCCGCCGGTGATGACCATCAGGTCGACGTCGCGGGCGGTAACCCAATCGATCAGCTCCGTCACCGGGACGCTCTTGCTGACCTCTGTGGGGGTGTACCGGGTCCAGTCCCAGGTATAGCGGGTATCGCACCAGGTGCAGGTGAGGTTGCAGCGAGAGAACCGGCAGAACACGCAGCGTTGACCGGTCAGCGGACCCTCTCCTTGGAACGACTCGAACTGCTCGGCGAGGATCGCGGAGCCCTCGACACGGTTAGGCAGCAGCGGGAGAACGGTCATCATCCATCGGTCCTCTCCCACAGGGCGGAACTGCTCTCGGTCTCCGACACCTCGACAGAGACCAGGCTGCCGTGAACGTTCGGCTCAACATTGTCGATGAACCACTGACCAAGGTGCCAGGCCAACAGCTCGCTGGTGGGATGTATCGCGATCAGGTCGTTGAGCAGCCGGTGATCGAGAGCTGTCCTGAGATAGTCACCGAACGGGGCGAGATCACCGAAGTCGGTCACGAACCCGAACCTGTCAAGCTGGTCGGCGGTCAACAGGAGTGTCACGTCGTAGTTGTGGCCGTGGTTTCGGCTGCACTTGTGAGTCTTGGGCAACAGCCGAAGTTCATGACTGGCGCTGAAGCCGAAAGACTTCGAGATTGTGAACCGTCCGGTCGTGACGGGAATGTCTTGTGCTGTCACGGTTTTTACTCCGTTCGTGGACACTGGGTTGGTCATCATGAACGTACTATCGGGGATCCGTCCAGCCGGGTGACCGTGATCGAGCCCGGATGGTCGCGTCATGTGGGCGACGATCGTGGGGCGGTAGTGACCTTCGCCGCTGTCCTGGGGAAGTCGGAGGCGTCGGTCAGCTCGTGCACCACTTCGCGAGTGCGCTTGATCTTGGTGGTGCGAGAGGAGCGAGAAGCGTTGAACCTCATCGGTATGGTGTTGCTGTATCGAATTTCCTCGGAGTGGTAGAGATGAAAGGGTTGTACCGAGGTCAATGCGGTGACGATGGAGTTCGGATGCACGTCCGACTCCTGTCCGATTAGAGGCTGTACACCGTCGTTGATCTCGTTCTTAGTAGGTGTCATTGTCTGGTCTCGGCGCGGCGAGTCTTTGCAGCCGCAGCGTCCCTGGTGTCTTGCGGGATCTGAAAGCACAGACAGATCAGGCGACCGAGGAGGGCCAATCCGGCGGTGATCGTGATGGCCAGCATCGGACTCACCTACCGATCGTCACATGGACGCGGGATCGTATGCTAGACGCGACAAGGGAATGAGTACGCTGCTGCGGTACCAGCGGCGCCTCGCGCTCGACTCCGACGGCGCGAGCGGACGCAGAAGGAGCGCAGCCACCTTGACGAGCATGACACCCCGTCCCCTCACCGGTCTCCAGCTGGGAGACGGTGCCGCCCGCGGACAGCGGTTGGCTGTAGACGCGGAAGCCGTTGTGTGGCTGGTCCTGCCATGGCTCGACGGTCTGCGGAGAGTACGAGCGGTGCAAGCGCCACGGCTGCAGGGTTACGTACCAGGGGAAGCCGACACGGTGCTTGGTGATCAGATCGGTGGGATTGCCGGCATGGGCGCCTTCACGCAGCCATTGACCTGTCACGACCTCAACCACCTTCCCGACTTCGTGGAACCCGGTGAGGTTCTGGCCTCCGGTGGAGCCGGGTCGCAGTCCGGTTCCACCTGCCAGCATCCCGCCAGGGGCTTGGACCGGTCGGGCGGCGTGGTCGCGCCCTCCGGGGGAGAGGGCCTGGCGTGGTCCACGCACCTGCGCCTTGGGGGAGGATCGCAGGTGATCCGCCCGACCGGTGACGACCCGGTCGGGCCGTCGAGCTTACCGTATCAGTTACATGTAAGTTTACGCGTAGTCCAATCGTGTGGTTGCGGCTTGGTGGAACAGCGACTTGCAACACTGTGTGTCACGACGTCCGCAAAGCGGCCTGCACCACCACGTCGACAGGTGATCGAGAGGTAGGGCACGTGCCAGAAGACCGAGGAGACCCCTCAGCGCTGGCCTGGCTGATCGGAACCGAACTGAAGAACGCCCGTACGCGCGCCAAGGTCTCGCAGAAGGCCGCAGGGACGGTGCTGGGTGTCAGCCACGCCACCATCAGCTACATGGAGGGCGGGACGACCGCCCAGGAGCCGGCGAAGGTCACCACGTTGCTGCGGCACTACAGCTGCGATCTGGCGCACGCCGATCGGCTGGCCCGCCTCGCGGGGAGTTACGCGGACAAGGGCACCTGGTGGGCAGACTTCGCAGATGTGGTTGCCGACTGGTTCGCCACGTTCGTTGGCCTGGAAGGGCTGGCCCGGGCGGAGTTCGTCTGGGAGCCGCTGGCGCTACCGGGTATGGTGCAGGTTCCGGAGTACGCCGAGGCACTGCTCGTCAACCACCTTCACTTCGCTCCTGCGGAGGTGCCGCAGGTCGTAAGTCTGCGCGCAGCCCGACAGAAGCGCTTGACCGATGACGAGCCGCTGCCCTACAGCACGGTCATTGAGGAGAGAACTCTCGACCGCATGGTCGGTGGCCCGGACGTGATGCGGCGCCAGCTGGAACACCTCCTCGAACTGAGCAAACTCCCGAACGTCGACCTGTTCGTGATGCCAGAGGGCACCGCTGTTCACGACGGCTTGGACGGCGAGTTCACACTGCTCGACTTCGAGGTGGCCCAGAGCGTTGCCTACATCGAGTTCCAGGACGGTGCGGTCTACATACAAGATCAAGATCGTGTGGCGAAGTACGCTTTGACCCGCAAACGGATGTGCGCAGCCGCTACGGCGCCGATTGAGGAGGCCATCGCCTCTCGCCTGCCCCGTCTTGCGGTCTAAATGACTGTGGAGGACTCCGACATGCCCCAGATCGAGCAGCTCAACTTCCAGGCCAGCTCCTACTCGAACACCGGAGGCGGCTGCGTTGAGCCTGCACCGCACCGTGATGGTGTCCTTGCGCGGGACAGCAAGGATCCGCAAGGTCCGCGGCTCGAGTTCACCCACACTCAATGGGCACAGTTCCTGGATGAGCTGGCCAACGGCCGAGAGTGCACCAACGGCGTCGTCACGACCAGCGCCGAGAAGCTGGAGCGGACCTACCACGGACAAGCCGTGCTGACCTGCTGGCACCTGCATTCGACCAGCACTTCCGTCATCCTGCACTTCACAGCTCGCGAGCAGGAGGCCTTCCTGCTCGGGATCGCGGACGGCGAGTTCCACTACGCCGAGACAACTGCAGCACTGACGGGTTCGGTCACCTAAGGCGATACTGATTGTTCGATGTCAGATGGGGGTGCACCAAAAGGCTCGACCTGGGGTGAGAACTCGTAAGTCGGTTCGCGCATTGGGCTGCCCCTGGCCTGACCGTTATAGGTCGACGTGAGCCCTAACGAGGGTCCCAGGTCAAGTCGGTGGTGTACTGTACCCATCCCTTGAGATCAAGAATGTTTCCGGCTGAATCGAAGGCCAATAACAAGAACCGAAGATCGTTAGCGCGCCCGATTAATCATCAGGACTAACGCAAAGGAGCCTAGCAAGACGGCCTGTTGCAACAGCAGTGTGGATAGCCTGCCTGACGGGAAAGTCCCTTGTGGACACCGACGGCGAGTATTTATAATGCTGTGCATCGCATCCTAAGATTTCCGGCACATGATCGAACCATCGGGTTGAGTACGGCGACGATCCCAGACGGAGGATAGGGTCGTGGACGTGGTGATCGACGACGAGGACCGCGTGGTGCCGGTGCCCGCGCAGGTGCGACGGGTGGTGTCGATCGTCCCGTCGCTCACCGAGGCCGTCGCCGAGACCGCGCCCGGGCTGCTCGTCGGGGCCACCGACTGGTGCACCCATCCCGCCGACCTCGACGTCCGGCGGATCAAGGGCACCAAGAACCCCCACGTGGCCGCGATCATCGACCTGGCGCCGGACCTCGTGGTGGCGAACCAGGAGGAGAACCGCCAGCCGGATCTCGACGCGCTGCGCGAGGCCGAAATCCCGGTCTACGTCACCGACATCCGCACGCTGGACGACGCGTTCCCCTCCTTGCAACGGATGCTCGCCGCCTGCGGGCTGGGCCGTCCGCCGTGGCTCGACGACGCCGAGGTGGCCTGGCGCGCGGTCCCCGAGCCGGACCGACGCCGCCGAGCCGTCGTCCCGATCTGGCGCAAGCCGTGGATGGCGGTCGGGCGCGACACGTTCACCGGCGCGGTACTCGCCCGCCTTGGCATCGACAACGTGCTGGCCGAGGACCCCGAGCGCTACCCGCGGTTCGACCCCGCCGCGCTCCCGGAGCACGACCTCGTGGTGCTGCCCGACGAGCCGTACCTGTTCACCGCCGACGACGGCCCCGAGGCGTTCCCCGCCACGCCTGCGGTCCTGGTCAGCGGGCGGCTGCTCACCTGGTACGGCCCGAGCCTGGTCACCGCAGCCCGCGAGCTCCCCGCCGCGCTCATCCCGCAACCGAGTACGTGAGCAGGTAGCCCGACGAAGGGCGGCGTCACCCACCTGCGTACCACTTTACCCAGATCTGACGTGATGCTCTACGGTCAGCGCCTGTGGGGGACTGCACACGACATGACCAGCGACACAGCGGCGCGCGACACGGGCGGCGCTACCCCGCTCACAGCGTCGCACTCCCCGTAGCAGCAGCCCTGCTTCTCACCGACTGCGCGGCGGCGTCACCGCTGGCCCCACTCGCCGCGCAGGTCACAACCCCGTCCGCGGTCACCACTGTCCTGTCCACCGAGGACCCCGCTGCCCTCGCCGTCGCCACGAGCGCCGCGCTCTACGCCTTCGCGCCGGTGGTCGTGCTCGCCGCGGCCGACGACGCCGCCGCGCAGGCCGCCACCGCTCTCGCAGCGGTGCGGCTCGGCGCACCGCTGCTGCTGACTCCGGCCGCCGACGATCCGGCGGGCGTCGGCGCCGAGCTGGCCAGGCTCGGCACGAGCACCGTCCTGACCGCCGATGCCGGTGCCGCCGAGTGGGCCACGGCGGCGGGCGTCCCGGCGAAGCTGGTCGGCGACGAGAACGCGCTGCCGGCCGTCACCGCACCGGCGCCGCGGCCGTCCCTGCTGGTGCTGGCCGAGGACACCCCCGCCCAGCTCGCCGCCACCACCACCGCCCGCGCCTCAGGCGCCCACGTCGACGTGATGCCCGGTGCCGCGATCCGCTTCGATCCCGTGTCCCGTTCGTCCGGGGACCTCGACGCTGCCCCGGAGCGGGTACTCGCGCTCGGCCCGCGGTTCGGCACCCCGGACACGCTCGCCCGGAAGCTCGCGGTCGCGGCCACCGGCGTCACGCTGCCCGGCGGTGGCCAGGTGCTTTTTCCGGGGCGCCGGATGGTCGCCCTCTACGGCCACCCCGGCGCGCCCGCGCTCGGGGTGCTCGGCGAGCAGGGCGTCGCGGAGTCGGTGCAGCGCGCGCAGGCGCTGGCCGCGGAGTACCAGCCGCTGGTCGACGAGCCGGTCGTCCCCGCGTTCGAGCTGATCAGCACCGTCGCCGACACGGCCGCGGGCGCGGACGGCGACTACTCCGCCGAGGCGTCGGTCGAGGACCTGCGGCCCTGGGTGGACGCCGCGCGGGAGGCGGGCGTCTATGTCGTGCTCGACCTGCAGCCGGGTCGCGCCGACTTCCTCAGCCAGGCCCGCCGTTACGAGGAGCTGCTCGCCGAGCCGAACGTCGGCCTCGCGCTGGACCCGGAGTGGCGACTGGGCCCCACGCAGCGGCATCGGGACCAGATCGGTTCCGTCGGGATCGACGAGGTGAACTCCGTGGTCACCTGGCTCGCCGACCTCACCCGCGACCGGACCCTGCCGCAGAAGCTACTGATGCTGCACCAGTTCCGGGTGAGCATGATCGTGAACCGGGAGCAGCTCGACACGTCCCGTGACGAGCTGGCGGTGATGGTGCACGCCGACGGCTTCGGCACGCCGGAGACGAAGTTCGAGACCTGGAACGCCCTGCACCAGAACGAGCCGGCTGGCGTGCACTGGGGCTGGAAGAACTTCTACGACGAGGACACCCCGACCTTCACCCCCGCCCAGACCACGTCGATCGGGCCGACCCCACCGGTGTTCGTCTCCTACCAGTAGCCAGCCGATCTCGAAAGGTAGGACTTTTCCCATGCACGAACCCGCGCCCATCGGGCGCCGTCTGACGGCCCGTATCCTTGATCTACTCTTCGCGCTCGTCCTGACTTTCGTCTCGATCATCCCGATAGCGCTCGTGTTGCTCCCGTTTTTGTCAATTATCGATAACGACCGCCTGGCAACCTTTGGGGCCGCAGCCTGTTACTTCCTGGCCTATGTGGTGTTGGAGTTCTTCCTGCTCGTACGCCGAGACGGTCAGACTCTGGGGAAGGGGCTGATGGGCCTACGTGTCGTGGACTCTAAGCGGCAGGACGCGAGGCCACTGCAGGTACTGCCGGCGTTGCTGCGGCTGATAATATTGTTCACCCCGTTCGTTCTTCTGTCCGTCGCAGGCGCCGCCACAGATTCGGCGCCCAAGGACAGCCTGGCGAGCGCGAGTGTTCTCGTCCTACTGACGAGCCTGATACTGGCGGCGGTGCCCGGGTGGAGACGACGGGCAGTCCACGACTACCTCGCTCGCAGCCAGGTCGTCCGCGCTCCACGGCGCGCTATCGCGCTTCGTGAGGACGTCCGGATGATGGTCCCTGGCAAGATAGACATGACAAAGCGTCTCTGAGAAAGGGAGAACATCAGCCTCAGGACGTAGCGGGGGTCGTGCAGAGGCCGCTCCTGCTCGTCGGACCACTGGGCGATGCCCACGACATACAGCTGGCGCAGGTTGACGGGCTTGGCTGGCCGCGCGATGGATGTACTAAGCTGGCCATATGGTCACCGACCGCATCACCGAGCTGCGCCTGACGTCAATCACGTTCTACCGCGACGTCACGCTTCCACTCGCGCCGCTCGCGGGGTGTTCCATCTCGATCCGGTTCGCGTGAGCCTCGACAAGACGCTCGACTCCTACAGCTGATGGGCCCATCGCCTTACCCGCGCACTCCCTACCTCTGGACTCCGGACGGCGGTGCCGCTGGAGATCTCGTCCTGGATCCGGGAGAGCGACCGGACTGGCTGCAGCGACCGGTCGTCGTCGAGGAGAAGGTCGACGGCGCCAACGTCTCCGTCTGGTGTGACGGCGGGCGGGTACAGGTCGCCTCCCGCGGTGGACCCGATGCGATGGACCGGGCGGGCCAGCTCGGTCCGTTGCGCGCACGGGTCGGCGCAGCGCACGATGAGCTCGCCGCGCTCCTCGACGGGGACTGGGTGCTCTACGGCGAGTGGCTGTGGCTGTCCCACACGATCCACTATGAGCGCCTGCCCGATCACCTCATCGTGCTCGACCTCTGGCACCCGAAGTCCGGCTTCGCGGACCTCCCGGAGCGTGACGAGAGGGTAGGTGCGAGCGGGTTGATCATCCCTCCACGGCTGTTCAGTGGTGTTCTCGGGTCGGCGGACGCCATACTCGGCCTGATGGGCCCGTCGCGTTTCGGAACGGCGCTCATGGAAGGGGTGGTGCTCCGTCGCGGAGACGGCGCGCGGTGCAAGGTGCTGCGGCCGGGCTTCGTCCGCGCCGGCGACGATCACATCGGCAAGGTGCGCAACCAGCTCGCTGGCAGACGCTGACGTTCCCAGGCCTTCAGCACTGAGCTCGACGGGGCGGGTGGAGTGCGGCCTGTCGCCCGCGCGGCCTCCAGCCACGCCTCGACCGCTTGCTCGACCTCTTCGACCGCCTCATGCGGTGTAGACCCATGAGCAGTGCAGAACGGCAGATCAGGTACGTCGGCGACCCAGACGCGGTCCTCTGAACTCCAGGACACCTCGATGCGGTATGTCGGTTCCAGCACTGGTCCTCCACTCCGAGGGTCTACGTTTGCTCAGCTCACGTTCGTCAACCGGTACACGTCGTAGACGCCCTCGACGTTGCGCACCGCGCGCAGCATGTGTCCCAGGTGCTTCGGATCGCCCATCTCGAAGTTGAACCGCGACACCGCCACCCGGTCGCGCGACGTCGTCACGTTCGCCGACAAGATGTTGACCTTCTCGTCGGCCAGCACCTTCGTGATGTCGGACAGCAGCCGGTGCCGGTCGAGCGCCTCCACCTGGATCGCGACGAGGAACATCGAGCCCGGTGACACCGACCAGGCGACGTCGACCAGGCGCTCGGAGCGCTCCCGCAGTCCGGGGGCGTTGGTGCAGTCGGTGCGGTGCACGGTGATGTCACCTGCACTGGTGACGAAGCCGAGGATCTCGTCCCCGGGTACGGGAGCGCAGCAGCGGGCGAGCTTGGTGTAGACGTCCTCGAGGTCGGCGACGTCTCCCCGGACGACGACGCCGGCGGCGCCACCGGAGCGGCGCAGCCGCAGCGTGGACGGCGTGGCGCGCTCGGCGAGGTCCTCCTCGGCCTGCTCCACCCCGCCGAGCAGGGCGACGAGACGCTGCACGACGTGCCGGGCGCTCGCGTGCCCCTCCCCGACCGCAGCGTAGAGGCCCGACAGGTCCGGGAAGTGCAGCTCGCGCGACAGCGCGGCCATCGCGTCAGCGGAGACGAGCCGCTGCAACGGCATGGACGTGCGCCGCGCCTCCCAGGTGATGGCCTCCTTGCCGGCCTCGATCGCCTCCTCTCGGCGCTCCTTGGCGAACCAGTGCTTGATCTTCGTCTTGGCTCGCGGGGACGCGACGAACGCCAGCCAGTCGCGGGTCGGCCCGGCGCTCTCGGCCTTGGAGGTGAAGATCTCCACGACGTCGCCGGACTCGAGCTTGCGCTCCAGCGCGACGAGCCGTCCGTTGACCCGGGAGCCGATGCAGCGGTTGCCGACCTCGGTGTGCACCGCGTACGCCAGGTCCACCGGGGTGGAGCCGGACGGCAGCGTGATCACGTCCCCCTTGGGGGTGAAGACGAAGATCTCCTGGGTGGCGAGGTCGAAGCGCAGCGACTCCAGGAAGTCGCCGGGGTCGGCAGCCTCACGCTGCCAGTCGAGCAGCTGGCGCATCCACACCATGTCGTCGGCCTCGACGGTCCCCCGCGCGACGGCGTCCCCGCGGCTTTCCTTGTACCGCCAGTGCGCCGCGATGCCGTAGTCGGCGGTGCGGTGCATCTCGTGGGTACGGATCTGCACCTCGAGGGGCTTGCCGTCCGGGCCGATCACCGTGGTGTGCAGGGACTGGTAGACCCCGAACCGCGGCTGAGCGATGTAGTCCTTGAACCGCCCCGGCATCGGCTGCCACAGCGCGTGCACCATGCCCATGGCCGCGTAGCAGTCGCGCACCTCGTCGACCAGCACGCGCACACCCACGAGGTCGTGGATGTCGTCGAAGTCGCGACCCTTGACGATCATCTTGCGGTAGATCGAGTAGTAGTGCTTGGGCCTGCCCTCGACGGTGGCCGCGATGCGCGCCGAGTCGAGCTGCTGGGTGATCTCGTCGATCACCTGCTTGAGGTAGGTGTCGCGCGACGGAGCCCGCGTGGCGACGAGCCGCACGATCTCGGAGTACTTCTTCGGGTGCAGGATCGCGAAGGACAGGTCCTCCAGTTCCCACTTGATCGTGGCCATTCCCAGCCGGTGCGCCAGCGGCGCCAGCACCTCGAGGGTCTCGCGAGCCTTCTTGGCCTGCTTCTCCGGGGGCAGGAAACGCATCGTGCGCATGTTGTGCAGGCGGTCGGACAGCTTGATGACCAGCACGCGGGGATCGCGAGCCATCGCGACGACCATCTTGCGGATCGTCTCGGCCTCGGCCGCGGTGCCCAGCTCCACCTTGTCGAGCTTCGTGACACCGTCGACGAGATGCGCGACCTCCTCGCCGAAGTCGACGTGCAGCTGGCTGACGGAGTACTCCGTGTCCTCCACCGTGTCGTGCAGCAGCGCCGCGATGAGCGTGGTGGTGTCCATGCCCAGCTCGGCCAGGATCGTGGCGACGGCCAACGGGTGGGTGATGTAGGGATCACCGGACTTGCGCAGCTGGCCCGCGTGCTTGGTCGCAGCGACGTCGTAGGCGTGCTGCAGCAGGCCCAGGTCGGCCTTGGGGTGCAGCGCGCGGTGCACGCTGGCCAGCGGCTCGAGCACCGGCTCGACGACCGCGACACGCTGCGGGGTCATCCGCCGGGCGATGCGTGCCCGTACCCGGCGGGTGGCCGACGGCTTAGCCGATCCGTCCGGTCCGGGGACCGGCGGTGCGGCGGGTTGCTGCACCTCAGTCATCCGTGGGGCCCCTCACCCCGTCAAGGATAGCCCCGCGCCACCGGTGGGCAGTGAACAGCTCCCCCTCGCCGTCCCCGACGTCACAGATCGCGTCAGATCAGACGCTCAGGAGCGCGTGCACCGGGACCGGGCCGAGCCGGCTCCGTCCGCCCAGCGCCGTCAGCTCCAGGAACGCTGCGAAACCGAGCACCTCGGCGCCCGCGTCGGCCAGCAGGACGCACGTTGCGGCCGCCGTGCCTCCGGTAGCCAGCACGTCGTCGACGACGAACACCCGCGAACCTGCCGCCACCGTGTCGGCGGACAGCTCCAGCGTCGCGGTGCCGTACTCCAGATCGTAGGTCCGCGAGCCGGCGACCCGGGGCAGCTTCCCCGCCTTGCGGACCGGGACGACTCCGGTACCCGCAACCAGCGCGACGGCCGCCCCGAGCAGGAATCCCCGCGCCTCCACGCCGACCACGACATCGGCCGCACCCACCAGCGACGCGAGCTCGGTGGCGACCGCGGCGAACGCCTCGGCATCGGCCAGGACCGGCGTGATGTCGCGGAACAGGACACCGGTCTCGGGGTAGTCGGGAACGTCCCGGATCAGACCGGCCGCCCGTGCGAGGGACGCCTGCACGCTCGCGGTGACCGGTGCCGGCCCGGGACGGCTCATCGGCGCCGCTTGCCGCTCGGGCGCGCCGACTTGCCCGTCGGGCGGGCGGTGCGCGAGCCTGCCGGCCGCCGCTCCCCCGCCTTGCTCTGGCGGGCCGGCACGCTCGCCGCCGCGGCCATCGCCCGCTCACGGCGCTGCTCGGTGGCGAGCACCTCGTCGTCGACGAGGTCCGGGCCGGTCTCCGGCACGCCGGCGAGCGCACCGGCGGCCCGCTTGCGCCGGGCCGCCACCCGACCGGCCTGCTCGCGGTAGCGCGGATCGCGCATCTTGAGCTCGACGAGGACCGGCGTGGCCAGCAGCAGCGACGACACCGTCCCGGCAAGGATGCCGACCATCAGTACCAGCGCCAGGTCGGCGAGGACGCCGACGCCGAGCAGCCCGACACCGATCACCATCAGGGCAGCGACGGGCAGCACCGCGATCAGCGACGTGTTGATCGAGCGCATCAGCGTCTGGTTGAGCGCGAGGTTGGCCGCCTCGGGGTAGCTGCGCCGGCTGAGCCCGAGCAGCCCCTGGGTGTTCTCCCGGACCTTGTCGAACACGACCACGGTGTCGTAGAGCGAGAAACCCAGGATCGTCAGCAGGCCGATCACCGTGCCCGGGGTCACCTCGAACCCGACGATCGCGTACACCCCTGCGGTGACGGTGACGTCGTGCGCGAGCGCCACCAGCGCCGCGACCGCCATCGACCGCTCGAAGTAGAGCGCCAGGAACAGCGACACCAGCACGAGGAACACGACCAGCGCGATGATCGCCTGGGTGGTGATCTGCCCACCCCAGCTCCCGCTGACCTGGCTGTCGCTGATCGCTTGGAGCGCGGGCACACCATCGGCGCCGGTCGGCGCGAAGGTCTCGAACAGCGCCTGCTTCAGCGCCACGAGCTGCGTCGGGTCGAGCGACTCCGATCGGATGAGCACCGAGGCAGAGTCACCCGAGCCCTCCGTCTGGACAACGGCAGGCTCCGTGCCGATCACGCGCTCGTAGACCCCCCGCACCGCCTCGACATCGGCCGGAGCGGCCGCCGTCGTGGCCGGGAACCGGATCTGCGTGCCGCCGGTGAAGTCGATCCCGAGGTTGAAGCCCCGGAAGACGACCGACAGCAGGCAGACCGCCACCAGCAGTCCGAACACGAGATACCAGGTGCGGCGGCGCCCGACGATGTCGAACGCACCCGTGCCCGTGTAGAGGCGGGCGAGGATCCCGTCCCGCGCATGGGTCGGACCGGTCGCCATCTCAGACTCCCTTCGATGCGCCGGCCGCTGCGGCGGCCCGTTTGCGTTCGGCGCCGATCCGCGCCACCGAGCCGAGGCCCGACAGCGCCGGGCTGCCGAAGACCCGGGAGTTCGCCGCCAGGGCGACCAGCGGGTGCGTCACGAGGAACACCACGAGCAGGTCGAGCACGGTGGACAGGCCGAGGGTGAACGCGAAGCCCTTCACCTGACCGATGGCCAGCAGGTACAGCACGGCCGAGGCGAGGAAGCTCACCGCGTCGGCGGACAGGATCGTGCGCCGCGCCCGCATCCAGCCGCGCGGTACCGCGGACCGGAACGACCGACCTTCGCGCATCTCGTCCTTCAACCGTTCGAAGAAGACGACGAACGAGTCGGCGGTGATACCGATGGCCACGATGAACCCAGCGACACCGGCGAGGTCGAGGGTGAACCCGATCCAACGTCCGAGCAGCACCAGCACGGCGAAGACGATGGCGCCGGACAGAACCAGCGACAGGATCGTCAGCACGCCGAGCATCCGGTAGTAGAACAGGCAGTAGACGAACACCAGCACCAGGCCCACGCCCCCGGCGATCAGACCCGCCTGCAGCGACGCGAGCCCGAGCGTGGCGGAGACCGTCTGAGCCTCGGAGGACTCGAACGACAGCGGCAGCGACCCGTAGCGCAGCACACCCGCGAGCTCCTGCGCCGACTCCTGGTTGAACTGCCCGGAGATCTCGGTGGGACCGAAGATCGGGCCGTTGATGGTGGGCGCGGACACGACCTCGCCGTCGAGCACGAACGCGGCGTTCTTGCCGACGTTGTTCGACGTGTACTCGCCCCAGATCGCGGCGCCCTCGCTCTTGAAGGTGAGGCTGACGACCCATCCCACGCCCTGGCTGTTCTGCTGGGCCATCGCGTCGTCGATCTGGGCACCTTCCAGGAACACCGGTCCGAGCAGGTACTTCTCCGTCCCCTCCTGGTTGCACGCCACCAGCGGCAGTGTCGGGTCGTCATAGCCGCGCAAGGGGTCCTGCGCCGCGCAGTCCAGCGCGGCGAGTGCCGCCTGCTGGACGGCCGGGTCGGTGCTCTGCCGTGTCTGCCGGGCGGCGTCGATCGCCGCGGCGACCTCGGGGTCGGCCGGGCCCGCAGGTGTCGCCGAGCCGGGGGCGGGCACCAGCGGATTCGACGTCGGCCCGGGTGGCGCGGTCGGCGGCGGGGTCGGCGGCGGCGTGGGGTCCTGCAGCGGGGCCGAGAAGGCCACCGGTGCGACGTCGAGCTCCACGGGTGCGGCCGGGTCGGCGGCCCCCTGCGGCTGTGCCGGCTCCGGCGACGGGGCCGGCGTGGTGGGGGCGGCAGGGTCAGGCGGAACTGCGGGGTTCGCGGGGTCGCTCGGCACGCCGCCGGGCAGGCCGGGTAGCGCGGCCGGGACGGGGCCGCCGATCACCTCACGGAACCGCAGCTGTGCGGTCTGGCCGAGGGATCGGGCCTGGTCACCCTCCTGACCGGGCACGGTGATCGTCAGGTTGTCGCCGTCGAGCACCACCTCGGCACCGCTGACGCCGAAGCCGTTGACGCGGTCCTGGATGATGCGCTGCGCCTGTACCAGCTGTTCCCGGGGCGGCACGTCGCCGGTCTCGGTACGCGGCGCCAAGGTGACGCGGGTGCCGCCCTGCAGGTCGATGCCAAGCTTCGGGGCGGCACGACCGTCACCGGTGAAGAACACCAGCGCGTAGAGCATGACGACGATACCGGCGAACGCCGCCAGATAGCGCCAGGGACGGATCTGCCCCGGGGTGGTTGCCACTGCTGAGGTCTCTTCCTGACGTCACCGCAGGTCCCGGCTCGGACGCACGGTGGTGGGGGATCAGTTGCGCGGCGTGCCGTTCGCGGAGTCGTCCTTCTCCAGCGACAGCGCGGCGTCGGCGGCCGTCGGCTCGGTGTCCTCCGTATCCTCCCCGGCCGGGTTGACCTTCTCCCGGACGGACGCGCGCACCCAGGTGGTGACGACACCATCGGCGATCTCGAGGTCGACGGTCTCCTCGTAGGTGGCGTCCACGACGGTGCCGCGCAGACCGGAGGTGGTGACCACCACGTCACCGGGCTCGAGCGAGGCCTGCAGCTCGGCCATCTCGGCCATCTGGCGGCGCTGCCGCCGACCGGACAGGAAGATCGGGATGAAGAGCAGCATGATGAGCAGGGGGAACAGCAGCGAGAAGTCCATGATCTCCGTATCTCCGCACGTCGTAAGCCACCCGAGTCTGCCAGCCCGACCTCAGAACAACGCGGGAGCCCCGCCTGGGGTGTCGTCCGGCGGCGGCGCGATGCCCAGGTGGGTCCAGGCGGCCGCTGTGGCTACCCGGCCCCGCGGCGTCCGCGCCAGCATTCCGGCACGGACGAGGTACGGCTCGCAGACCTCCTCGACGGTACCTGGCTCCTCCCCTACCGCGACGGCCAGCGTGGACACACCCACCGGACCGCCGCCGAAGGACCGCACCAGCGCCCCGAGCACGGCCCGGTCCAGCCGGTCGAGGCCGAGCTCGTCGACGTCGTAGACGGCCAGCGCGTCGCGGGCCACCTGCCGGGTGACCGAGCCGTTCGCGCGTACCTGCGCGAAGTCACGCACCCGGCGGAGCAGGCGGTTGGCGATGCGGGGCGTGCCGCGGGAACGGCCCGCGATCTCCTCGGCGCCGTCGGGACGCAACTCGACCTCGAGGATGACCGCGGCGCGGCGCAGCACGAGCTCCAGCTCGGCGGGGGCGTAGAACTCCATGTGCGCGGTGAAGCCGAAGCGGTCGCGCAGCGGACCGGTCAACGCTCCGGACCGGGTGGTGGCGCCGACGAGAGTGAACGGCGAGATGTCGAGCGGGATGGAGGTGGCACCCGGACCCTTGCCGACGACCACGTCGACGCGGAAGTCCTCCATCGCGAGGTAGAGCATCTCCTCGGCGGGCCGGGCGATGCGGTGGATCTCGTCGATGAACAGGACGTCGCCGGGCACGAGGTTGGACAGCATCGCGGCGAGGTCACCCGCTCGTTCCAGCGCCGGACCCGAGGTCAGCCGGATCGCGGCGCCCATCTCGGCTGCGACGATGAGCGCCAGGCTCGTCTTGCCCAGCCCGGGCGGGCCGGAGAGCAGGATGTGGTCGGGCGGATCGCCGCGGCGCCGCGCCCCCTCCAGCACCAGCTCCAGCTGCTCGCGCACCCGCGCCTGCCCGATGAACTCGCGCAGGTCCCGCGGCCGTAACGAGGCCTCGACTTCGACCTCCTCGGCCTCCGCCGCGCCCGACACCTCGCTCACCCTCCCGCTCCCGTCTCCTGTCTGTGCGGGGTCATCGGGTCTGGCCACCGAGGCGGGTGAGGGCCGTTCGGAGCAGCGCGCTGGGGTCGGCGTCGGCGTCGGCCGCCAGTGCGGTGTCCACGGCCTGCTCGGCTGGTCTCGCCGTGAAGCCCAGGCCGACCAGTGCCTCGACGACGTGGGCACGACGCGGGTTCGCGCCGTTCGCCGCGGCCGGGGTGGCCGCGGTCGCCGCCGGGGCGGCCACCTTGTCGCGCAGCTCCAGCACCAGCCGCTCGGCACCCTTGCGCCCGATCCCGGGCACCCGGGTCAGGGTCGTCAGGTCGCTGTCGACCAGCGCGCGGCGCAGCGCGTCCGGGTCGAGCACGGCAAGGGTGGCCAGCGCGATCCGCGAACCGATCCCACTGACGGTCTGCAGCAGCCCGAACAGCTCGCGCTCGTCGTCGGTGGCGAACCCGAACAGGGTCAGCGAGTCCTCCCGGACCACCAGCGCCGTCGCGAGCCGCGCGCGCTCGCCGCGGCGCAGCCCGGCCAGGGTGACCGGGGTGGCGTACACCGTCAGTCCCACCCCGCCGACCTCGACGACGGCGTGGTCCAGGCCGATCGCCAGCACCTCGCCGCGCACCGAACTGATCATGGAGCCTCCTTCGTGGTTCGCGCCGCCGCGGTGATCCGGGCCCGGTGCGCGCGGGCCAGCTCCGCCGAGCGGGCCTGAGCCTGGGCCATCCGGTCGAGCATCGGCGCCCGCCAGCAGTGGCAGATCGCGAGCGCCAGCGCGTCGGCGGCGTCGGCGGGCTGCGGGGTCTCGTCGAGCCGGAGCAGCCGCGTGACCATCATCGTGACCTGCTGCTTGCCCGCCCGGCCCTCCCCTGTGACGGCGGCCTTCACCTCGCTGGGCGTGTGGAACGCGACCGGCAGCCCGGCCCGGGCCGCGAGCAGCGCCACCACCCCGCTGACCTGAGCGGTGCCCATCACCGTGCGCACGTTGTGCTGGCTGAACACCCGTTCGATCGCGACGACGTCGGGCCGGTGCCGCTCGATCCACCGCTCGACGACCGCACCCAGTACGAGCAGCCGCTCCGCCACCGGCGTGCCCGCGGGGGTGCGGACGACGTCGACGTCCACGCACGTCACGGTGCGCCCGCCGGCGCCGTCGACCACCCCGAGCCCACAGCGCGTCAGCCCCGGGTCGACGCCGAGCACCCGCACGCCCTCTCCTCTCCGCGCGAACAGCCGTTCGAGGAGGCAGGTTACCGCCGCGGCCCGACGCCGCCGCGGGGGCGCGCCGTCAGACCCGATCGTTGACGAACTCGGAGCCGCGCATCCACGCCCACAGACAGCCCAGGCCAGTGTCTCCGATCTCCAGCACGGGTCACGACGGGATCGGGATCTCGGGGTTGTCCCCGATCCCGTCGTGACCTTCAGCCGACCGCGCGCCCACAGCTACCCGGGGGGAGGGGAGCCGGGTCGCCGTGCGGTCGGGGCCTTCGCAGCACTCAGGACATGACGCCACACTCGACACGCCCACACGACGTCGCTGCGCTGGCTCGGGGGTGACGGGGTCGCTGTGAAGATCGCCCGGCAGTCACGGCACCGTTTGCCGGGTGGAGTCATCATCGACGTCGACAGCACCTGCGCTCCGCACAACGCGCCGTACACCCCGGTTCGTGCCACCTGCCCGACCGCCATCGCTTCAGCGGTCACCAGATGGTCGAGCCCGTCCGCGGCACACGTCATCGACAACAGCCACTCATCGCTGTAGGAACTCATCGCCTGTTCCGAGACAAGTGATCGATCTTGACGGGAGTCCGCCCAGCGGAAAACGCGAGGATCCGCTGACGACGTTGTGTGGTTCGTCCAGCCATATCACCTGGATGTCTGGTGTGACAGTGAGCCCGAAACGTTCCCAGGTCGGCTTGTCCCATAGGTGCCACGAGTCATAAGCGCGCTCTACATGCACCCATAGCCGGGTAGGCCCACCCTCCCAGACCTGCCGAAACGCGCTGTCGTCGGTTGTCAACTCGACCTCGCACCAGGAACCGTCCGGCGCGGACAGAGTAGCGGCCTTCGGTATACGGGTGGCGGGGTCGAAAGTATATCCGTGCCGCAGGCCGGAGGGCAGATGTAAGCAGGCCAACAGCCACACCTCGCGGTCGGTGTTCCAGGGTTGGGCCAGCGTCGTGGTGACGCGCCGCTGGCTGGGCTCGGCTTTCGACGCGCGGCTCGCGGCGGTGTCGCAAAGGTGGCGCATCCCCATGAAAGCGGCCCATCGCGTAGTAAACCTGCCTTCCAGCCGATCCACGTAACGGTGCAGGAAGACGAGATTGCCCGCACCGGTATTTAGCTTGAGATCGGCGAGCACCTTCCCGCCAACGGTGAGCTGTTGCGCCCAGCTCCACGGGATACTCGGCACGGAGCAGGTGACAATGATCCGGTTATAGGGTGCGTGTTCGGGCCAGCCGTCGATGCCGTCGCAGACAGCGAGTCGAGGATGGTACCCGATGACAGCCAGCCGCTCGCGGGTTGCCGTGACGAGTTCAGCGTCCACGTCAATGGAGAACACGCGGTCGGCACCAAGACGATGGGTCAGCAGGGCGGCGTTGTACCCGGTCCCGGTGCCGATCTCCAACACTCGGTGTCCATCATGAACATCGAGGGTCTCCAGCATTCGCACCATGAGGTCGGGTTTGGTGCTGGAGGAGATAGCCTTACCGTCTTCGTCAATCCCGGTCACCAGCGTGGTGGTCGAGTAGGCCAGCCCCAGGCCCGGGCCGCTGGTTTCGATCTCGGCCCACGAGCCGTCTGCCTGTTGCTGGTAGGTCGTGGGCACCAACAAATGTCGAGGTATGGCAGCCAACGCCGCTGCCCATGCAGGGTCGTGCAGATCGCCGAAGTCGGTGAGAGTGGTCACGAGCTCGGCGGCGTAGGCAGCCCAGTCGGTATCGATTCTGGTCATGAGGCAGCTCCGGTGAGCAGGTCAGCGAGTTGCGCGGTCAAAGGTGCTCCGGTGGCGTCTTCGATGAATCCATACTGGCCGGTGGGGTTGACCTCCAACAGAACCCACTCACCGGATGGAGTGATCACGAAGTCCAACGCTCCGTAGACCAGGCCGAATCCGTCCATGAGCAGCCGTATACCCTGGGTAACGTCTTCGGGTGGGATGATGAGCTCGTAGGACAGCGACGGGTAATCGGTGCGGTAGTCGACGTAGGCCGCTGAGCTACCTGCGGTGATCGCGGCGGCGGTGAGGTGCTCGCCGATCACGATCACCCGTGCTTCCCGCTCCTTGGGCACCCACCGCTGGAACATGTGCGTAGTGTGCTCGATCCCGCGCAGGTCAGCGAGGTCGTCGGCGGTGACGCGGTGGGTGTAGACGTTCTTGCGGATGCCGTCCTCGTCAACGGCCATGCCTCCGACCAGCTTGGTCACCGTGAGGCCGCCGGCCGCAAACTTCTCGACGGCATCGGGTTCGTTGGTGATGAGCGTGTCGGGCACCGCCAGGCCGCACAGGGCCGCGCGGGCGAGCTGAACCGGTTTGTAGGCCGCGTCCGCGATCCTACTCGGGTGGTTGCACCACAATGCTGGCAGCGATGCAAGGACCCCGCCGAGCCCATACTTAGCCTCGACCCGCGCATGGTGTGCCTCAGCTGGGCTCAACTCCGGCGACATCCGGTACGCCTCCGGAGACCGGTACCACACAGCTCGCACTTGACCGAGGTCGAGCTGACCGTGAGGTGTCGTGAGCACACCGCACCAGCGATCCTCACACAACTCGACGGACATCTGGAGCTGGGTGGGAAACCAGCCGGTGTTGACCCGGAAGACTTCGGTCCCACGCTCACCGAGTGCGATGACCATGCGATCGGCGGTGGGGTCGAGGTCCCGAGCCAGGATCAGGATGCTCATACCGGACTGCCGGGGTTGTCCGGGCAGAAGTCATAGCTCCAGTCCTCGGACTTGCCCTCGTCGCCGTCCAGGTCAGTCACCGAGTCTGCAGATGGGTCGGCTACGACGATGTCGAGCACACGCCGACCGTCCAGGATGAGCGCGAGTTGCTGGGTGTGGTCGTAGCACCACCCCTCCAGACGTGCACCACAGTAAGCCATGACCTGGGCACCCCGCAGGTTCCACGGACGAATCCCGACAGGGGACGGGGCATCGTGCCCTACCGGGGTACCGACGGGGCGGGTGAGTCCGAACTGCGCGGAGTGCGAGGCGATCGGGTCGTCGGCGAACCCGACTGGTTCGCTGAGCGACTCAAGCCACAACGTGGACATGGTGGTTCCTCTCCTGGTCGTTCACACCGTCGTCATGGTGTGGGTTGTGGTCAACAGGTGGTGGGTGAGATCGAAGTCGGCACGACTCCTCGGGAGACGCGCCACGCCCTTGCGTCCTTCGGTCGGCATGCCTGGGCACCGGAGCGATCTGTTCTGCTGTCAGATGCGTCGATGGTCGGGCGGCATGGTGTGTCGGGAATCCCAGGCGACATGCTGGTCCTCTCCCTCCATACCGTGCGGACGGACCCAAGGACACCAGAGCCACTGGTCGTGCCTCTAGGCTGAGCGGCAGCTCACGGTGGGTTCACGCCCACTCACGGTCAGCCTGAAAGAGGCAGCAGCATGGCACCCAGCGTGAACTCGACGACCGGGGACAGCGCCGAGGTGAGCGCCTTCTCGGTAGAACTCCAGCGGTGGCGCGACGTGCGGGGCCTGTCCCGTACCGCGCTGGCCAAGCAGATGGGCTACGACCGGTCATACGTGTCCAAGGTCGAGTCCGGCGCGGAACGGCCGTCGAAGGACTTCGCCTCCCAGGCAGAGACCGTGCTGCGAGCCGGTGGGGCGTTGCGCAGCGCGTTCCGCGAGTACGAGGCCACCCGCACCACCACCAGGCCTCGTCCGTTAGCAGTGGCCGATCCCACCGACCAGGCTGGCCCGGGCAGCCTGGTGGTCGACCACGACGATGCCACCCTGTACTACGACGGACACACCTACCGACTGACCCAGCGTCGCCTGTTGGTCAACGGAGGACTCGAGCCGATCAGTCGTTACCTGATCCGCATCTCGGTCGACCGCTACCCCGGCGACCCGGAACGCTCCAACCAGCTCTACAGCGAGAACCCGCTGACCTGGGAGGAGATCGACCTGCACGCCTGGCACGGGCAGGACCGCACCGAGCCGATGACGTGGAGCACCCACCACGACCGGGCCGCCTTCAAGGAGGTCTGGCTGCACTTCGCCGGTGACTTGGGGCACTTCCCGCTCTATCCTGGCGAGTCGACCTGGATCGAGTACGAGTACACCGTCCGCGACGAGCACTGGGGCAACTGGTTCCAACGCGCGGTTCGACTGCCCACCACCAGGTTGTCGGTGTGCCTGGACTTCCCCAGCGAGCTGACGCCAGCGGTGTGGGGCCTGCACACCTCGATGACCGCCGAGGCCATGCCCTTCCGCACCGCCATCGACCGCACCCTCGACGGCGACCGCGCGGTGTTCGCCTGGTCGTGTGAGGACCCGCCACTGCACGCCCGCTACCGGCTGGAATGGGACTTCCGGGGTCGCACCAGCCCGGACTCCGGTCAGCCGGCCCGGCCGAGTGAGACCATGGCCGCGCTGGGCGTGGTCCAGGACGGTGACCCGATCCTGCGGCGCGTCGCCCGCCCCTTCGACCTACCCGCAGAGGCCGACGACGCCCGCCGGGTCATCACCGAGCTGCGCTCCGCCGCCGAACGCATCGGCCAGGCCCACACCTTCGGCAAGGGCATGGGTGTGGCCGCCCCCCAGGTCGGCATCGACCGCGCTGCCGCCCTCATACGTCCACCTGGTTCCGACAACGCGATCACCTTGCTCAACCCCACCGTCATCGAGACAATTACACAGGTCGACGAGCAGTACGAGGGGTGTCTGAGCTTCTTCGACGTCCGATGCCTGGTCCGCCGGCCGCTGGTGATCCACGTCGAGCACACCGAGGTGACCGGTGAGAAGAAGATCACAGTCTTCGAACGCGGAGTCGCGCGCCTAGTCGCCCACGAGATCGACCATCTTCACGGCATCCTCTGCCGCGATCACCTTGCCGACGGAACCCCACCCATCCCTGTCGAGCAGTACCGAGGCACCGGCCAGACCTGGAACTACAGCGGCCGGTCGTAACACGAGCGGGTCCCGGGCACGTCGAGCAGCGGGGCGACGGATTCGATCAGGTGAGGTTGCGGTAGTGGTCGCCGATCCGGAAGAGCAGGGCCCGGGCTTGGTCGTCGTAGACCGCCAGGTTGTCGAGCTGCTCGAACGCCTCCTCGTAGCCCGCGACCTCGCGGGGTTCGGTGACGAAGTGCGTCCCGCTCCGGGTGGCCACGACCGCGGTCCGGCGGCCGTAGAGGTGGAACGGCGACGGCGGTGCGGCGGGCTTCACGGTCGTCTGGTCGATGATCCCGAGCTGCACGTTCGTGCGACGGCTCACCTCTGCCAGGTGTTCCAGCTGGTCCATCATGACGGCCTGTCCGAGGTTCCACCGCAGTACGCCCTCGTAGATCAGCAGATGCCAGATCCGGCCCGGTTCCGCGAGCAACGCCAGTCGGGCTTCCCGTGCCTGCCACCAGGCCGGTCCGGGGTCGCCGAACGCGGCCGTGGTGTAGGCCGGGGTCTGCACCATGCCGATCACCACCTCGTCCTGCCACGCCCGGATCAACGTGGCCTCCTGCTCGAGGCGGCCGATGCGATGCTGGATGGTGTGCGGCATGCGCACCAACGCGGCGCGGGAGGTGATGTGTGTGGCTTCGACGTCGCGGGCCAGCTGGACGAGGCGGCGTCGCCGGTCGGCGGTAGTGCCGCAGCCGCGGGCGAACGCCTCCGCCTCGGCGGGCGAGAGCGGGAAGCGCCCGGCCTCGGCGCGGGACACCTTCGCCTGCGTGAGCGGATTGTCGAGGAAGGCGCCAGCGCGGCTGCCAGCCTCGCCCTGGGACAGGCCGGCGGTCGTGCGGATGGCGACGAGCAGCCGCGACATCTCGTCCGGGCTGCTCGCCGATCCTGCTCGACCTCGCGGCACCTGATCAGGCTGCGCGGCGCCGGCGCAGCTCGGGGTGACGAGCCCACCATGCCTCGAAGGGTTCCGCCGCCTCCCACACCAGGTCGCGAGCACGCCGATAGGTCTCGAGGCGCGCCTCCGGCAGGAGCTCGGCGGACCGGAACCTGCCGTGTTCGTCGTAGTGCATCGGGATCACGTGGGCGTCGTTGACCAGCCAGAAGTCGTGTTCGAGCATGCCGTCGGGGAGAACGTGCTCGCCACGGCGCAGCACGCGGACGTCCTCGCCGGCGGGTACGTTGAGCGCGTAGCCGAACGCGCACGCGTACCGCTCGTAGTCGGTGAGCTGCTCGGAGAACACCCGGACCCGGTGGGCATAGAGGCCACGGGCGGCCTCGTCGCGCAACGTCTTCAGCCAGGCACCCTTCGACTCCGGATCGGGTTCGGTGGCGCCCGCGAGCCACAACCGGTAGTTCGGGCCGTCGTCATCGACGTCGTAGGCAGGCAGGGTCTCCAGCCGAAACAGGGTGTCCCCGCGCTGGTGGTAGTGCTCGGCGAAGAACTGGCCGACATCTCGGGCGTCCATCCCGGCTACACCTCCGTGTTCAGCTCGTCGGGGTACCAGACGGCATCCTCGTCGTCGGGCAGACCCAGAGCAGCGGCCTTGACTCGGTCGAGCTCGACTGTTCAGGACCCGCATGACTGCTCACCAGACGTGAGGCTGCGGTACTCGGTGGCGATCCGTGTGGCCACGGAGGCCGCCTGCTCGGCGAAGTCGGCCTGCTCGACGAGCTGGCCGAACAATCGCACGTACTCGTCCACATCACCGCTGGTGGTGAGAAACGCGGTCCCGGTAGTGGTCCCGACGATCGCGGCGCGGGTGTCGTAGAGATCGAAGCCATGCATCGGGAAGAGCTGCGTTGGCCGCCGCCACGGGATGATCCCGACCCGGACCCGGTCATGTGCGATCGCCACCTCTGCTATCCGTTCGCACTGCGCGGCCATCAACGTCGGGGACCCGACATGCCACCGGAGCGCACCCTCCGTCATGACCTGGGTGAACGCCGACCCGCCCGGGTCGCCGAGGAGCCGCTGGCGCGCGAGCCGGGCCCGCACCGCGTCCTCGACCTGCTCCGGCGGAAGTACCGAGGCGAACACGGCGCGGGCGTACTCCTCGGTCTGCAACAGCCCGACGACCATCGCCGGGCTGAAACTCTGGACGTGCCCGGCTGCCGCCTCGATGGCGCCGAACTTCCGCTGTGCGGTGGCGCCACCCGCACGCAGCAGAACCTGCCGGGACGCGGTCCGCTCCCGCAGATCTCCGGCGAGCTCGACGATCCGACGGCGTACCGAGGCCCGGGCACCGACGGCCTCGGCCAACGTGGCCGCCTGCGCCGCTGTCGGTACATAGCGACCGTTCTCCAGCCGGGACACCGTGGCGACGGACACCCCGGCCCGCTTGGCAACCTCGGCGAGGGTCAACCCGGCATCGGCGCGCAGCTGCTGGAGGGTGCGAGCCAGCTCGTCCCGGACAGGTGGGGTGGTCAAGGGCCTCCTCAGGCTGCCCCGGTCTCGCGGTGATACTGCCGATGGCGATCCCACCAGGAGGTGAACGGCTCAGCCGCGTTCCAGATCCAGTCGGTGACCGCCCGCAGCGCGGCGGCCTCGCCAGCGTAGATGACCCGGCCGCCGATGAACCGGTCCGCGTCGTCGTACAGGTTGCGCAGCACGTGCTCGCCGTCGAGGACGAAGAAGTCGCCGAGGTCGACCAGCCGGGCTGCCTGCTGGCCCTCGACCTCCAGCACCCGGATCTGCTCCCCGAAGCGAACGTTGTAGGCGAAACCCCACTCGAACTCGTACCGCTCGTAGTCGGTGAGCCGACCGCGGACGAGGTGTACCTTCCGCCAGATCCGGCCTGCCTCGGTGTCACCGGCCAGTGTCTCGAGCCATGGCTGCTTGGCGGCAGCGTTGGGTTCGGCGTCGCCGCGCAGGTAGCGTTGAAAGTCCTCGCCGTCGCTGTCGACGGCGTAGGTGTCGCGGGTCTCCAGACGGAACAGGTCACGGGTGTGGTGTCGGCCGAGCCACTCGACCAGCTCGTCCAGATCCAACGTTCGCTCGCCATAGAGCAGGGAGCGGGGGACCTCCACTGCGGACTCATGGTCGGGTAGACCCAGCTCGGCGAGAACGCCTGGGTCGGTGACCGTGGCACCCTGGACGATCACGTTGCCTCCGTCCGTGTCGATGATCCGCGGGCAGGTGGGCCCGGTCGGGCAGTCTTCTGCGAGGTTGCCTGTGAGTCTCATGGGTTCCCTTCCACGCCGCATGTCGACGTGGATGAGCGTCCTCCGAATCTCCGAAGACGTCAAGGTCAGCGTGTAAACCGCAGCTTGAGACCACCACGAAGCCCTGAGAGACGACTTGACACCTTGCATGTTGAGAGTGCAAGCTACCGTTGCGGTTGCCCGCCAGCTGCCGTCGAACCCCCTCTATGGCGCGGCGGGCGACCGCGCAACGCGGGCGAATGCCATGCCCCCACGTTCTCCCGGCGGGAACCGCCTGCCGGGTCATCGGAAGGAGAGCATCATGGGTGCCCACGACGAGCCGAAGCCCGATCCCGACCCCACCACCGACGGGCAAGGACCGGGGCCGATACCACCGGAGCCCGAACCAGGCACCCACGGCAAGAAGTAGCCATGCTCCGGACCGAGGAACTGCGGGCCAGGATGGTCGCCGACCTGCTTGAGCGCGGCGACCTCACCGAGGACTGGACCCGGGCCTTCGTCCAGGTCCCGCGACACGCCTTCATCCCGACGACGATCTGGCGACACGACCGCCGCGTGACCGGCAACGATCTGCTGCCCCTGCACTTCGACGACGACCCGGACGGCTGGCTCCTACAGGCCTACGCCAACACCGCGGTCAACACCCAGGTCGACGACGGACGACCAGCCGCGGACGGCACCGGCCGCGAGGTGACATCCTCGGCGTCGATGCCCTCGGTGATCGCGCAGATGCTCCACGCCCTCGACACCCACCCCGGCCACTCGGTATTGGAGATCGGCACCGGAACCGGCTACAACGCGGGCCTACTCGCCCACCGGCTCGGACCCGAACAGGTCGTCACCGTCGAGATCAACCCCGAGGTGGCCGACCACGCCCGGCGAGCACTCTCCAGGACCGGCTACGGCAAAGTCGCCGTCCTCACGGCCGACGGCACCCACGGCCATCCAGCGCGCGCCCCCTACCAGCGGATCCTCGCCACCGCCGGGACACGCGAGATCCCCTACACCTGGGTCGAGCAGGTCGTCCCCGGAGGCCGCATCGTCCTGCCGCTGAACAGGACCTACCACTGTCCCGGAATCCTCTCCCTCACCGTCGACGACGACCGCACCGCGTGCGGCCGGATCAGCGGCCCGGCAGCATTCATGGCACTGCGCTCCGAACGGATACCGCGCCCCCACGGAGCAGAGATCATCGGCGACCCGGACACGGTGTCCCAGACCCACCTGCATCCCCACGCCGTCGCGGGTGACCGGGACGCCGCCACCGCGATCGCCCTGCGGGTGGACGCCTGCCACAAGCACTACGTACCCGACTCGCCCACCACCGGCACGCAGTGGCTCCTCGATCCCGAATCCCGATCATGGGCATCGGTCGAGCTCACGACTCAGCCTCCCTATCCGGTGCGGCAAGGCGGACCACGCCGACTCTGGACCGAGATCGAGTCAGCCCACCTCTGGTGGGAAGACCACGGCAGACCACCGGTAAGCGCATGGCTCGTGACAGTCGAACCCGACGGACAACGCATCGAGCTCACCCCGGACACCCCCACCTCCGCTGACCCCACCGGTGCGCCCAACGAGGAGCGCGCCGTCAGGACCGATCGTTGACGAGCAGCTGACGGCCCTCCGGATCGGTGACGCGGATGTAGCTCCCCCACGGTTCGGTGACGGGATCGGTCACCTCGACGCCCACTGCTCGCAGTTCCGCGGCGGTGGCTGCCAGGTCTGCGCAGGCGAACGTCATCGGGTACTGCGGGTCGGGTTCGCGCTCGAAATCCTTGGCCGCGCTGAGCACGACGCCGGTGCCGCCGCCGGGCGGGGTCACCTCGATCCAGCGGGCACCCGGCCACATCTCGCCGTCGGTGGTCTTCGCGAAGCCGAGTTTGTCGACGAAGAACGCCACCATGGCGTCCTGGTCGCCGACCACGAGGATCGCCGACGCGACACGCGCGATCACGACGTGCTCCCCGCCGTGTGCTGGGTGAGGCTGAACCAGTTGCCGGAGTCGTCGCGGAACAGGGCCTCGACGCCGTAGGGTCGCGTCGCCGGTTCCTGGGTGAACACGACACCGCGGGCAGAGAGCTCCTCGTAGGTCTTCTGACAGTCGTCGGCGGCCAGCACCCCGGCGCCCATCGCGCCCTTGGCGACGAGCGCGCGGAGCTGCTCGGTGGTCTCTGGATCGTGCCCCATCCCGCAGTCGGCGAGGATGATCTCGACGTCGGGCTGGTCCGGCGGGCCGACGGTGAGCCACCGGAAGCCGTCACCGGCGCCCTCGAACTCCCCGCCCATGGTAACGTCGCTGCGCACCTCGAAGCCGAGCTTGTCGGTGTAGAACTGCTTGGCACTGGCCTGGTCGAGCACGTAGCAGCAGACGTGCGACAACCCTTGATCATCTTAATTCTCCCTGTGGGTGAAAGTGGGCGGCACAGGTTAGTGGTGCGCTCCACCCGGCGTCGGGTGAGGTACTGGCCGGGCGTCTCGCCGTAGGCCGCCCGGAACCCGCGGGCGAAGTGGTAGCGGGAGAAGCCGGCGGCACGCGCCATCGCGTCGAGGTCCAGCGGCTCGGCGAAACACCGGTCGATGAGGTCGCGCGCACGGCGCAGATGGAACACGGCGGGCACGGCCGGGACGCTCACCCGACCATCCTGACCGATCCCACCGACAGCGGTGGCTCGCGGTCAGCGCGCGCGGTCCAGCAGGGCAGCCGCGGCCGAGCGGGCCCGGATCACGGCACGCAGGTCGCCCTCGACGTGTGCGGTGACGACGGCCCCCTCGACGAGCAGCATCAGCCACTCGGCCAGGGTGTCGGGCTCGCCGGCCCCGATCCCGGCGACGACCTCCCGCAGCAAGGTCCGCAAGGCCCTCTTGTGGTCGCGGGCGACGGCTCGGGTCGCTGCGTTGTCCGGCAGCTCCCCCGCGACGTCGACGAAAGCGCACCCGCTGAAACCCGGGTCGGCGAACCACTCGTCGAGCGCGTCGAACACCGCGAGCACCCGATCGCGACCTGGCTCGGCGTGGTCGATCCTGCTGGTCAACCAGCTCAGCCAGCGCTGATCCCGGCGCCGCAGGTAAGCCTCGACGAGCCGGTCCTTCGAGCCGAAGTGCGCGTAGAGCGTCTTGGTGGCGACTCCGGCCTCGGCGACCACCGCGTCGATCCCGACCGCCTGCACGCCGCTGGCGTAGAACAGGCGCTCGGCGGCATCCAACACACGCTGTGTCGTGGTCGGGTCGGTCGTCCGGCATAAGCCTTGCAGAGAACGATCGTTTTCCCAACGCCTCCCGCGCAGATGATGGCACTAGCTCTGCGGGACGTCCTTGACGAACACGATCCCGTCGTTTCCGGCCAGGTGAGCCGGGTCAAGTGGGGAGTAGCCGTAGTAGGGAGACACGCGGGGGGCGGGCCGCGTGTCGCCGAGGGCGGTGGCCAGCCGGGGGGCGTCGACGACGTAGCGGTCCTCCGGGAGCGCGTACAGGAGCCCTTCGACGGTGTCCGGCGGCGGGGTGTCCACTCCCTGGTGCCGGATCGTGCCGAGAGCCATAGCCAGGAAGGCATACCCCTCGCCCAAGTGGGCGCTCACGAGCGCGCCGGCGCTCCACCACTCCAGCGGCAGGTCGCCCATCCGCATCGTGCTCTTGTCCCGCTGGAGATGGCCGTTGTGGGCGTGGGCCAGCGCCGGTCCCCACTCGGCGACGGCGAGGAGGTTGTCGGCCATCATCTGGGCCCGCAGGCTCACCAGCCGCGTCATGCGGCTCGGTGACGTGTCGGCCATCCAGAAGTGGTAGCGCAGCAGGCCGGTGGCGGTGCGCCCGTACAGGCGTGCCCGGTCCCAGTCGCCCCGCGAGGCCGCCGTGATCAGGTGCGGCGTCTGCGCGTCGAGCAGCACCACGAGATCGTCGGCGAGCAGCCGCAGCTCCCTGGCCTCGGCCGACTGCCCCACGGACTGGGCCGGGTCCATCATCGCGGCTGGATTGGTCCACCGGTCGTCGGCGCCGAGCAGGCGGTCGAGCGTTTCCGCGGTGCAGGGGAGCAGGTCCGCGCCCACCCAGGCCGCCAGGTAGCCGTGGAGTGCGGTGAGGGCCTGCCGGGGGCTCGCGGCGCCGGTGATCTCCAGCGGGCCGTCGAAACCGGCGAAGCGGAGCCGCTCGGACGCGGGCTGGCCGTCGTTGTAGGCGCGCATCCAGCGCACGAGCTCGCGGTTGGCCGCGGACGCGCCGAACCCGTGGCTGAATCCGTGCTCCATGACCTCGTCGAGGGTGCCCGTGCCGGAAGTGACGTAGTCGTCCACGACCAGGCCCATCATGCAGTCGCTCTCGATCGCGATCGTCCGGTAGCCCTCCTGCTCGACGAGCTGCCGGAAGAGCTCGTTGCGCAGGTCGAGCGGAGTGTCCTCGCCGTGGGTGGGCTCGCCCAGTGCGAGCAGCCGCGGCCGGGCCGGGAGCAGCCTCATGACGGCGGCGGCCTCGACGGCATGGGCGGTGTCCTTGATGTCAGTAGCCATGTCTCAACGGTATCGTTGAACCCTCGGTTGAAACTTTTCCGCGATATCGGAGGATTATGGGACGAAACCTTCAAAACGGCGATCGTCTCAGGCCGGTTGATCTGGCGCGCGGGCACGGTCTGTCCACGCAGGCGATCAGGAACTACGAGGAGGCCGGCATCCTTCCGGCCGCCGGTCGCACACCCCACGGCTACCGCACCTATACCTCGCTGCACGCGGGGGCCTTGCGCGCGTTCCTCGCCCTGGTGCCCGGCCACGGCCACCAGACGGCGACGTCGATCATGCGGGCGGTGAACGAGGGCACGGCCGAGGAGGCGTTCCGCCTCATCGACGAGAGCCACGCCCAGCTCCTCGACGACCGCCGGACCCTCCAGGCCGTGGAGAGCGCCCTCCGCGACCTGGAGCCCACCACAGCGTCCGAGCCCGGTGTGGGGTCCGAGCCAGCCGCGGTGTCCGGGCCCGGCGGCACATTCATCGGGCCGCTGGCAGGGAAGCTCGCAATCCGGCCCGCGACGCTGCGCAAATGGGAGCGCGCCGGGCTGGTGCACCCGCGCCGCGACCAGCTGACCGGGTACCGCGTCTACGACGAGGCCGACGTACGGGACGCCCGGCTGGCCCACCAGCTCAGGCGGGGCGGCTACCTGCTGGAGCAGATCGCCCCGCTGATCGCCCAAGTGCGGGCGGCCGGCGGGCTGGAGCCGCTGGAGGCCGCACTGTGCGACTGGCGCGGCCGGCTGTCCGCCCGCGGGCGGGCGATGCTGACCGGGGCCGCCGAGCTGGAGACGTACCTCCGCGAGCGCGGATGAGACTTCGGTCGCCAGCCGAAGAGAACAGGGTCATCAACGGTTCCGTCTCGGCTGACCCGTCTGCCGATGTCGGCCTGGTCCTGCGCTGAGCCTTACCCCTCGTCGACCGCAGCCGGATCACGCAGGTGTTGCAGGCCACCGGGCAGATCGGAGAGCTGGAAGGAGTACCGGGCCCAGTATGTTGATGTGATGCCGCACAAACGGCAAGAGGCGGGACACGTCCTCGTCGCGCACCTCGAAGCCGTCGGCGCGTAGCTGGGTGACGGCAGCGTCCATGTACCGGGTGTTGAACAGGACAAGGGCGTCGAGGACCAAGCCGAGGGCGCCGATCTGGTCCTCCATGCCGTCCTGGTAGCGCTGGCGCAGCTGCCCGTGCCGACCATGGAAGATCTTCCGGGCCAGGTCGTGGCGGCCCTCCTGCAGGTTGGCCTGCTTCTTGATCTGACGGCGGTAGCCGGGCTCGTCCGCCAGGCGCAGGATGTGCAGGGGCTTGGAGATCCGTCCGGGCAGGTCCGCCAGCTGCGGCGCGTACGCATATCCGGCCAAGGTGAGCAGGCGAAGACGATGTCGCTGTAGGAGGCGGAGTCGGTGACGATCATCTCCGGGCGTTTTCCGCCGTCGCGGTCGTAGAGCACATCCAGCACGTACAGCGAGTCGCGCGGGGTGCCGGCCACCACCTTCCCACCCAGCCCGGCCGCCTGATCGTTGATCATGTTGAGCCAGGTGGCGCCACCCCGGCGCCCGAAGTACTTCGGGTTCGGCCGGGCGTACACGCTCGGCACGGGCACGACGAACCGCATCCCGTCCACCGAGGCCACCAGCCCGCCGCCCCAGGCGTGCACAAGCGGGATAGATGCCTGAGCAGCGAGTCCGGTTCGGGCTCCGGCTCCGGCTCCAGGGCGGTGAAGTGCAGCCGGCCGTCGTCGCCGAAGACGATCTAGGAGTTGGCCGGCACCCGCCCGGCGACCTCCCGGTAGGTGGCGTGCAGCCGCGCCGCCCGCGCGGCCAGGTGCTCCGTCCGTCAGCCGGCAGACCGAGCGAAGCGAGCACGGTCGGCTTCACCCGCTCCCACGCCTCGCCGTCCAGCAGCTTCGCCCGCGGGTCGCTCCATTGGGACGAGTTCTTCGCGAAGATCTGCCGGCTGCGCAGCATCCGGTGGAACTGCTCCAGCACGCAGAAGACGTACGCCTTCCAGATCCGTACGGGACGGCGCCCCGCGGTACGCTGCGTACCCTGCGGCCTGCTCATCTGTCAGAAACTCAACCGGCACCTTCGGGCCTCCAGACAGTCGATCAACACGACTGCTGAAGGCTTCGCTACCAAGAACCCCAGGTCAACGGCCCCCGGTCCCCACCAAGGCTTAGCGCCAGTTTTCGTTCCGATGTTCCTCAACCCCGAGATCGCGCCGGCCTGCCGGATCAGCCGTGCCCGGGTGGTCGACGCCGGTCAGCTGATCACTGCGGGTGGGATCACGTCGGCATGGAGATGGGCTTTCACCTGCTGCGCCGGGCCGGATACTCCGAGAACATCGTCGAGGAGGTCGCCAGGGTGATGGAGTACTCCGAGGCCTACCGGCTCTACCGGCACGACGTCGAGGTACTCGCCGCCTCGGGCGCGGTGTGATCACCGACCCCGGCACCGGCTGGGTGGTCTCGGTCAACGTCGGCGTCCCGCGGCCGGTCAGCTGGCACGACCGGCTCGTCATGACGTCGATCTTCAAGTCTCCGGTCGACGGCGCGGTGTCGGTGCGTGGGGTGAACCTGGCCGGGGACGATCAGGCCGACCGCACGGTGCACGGTGGCCCGGACAAGGCGGTGTACGCCTACGCGACCGAGGACATCGACCGGTGGGCCGCGGAGCTCGGCCGACCGCTGGGGCCGGGCAGTTTCGGCGAGAACCTCACGGTCGCCGACCGCGCCGTGACCGACGCGGTCATCGGGGAACGCTGGCGGCTCGGCGACGTCGAGCTGGAGGTCTGCGGGCCGCGGGTGCCGTGCTACAAGCTCGGGATCCGGATGGGCGACGACCTGTTCCCGCGCCGCTTCGCGGCAGCCGGGCGGCCCGGTGCCTACCTGCGCATCCTTACCGGCGGCTCGGTGACCGCCGGGGACGGGATCGCGGTGGAGCACCGGCCCGCGCACGGCGTGACGGTCGGAGCGGTGGCGCACGCCTTCCACCAGGAGCACTCGCGCGCGGGTGAGATCCTCGCCGCACCCGAACTCGCCGACACCTGGCGGAGCTGGGCGCAGAAGATGCTCGACCACGGCCACTGAGTGGATCGGACACCGTGCCGCCCCCTGCCGCGTCCGCTAACCTCCGGGAATGGGCGAAGCCACGGTGCTGTTCCGCGAGTTCATGCGCGCCCCGGCCCGCGTCGCGACGCTCACTGCCAGTTCGGACGCCCTCGTCGCCGCGATGACCGCCCCCGTCTCGGACGGGGACGCGCCCGTGGTCGTCGAGCTCGGTGCCGGTACGGGCCGCGTGACCGACGCACTGCAGCGGCGGCGCTGCGGGGTCGGTCGCCACCTCGCCATCGAGCTCAGCCCGGTGCTCGCGCGCCGACTCGCCGAACGCCACCCGAGGGTCACCGTGGTGTGTGCCGACGCGGCCGAGCTGCCCGCAGTGCTGAAGGCCCACGGCATCGCACAGGTCGACGCCCTGCTGAGCCTGCTGCCGTGGGTCGCCTACGACCGCGCCCCCATCCCGGCGCTCGCCACCGCGGCGGTGGCCCAGACCGGGACGTTCGTCCAGGTGTCTCTCTGCCTGACACGGTGGATGGAACCGGCGCGCCGCCAGGAACGCGACATCCGTGCGATGTTCGATGACGTCACGATCGGCACTACGGTGTGGCGCAACCTGCCCCCCGCCCGCGTGCTCATCGCACGATCCCCGCTGCGAGCACGCTGACCCGAACCGGTCGCTCAGTGCGCGGCCTCGTCCCAGGTGCGCCCGTAGCCCACCGAGACCTCCAGCGCCACGCTGAGCCGCGCCGCCGCGCCCATCTCGCGGCGTACCACCTCCTCGACCGCGGCGCGCTCGCCGTCGGCGACCTCCAGCACGAGCTCGTCGTGCACTTGCAGCAACATGCGGCTGCGCAAGCCCTCGGCGGTCAGCGCGCGGTGCACACCCAGCATGGCGACCTTGATGATGTCGGCGGCGCTGCCCTGGATGGGGGCGTTGAGCGCCATCCGCTCGGCCATCTCGCGGCGCTGGCGGTTGTCGCTGGTGAGGTCGGGCAGGTAGCGGCGACGGCCCAGGATCGTGGCCGTGTAGCCGTCCTTGCGGGCCTGGTCGACCACGCTGTGCAGGTAGTCGCGCACCCCGCCGAACCCGGCGAAGTACTCCTCCATGAGGCCACGGGCCTCCTCGGTGGAGATCCGCAGCTGCGCCGCGAGCCCGAACGCGGACAGGCCGTAGGCGAGCCCGTAGTTCATCGCCTTGATCTTGGCGCGCTGCCCGGGGGTGACCTCCGTGGCGTCGACCTTGAACACCCGGGCGGCGGTCTCGGCGTGGAAGTCGTGGTGGGAGCGGAACGCCTCGATGAGCGCAGCGTCCTCCGACAGGTGCGCCATGATCCGCATCTCGATCTGGCTGTAGTCGGCCGTCATCAGCTCGGCGTATCCGGCACCGACGACGAACGTCTCCCGGATGCGCCGGCCCGCGGCCGTGCGGATCGGGACGTTCTGCAGGTTCGGCTCGGTGGACGACAGCCGGCCGGTGGCCGCGATGGTCTGGCTGTAGGTGGTGTGGATGCGGCCGTCGTCGGCGACGGACTTGAGCAGCCCCTCGACGGTGACCTTCAGCCGGGTGGCGTCGCGGTGCAGCAGCAGGTGGCGCAGGAACTCGTTGCCGGTGGTCTCGTACAGGCTCTGCAGCGCGTCGGCGTCGGTGGTGTAGCCGGTCTTGGTGCGCTTGGTCTTGGGCATTCCCAGCTCGTCGAACAGCACCACCTGCAGCTGCTTGGGCGAGCCGAGGTTGATCTCCTTTCCGATCACGGCGTAGGCGTCCTGGGCGGCCTGCGTGACCTGCGCGGCGAAATCGGCCTCCAGCCCGGCCAGCACGGCACCGTCGACCGCGATACCGGCGGCCTCCAGGGCGGCGAGCACATACTCCAGCGGCAGCTCCAGCTCCGCGAGGAGCTCGCTGCCGCCCCGCTCGGCCAGCTCGACGTCGAGCGCGTCGGCCAGCTCGGCCACCGCGGACGCGGCAACCATCTGCGCGCTCGCCCGGGCGGCGTCGGCCTCCTCCTCGCCGCCGAGCAACGACAGCTGCCCGTCCGCGGCCTCCCCGTCGACGCGCAGCTCGCGGCGCAGGTAGCGCAGCGCGAGATCGGCGAGGTTGAAGCTGCGCTGCCCCGGCCGGGCCAGGTACGCGGCGAGCGTGGTGTCGCTGGTGAGGCCCGCGAGGGTCCAGCCGCGACCGCGCAGCGCGTGCAGGGCGGCCTTGGCGTCGTGCGCGGCCTTGGGCACGGACGGGTCGGCCAGCCACTCCCCCAGCGCGGCCTCGTCGTCAGGGGTGAGCACGGTGACGTCGAGGTATCCGGCCTGGGGCACACCCGCCGCGGCGGGCGGCTCGGCGCCCAGGCCCGCGCGGGCCTCCACCGTGGGCTCGCCCACCGCCAGCGCGATACCGGCGACGTCCCCGGCCGTGGCGCCGCCGGTGATCCCCTGGAACGCCAGCCCGACGCGACGACCGTCGCGGGCGTGCGCGTCGAGCCAGGCCCGCACCGCGCCCGGCGCGATGGCACCGCCCCGGACCTCGATGCCACCCTCGGCCTCCGGCTCGGCGCTGACCAGCGTGGCGAACAGGCGATCGCGTAGCACCCGGAACTCCAGCTCGTCGAACAGCCGGTGCACGGCGTCGCGGTCCCACGGCCGGACTTCGAGTTCGGCGGGACGGGCGTCGAGCGGGACGTCCCGGATCAGCTCGGTGAGCTGGCGGTTGAGCAGCACACCGGCCAGGTGGGCGCGCAGCGCGTCGCCCGCCTTGCCCTTGACCTCATCGACCCGGTCGGTGAGCTCGGCGAGCGAGCCGAACTCGCGGATCCACTTGGCGGCCGTCTTCTCCCCGACGCCGGGGACGCTGGGCAGGTTGTCGCTGGGGTCGCCGCGCAGTGCCGCGAAGTCGGGGTACTGGACCGGGGTGAGCCCGTAGCGCTGCATCACCTCGGCCGGGTCGATCCGGCCGAGATCGGACACCCCGCGCCGCGGGTAGAGCACCGTGACGTCGTCGCTGACCAGCTGGAACGCGTCCCGGTCGCCGGTGGTGATGAGCACCTGGAAGCCCTTGGTCGCGGCCTGGGTGGCGAGGGTGGCGATCAGGTCGTCGGCCTCGAAGCCGGCCACCCCGAACTCCGGGATGGCCAGTGCGCCCAGCACCTCTTTGATGAGGTCGACCTGGCCGCGGAAGTCGTCGGGCGTGGTCGTGCGGTTGGCCTTGTACTCCGCGTAGCGCTCGGACCGGAACGTCGTGCGCGACACGTCGAAGCACACCGCGAGGTGCGTGGGCTGCTCGTCGCGCAACAGGTTGATGAGCATCGCGGTGAAGCCGTAGACGGCGTTGGTGGTCTGCCCGGTGCCGGTGCGGAAGTTCTCCGCGGGCAGCGCGAAGAACGCCCGGTAGGCCAGCGAATGGCCGTCGAGCAACAACAACCGCCTACCGGTCGACGGCACGGCAGCGGCGGCGTCTGCGCCGGGTTTCTGGGGCGCGCGGGTAGCGGGGCTCATCGACGGCGAGTCTAGGACCGGGGACCGACAGTCCCTGCTCCCCTCCCTGCCAGCACTGCACCCACGTGCTGGCGGACCGCTGGCTGCAGGAACCCACACCCGCCGTCCGCCGTTGGCGGGATGACCGGACGTGACACCATGTCCGGTATAGCCCGATATGCTCGGTCGGGACCAGCTCGCACCCGGGGGAAATCGTGCCCCCACGACAGATTCGGAGCAGTACGTGAGCGTCAGCCTTAACAAGGGTGGAAACGTCAGCCTCAGCAAGGAGGCCCCCGGCCTCACCGCCGTGCTCGTCGGCCTGGGTTGGGACATCCGCACCACCACCGGAGCCGACTTCGACCTGGACGCCTCGGCGATCCTGCTCAACGCGGACGGCAAGGCCGTCTCCGACAAGCACTTCGTGTTCTTCAACAACCTCACCAGCCCCGACGGCACCGTCGAGCACACCGGCGACAACCTCACCGGTGAGGGCGAGGGCGACGACGAGGCGATCAAGGTCAACCTCGCCGGGATGCCGAGCGAGGTCGACAAGGTCGTGTTCCCGGTCAGCATCTACGACGCCGAGAGCCGCTCACAGAGCTTCGGCCAGGTGCGCAACGCGTTCATCCGCGTCGTCAACCAGGAGGGCAGCACCGAGATCGCCCGCTACGACCTCACTGAGGACGCCTCCACCGAGACCGCCATGGTCTTCGGCGAGCTCTACCGCAACGGGCCCGACTGGAAGTTCCGCGCCGTCGGCCAGGGCTACGCATCCGGCCTCGCGGGTATCGCCCGCGACTTCGGCGTCAACGTCTGAGGGCGGCACCGTGGCCATCGACTACAACAAGCGGTCGTCCTCAGAGTCCCCGGCACCGTCCGCGGAAGGCGGCGGGGTGTCCTTGTCGAAGGTCACCCTGACGAAGTCCGAGCCGAGCGTCTCACTCACCAAGCGGGGTGGCACCGGGGGGCAGCTGCGGGTCAACCTGCAGTGGAGCGCGAGCAGCGGCCCGGAACGCAAGGGGCTGTTCGGGAAGCGCCGCGACGCGGGCATCGACCTCGACCTGGCCTGCCTGTGGGAGTTCACCGACGGCAGCAAGGGCGTCGTGCAGGCCCTGGGCAACGCGTTCCAGGCGCCGTACCAGGGCGCGCCGATCATCCGACTGGACAGCGACGACCGCTCGGGGTCCAGCGTCGGCGGCGAGAACATGTTCATCGACCTCTCTCGGGTCAGCGAGATCCGCCGGATCCTGGTGTTCGCCTTCATCTACGAGGGCGCGCCCAACTGGGCCAGCGCCGACGCCGTCGTCACGCTGTACCCGGCGTCCGGCCCGGAGATCGAGGTCCGGCTCGACGAACACGACCCCGGCTCGCCGACGTGTGTGATCGCCATGCTGGAGAACCAGGGCGGCGATCTCAAGGTGCAACGTGAGGTGCGCTACGTCCGTGGCGGACAGGCCGACGTCGACCAGGCTTACGGGTGGGGGATGGAGTGGGCGCGCGGTCGCAAGTGAGGTGAACCGCCGCCGTTAGTGCAGCAGAGCCGGGGACACCACTGTGTCACCTCGGAGTGGCTTCCTCGAGAGGGCTTCGCCGTGCGGCACTTCGGTTACCTGAGCCCGTCGGACTCCGACGCCCTCTTCGAGCGGCCACCGGAGCCGTTCGACCGTGACAGCGGCCATGAGCTGCTCTCGGTGGCGCTCGGGGCCACGCTGTACATGCCAGCCGACCGGCCCGCGCTCGCCGCCGACATCACCAAGCAGGCGGCTGCCGGCGTCACGTCGGTGGTCGCCTGTCTGGAGGACTCCATCGCCGACGAGCACGTCGACGCTGCCGAGATGAACCTCATCGACGCGATGACGGCGCTGCACGACGAGGCAGTGAGCGACCTCCCGCTGCTGTTCGTGCGGGTCCGCGAGGCGGCGCAGATACGGCCGCTGATCGAGCGGCTCGGACCCGCCTGCGCGGTGCTGGACGGCGTCGTGCTGCCCAAGTTCACCGCTGCCAGTGGCACGCAGTACCTGCACGCCCTCGACGACATCGACCGCGCGACCGGAACCGCGCTGCTGGCGATGCCGGTGATCGAGTCCGGCGCCGTCCTCTACGCCGAGACCCGCGTCGATGAGCTGACCCGGCTGCACGCCCTGCTGCACCGCGACCGCCGCCGCATCCTCGCGATCCGCATCGGCGCCACGGACCTGTGCGCGCTCTACGGGTTGCGCCGCTCCCCCGACCTGTCGATCTACGACGTCAAGGTCGTCAGCGACCTGATCGCCGCCGTGGTCAACGTGCTGGGCCGGGCCGACGGCACCGGCTTCACCGTCACCGGTCCGGTGTGGGAGTACTACGGCGGCACGGAGCGGATCTTCAAGCCGCAGCTGCGGCGCTCGCCGTTCGACGAGCACAACGAGCCGGAGCTGCGCGGCACGCTCGTCTCCCGGGCGATCGACGGGCTCATCCGCGAGGTCATGCTGGACCAGGCGAACGGGTTGACGGGCAAGACGGCCATCCACCCGGGCCACGTCGCGGTCGTCAACGCGCTGTCGGTGGTGTCGTCGGAGGAACACCGCGACGCCTTCGACGTGCTGAACGCCGGGCGCCGCAGCGGGGTGCTGGTCTCGGGCCATCGCAACAAGATGAACGAGGTCGGTCCGCACACCGCGTGGGCGCGGCGGACCGCGCTGCGCGCGCGGGTGTTCGGGGTGGCCGCCGAGGACGTCTCGTTCGTCGACCTGCTCGCCGCGAGCCTGCCGCGGTGAACGCCCCGGCTGCCACCGGCTCCGTGGTGGACCGGCTTGGGGTGCGGCTGCGCCGCGCCGGATCTGGCGTCGATCCCGCGGCCCTGCTCGGCCTCGCCCTGCGGCGCAACCCGCACCGGGCACAGCTGCTCGTCTCGCGGGTGCTCGGCAAGCACGTGCCCACCGACCCGCGGCTGGTCCGGGCGGCGGGGCTGCTGCTGGGCGGGCTGGTGGCGGACGCGCTGGCCGGACGGCCGCCGCGGCCGCTGCCGGTGGACCTGCTGCACGCGGCCGTCGGGGGCGATCGTGCCGCCACGACCCGGCTGCACGCCGACGCCGACCAGGCGATCACCGCCGCGCCGGACGCGCTGGTCCTCGGTTTCGCCGAGACGGCCACCGCGCTGGGGCACTGCGTCGCCGAGCGGCTGGGCGGCGCCGACTACCTGCACTCGACCCGCCGCCCGGTGCCCGGGTACACCCCCGCGGGCGGGTTCGCCGAGGAGCACTCGCACGCCACCGACCACCTGCTGCTGCCCGCCGATACCGCCCTGCTGCGCGGCGGGCGGGCGCTCGTGCTGGTCGACGACGAGCTGAGCACGGGCCGCACCGTGCTGAACACGATCACCGCGCTGCACCGCCTCGCGCCCCGGGAGCACTACGTCGTCGCCGCACTCGTCGACGTGCGACCGCGTGGAGCCGGGTGCGACCTCGTGGCCGGGGTGCGTGCGCTCGGCGCCCGACTCGACGTCCTCGCGCTGGCCCGCGGCGAGCTGGAGCTGCCCGCCGATCTCGCCGAGCGCGCGGCCGCGCTGCGCACCGAGATCGACGGGGCCCACGCCCGCCAGATTGTGCCGACTCACCCGCCACATCGTGCCGACTCGCGAGGAGTGGCACGGCGGGTGACGCTGGGGGAGATCGGGATGCCGGTTGGGGGGCGGCACGGGTTTGGGGGGCGTGATCATCGTGCGCTCGCGCGGAGTCTGCCCGGGTTGGCTGGCCAGCTCGCTCATGCTGCGGGGCTTCGGGTGGGGGAACGTGCGGTGGTGTTGGGGACCGAGGAGCTTATGGCGCTGCCGCTGCGGCTGGCCCAGGTGCTCGCCGACGCCGGGCACGACGTCGCGTTCTCCACCACCACCCGCTCCCCCGCCGTCGTCGTCGACGAGGACTCCTACGCCCTGCGCAGCGCCCTCACCTTCCCCGCCCACGACGACCCGGCCGACAGACCCGGGCCGCGCTACGCCTACAACCTCGGCCGCGACGGCGACCCGCCGTGGGACCACGTCCTCGTCGTCGTCGACCCGCCCGCCGACACCTCCGCCCTGCACATCGGGCTGCTCGCGGCCCTCGCCCCCCGCACCCGGCGGACCACGCTGGTGGTGACGCCGTGACCCCCGCCCCCCTGCGCGGCCCGACCTTCGGCAGCTACGCCCCCGACGACGTCGGCTGGCTGCTCACCGATCTGTCCGCGGTGGCCCTGGAGGCGCCCACCGAGGAGCGCGAGGAGGCGATCCAGAGCGGCGGCGCGCACTACGCGGAGTCGCTGCCGCAGGAGTACCAGCCCGACGCCACCTACCTGGAGCTGTACCGTTCGGCGCTGGCCGCCTCGGCGCTGCGGCTGGCCCACGCCGTGGGCACCGTCACCGAGCTGGTGCTGCACGAGCGTGGTCGCGACGTCGTGCTCGTGTCGCTGGCCCGCGCGGGCACCCCGGTCGGGGTCCTGCTGCGGCGCTGGGCCGCGGCGGCGCACGGGCTGGACCTGCCGCACTACGCGGTGTCGATCGTCCGCGGCCGGGGCATCGACCGGCTCGCGCTGCGCCACCTCGCTGAGCACCACGACCCGGCGCACGTGGTGTTCGTGGACGGCTGGACCGGCAAGGGCACCATCGTCCGCGAGCTCACCGCCGCCCTGACCGAGCACGAGCTCGAGACCGGCGAGCGCTTCGACCCCGACCTCGCGGTGCTCGCCGATCCCGGCCGGTGCGCGCGGACCTTCGGCACCCGCGACGACTGGCTGATCGCGTCGGCCTGTCTCAACTCGACGGTGTCCGGGCTGGTCTCGCGCACGGTGCTGAACGCGGGGCTGATCGGGTCCGACGACTACCACGGGGCCAAGTTCTACGCCGAGCTCGCCGCAGCCGATGTCTCGAACGACTTTATCGACGCCGTCACCGCGGAGTTCGCTCACGTGCGCGACACCGCGCCGCCGCCCGACCGCGTCCCGGACCGAGCCGGCTGGGCCGCCGCCGAACGCCTGGTCGAGGCCTACGGCATCGGCGACGTGAACCTCGTCAAGCCCGGGGTCGGCGAGACCACCCGGGTGCTGCTGCGCCGGGTGCCGTGGAAGGTCCTGGTCCGCGCGGACGCCCCGGCCGCCGACCTCGCGCACGTCCGGCTGCTGGCGCAACGCCGCGGCGTGCCCATCGAGGAGACCGCGGACCTGCCCTACAGCTGCGTCGGGCTGATCCATCCCCGCTACACCCGCGGCGCGACGGGCGCGGACGGCCTGGCGGCGGCGCGGTGAGCCGGCCCGTCGTCTGTCTGGACCTGGACCGCACCACCATCTACTCCGCGGACGCGCTCGACCTGCGCGGGCCCGACCACGAGGCGCCGCGGCTGCTGTGCGTCGAGGTGTACCGCGGCGTGCCGCTGTCGTTCCTGACCGAGCGCGCGGGGGCGGCGCTGCGGGCGCTGCAGGAGGTCGCGACGGTGGTGCCCACCACCACCCGGACACCGGACCAGCTGGCCCGGGTGCACCTGCCCGGACCACCCGCCGGGTACGCGATCGCGAGCAACGGCGGGCACCTGCTCGTCGCCGGCGCACCGGACCTGACCTGGACCGCCACGGTGCGCGAGCGGCTCACGGGCTGCGCACCGCTGGCCGAGGTGGCCGCGCAGCTGCGAGCCCGGAGCGGCCCGTTCGTGCTGACGCTGCGCACCGCGAGCGACCTGTTCGCCTACGCCGTGGTCGACCGGGCGGTGCTGCCGGCCTGCTGGGTCGACGAGCTCGCCGCCTGGTGCTCCCCCCGCGGCTGGACGGTGTCGCTGCAGGGCAGCAAGCTCTACGCGGTGCCGCGGTCGCTGACGAAGTCGGCCGCCGCGGCCGAGGTGCTGGCCCGCTGCCAGGGCGGGCCGCTGCTCGCCGCGGGTGACTCGCTGCTCGACGCCGACCTGCTCACCGCCGCCGACGCCGCGATCCGTCCGGCACACGGCGAGCTGGCGGACGTCGCCTTCGCGCTCGACCACCTGGCGGTCACCGGCTCCACCGGGGTCGCCGCAGGCGAGGAGCTGCTCGAGTGGCTGCGGGACCGGACGGCCGTTGTCACCGCCCGGCCCGTTTCTGGCAGGCTGTGAACGAGGACCCCACCGACGGAAGGAACGCTTCATGGCCCTGTGGGACCAGCTCAAGGAACGCGCCCAGGACATGACCACGCAGGCGAAGACGCAGGTCGGCAAGTTCAAGAACAAGGACTTCGCCAACGCGAGCATGGCGATGTGCGCCCTCATCGCGGCGGCCGACGGCACCATCGACGCCGACGAGCGCAAAAAAACCGCGGGGTTCATCGGCAGCAACGACGTGCTGTCGGTCTTCCCGGCGAGCGATCTGCTGGAGAAGTTCAACCACTACGCCGGCAAGCTCGAGGCCGACTACGACTTCGGCAAGGTGGAGGCCATCCAGGCCCTGTCCAAGCTGAAGTCGAAGCCGGACGCCGCCCGCGCCGTGATCCAGATCGGCATCATCATCGGCGGTGCCGACGGCAACTTCGACGCCGACGAGAAGCAGGCCGTCCGCGAGGCCTGCAACGCCGTCGGCATCCCGCCCGCGGAGTTCGACCTGTAGCACCCGCCCGCGGGCCCCGACGGGACGCCGCCGGGGCCCGCAGCGGCCCGCAGCTCCGGGAGCAGGTGCGCGGCACGAACCTTGATCGCCGCGAGATTCGGGGAATCGCCCTGTCAAGGCCGATAAGGCGAGTTTCGTAGCGATCATCAGGCAGGTGCGGCGGCGTCGAGTGAACCGACGAGCCGGGTGTCAACCGCGGCAGGACGAACACCGTACGGCCGTCGCCTCAGCGCAACCCCGAGGTCGCGACGCGGCGCAGATACGACGCGGTCGTTGCGCGGACAACCGGACGGAACTCGATCCACCGCAGCCGCGCGTCGACCTCGAAACGCACGCGCCGTGGTTCATCGCGGGAGTACAGCAACCGGCCCTGCTCGGCGACCCGGCCGCGCAGCTCCAGCGTGGCCCGGTCGAGGTCGACCACATCCACCGCCGTGCCCCACTCGGCGGCCAGGTCGGCACCCAGCTGTACCGTCGCGGTGAACGCGGGCTCGCCGGTGGCGAACAGCACGGCGACGTCGTGGTCGCTCGTCTCGGTTGCCGTGCCCTCCGCCCGCGAGCCGAACAGGTACGCCACGGCGACGTCGTGCGCTGCGAACACCTTCTCCAGCCGTGACGGAACCACGGAGCCCATAGTGCCACGAGGAGGAACTTCCTCGATCCCGGCTACAGGGCCTGCGACGGGGCTCAACGCGCTACACCGCCGACCCGCTGCTTGCCCCGGTCGAGCGTCGACAGGGGATGGTCAAGGAGTGCATGCCAGGCACAGTGCCACGGGAACAGGTGGATGAAGTCCTCGCCGGTTCCCGGTTCGTGCTGCTCGTAGACCTCGTCGCCGACCAGCACGGTGATGCCCCAGCCGGTCAGCTTGCGAATGGCGTCCTGACCAGCCGGGAAGCTGAGCTGTGCCCGGTTGGAGAACGGCACGGCACCACCGGTTGGCGCTTGCCGACCGCCTCGACGAACAACCCCAGCGGCAACGTGTCGGAGATGCCCGCCGCCCACTTGACCAGGGAGTTGCAGGTGATCGGGGCGACGATCATCGCGTCGGCCGGAGGCAGGACATCGGACGCATCGGGGTCCTTGTACGCGCTTCGCACGGTCTGCCCGGTCTTCGCCGCGAGCACATCGAAGTCGATGAACCGGCGGCCATCGGGTGAGGCGATCACGCAGACGTCCCAGCCGTCGGCTTGAGCGAGATCAACGAGCCTGCCGACGTCGCGAGCGGCTGGGGAGCCAGTGACGAGGGCATAGAGAACGGGCAGCCCGCCATCGTTCACAGTCTCTGCCCTCAGATTCTCAGTCGCAGACGCTTCCATCGCGTAGATGCGGACCACATCACGCAACGTGTCGACATCCCAGCTCGCCCCGTCCCGCAGCTACTCCGGCCAGCCTATGGCACCAAGAAAAAATCAGAAACTTCTACTGAAAGTGTCGTTGTAGGCTTCTCGCAGTTCTCGCGCTTCGCCAATTTTACTATTTTCGATCGAACGTACGACCTCAAGCGCCCTCCACCTGTTCGACGGAACTATCCGTCCGGAGAGAATTACTTTCTGCGCGGCGTCGCAAGCTTCGTCAAACCGAGTTGAAACCAACAGCGCCAGTGCCAAATCCAGATTGGCGGACACCGCACGACGAGGCCATTTTTCGAAATCTTCGGCAGACTCCAGACGTGCGATTACTTCTCGGGCAAATCCTTCCGCAGCCGAGTCTCCAGCCCAAGCAAGGGTTGTCGCAGTATATGCGACCGATTTATCGGGATCATACTTGTAGTGGTGCTCAGGACTGTCCGGCCGCGTCATCAGTGCAACGCGATCGTGTATACGCTTGAGGGCGCCGCGCATCTCTACGGTTCGGCCGAGCCTGGCCAGCGCGCGGCCCTCTTGCGATATTGACTGGATCTCAATAGAACTGCCAGCAGGTGCCAGTGACTGCGCAGCTTGCGACAAATCGAGAGCACGCGCATAGTGGCCGTCAGTCAAGACTTTCCACGCTTCGGTCTCATAGCACCACGCCCGCAACTCGTCATACCCTGTTTCCAGCGCCAAACTGGATGCTGTGCGCAGATACCCACTCGCGGCCACTTCTTGATTCAAGTCGACATGCACCGTCGCGGCCAGCAATGAAAACCACCCGCTCACGACCAACAGCCTCAGACCTCCGGAAGTCGCTGATGGATTCGGCTGTTGGCCTGGGGTTTTCGTGACCTGATCGTTCCCGAAAATAGCTGAGATCTGGCCTGGTTTCCGGTAGTGTCGGTGCGTGTCCTCGACG